>Ga0307476_10001103_pt1 | contig 17081 bp, 16 predicted proteins | sample atmos_gasesECM2C_2_FD_203314 | JGI IMG/M metagenome (GOLD analysis project Ga0307476, IMG submission 203314) | Hardwood forest soil microbial communities from Morgan-Monroe State Forest, Indiana, United States - atmos_gasesECM2C_05 | ecosystem: Environmental > Terrestrial > Soil > Temperate... | reverse complement strand
TTGCGGTCGGCTCGCTTGCAATAGAAATAAAATCTGTCAGAATTTCTAAAGAAATGAGCACTAGGCAGGCGTCACAAGCTCGTCCAGCGGCCCAATCCGCGGCGGTCCTGACTCGCTCGACGGTCCGCGCCGGGCGTTTTCTGGGGATCGCGCAGGGCGAACTGGCCGGAATTATCGGCGTGAGCGCCGCAACGCTTTCCCGTCTTGCTAACGGTCAGAAGGTGCTCGATCCGGGTTCCAAGCCATGGCAGCTTGCGGCGCTGTTCGTGCGCCTGTTCCGCTCGCTCGATGCCATCGTCGGCTCCGACGACGCCGCGGCGCGCGCCTGGCTACGCGGCGAGAACATCGCCCTCGGTGGCGTTCCCCTCGATTTAATCGCCGATCCGGCGGGCCTGGTGCGAACCGTTGACTACCTGGACGCCGCGCGCGCTCGGATCTGAGGCCCGCGCTTACGCGAAGCTGCTGTGGCGGGTAGTGGAGGCTCAGCACACGGCCTCCACCATGCGGCTCGTCGATTCGCTCGAAGAGCAAACGAGCCTCGAATCTATTCTCGAAGACAGCAAGCCGCCTGTACCGACGTCGTCACAGGGGCTGCATTATCTGCTCGCAACTCCGTTTCGCTATCGGCCGCATTTCGGCTCCCGCTTTCGCGCGGCGCTGGAGGCGGGCGTGTGGTATGGAGGGGAGGCGCTGCGCACCGCGCTCGCAGAGAAAAGCTATTGGCGGCTGCGCTTTCTGCTCGACTCCCCGAGCATGCCGGAGCTCAAGGCCGTGCCGCATACAGCGTTCCAGGCGCCGGTGCGCACCGCTGCGGCCCTGGATCTCACCACTGCACCCCTGGTCCGGGATGCCGCGACGTGGTCGCAGCGCTCGGACTACACGGCAACACAGGCACTCGCGGCAGCGGCGCGCGAAGCGCACATCGAGATCATCCGTTATGCCTCGGTGCGCGACCCTGAGCACGGTGCCTGCGCGGCGGTCCTCGATCCGAGAGTCTTTGGACGTGCTCGCCCGCGCGGACTCGAAACCTGGTTCATCGCCGCCTCACGCGAGCGCGTGCGGTGTGCGTGCGAGGAGCGCGGCGCGGCAACCTGGGAATTCAGCCGCGAGCAGTTGTGCTAGCGCCCGGGCGGGCGGGTCCCTTGCGTCGGAGTGACCAGGGCGATGACGCCGAAGGCGGGATGGTCGAAGTAGTTTCGCTCGTAGAAGCGCACCCGTCGGCTCTCATTGAGGGTGAAAGGCGTGTCTGGAGCCGCGCCGAGGCCGGCCGGAGGAGCCGCCATCGCGTAGGTCAGCGTCATGCCCAGATGGAGGAACTGGCCGCGCTCGAGGAACACCGTGCCGTTAAGGCCCGGGACGTCGACGCCCAGGCGCTGCAGGGGAAAGCCCGCACGGGTACCCCACGAGCTCGCGGTCTGGGACCATGCCGCATGCGCCACGGGCACATATGCCCCGCTGGCGCGCAGGCGACTCTCGAGGTCCGTCAATTGCCACGCGGTGTTCGGGAGTACCGCCACGAAGTGGCCGATCTCGGATGAGCCGCCCGCGGACTCATCTCCCGCAATGCTGCGGGTCCCGGCCTCGGCGCTCCAGTTCTCTGCGCCGCCGACCACCGAGGTTGGACGAAACACGATGATCTCGATGTTATAGACCGGGCTGGCCGCTGGTGCTGGCGCCGCCGCAGGTGCTGTCTCCTCGGCTGCCCCCCACAGCGCCGGCGCGCCGCAGGCTGCGAGGACGACTGCGAGCGTCACGACGTGAAGGGGAGCGATGCGCATGCACTCATTCTAATGAAGGCGCGTTCGCCCCGCCGAGCCGTCGCAGCAGCTGCGCGGCGAACTCGAAGCGCGCGCCCTCGGCCGGGAGCTGCCGCGAGACCCGGAGCTTGCGTGGTCCTTCGAGGCGAAACTGGCGTGCGTCCTTGTGAATCATGCGCACGATCGTCGCCGGGTCGACGGTCGAGCGCTCCTCGAAGAGCACTGTGCCGCCCTGAGGACCCAGATCCAGCCGCCGCACGCCCAGCGCGCGCGCACCGAGCTTGAGTTTGGCGATGCGCAGCAGATTGAGTGCCGCCGGGGGCAGGGACCCGAAACGATCGTGCAGCTCGGCCATGAGGTCATCGAGCCCGGCCTCGCTGTCGGCGGCGGCGATGCGCTTGTAGAGCGCGAGCCGCACGTGGACATCGGCGATGTACGCCTCAGGCAGGAACGCGGGCAGCCGCAGCTCCACTTCGGTGGCCGCGGCGAGCGGCTGATCGAGCGCCGGCTCCTGTCCGCTCTTCAGCGCCCGGACCGCGTGGTCGAGCATGTCGAGATACAGCGACAGTCCGACCTCCGTCATCTGCCCGCTCTGTTGCTCACCGAGGAGCTCGCCCGCGCCACGAATCTCGAGGTCATGGGTCGCGAGCACGAAGCCTGCGCCGAGCTCCTCCATCGACTCGATGGCCTCGAGCCGCTTCACCGCATCGAGCGGCAGCGCCTGCCGGGGCGGGGCGATCAGATAAGCATAGGCACGGTGGTGGGAGCGCCCGACGCGGCCGCGCAGCTGGTGCAGCTGCGCGAGCCCCAGCCGGTCGGCGCGGTTGATGACGATGGTGTTGGCCGTGGGCACGTCGATGCCGCTCTCGATGATGGTCGTGCACACCAGCACGCCGAAGCGGCGGTGATAGAAATCCACCATCAGTTGCTCGAGCTCGCGCTCGCGCATCTGCCCGTGACCGACGCGAACGCTGGCTTCCGGGATGAGGGTACGTAGTTCGTCGGCGACCTTCTCGATGGTGCGCACTTCGTTGTGGATGAAATACACCTGCCCGCCGCGACGCAGTTCGCGCAGCGCCGCCTCGCGCAGCGTCGGCGCGTGCCACTCGATGACGAAGGTCTTGATCGCGAGTCGTGCGGCGGGCGCGGTGGTGATCAGCGACAGGTCACGCAGGCCGCCGAGCGCCATGTTGAGGGTGCGGGGAATGGGAGTAGCCGTCAGCGTCAGCACGTGCACGTTGGCGCGCAATGCCTGCAGGCGCTGTTTGTCGCGCACGCCGAAGCGGTGCTCCTCGTCGATGATGAGGAGTCCGAGGTCGCGGAAGCGCGCGTGGGAGTGCAGCAGCCGGTGGGTGGCGATGACGATGTCCACCTTGCCTTCCTCGAGGCCGGCGAGCACATCCTGGGTCTCCCGCGAGGTCCCGAAGCGCGACAGCGCCTCGACCCGCACAGGCCAGTCGGCGAATCTGTCGCGGAAGTTCGCCACGTGTTGCTGTACGAGCAGGGTGGTCGGAGCGAGCACGGCGACCTGCTTGCCAGCCTGGGTCGCGGCGAACGCAGCACGCATGGCGACCTCAGTCTTGCCGAATCCGACATCGCCACAGACGATGCGGTCCATCGGGCGGTCGCTGCGCAGATCCTCCAGCACCTGCGCGATCGTCTGTGCCTGGTCCTCGGTCTCCTCGAAGGGAAATGCGTTGGCGAAAGTCTGGTAGTCGAGCTCGTTGACCACGAGCGCGAGCCCGCGCTGCGCCCTACGGCGCGCGTACAGGTCGAGGAGCTCCGCGGCCACGTCCCGGATCTGCTCGGCGGCGCGGCGGCGTGCCCGCGCCCACTGGTCGGTGCCGAGCTTGTGGAGTGGAGCGCTCTCGGGGGCGGCTCCGGTGTAGCGACTCACCAGATGCAACGCGTGCACGGGCACGTAGATGCGATCGCCGTCCTGGTACTCGAGCACCAGGAATTCTCCGGGCTGACCGGCGACGTCCATCGGCATCAGGCCGATATAGCGTCCAACGCCGTATTCCTCATGCACCACGGGCGCGCCGGGGTTGAGGTCCTGCAAGTCGCGCAGAATGGCTTCGGGATCGGCGATGCGCCGGGCGCGCACGCGCTCGGCGCGCGCCCGTGGACCGAACAGTTGCGCCTCGGCGATCAGTGCGATCGGGGGCGCGGTGAGTGTCAGACCTTCCAGATCCGGCGCGACGGTGAGCGCGATGCGCTGCGTCCCTGCGGCGAAGGCGTCCCAGCTCTCGAGGTTGCGCAGCTCGTGGCCATGCGCGCGCAGCATCTCCTGCAGCACCTCGCGCCGCCCCGCCGAGTCGGCGGCGAGCAGCACCCGTCCCTCGAAGGCGCGCAGGAACTCATCGAGTGGGGCGAAGGGTTGCTCCGCGCGCATGTCGATCCGCAGCTCCCGGGGCGCCGCCGTCGGAAAGTTTCGCACCGCCGGATCGGCCTCAAGCTCGATGTCCGCCTTGAAGGCATCGAGTGTGATGGCCGGAAAGGCGCCGAATCGGGTCTCGATCTCGCTCGGCTCGAGAAACAGCTCGACGGGACTCAGCACCGGGCGCTCGATGTCGTGGCGACGATCCTCGTATCGTTCCGCGATCTCCTGCCAGGATCGCTCGAGCGATGCCGCGAGCGCGGCGTCGTGGACGATCACCGCATCCTGCGGCAAGTAGTCGAACAGCGTCGCCTGCGACTCGAAGAACAGCGGCTGGTAGAACTCCACGCCCGCCGGCGCGAGCCCCTCGCTGACGCCCCGATAGATCGCGCTCCGGTTCGGGTCGCCTTCGAAGCGCGTGCGGTAGCGGCGTCGGAAATCCTTCACCGCGGGCGCATCGAGCGGCACTTCGCGCGCCGGCAGCAGACGCACGTGGGGCAGCGCTTCCAGTGAGCGCTGCGTGTCCGGATCGAAGCGGCGGATCGCCTCGATCTGATCGTCGAACAGGTCGATGCGCAACGGCGCGGCGACTCCCATCGGATACACGTCGAGGAGCGAGCCGCGCACGGCGAACTCCCCGGGGCTCATCACCTGGCTCACGCTCGCGTAGCCCGCCTCGATCAGCCGTTGCCGGAACGGCTCGATCGCGAGCGCTTCACCGACGGCGAGCTCGAAGGCGCGGCCCTGTACGTAGTCGCGCGGCGGCAGTCGTTGCATCAGCGTATCGGCCGCGACGATCAGGCAGCCGTGACGCGCGCGCGGGAGATCGTGCAGTGTCTGCAGCCGCTCGGAAATGATGTCGGGGTGTGGCGAGAAGAGGTCGTAGGGCAGCACCTCCCAGTCGGGCAGACGCAGCAGCGAGAGCGACCGGGATGCAAAGAAGCGCAGCTCGGCGGTGAGCCGTTCGAGTGCGCGGGCGCTGTCTGCGATCAGCACGTACAAGCGCCGGTCGGCGCTCATCGCCTCGGCGAGCGCCAGCGCCGCGGCGCTCCCGTAGAGCTGCCGCCAGCGCAGTCGCGGGCGCGAAGCGCTCGGAGTCGGAGGATTGAGAAGAACGGTCATCGTGTCGGGCCGGTGAGCGCCGTCCGACAGCTTACCGGAAGTCAGAGTGCTGCCGAGGCGGGCTCCGTGCGCAGCTGCATTCGGGTCTGCAGAGGCACGCAGTAGATGTCGATCGGGTGCGAGCGCCCGCGCAGCTGCAGCGGCGGCAGCGGAGTTGCCCCGACGTCCACGCCGTGCGCATCGAGAGACTGCTTGAGTGCGCGCGAGAACAGCATTTCGCCGGCGCGCGCACGCTGGCAGAGCCGCGCGGCGACGTTCACCGTGTCACCGATGATCGTGTAGCTCATGTAGGCGGCAGAGCCCACGTTGCCGGCCACGACGTCACCCTCGTTGATACCGATGCCGAGACCGGCCTCGATGCCGTAGCGCTGCTTCCAGGTGCGCGAGAGCTCCCCGAAACCGCCGAGCATCTCACGCGCCGCCCACACTGCACGTTGCGCGCTGTCGGGCTGCTCGAGCGGCACGCCGAACGCGAGCATCAAACAGTCGCCCGCCATGTGAAACACCGTGCCGTCATGGCGGAAGGTGATCTCGGTGAGGAGCGAGAAGTACTCATTGAGGAGCGGCACGATGCTGTTGGGCTCGAGCTGCTCGGCGATGGCGGTGAAGCCGCGCAGGTCCGCGAAAACCACCACGACGTGCGCGCGGGAGTCGGCGGTGGAGAGCAGTGTGTCGCGCAGCTGCGAGTCGGCGAGGATCTTGTCGGCCACGCGCGGTGACACGTAGCGGCGAAAAGTTTGCCGCAGCACCTCCTCGCGACGACGGAATTCCGCCTCGAGCTGCGCGACGGCCGTCTTGCCACGCACGCGACCCGCTCGCGCCAGAGCTTCGATTTGTGCCCGTAGAGTCTCGTCTGCGGAGTCTTCGGAGGACACCAGATCCTCAGGAAAATTATTCTCTTAGGCGCGAGACTACCACATCCGCATTAAGTTCAGGGTAGCGCCGTCGCGGCAGGAGCCGCAAGCGCACTCCCAACCGATCAGGGTTGGAATCGGCGCGGCCCGAGGGATCCGTCTCTCAGGACTGGGGTTGCTGCGACTGCTCGGGCGCCGATTGCGAGGGCGACGCTGGGGACTCGCCGCCGGTCACGACCGTGTCGATCACGCGGTCGCGCTCGAAGACGACCGAGAAGTTGTTGTAGTCCCAGCGCGTGATGGGGGGCTGGTGGGGCGAGTTGCCGCCGACCGTCGCATGGCGCGAAACCGGTGCGCCGAAGCGCTTCTCAACCTCGCTCATGGTGCTGCCCCGCTTCGGCCGGTCGACCTGTGATTCACGCACCTGCACCTGGTCGTTGACCACCACGGTCTCCGCGACCGCAGCGCACACCGGGACGCAGCAGCACAGCAATACGACAGGAATGCGGATCTGCATGGCAGCTCTCCTCAATGACCATCAACTATAACATCGTCGCAATCTGTCAAAACACGGCGCCCTTACCCGGCCAGCGCGATCTGTGACACAGGTCTGAAAACCGCTGCAACTGTGGTTAAATCGCGACGATGTTTCATCCGCTGCCCCTCTACGTGGGCCTGCGCTACGTGCGCGCCCGCTCGAGCCGCTTTTTCGTCTCCTTCATAACCTGGGCCTCGCTGGTCGGGGTGTGTGTCGGGGTCGCGGCGCTGATCGTCATCCTTTCCGTCATGAACGGCTTCGAGGGGGAGTTGCGCGACCGGCTTCTGTCGCTCGGCGCGCCGGTGCGCATCACCGCCTCTGCGACGGCCGTGTCGGCGGGTCCGGCACCGTCGGACAGCACAACGCCATCGGCTGATGAGTGGCAACGCGTTGCGCAACTCGCGAGGAGCATGACCGGGGTGACGGAGGTCTCGGCGTATGCGGAATTGCAGGCGCTCGCAGTGCACCAGCCCGATATGTTGCCGGTTCTGCTGCGCGGCATCGACCCGGGCGCTGTCTCGAGCGATCTGGCGCACGCCATTACTCAGGGGCGTCTCGCCGATCTCACGGCCGGAGCAGATCGTCTGCTCGTCGGTGCGGTAATCGCTGAGCGCCTCGGGCTTTCCCCGGGCGATCCGGTCACCGTGCTGGTGCCCACGTTCGGCCCCGGGGGTGTACCCGCCCCGAAGCTGCGCGAGTTCACGGTCGCAGGTGTGTTCGAGGCGGGCCTGCCCGATAACGATGCCACGCTGATGTTCGCCAACCTTGAGGACGTGAGAGCCCTCGGCGTCGGCACTGCAAGCGAGGGACTGCGGGTGCGGCTGCGCGACGTGTTCGCGGCTCCCGCGGTCGCCACGCGGCTGCGATCGCGGCTGCCGGCGGGGCTCGAGGTGAGCGACTGGACGCAGGACAACGCCAGCTACTTCCGCGCCATTCGCATCGAGAAGACGATGATGTCGCTCATCCTGCTGCTGATCGTCGCGGTCGCCGCCTTCAATATCGTCGCCATGCTGGTCATGGTGGTGACCGACAAGCGCACCGACATCGCGATCGTGCGTACCTTTGGCGCCGCGCCCCGCCGCGTGATGGGCATCTTTCTCACTCAAGGGCTCGTCATCGGATGGCTGGGGGTCGCACTGGGAGTGGTGCTGGGCCTCACGCTGGCGCTGCATGTCGAGACCATCGTGCCGTTTCTCGAGCGCAGCCTCCATTTCCAGATCCTCGATTCGGACGTGTACTACAACAGCTCCATCCCGTCCGAGGTGCACTGGAGCAATGTCGCCGTCATTGCGACCGCGGCGCTGCTGCTCACGGCGCTGGCGACGGTCTATCCGGCGATCCGAGCCGCGCGCACCGCGCCTGCCGAGGCGCTGCGTTATGAGTAGTCCATGAGCAGCTACGAGTTGCTGATTGGTACGCGCTACCTGCGCTCGACGCACCGCCGTGGCTTCGTATCCTTCGTCGCACTGATGTCGGTGTGCGGACTGACGCTCGGCGTGGCGACGCTGCTTGTCGTGCTGTCGGTGATGAACGGCTACGAGCGTGAACTGCGCAGTCGCATTCTCGCCGTTACCTCGCACGCGACCCTGAGCGGCCTGTCCGGCTCGCTCGATGACTGGCAGGACCTGCAGGCGCAGGTGCGGCGCCAGGGCGGGGTCCTCGCCGCCGTCCCGTACGTCGAGAGCCAGGCGATGCTGGCCTTCGGGCGGCGCATCACGGGCGCGAGCGTGCGCGGCATCCTGCCCGAGGAGGAGCGAACCGCGACCGGATTGTCGCAACGCGTGGTGTCCGGAAGGCTCGATGACCTCAAGGCAGGCTCCTGGGGCATCATTCTCGGCAACGCTCTTGCTGCCGAGCTCGGTGCCAAGGTCGGCGACAGCGTGGTGCTGATCGCGCCCGAGGGAACGGCCACCCCCACCGGGGTCGTACCGCGCATGCGCGCGTTCCGCGTCGTCGGCCTGTTTCATTCGGGAATGTATGAGTTCGACCGCGGTCTCGCGCTGATGCACCTCGCGGATGCGGCGCGGCTGTTCCGTCTGGGGGATCGGGTGACCGGCCTGCGCCTGGCGCTCGCCGATCCACTGCATGCGCCGAGCGTGGTGCGCCGCGTGGCGCAGGCGCTCGGGGGCCCGGGCTTCTACGCAAGTGACTGGACCGAGGACCATGCGAACCTCTTCCGCTCGGTCGAGATCACCAAGTCGATGATGTTCGTGATCCTGCTGATGATCGTCGCAGTGGCCGCCTTCAACATCGTCGCCACATTGGTGATGATCGTTAAAGAGAAGCAGACCGACATCGCCATACTGCGCACTCTCGGAGCAGCGCCGCGCAACGTGCTGTTGACGTTCGCGGTTCAGGGCGTGCTGATCGGGCTCGCGGGTACGTTCGGCGGCGCCATTCTCGGCACGCTGCTCGCGGCGAATCTCGAATATCTCGTGGGCGCACTCGAGAGACTGCTCGGCATCCAGTTCCTCGACGCGAGTGTCTATCTGATGAGCGACCTCCCGGCTTACGTCGAGCCGGCCGATGTCCTCAGGGTATGCAGCGTCGCGCTGCTGCTGTGCGTGCTCGCGACGATCTATCCGGCGTGGCGCGCGGCGCGCACCGCTCCCGCCGAGGCGCTGCGGCATGAGTGACGTCGTTCTCGAGGCGCGTGCGATCCACAAGAGCTTTCGCCAGGGGCCGGTGCTGCTGTCGGTGCTGCAGGGCGTGGGGCTGCGGATCGCGGCCGGCGAGCGGATCGCGATCGTCGGCGCCTCTGGCTCGGGCAAGACGACCCTGCTGCAGATTCTCGGCGGCCTCGATCGACCAACATCCGGGGAAGTGCGCGTCGCCGGTCGCGACATTCATGGGCTCAGTGAGAACGAGCGCGGCGAGTTGCGCAACCGTGCGTTGGGGTTCGTATATCAGTTCCATCACCTGCTGCCCGAGTTCTCGGCGCTCGAGAACGTCGCGATGCCGCTCCTGGTGCGCAGAACCCGCGTGGCAGCCGCGCGGTCGGCGGCGCGGGCGCTGCTCGAGCGCGTGGGTCTCGGCGAGCGTCTCGAGCATCGGCCCCACCAGCTCTCCGGGGGCGAGCGCCAGCGCGCCGCCGTAGCCCGGGCGCTGGTCACGGAGCCACGACTCGTGCTGGCCGACGAGCCGACCGGCAATCTCGATGGCGCCAACGCCGAGAGCGTCTTCGCGCTGATGCTCGAGCTCAATCGCGAGCGAGGTACGAGCCTGGTGGTGGTGACGCACGACCTCAGGCTCGCCGCTCGCATGGAGCAAACTTACGAGCTCGATCGCGGAACCCTCATTTCGCGCCCGTAAGGGCGGCGCACGGGTACCTCTCAGACCGACTGTGGCGCGTGGCGCGAGCGGTAGCGACTCGTCACGTTCCATCGCCACAGCATTTCGAGGCTGAGCCAGCCGAGCAGACCGAACACGAGTGCACAGGCGATGCAGCCGGTGAGGAATGGCTGCCATACGGGCGCCAGACCGTGGCGGAACCATGCCCATGTGGGGTGAAACTTGAAATGCTGTCGCGGCAGGTGCAGCAGGGCCGCCCCGACCCGGTACGCCGCGTAGTAAATCGGCACGGCAGTGAAGGGATTGACGACGAAGGTCGTGCTGTAGGCGACGGGGAGATTGATGCGCCAGATGACGGCAACGCAAACGGCCAGCAGGAAGTGCACCGGCAGCGGCACGAAGCTGATGGCGAGGCCAGCGCCGAAGGCCGCGGTGACTGCCCGCCGATGCAGCGTCCATAGCTGTGGATCGGCGATGCGCTCACCGAACAGTCGCAGGAACCAGCGGTCCCGCAGGACGTGCGGGGCCAGCACGATCCGTTTCAGCAGCCGGCGGGGCATCGAGCGGAAGACTGTACCAGAAGGCTCACCAGGCCGGATGTGCGGCACAGCGCAACCTCGAAGCGCTTTCCTTGAGCGGCCGCGCCCCTCCGGTATGATGCGGGCTCCGCGGGGCTAGTCCGGGGTCGCTTTCGGATGTGGGAAATAGTGCGGGCCGGCGGCCCGCTAATGTGGCCGATCATCCTGTGCTCGATCATTGCCGCTGCCATTATCCTGGAGCGGCTGTGGACGCTGCAGGATAAGCGAGTGCTGCCGCGCGAGCTGCCGCAGAAGGTATGGCAGCTCATCGAAGCCAACCAGATCAACGACAAGGTCATTGCCGCGCTCGAACAGAACTCCCCCCTCGGGCGGCTGCTCGCGACCGGCCTCGCCAACCGTCATCGTCCGCGCGAGATCCTCATGGAGAGGCTCGAGGACACCGGTCGACACGTGGTGCACGAGCTCGAGCGTTTCATCAACACCCTCGGCACCATCGCGGGCGTCTCACCGCTTCTCGGGCTGCTCGGTACCGTGACCGGCATTATCCGTTCCTTCAATGCCATCGAGGCGGGCGGTATGGGCGATCCACGCGCGCTCTCGGGCGGTATCGCGGAGGCTCTGATCTGCACCGTGGCCGGCCTGTGTGTGGCAATCCCGGCTCTCATTTTCTATCGCTATCTCCGCGGACGCGTCGAAGGCATCGTGGTGGAGATGGAGAAGCAGGCGATCCGCATGGCGGATGCCCTCGAAGCTGCGCCGCGCGCGAGCGCCCGGCCGGCACCGGCTGCGGTCGCGTTCGACGCGGCGCGCGAGCCGGCCCGGGAGAGCCCACGGGAGTCTGCGCGGCCTGGAGCGGTGCGATGAATCTGCGCCAGAGCCGCCACGAGGATCCGGAGATCAATGTCGTCTCGCTGATCGACGTGGTGCTGCTGCTGGTGGTCTTCTTCATCCTCTCGAGCCGCTTCACCGATGAGGGACGGCTGCGAGTGCATCTGCCTCAGGCGAGCGCGGTACCCATCGAGAAGGCCAGCAGCGAGCCTCTGGTCGTGAGCGTCACGCAGCAGGGCGGCTATCTCGTCAATCAGCACGAGCTCATCAACTCTTCCCCCGAGACGCTGCGCGCCGCGCTGCTGAAGGAGGCCGGCAGCAACCGCGCCGTGCGGGTCACGCTGCGCGCCGATGCGCGTGCCACGCACCAATCCGTCATCACCGCCATGGACGTGCTCGGACGGCTCGGGTTCGCGGAAGTCAACATCGCAACCGTCAAGGAAGGGCCGGCGGGCAAGCCTTGAACGACAGCCCGCGAGCGCCGTCCCGCACCGGCAGCGTGCCGGCCACGCGCGACAGCGCGCTGCGGTCCTACCGCCGGCTCCTCGGGTATATCGCTCCCTACCGTAGCCGCTTTGCGCTCGGAATACTGGGAGCAATGCTGTTCGCCGCCTGCAATACCGCCTTCGCGCTGTACGCCAAGGTATTCGGCGACGGCACGCTGCAGCATCAGGATCCGCGCACCATCGTCTGGCTGCCGGTGGCACTGGTCGGCCTGTTTCTGCTGCGCGGGTTCGGAGACTTCACTCAGACCTATTTCATGGGCTACGTGGGCCGCAGCATCGTTGCCCGGCTGCGCGCGGAGATGTTCCGTCACATCCTGCGGCTGCCGATCGGCTATTTCGACCGCAGCTCTTCCGGTGCGCTGCTGTCGCGCCTCACCTACAACAGCGAGCAGGTCGGCCAGGCCACGACCGACGCGGTCATCGTCACGCTGCGCAGTACGCTCACCATCGTCGGCTCGATCGCATTCCTGCTGTGGATGAACGCGCGCCTCGCCCTGATCGCTCTCATCATGGGCCCGCTGGTCGGCTGGCTGGTCTCGGTGATCAACCAGAAGTTCCGCCGCTACAGCCGCCGCATCCAGGACTCGATGGGCGACGTCACCCGTGTTGCCAAGGAAAGCTTCGAGGCACCGCGCCTCATCAAGGTCTACAACGCCGGACAGCATTTCGACGGGCAGTTCGCGGCGGTCAACGAGCACAATCTCCGTTCCAACATGCGCCTGGTGCTCACCAAGGGTCTGTCGAACCCCATCGTGCAGCTGCTCACCGCCACCGGCTGCGCCTTGGTGCTGTCGATCGCGATCGCCGATACCATTCACCAGCGCATGACCATGGGAGAGCTCCTCGGGTTCTTCGCGGCGCTCGTCGGCATCGCGCAGCCGCTGCGCGACCTGGTAGGTGTGGCGGGTCCGCTGCAGCAGGGCATCGCCGCCGGACAAAGCCTGTTCGAGCTGCTCGACGAGCCGGTCGAGCCACAAGGCGGCACCTACCGCGTTGCGCGGGCACGGGGCGCGGTGAGCTTCGAGCAGGTGTCGTTCGCCTATCCGGCCAGCGCCCTGGCGGTCTCGCAGGGCAGCGCGCGCCGCCCGGCGGCGCTCACCGACGTCTCGCTCGAGGTCGCCGCGGGTGAGACCCTCGCGATCGTCGGCCGTTCCGGCAGCGGCAAGTCGACGCTCGTGAATCTGCTGCCGCGCTTCTACGACGTCACCACTGGCCGTCTGCTGATAGACGGCCACGACGTGCGCGAGTACGAGTTGCACAACCTGCGCGAGCAGATCGCAGTCGTCAGCCAGGACGTGGTGCTGTTCGACGACACGATCCGCAACAACATCGCCTTCGGCCGCGATGTTGCGGATGAGGCGATCGAGCGCGCCGCAGAAGCGGCTCACATTCTCGAGTTCGTGCGCAGTCAGCCCGGTGGACTCGACGCGCTCGTTGGCGATCGCGGCATGTTGCTTTCCGGAGGTCAGCGTCAGCGCATCGCCATCGCGCGGGCCTTGCTCAAGGACGCGCCGATCCTGATTCTGGACGAGGCGACTTCGGCGCTCGATACCGAGGCTGAGCGGTACATCCAGGCGGCGCTGATGCAACTGCTGCGTAACCGCACCACGCTGGTGATCGCGCACCGCCTGTCGACCGTCGAGCAGGCCGACCGCATCATCGTGCTCGACAACGGTGTCATCGCCGAGAGCGGCACACACGCGCAGCTGCTCGCGCACGGCGGCCTGTACGCCCAGCTGCACCGGCTGCAGTTCTCCGACTGAGGGCGGCTGCGCCGGCATGGAGAAGGGGCTGACCGCGCTGTGGTACGGCGAGCACCCGGCGGCATCGCTCCTGCAGCCCCTCGCGTCCTGTTACGGCGCCTTGCTCGCCGCACGGCGCCGCGCCTACCAGGCAGGCTGGTTGCGCCAGTCAAGTGCCGGAAAGCCCGTGGTGGTAGTGGGCAACCTCACCGTGGGCGGCACGGGCAAGACGCCGCTCACCCTGTGGCTCGCGCGCGAGCTTGGTGCCCGCGGCCTCGAGGTTGGAATCGTCTCACGCGGCTACGGCCGCTCCGGAAGCGAGCCCCGCAGGGTGAAGCCGGGCGCGAGCTGGCGCGATGTGGGCGATGAGCCGCTGATCCTCGCGCGCCGCAGCGGGTGCCGCACGATGGTCGGGGCCGACCGGGTCGCCGCCGCGCGCCGGCTCGCCGTGGACGGCGTGGACATCATCCTCGCCGACGACGGGTTGCAGCATCTGCGGCTGGCGCGCGACTGCGAGATCGTCGTCATCGACGGAATGCGCGGCTTCGGCAACGGCCGCTTGCTGCCGGCAGGGCCGCTGCGCGAGCCGGCGGTGCTGCTATGGCAGGCGGACGCGGTGGTGGTCAACGGTGAGCGCGAGCATCCCTCGCTCGCCGGGACGCTGCCGCCGCAGGGAACGCTGGCCATGCGGCTCACGCCGCTCGGAGCCGAACGCGTCGACGGGGGTGCCGAGGGCTGCCCGCTCGAGGCGTTTCGCGGCAAGCGGGTGCACGCCGTGGCCGGCATCGGCAATCCGCAGCGTTTCTTCGCCATGCTGCGCGAACGCGGCATTGAGGTGATCGAGCATGCCTTTCCCGATCACCATGCGCTCGCAGACGCAGACCTTAGCTTTACGGACGAGCTGCCGGTGCTCATGACCGAGAAAGATGCCGTAAAATGCGCGGAGTTTGCGGACGCGCGATTCTGGTACGTCCCTGTCAGCGCCGAGCTCGTCGCGGGCGATGCCGAGGAGCTCCTCTCCCGCGTGTTGGCAAAGGTGCGTACCGCAGGAGACGCCGGAGGTCGGTTGTAATGGACGCGGGCCTGCTCGAGATCCTTGCCTGCCCGGTGTGCAAGGGCACGCTGCTTTTCAAACGAGACGCCCAGGTGCTCGTGTGCCGGCTGGACCGGCTCGCTTACCCGATCCGCGACGCCGTGCCGGTGATGCTCGAGGAAGAGGCGCGTCAGCTCGCCGCGGACGACCCACTGCTCGACCGCTGAGCGAGCGGGGACCTGCGCATGTTTCGCGTGGTGATCCCGGCGCGGTATGACTCGACACGCCTTCCCGGCAAGGTCCTCTTGGCCATCGCCGGCAAACCGATGGTTCAATGGGTCCATGAGCGTGCCTGCGCTGCGGGTGCCGACGAAGTTCTGATAGCCACCGACGACGATCGAATCGCGAGTGTCGCGAGGGGTTTCGGTGCGGCGGCCGTCCGCACCGCACGTGACCATGCGTCGGGCACCGATCGAGTCGCAGAGGTTGCGCGCGTACGCGGCTGGGCCGCAGCCGACATCGTGGTGAACCTGCAGGGCGATGAGCCGCTCATGCCGCCTGCGGTCATCACGCAGGTGGCGCGTTTGCTCGCCGAGCATCCGCAAGCGGAGATCGCAACGCTCGCGACGCCGATCGTCGCGCTCGATGAGCTCATGAATCCCAACGTCGTAAAGGTAGTTACCGATGCGCGCGGTCTGGCTCTCTACTTCAGCCGCGCGCCGATCCCGTGGAATCGCGATGGCGCGCAGGCCGGTCTCGGCAGCCAGTGCGATGTGGGCGGTGCCCGCTGGCACCGCGGGCTCTACGCATACCGCGTCGGCTCGCTGCTGCGCCTGGCGCAGTTGCCGCGGGGAACGCTCGAGGCGCGCGAGCACCTCGAGCAGCTGCGCGCGCTCGAGCATGGAATGTCGATCGTGGTAGGCGATGCCGTGGAGGAGCCCGGACCGGACGTGAATACGTTCGCCGATCTCGAGCGCGTCGCCGCGCGGCTTGCGCGCACGTCAACGTGAAGGGCTACACTGAAGGCGTGTATGGCTCGTCGGGGCGGTAACAATTGATCACACTGGCCCGCGCGCGCAGGCCCGAGGCGCGCTATTCAGGCCTTTGCGTATCAGGAACTTACAGGCTCGGGAAACCGTCCAACGAGTTGCTGGCGGAGGCCTTGAACTGTCAACCTCGAGCCCGCAATCAGCGTTCACGGAAGCGGGATGCTTCACAGCATGGAATCTCTACCCAACATGAACAGAAGCCAAACGATCCGACGCTCCGTTTTCGGCGGCGCGGCGCTCACTGCAGTTTTCGCTTTGCTCGCCGGATGCGTCACGGCGCCCCCGCCGCGACCGCTGCCGCCACCGCCCCCGGCGCCTGCCGCACCGCCACCAAACGTCGATGTGTATGCGTATCCGCTGCACGGCCAGCCGCCGGAGCAGCAGGATCGCGACCATTACGAATGCAGTCAGTGGGCAACCCAGCAGACGGGCTTTGACCCGAGCGCACCCGGTGTGCCGCCGCACGAGCGCGTGCACGTGGTGTCAGCCGGGCCGCCGCCCGGAACGAATACCGCGATCGGTGCTGTAGCCGGTGCAATACTCGGCGCGGCAATCGCGCCGCGCTGGCAGGCCGCTCCAGCGGCGCTCGCCGGGGCAGTGGTCGGCGGCGCAGTCGGCAGCACGGCCGATGCCGCCAACGCCCAGACCAACATGGCCAACGCGCAGGCCGCGCGCGCGCAGTCGGCCGCCGACCGACAGGCCGCCGCCGCCCAGGAGCAGAAGGCGGGGGACTATCGCCGCGCGCTCGGTGCGTGTCTCGATGCCCGTGGCTACAGCGTACGGTGACCTCATGAACAGGAAGACTACGACCGTTTGGACAGTCATCCCGCTGCTTGCACTGGCGATCGCATCCGTCGGCGCGCAGGCGCAGCCGTACCGCGACAGGGTGGGCTCGCCGCGCGGCGGCGAGCACTACGACGCACGCTTCAGCCACAATCATTACTACGCCAACCGCGGACTGGTCGTGACCGGTGTGCCCGTCGGCGGCGCATGGGTCACCGCGCGCGCCGGCGGGCGCTTCTACTACTCCGGCGGCGTCTGGTACGCGGCTCGCGGTCCGGGCTTTGTCGTGGTGGGTCCGCCGATCGGGGTATTCGTACCGGTTCTGCCGCCTTACTACACGACCGTGTGGGTCGGCGGTCTGCCGTACTACTACGCTAACGACACCTATTACGTCTGGCGTGGCGATCCGACCGGGTACGAGGTTGTCGATCCGCCGGGCGCGCCAGGCGATCAGGCTGCGACGACGACACAGCCGCCGCCCAGTGACGATCTCTATATCTATCCGCAGAGCGGCCAGACCGACGAGCAGCAGTCGAACGACAAATACGAGTGCCACAAGTGGGCGGCGTCTCAGGCCGGCTTCGATCCGACCCAGTCGCTCGGCGGTGTCTCGCCCGACCAGGTCGCTTCGAAGCGCGCGGATTATCAGCGCGCGATGC
>Ga0307476_10001102_pt1 | contig 17085 bp, 15 predicted proteins | sample atmos_gasesECM2C_2_FD_203314 | JGI IMG/M metagenome (GOLD analysis project Ga0307476, IMG submission 203314) | Hardwood forest soil microbial communities from Morgan-Monroe State Forest, Indiana, United States - atmos_gasesECM2C_05 | ecosystem: Environmental > Terrestrial > Soil > Temperate... | reverse complement strand
CCGGATACCGAAAAATTATCGACGCAATCATGGACGCCGGAGCGGACGCAGCATCGCAACCCCAGCCCGCAGCAGGCGCAGCTGTAGGTTCGCGTCTGGTACGACTCGACGGCAAGAAAAAGGTCGACGGCACGGAGATTTTCGGAGCGGACGAAACTCCCGCAGGAGCGTTGAGCGTGCGCGTGATTCGCTGCCCTCATCACCGCGCACGCTTTCAGCTGGGCGATGTGGATCTATACATTACTGCCCATCCGGGCGTGACTGTCGTCCTCACGGCGAAGGATGTGCCTGGCATCGATTGCTATGGCGTGATTCCCAGATTCGCCGATCAGCCAGTGTTCGCGCACCACGAAGCGCGATTCCGCGGGGAGGCGATCGCTGCGGTCGTCGGCGAGACGGGTGCCCTCGAAGCACTCGATCTGGCCGAATTTCCCGTCCGATGGGAAGAGTTGCCTGCGCTCAAGACGATCGATGACGCGCTGGCGGCCGACGCGCCCCGGATTCACAAGCATCGCGGAGAGAATGTTTTAGTGCGCGGCCGAGTGGTTTGCGGCGATGTGGAAAAGGCGCTCGCCGCGGCCGACTTCATTGTCGATGGCGAATACGAGACTGGTTTCGTCGAGCACGCCTACATTGAGCCCGAGGCCGGCTTCGCGCGACGCGTCGGCGATCGCATCGAGATTCAAGCCTGCACGCAGTCTCCTTACATGGACCGTGACGACATCGCCAAGATTCTCGGAATCTGCCCGAAGAGCGTGCGCATTATTCCCACCGCGGTCGGCGGAGGGTTCGGGTCCAAGCTCGATCTCTCGGTGCAGCCTTTCATCGCGCTGGCCGCATGGAAGTTGAAACGGCCGGTGCGCATGGTGTATTCGCGGGGGGAATCGATCATTTCGACGACGAAGCGGCATCCCGCGCGCATGCGGCTCCGCGCCGGAGCAACGCGCGAAGGAAAGCTGACCGCGCTCGACTTTGCCGCCGACTTCAACACGGGCGCTTATTCTTCGTGGGGACCGACGGTGGCCGGACGCGTGCCGGTACATGCGTCGGGTCCGTATCGCGTTCCGAATTACCGCGCCTTGACTCGAGCCGTTCACACCAACTTTGTTCCCGCTGGTGCATTTCGTGGATTCGGCGTGCCTCAGGCGGCGATCGCGCAAGAGCAGCTTTACGACGACCTCGCCGATCGTGTTGGCATGGACCGCTTGGAATTTCGCATTCTGAATGCACTGGACAACGACACTCCGACGGTCACGGGACAAGTGCTGGGCGAGGGCGTCGGCATTCGCGCTTGCTTCGAGGCGTTGCGGCCGAAATGGCAGACTGCGCGCGTAGAAGCTGCAACCTTCAACGCGAGCGCGGTCGGCTCGTTGCGTCGCGGAGTGGGTGTGGCCGGCATGTGGTATGGGTGCGGCAATACGTCGCTGCCGAATCCGTCGACCGTCCGCGTGGGATTGAAGCGGAATGGCCGCATCGCATTGCATCAAGGCGCGGTCGACATCGGGCAGGGATCGAATACCATCGTCACTCAGATTTGTGCCGACGCGCTCATCGCACCGGTCACGCAATTTGACTTGATTTCAGGCGACACAGACATCACTCCCGATTGCGGCAAAACTTCTGCATCGCGGCAGACTTTCGTGACCGGCAAGGCCGCTCACGTGGCTGGAACAAAATTGCGCCAGGAGATCCTGAAGTTGGCCGGAGCGTGCGACTGCGCCACCATCGAGTTCTGCGACGGCACGGTAATCGTTGTAGAAAACGAAAAGCGCACGAGTCTGCCTCTGAAAGAATTGCAACTCGATGCGTACGGCTATGTGCTCACTTCGGAGGCGACGTTTGATCCGCCGACCAGTCCGCTGGATGAGAATGGCCAGGGAAATCCGTATGCGGTATTCGGATTCGGCGCACACATGGCGGAGATCGAAGTCGACATCAGTCTCGGCACAGTGCGCGTTCTGAAAGTCATTGCCGCGCACGATGTTGGCCGCGCCATCAATCCTACGCTGATTGAAGGACAGATCGAGGGTGGCGTCGCACAGGGACTGGGCATGGCTTTAATGGAGGAGTTCTTTCCCGGCAAAGGCGAGAACCTGCACGACTACCTCATTCCATCTGCCGGCGATGTTCCTCCCATCGAATCGATTTTGATCGAAGACCCCTCGTCGATCGGGCCGTTCGGCGCGAAGGGCGTCGGCGAGCAGGTGGTGATCCCCACTGCTCCGGCGATTCTCAATGCGATTCATGATGCGATTGGAGTGCGCATCCACAAAATCCCGGCCACGCCGGACCGCGTGCGTGCGGCAATTCTCGCGAAGAGCCTTTCCACGACAGTCGGTGGAGGCGCTCGTGGCTGACGATGCCATTCGCTGCGACGCCTGTCCCGTGCTCTGCTATATCAGGCCGGGGCGCACGGGATCGTGCGACCGCTATGGCAATCACCGAGGCAAACTCGTTCGACTCGATCCGCATGTCGTACTCGATCGCGCGCTGGAGCGAGGAGACTCAGTCGTGCCCTTTCTGGAGCCCGGCCGCGATTGGGATGGAAGTCTGATTCATGAAAGCCAGATCAGTCACAGCGTCGTCGGCCACGGCGAGACCTTCGTCACGGCCATCGGCGCTGGCACGACGTATCCCGATTACAAGCCCGCGCCCTTCATCATTTCGTCGCAGGTCGAGGGCGTCGACATGGTCACGGTCGTGACCGAAGGAATTTTTAGCTACTGCGGCGTCAAGGTGAAGATCGACACCGACCGCCATCTCGGCGGGGAGTGCAGCCCCGTTCGCGCCCAGGCAGAAGCTGTCGGCCATGTCACCACCAGTGAATACGGTTCGCAGATGCTATCGCTCGGCGGCGTGCGCCACTTAACTGGAGGCAGCCGCCGCGAAGGTACGGCAACATGCGACACACTGCTCGACTTGTGCAATGGCAAAGCCGTAGAACTTAAGATTGATGACGGCGCGAACCTCGTAGTGCAAGCAGGCAAGCCGCCCATCGTCGACGGTGTGCAGGAAGAGCGCATGCGCGTGGGCTGCGGTTCGGCAACGATTGGCATGTTTGCTAAACAATGGTTCGGCAAAGTCGACGAGGTCGTTGTGGTCGACGATCACATCACCGGCGTGCTATCGGAGCATCAGGCCGGCAAACTTCTTGGCGTAGCCGAGACCGGGATCAAGTTGAAGGGCCGCCGTTCGACCCCGGGAAGATATTTTCAGGTCGCCGAGCCCGGAACTTCCTGGGGCGGAACCGATATCGATGATCCACTCTCAATTCTCGGAAAATTCAACGCGAAGAAGGCATGGCCGGGTCTCCGCCTGTTGATGGTGAGCACTACCGGCGAGCACAATGCGTATTTTGAATTAGGCGACGATCTCAAACCCCAAGAAAAAGAATTGCCCGCGAACCTGCGTGAGTCGGTCGCGCGCATCAAAGAAAACTGCGAGCCCGCCCTGTGTACGGTTCTGTTCATGGGCGGGGCGGGAGGATCACTGCGGGCAGGCGTGACCGAGAATCCGGTAAGGCTGACGCATTCGGTGCGGGATGCGCTGACACGCGTGACCTGTGGCGGCGCTCCCGTATACGTGTGGCCAGGAGGCGGCATCACCTTCATGGCCGACGTAACTCGCATGCCGCAAAATGCCTTTGGATATGTGCCGACTCCAGCGCTGGTTGCGCCGATTGAATTTACTTTACGGCTAACGGATTATGCTGGGCTAGGCGGTTATATGGAGCACGTGCGCCCGCTGAGTTCGATCGTTGCGGAGGACGCAAGCCGCCGTCAACTGGCGGCGCGGGCAGATAATCCTTGGCCGCTCGAATCTGGACTGGGGAAGTCAGCAAAAAAGAGGAGGAGATGAATCAACGCGCACAAATTCGGATGCTGCCCGACCAACGCCGCCTGCATCTTCATGACGGCCCGATCGACCTAATCGTCGAAGCGTTTGGTACTCCGGTTGAAATCAAAGCGGCTTATCGCGCGGCTGCAGCGCGATTCGTAACTGTGCTCGACGAGTTGTGCAGCGAGCTTTCGTTGTTGCGGCAGGCATGGTCTTCAGAAGCAGAGTGGCCGGCCGGCGCAGTCGCGCGCAGAATGGCGGCGGCCGTTACACCGTACGCGACCGAATATTTCATCACGCCCATGGCAGCCGTTGCCGGAGCCGTGGCCGAAGAGATTCTGGCCGCGATGCTCGCGGCTGCCGAACTTTCTCGCGCTTACGTGAACGACGGTGGAGATATTGCGCTGCATTTGAGTGCAGCCGAAAATTTTGCAGTCGGAATGGTCGAGCGGCCCGATCCCTCGCTGCTGGGTTCGTTGCTAAGCACAACGACCGTGCACTCGTCCGACCCGGTTCGCGGTATCGCGACCAGCGGATGGCGGGGCCGCAGTTTCTCTCTCGGTATCGCCGATGCTGTGACGGTGCTCGCCGATCGCGCTGGCGCCGCCGATGCTGCCGCCACCATTATCGCCAACGCGGTTGACCTGCCTGGCCACCCTGCGGTGGTTCGCACCCCTGCCTGCCAGCTCGCACCCGACAGCGATCTCGGCGACCAGCCGGTGACTCAGGCTGTCGGCAAATTGACGAAGGAAGAAGTGAACCGGGCTTTGCAAACGGGCGCTCTTACGGCAGAGCTTCTGCTGCGAATGGGACTGATTCGCTCGACTGCTCTGAGCCTGCAAGGGGAAACACGCGTCGTTGGAGTCCTAGGACAGTCGCAAATACTCGCGGCTCCCGTCGGCGAAAGGGGCCTGGTGCATGCCTGAGGTGGTAATCCGCAAGAGAGTTGTTTGCGTCGAAGAAATTTTCCACGAAGGAGGGCCCGTCGCGGAAAAGCCCTTGCGTCGTGCCGCGACAATTGCCGTGATTCGAAATCCATTTGCCGGGGCATATGTCGCCAGCATCGAAGGGTTCATGGAAGAGTTGAAACCGCTTGGCCTGGAAATGGCCCGCCAGTTGGTCGCCGTGCTTGGTGGAGACGCAAAAGTCGTCGAAGGCTACGGTAAGGGCGCGATCGTGGGATCCGCGGGCGAGCTTGAGCACGGAGCTCTGTGGCATGTGCCCGGCGGATACGCTATGCGTGAAGTTCTGGGCGGGGCGAAGGCGATTGTGGCTTCCTCGAAAAAAGTTGGCGGGCCCGGAACGCGACTCGATGTGCCGATCACGCACATCAACGCGTCGTATGTGCGTAGTCATTTTGATTCCATGGAAGTGGGCGTGAACGATGCGCCCCGAGCTGACGAACTTCTTCTGGTTCTGGTGATGACGACTGGGGCGCGCGTGCATGCCCGTGTGGGCGGCCTCAAGGCGTCCGAGATTAAAGGAGAAGACGGATTGCGCTGAAGGACAGGCATTGAGAACAAAACGTCGAGAACAAAAATGAAAGCCAAGATTCGCAAGATTGTGACGTTGGTGGAAGAAACGCAGCGCGAAATGGATCGTGAAATTTCTCCTCCAACGCGGCGAGCGGCGGCCATCGCGGTAATCGACAATCCGTTCGCCGGAACATACTTTGAGGATCTTTCGGAGTTGATGGCGATTGGCGAGGAACTGGGCGAACTTCTCACGGTGCGCGCAGTTACCGCTCTCGGAATCGCGGGCCCATCGGCGGAGAGTTACGGCAAAGCAGCGGCGGTTGGCGAGGACGGAGAACTGGAGCATGCCGCCGCGATTCTGCATCCAAAGCTCGGGACGCCGGTGCGGCGGGTGCTGGGCAAAGGCGCGGCGCTGATCCCTTCGTCGAAAAAGCGCGGTGGCATGGGCGTCGTCCTCGACATCCCGCTCGGGCATAAGGATGCGGCGTTCGTGCGCAGCCACTTCGACGGCATGGAGGTGCGAATCAATGATGCACCGCGCGCCAATGAAATCATGGTGGCGATTGCGGTGACCGATAGCGGTCGTCCGCTCCCGCGCGTTGGCGGGTTGACCAAGGAGCAGATCAAGGGTGAAGACGGGCTGCGGTAGGGGAATCGTATGGGAAGCAGCTTCATTAAATATCGCGACTGCGGCTTTTGGTCAGTCGACCGTTTTATTGAGCGCCTCGCTTGCGAAGTTGCGGAAGCTATCGCGAAGCCGATGATCGAGGATTGGCGGGCTGAGCTCGCCGCACATTGGAAACTGCAAGCCACAGGTAATTTTGATGGCTGGGTTCATCTGAACCTCGACGAGTTTCTGACCGGAGAAGAGAGAAGGGAGCAACTCCGTAAAGTAGTGCAGACCGTTGTCGGTCAGCATCCGAGAAGAGATGATCCGATTCGTCAAACGGGTGTCCTCCTGCTGCAGTTGCTGGATGGCAACCTCACGACAGATGCATCAAGTCCGCTGGATTACATGGTTGACAAGAAGCTGCATATAAGGAGAAACAGTCTAAGGTCTGAGCGCCGCTAGGGCTTGGATTGCGCTGGGGGAGCGCGCATCAGAAAAGAAATGTCACCCACCTTGTATAGAACCTTGCCGGGAGAATCCGCCGTTGGCGTGACCCTTCCCGTCCGCACCACATCGAACGCCGTCACGAGTCGTGGAAGAACTGTTGGCGATGCGACAGGAATATTGTGTGCGCCCAGCACTAACTTGATCTGCGGAGTAAGAGCGGCCACGCGGCGAATGGACGCGGCATACGCGTCGAGATCCGTCTCTGGCCGAAACAGCCAGATGGGCGCGGGATAGTACGTATCACCAGTGAAGAGCAGGCCGTTGGCGCGATCGATCAACGAGATGGCGTCCGGAGTATGCCCAGGCGTTGCGATCACTTCCAGTGTGCGGCCCCCGAGATCGAGTCGGTCGCCGTCATGCGTGTAGTTCGTGATTTTCCACGGTCGGGTTGTGTAGGCTTGCGGATCGAATCCCTTCGGCAGCGTCCCACAAATCTGATCAGGCGTGACTTCCGCTTGCGCATCTTCGCGCGACCCCTGCGCGTTCTTACGGGTAAAGTCCGTATCCATCGCGTAGATTGTGTCGAATTCCCAGTTGTCGCCCACGTGATCATCGTGCGTATGAGAGTTCAAAACCATGATCGGCAGCTTCGTCAGTTCGGCCGTGACTTTCTTGATATCGCTCATGCCCATACCGGTGTCGAATAGCAGGGCACGCTTCTCGCCGACGATCAGATAGCTGATGACTTCTTCCGCCTGGTGCGGTTCGTAAATTGCGAAGACGCCGGGCGCCGGTTTGTAAACTTCGAACCACGGATCGCCGACGGCAACGCGTTCGAGAGTTTTGTATTCCGGGCGGGGCAGCGCGCGACACCACTGGGGAATTGCACTCTGAGCAAGCAGGTACGTTGGCGGAAGAGATATGTAGGCCATGAGTATGTACATTGTGGTAATCAGCAGAAGTTTACGCACGCACAACCTCCGGCACGAGCGTAGCTGGCGGCGTGTTCCGGCTGCGTTGAATGCTAACCACTCCATCAATAATTATCATGCCAATACCTGCCAAGTCCCCTTTTTGAATGCTGTCGACCAGGTTCTTCCCGGCGGATTGTTGCGCCGTATCGAGGAAAACGAACGTCGCCTCGCGTCCGGTCTCGATCAGTCCGCAATTCAGGCTGCGCATCTTCGCAGTGTTCCCCGTGGCCAGGCAAATCGCGATCTCCGCAGGAATTTCACCCAGTGACGACAGCATTGAAATCATCCGAAGAATACCGAGCGGCTGTACTCCGGAGCCTGCGGGCGAGTCAGTGCCGAGAATCACGCGATGAAGCTGCTTCAGTTCTCTCGCCGTGCGCAAGGCGAGCAGGCCGGCTCGCTCATTGCCGTTGTGGACAATTTCCAGTGCTCGAGGCGAGCGCTCGCACAAGGCGATGATTTGATCATCGGGAAGCGCCGTATGCCCACCGTTGACGTGGCCAATGACATCGGCGTCGGTTTCGAGCACCATATCTTTGTCGATCAGACTCGATCCCGGGATCGACGGGCCGCCGGTGTGAATCGTGCTCTGTATACCGTATTTGCGGGCCCAAGCCACCATGCGCCGCCCGGTGACTCCATCTTTCACGCTGCCCAGACCAACTTCGCCGAGAAATTTCACTCCGGCCGCGGCGAGTTCCCGGAAGTCATCTTCGACCATCCCCTGCTCGAGCACCGGAGCTCCAGCGTAGACTTTAACTCCTCCCGGACGAAACGCATGGAAGGCGCGCTGCGCGAAAATCGCCATGGCTTTCAGCCCGACAATATCCTTGGGCCGGCCCGGTGTATGAACTTCTCCCGCAGAGACCATCGTCGTGACGCCGCCGTGCAGACAGCTATCGATCCAGCCCAGTTGATTCTGCCGCGGCGTCCAATCGCCGCACACTGGATGCACGTGGCTGTCGATCAACCCGGGGGCGAGCGCGGTACCTTTGGCATCAATCGTAGTGGTGGCATTAGAGGTGTCAATGTCCTTCTCTTCGCCAACCGCATGGATCACGCCGTCAACGGCAACGACTGTATCGGCGTCAAGAATGGGATGGTCGAGATCGCCACTGAGTAGAAGCCCGACGTTGCGGACGACCAGTTTGTTGGGGCCTGCGGATTTTGCCGGAGTATCGTTGCTCATGAAATCGGCTCACGGGATCGTTCGCCAGAACGAACTGGCAAATCATACCTGACGTTGCACTCGCCTGCGACGTTTGTCAGTGTGAAACCGAGAGTGTTACGCTCGGCTTCATACAAGAAGGAGAGTCACAGTGTCGCAAGATGTGTCGCAAGACGTTTCGCGAGACTTTATTTTCTGGGAAGTGGACGTGCAGGCCGATTTCATGTTGCCAGGAGGGAAGCTTTATGTGCCGGCGGCGGAAAAGCTGCTGCCCAACATCCGGTCGCTCACCGACGCGGCACGCCACGGGCAGGTTTTCCTCGTCTCGCATGGCTGCTTTCACGCGCCCGATGATCCTGAATTCAAAATCTTTCCACCGCATTGCGTGAAGGGAACTGCCGGCGCCGAGCTCGTTCCCGAAGCTCTGACCAATAAAGTCGTGCTCGTGCCGAATGATCCCGACGCGAAACTGCCGGAAGATTTGTCCCGCTACCAGCAGATCCTGCTGGAGAAACAAACGCTGAACATTTTCGAAAGCCGGCACGCCGAGGCTCTCGTCCAGCGGCTCGGAACTCGGGCGGAGTTTGTCGTCTTCGGCGTGGTGACGGAATATTGCGTGAGCTTTGCCGCGAAAGGATTGCTGGAACGCGGAAGGCGTGTAGCCGTAGTCCAAGATGCAATCGAAACTTTGAAGCCGGAAGATGGCCAGAAAACCATTGCCGAACTCGAACGTCTGGGCGCGCGATTGACGACTACTCGCCAGGCTCTCAGCGCGCTCAGCCGCTGAGAGCCTGGCTAGACATCCTGGCTCGGCCCTCAGTGATGGTCGCCGTGATTGTGGCGCCAGGTCCAGTATTCCTTCTGCTCGTCCTTGTTGATCTTGCGGAAGTCGCGATGCGGATCGCGATGTGTTTCCACGGCCCAGCGATTGTAGTAACCCACTTCCTCATCGTTCCACACGTGATAGTCCGTGTAGTAAGGGTCGTAAACGCGATAGGGGTGATGTTCGCACGCCATTCCTGCAAACGACGAAGTCAGAGCGGCAGCGAGCAGCAGTGCACTCAAGGGGTTGGAACCACGGCTCATGTTTTTCTCCTTCGAGATAGAAAAACACATCTCAGGTTGATTAGTTGCAGAAGGTGCATCTCTCGGTTATGAGAAAGTGTACCTTCGCGTACGATTCTACCTGCAACCGCAATGCGCTTAGCACCCTAACGTTTCCTTGCGAACACGATTTCCTTTCCTTTCGATTACTTTTCAACCAAGGCTGGATTGTAATAGACTTGGGCGTCGAGGAGATTCCACGTTGGGCGACCCGTTGCGCACGCTGCTGGACTTGCCGGAGCAGGAACGAACTGAGCGCGGACTGGAACACACGCCGCGGGAAATCTGGCAGCAGCCCGATACCTGGAGCCAGACCTACCAGCGCTGCCTCGAACACCGTGGCGAATTGAACGATGCGCTGCGGCGCGCCGGCATCGGCCGCGGCAACACCTCTTCTCCCACGGTCTATCTGGTCGGCGCCGGCACCTCCGATTACACTGGCCGCGCGCTGGCTCCGCTGCTTCGCCGGCGCTGGGGCTGTGACGTTTGGCCAATCCCCTCGACGACTCTGCTGACTGAATTCGAGGAGTTTCACCGCCCGGGAAGAGAGTACCTCTGGATTTCGTTTTCCCGCTCGGGGCAGAGCCCCGAAGGCGTGGCCCTGCTCGAACAAGCGCTGGATCGCAATCGCGAGATCCGTCATCTGGTGATTACTTGCAATCAGCAGGGGGCGATGGCGCAACTGTGCGCGCTCCACCCCGATCGCGCAGTGGCCCTGGTGCTTGACGATGCGGTGAATGATCGCGGGCTTGCCATGACCAGTTCATTCAGCAACATGGTTCTGGCCGGGCAATGCGTAGGGAATCTCGAAGAGTTTGAACAGTTCGGCAACGTGGTGGCGCAAATGGGCGAGATCGGCCGGCAGTTCCTTCCCACCGCAGCCGAAGCCGCTGAGGCTATTACTCTGCTCGGTTGCACCCGTACCTGCTTCGTCGGCGCCGGAGTGCTGCGGGCCGTGGCCGATGAATCCGCGCTGAAAGTCGTTGAGCTGAGCGCCGGCAAAGTCACAACCATGGCCGAGACGCCGCTCGGGCTGCGGCACGGACCCATGTCGAGCGTCGACAGCCATACCCTGTTCGTCGCCTTCCTCTCCAGCGAAAAGCAGCGCCGCGGATACGAACTCGACCTGTTGCGCGAGATCGATCGCAAGCATCTGGGTCGGGTGCGCGCGGTGGTCACGGCCCGAGGCGACGCCGATGTGTCAGCACTCGCAGACTATTCGTTGTCGTTGAATTGTGCCGCCGATTTTCCCGATTATTATCGTCCGATGCTCGATGTGATGCTGGGCCAGTTGATCGGCCTGTTCGCTTCCATGCGATATGGCCTCAAACCCGATCAGCCCAGTCCCGGCGGAACGATTACGCGGGTGGTTGCTCCCATCAAGTTGTACTCGTAGATTCTCTCGAGCTTCTCGCTGCCGAGCGCGTCGTCGGTGTGAGCGAAAGCTGGCGCGCGATCCTCCGCAGAGATGGCTGTATTCGCAGGCTCCGCATTTTTTCCTGGGCATAGGGCCATTCCTGGGGAAGTTTTACTTGTGTGATATACCCCCTCCCCCCTCTCCCCTGGTCTATTGGAATCATCAACCTGCGTAAGAATTGGACAGTTGATCCTAGGGCTGCAATCACTTAGGGGTAAAATCCTGAGCCGCAAGGAGTTACAGGCCGACAATGGACCTCTCTAGATATTTAATTTTCTGGTGCTGGGTCAGTATGGGGGAAGGAAATTTCTCGGTCAAGGTTGAATGAACATCGACGGGGTTGCTTCTGTGGAAAAATGCGCGGCATTCAGAAACATAGCGGGGAGAGATGACTGATATCGGATAGGTACTGTCTTAACACTGTGTTGCTGCGTCTGATTTTTGGTCAGCGGATTGCGCGTGTGTGCCCGTGTAATCTTTTGCTTAGGGGCCACGGCGTTTTACTCTCCGCGTTTTCCCTGAATATCCGCGCCGCTTCCCTGAGTTGCTTGCTGCGTTCTCCCGCCTTGGCCGCATCTCGTTCGGCATCTTCGGCTAATTCTAGCCAGTTAGACGCTTGGTCTAACACTTCCCTCTTGACAATTTTATTAGACATACTATAAACTCCGTACATGGTTGAAAACGTTGATATTAACGCTCTGATTAAGACTCTTAGCGCCGACTTCGACGCTCTGATAGACGAACGTCAAGAACTCCGCGTTAAAAGCGACAAACTGAAGGCAAGGCTGGATGAGATCGAACGTAGATTGACTGGTATCCAGAAAACCCTTCAGGGCCTCACGCTCTACACGACTGCTCAAGAAACTCCTACGGAGCTGACCAAGAAAACCACGCAGAACCTCGCGGAAATGATGGGGAAAATTCAAGGGGGTCTTGATCGTTGGCAGGTTGCGGGACCTGACGTTAAGAAAACCCTGAGCGAGTGCTGCCGCGACATCCTCCGGGCGAAGCAAGATTGGATGTCCCCCGTTGAAGTGCGCGAGGCGCTGCTGGCCGCTGGCTTTGACTTTTCCAACTACACATCGAATCCCCTCTCCTCCATCCACACCACTCTTAAGCGAATGGTACCTGAGGAACTTGAGACGGAGACACGACCTGACGGACAGGTATACCGCTGGAAGGTGATCGAAATTCAGGTCGATTGAGTGTAAATACAAACCGCTCAGTGCGATCAACACTGAGCGGCAAGAGAAAGGCGGAACGCAATGAAGATCACGATTACAGTCAGCTTCACTGTCAACGGTCCCACGGTGGTAGTTACCGTTGATCCACCGGGCTAGATAGCCCTTAACACTCAATGTCCCGGCTTCTGTTTCAGCAGAGGCCGGGACTAATCCAAAGCGCGGAGTGACCCACGCCATAGACCTAGAGAATCTATTTTGGCCGGTTTCTTCGCAGAACGCAAGCGGAGAAATCACATGACCTGCCTCAAGTGTCAGCACCAAACCTGCAAACGGTTTGGGTACTTCGGTAAGCGCCGCATCCAGCGTTGGCGCTGCCAATCCTGTAACGTCACCTTCTGCGAACCTCAGCCTATTTCGCCTCTCGGCACTATGCGTACCAGCACGGATGCCGCAGCACGGGCGTTGGCCTGCCTTCTGGAAGGCTGCTCGATCCGCAGCACGGAACCGCTCGCGCGACTCAACCGCAACACCATTATGCGATTGTTGCTGGTCGCTGGCGAACATAGCGCCCGGTTGATGGACACGAGAATGCGCGGACTCAGCGCCAGGTATTTGCAAGTTGACGAAATCTGGACTTACGTCGGAAAGAAGCGCAGGAACCTCCGTAGCGGCGATGCTCCCGAAGTTGGGGACCAGTGGATTTACGTCGCCATTGATGCTGAAACTAAACTGATTCCTTCGTTCCGCATCGGCAAGCGCGTGCGACCCGATACGTGGGCGTTTCTGTGGGACTTGAATCGGCGCATCGCCAACCGCATTCAGCTCACAACGGACGGGCTGAATCATTACACCGTGACCGTCCCCGAGTGCTTTGGCACGGATGTGGACTTCGCCCAGCTCACCAAGATGTTTGGCGATTTTGGCCAGTTCGACGGCCCTGATGCGAGGTACTCCCCACCACGCATCTCGGGGGTTATATCCAAAGTCCGACAGGGCGACCCCGACCCCAGACACATCAGCACGTCTTTCGTAGAACGACAGAACTTGACCATGCGAATGGCGATGCGGCGATTTACGCGGCTTACGAATGCGTTCAGCAAGAAGCTGTCGCATCTGAAAGCCGCTGTCGCTTTGCACTTCGCGTATTACAATTTCTGTCGCGTTCATTCGAGTCTGCGCGTTACCCCTGCGATGGAGGCAGGTTTGACGGATCACGTTTGGTCGATTGCTGAACTGCTAGGCGCGGCGTAAGATTGCCGCGCTTGTGATCCCGATGCAAACGACACGGCTTTTTGATGTGCGATGTCATCAATGCGATAGAGGCATCGCTGTGCCTGAAACCATCCTTGGAGAAATAGCTCAATATCTCCAAGACTCATCCACGGACGCTGATCTATTAAGGTTTGTGTGCCCGCACTGCAAACGCCACTTTCGTTTTGATTTTCAGAATCGCCAAGACAAATTTGTGGGACACGAGCCTTTACCTCTCTCCACAGCAGTGGATCGCGTCTGGTTTGCCATCGAAGCCGAATGCGACCCCAGCAACTCATGCCCTCCGATAACACTAGTTGCAATCCGACCGCATAAGACCAATCCACAAGACGTTGAACGAGAATTTCCCGTTTGGAGTGAACTCGGCCTCTACTGCGATAATCAACACCGAATCGTGAAGCTGTCACTGTTATGAACTATTGGACTAAGATCGCTCTCTGCTGCGCCCTGTTCGCCGTTTTCCTTGCCTTCGAGCTAGACTTCATCCATCCCTACGGGATTACTCGGCTTATCTTCGCCTTCTTTCAGATCGTCGGACCGTTTGCAGCCCTGTACCTCGTCCTGCTGCTTCTCAAGGGCGAGAAATCAAAGAACTAGCCAGCAACACTGAGATAAGCCACTACCATCGGATATGCCTCATTGACTTCATATGTTGAGATATCTATATATAGATATCTATACCAAGATATCTATATATGGCAAAGACCGATGCTCTTCAAGGTTCGCTAGATTTGCTCGTGCTCAAGATATTGTCGCGCCGCCCGCGACTTCACGGATACGCGATCATGGCTGCCGTCGCCAGCACATCCGGCGAAGTGCTGCGCGCAGAGGAAGGTTCGCTTTACCCAGCGTTGTATCGGATGGAGGAGGCGGGCTTGATTCGCGCGCAGTGGATCAAGAAGGATTCTGGCCGCCGCGCCCGCGTCTACGAATTGACCGCGGCGGGCAAAAAGCAACTGGGCGTGGAAGAGTCGCGCTGGCAGTCAGTCAGTTTCGCTATCAATCGGGTTCTCCGGGAGGCATGACATGTCTTTGTGGTCGCGTATCTCGAATGCCGTGCGCGGTGAGCGCTTGAGTCGCGAGATCGAGGAAGAGTTGCAGTCCCACATTGACGAAGCCATTGCCTCAGGTCGTGATCCCAAGGAAGCGCGCCGGGCATTCGGCTCCGCGCTGCACGTCAGCGAGGCGAGTCACAGCATTCGTGCTGCCGGATGGCTTGAGTCGCTTCTCGCCGATGTAAGGTTCGGCTGGCGGCAGCTCTGGCGCAACAAGGTCACATCCTTTGCGGCTGTGGTTTCACTCGCCCTCGGCATCGGCTCCTGTGTCGCCGCCTTCCGTCTTATCGACGCCCTGCTCTGGCGCCCGCTCCCCATCTCCAATTCCAGCAACCTCTACGGCCTCTCTCGCAAGATGACCGGCTTCGAGGGCAAGCCCATTGAGGATGGCCACTGGGCCACGCCGGACTTCAACCTCATGCGCGATGCCGTCAAGGATCAGGCCGACCTCATCGCCATCAGCGACGCCGACCGCACGGACATTACCTGGTCCACCGACGACGAGATGGAGAAGGCCCACGTGGTTTATATCTCCGGCAACATGTTCCCCCTCTTCTTCTCGGATTTGGGCCTTGAGCCCGCGCTCGGCCGCCTGCTAGTGCCCGCCGACGACCGCGGCCCCGGCGCCAGTCCCTATGCGGTCCTCTCCTGGGACTACTGGAATCACCGCTTCGGCGGCGATCCCAAGGTCCTCGGCCGCTCGCTCCACATAGGCAACCAGACCTTCCAAATCATCGGCGTCGGCCCTCGCGATTTCACCGGAACCGAAAAGGGAACGGTCACCGACATCTTTCTGCCCCTCAACATGAACAGTTTCGCGACCCAGGACAGCGTCGACTGGCACCGGACCTTCCTGATGTTGAAACCTGGCGTCAACCCGGCCACCGCCGTCGAGCCGCTCCGCCAGCATCTCTCCGTCGTCAACCGCGCTTTCGAGGCCGATTGCTCCAAGTGCTTTCGCGGCGCAACCCAGGCGTCCATCGACCGCTTTCTTAATCAGACGCTTGTCTTCTATCCCGCCGGCGCCGGCATCTCCGATCTTCAAGAGGACTATCGGCGATACCTTGGCGTCCTTGGTCTCCTGGCCGCTCTCGTCCTGCTTATCGCCTGTGCGAACGTCGCTAACATGATGACCGCCCAGGCCGCCGCCCGGTCGCAGGAGATGGCTCTGCGAATTTCGATCGGCGCTGGCCGTCGTCGCCTGGTCCAGCTCATCCTCGTCCAGAGCGCACTGCTCGCCCTCTTAGCTTCCGTGCTCGGCGCGTTCTTTGCGGCGTGGTCAGCGCCCTTTGTGCTTAGCCTCATCAATCCGCAAGACAACCCTGCGCGCCTCGCCCTTGCCGCCGACTGGCGTGTGCTTTTCTTCGGCTTCGGGCTCATTATCCTCGTCGTTCTATTGCTTGGTTTGCTGCCTGCTCTCCGTGCTTCTGCGGTCCGGCCCGTCGCCGCGCTCAAGGGTGGGGAAGATCCGCACTCGCCACGCCGTCTCATGCGAGGAGCCATCGCTCTTCAGGTCGCGTTCTGTTTCCTCGTCCTCTTCCTCTCTTCGCTCTTCGTCACATCCTTCCAGCGCCTGCAGAACCGCCCCCTCGGTTTTTCCACCGACCGTCTGCTGCTGCTCGAGACGGTCGCTGGCAAAGGCCAGCTCCCCATCGTCTGGAACCAAACTGCCGAGGCGCTCCGTGCCGCCCCTGGCGTCGACTCGGTCGCCATCTCGGGCTGGCCACTTCTCGGGCGCATCCGCATCAACAGCGACATCTCCATCAACGGCGCGCCCCCCAGCCCGACTCCTGGCTGGTTCCTGAATGTTTCGCCGGGCTGGCTCTCGACGATGAATATCCCGTTGGTTTCCGGCCGCGACTTTCGCCCGGAAGATATCTCGCCGGGAGCCGCCATCGTCAACGAGACCTTCGTTAAGACGTTCTTCCCCGGCCAGGACCCCATCGGCCGCTCCTTTGAACGCGGTGCCAATCAACCGATCAACAAAATAGTCGGCGTCACTCCCGACGTCCCATATGACGACCTGCGCGAGCCCAGCCGCGCCGTCTTCTACGTCCCCTTCACCGAAATTGATGTGCTAAATAACAACAAATCCGCTCCCAATGTCGTCGACTTCGCCACCTTCACCATCCACACCAACGCCCAGAACCCGCTCGCCCTCGCCGGCTCCCTCCGCCAGTTCATTACGCAACGCCGCAACGGCCTGCGCGTTTCCAACATCACCACGCAGTTCGATCTGGTGCGCGACCAGACCGTTCGCGAGCGTCTGATCGCCATGCTCGCCGCTTTCTTTGCCGCCGTCGCGCTGCTCCTCGCGGGCATCGGACTCTACGCTGTCCTGAACTATTCTGTCCTGCAACGCCGCCGCGAGATTGGTATCCGCATGGCGATTGGCTCGACTCGTGCTGGCATCGTGCGCATTGTGACGTTCGATATCTTCCTGATGATCGCGCTCGGAGGCTGCACGGGCGTGGTGCTCGGATTTGGCGCGTCGCGTTATGTGGAGTCGCTTTTCTACCAGGTCAAAGCAACCGACGCGGAT
>Ga0307476_10001101_pt1 | contig 17087 bp, 16 predicted proteins | sample atmos_gasesECM2C_2_FD_203314 | JGI IMG/M metagenome (GOLD analysis project Ga0307476, IMG submission 203314) | Hardwood forest soil microbial communities from Morgan-Monroe State Forest, Indiana, United States - atmos_gasesECM2C_05 | ecosystem: Environmental > Terrestrial > Soil > Temperate... | reverse complement strand
GGCGGCGGCTCCGGCTCCAGCCCCGGTGGCTCCGGCGTTCGACTGGCGGCTCGCCACCGACGTGTGGGCGCCCGCCGCGTCGGTGTTCAAGCTGGTCACGGCCAGCGCGCTGGTCGCCGCCGGCGTCGCTCCGGGCGACAAGGTGTGCTTTCACGGCGGGCTGCGCTCGGTGCAGGAGTCCAACCTGCGCGACGACAAGCGCGACTCGCGCTGCGAGACCCTGACCTACGGCGTCGCACACTCCAACAACGCGATCCTCGGCAAGCTCGCGTTCCAGAAGCTCGTGCCCGCCGAGCTGACCCGGTTCGCCCACGACCTCGGCGTCGCCGAGGGCCTGCCCGGCGCCGAGCTGCGCGGCACCGCCGGGGCGATCGACATCCCCGCCGCGCACGATCTCAGCTTCGCGCAGACCGCGGCCGGGTTCTCCGGGTCCCAGCTCTCGGCGGTCGGCGGCGCGCTGCTCGCCGCGACGTTCGCGGACGACGGCGAGCAGCCGATGCCGTGGCTCGTCACCACGATCGACGGCGTCGCCGTGCCGCCGCCGGGCAAGCGCCGGGCGGTGACCAGCGAGGTCGCCCGCGCGGTGGGCCGGATGATGCAGGCGACCTGCGAGTTCGGCAGCGCCTCGCGATCGTTTGGCCGGCACCAGGCGGTCCGCGTCGCCGGCAAGACCGGCACGCTGACCCGGACCGAGCCGTTCTACATGGAGCACTCGTGGTTCGTGGGCTATGCCCCGGCCGAGCAGCCAGAGATTGTCGTATCCGTCGTGCTCGGCAACCCGGAGAACTGGCACTTGCGCGGCCACGAGGCGGCCCGCCGGCTGATCGACCGCGCGCTCGATCACACCCCCCGGCACGACCCCCAGCACGCTGCTCCGCACGGCGCCCGTCACGGCTCGGCGCGCTCCGGGCGCGAGCGTGAAAAGGCTCGCACCGGGAAGACCGCGTCGACGCGCCGCGTAGGATGGTAACATCCGCCGGTCCGTCTTCCGGGAAGGGTACGACCGTCATGATCAGGTTCACGTCATTTGCGATCGCAGCCCCGCTGGCGTTCGCGCTGTCAGGGGGATTGGCCGGGACCGCGCAGGCGCAGAGCCAGGCAGAGCTCGCCGCCCAGGCCAATGAAGAGGGCAAGCAGCTGATGTACGCCGACAAGTACGCGGAGGCGGCGAAGAAGTTCCAGGAAGCCGTCGCGCGCGTGCCCGAGGCCAAGTACTTCGTCAACCTCTGCACCGCGCGGCTGCAGGAGGGCAAGCTCGACGAGGCGCTGACCGCATGCAACGCGGTCGATCTCAACAACCCGACCCCGGACCAGAAGGACCGCGCCGGCAAGCTGACCGAGCGGATCCACCAGGAGGCCGACAAGCAGCACCTGGCGCTCCACCCGGGCGGCGGCGGCGGCGGCAACACGAACCTCGGCCAGCCCAGCAACCCCAACCCGAGCAACCCGAGCAACCCCAACAACCCCAACAACCCCAACAACCCCAACCCGCCAACCTACACGCCGACGGTCGGCAGGCCGCTGGACACCAACCTCGTCAACGAGGGCCGCCCCGACCACCGCTACACCTGGACGTTCGGCGTCGATCTGTACGGCGGCGGCGGCCGGATCGGCCAGCCCGACTTCTACGGCTCGGCCGCCGCAGGCATCCGGTTCAAGGGCGACGTCATGCTCGATCCGGTGCACCGGATCGGGACCCAGGTCTACTTCCAGCTCTCGCGGTTCAGCCAGGGCCGGGACCAGTCGTTCGGTGCCGAGAGCCTGGACGTCGGCGATCTCGGCCTCGCGGTGTACAAGCACCTCTGCCTCGGCGGAACCCCGCGCGCGTGCCTGACGCCGCTCGCCGGCATCCACCTCGCGTTCATGGGCCCCGTCGACGACATGGACGAAGAGGGCTCCCAGCTGTTCAACTACGCGGCCGGCGGCGGCCGGTTCGAGCTCGCGTTCACCTACGCGTTCGGCCGGCGCTACGAGCACGCGCTGTCCGTGCTCGGTGGCGTGAACGTGTACACGCCGGTGTTCTCGGGACCGTCCGTCGGCGATCCGTCCGGCGAGCTCACCGCCGCCGAGCGCGGGCTCAATGCCTGGGGCGCCGCCGGCTACCTCGGCATCGGGTACACGTACCGCTTCAACACGCCGATCGGCAACACGCCGTTCATCATCCTCGAGTAGCGAGCATCGCGCCGCGTGGCGCTCGCCGGGGGAACCGCGGCGTTCCCTGATCGCGGTTCGGTCATCGCTCGGCCGACCCGGCGGGCGATCGTCGTGCCGCGCGACCAGCGCCGTGATTTTGCGTCACCGGCGCCACGTTTCGTTGCCGCACGACGTCATGCCTCGAGCGAGATCGGGTATGGTCTCCGCGCTGCAACTTCCAGCCACTAGCAGGAGATCTTATGGCCGGTTCGGATCAGAAGCTGACCGCTAAGCTGGTGCTCCCCGACAGCAAGGAAGCCACGCTGCCGGTGATCGTCGGCACCGAGGACGAGCACGGGATCGACATTCGCAACCTCCGCCAGGAGACCGGCTTCATCACCCTCGACAACGGGTACATGAACACGGGCTCGACGACGAGCGCGATCACGTACCTCGACGGTGAGCAAGGCGTGCTGCGCTACCGCGGCTATCCGATCGAGGAGCTGGCCGAGAAGTCGAACTTCGTCGAGACCTCGTACCTGCTGATCAAGGGCGAGCTGCCGAACGTCGCCGAGCGCGAGAACTTCGGCCGGATGCTGACCCGGCACAGCCTGATCCACGAGGACATGCACCAGTTCTTCGCCGGTTACCCGCCGACCAGCCACCCGATGGCGGTGCTGTCGGCGATGGTGACCTCGCTGTCGGCGTACTACCCGGACTGCCTCGATCGCCACTCGCCGATGGACCTCCACATCACGCGGCTCTTGTCCAAGGTCCGCACGATCGCCGCGTTCTCCTTCAAGAAGAGCATCGGCCAGCCGCTGATCTACCCCAAGAACTCGCTCAACTACTGCGGCAACTTCCTCCACATGATGTTCGCGGTGCCGAGCGAGGAGTACGAGGTCTCGCCGGTGCTGGAGAAGGCGCTCAACCAGCTCCTGATCCTGCACGCCGACCACGAGCAGAACTGCTCGACCTCGACGGTGCGCATGGTCGGCAGCTCGGGCGCAAACCTCTACGCCGCGATCGCCGCCGGCATCCTCGCGCTGTGGGGCCCGCTGCACGGCGGCGCCAACCAGGCCGTGATCGAGATGCTCGAGGAGATCCGCGCGTCCGGCGGCGACTTCAAGAAGTTCCTCGACGACGTCAAGAACAAGCGCGACAACCGGCGGCTGATGGGCTTCGGCCACCGCGTGTACAAGAACTACGACCCGCGCGCGAAGATCCTCAAGAAGATGTGCGACGAGGTGCTCGCCCACCTCGGCATCAAGGACCCGCTGCTCGATCTCGCCAAGGGCATGGAGGAGATCGCGCTGCGCGACGACTACTTCGTGTCGAAGAAGCTGTACCCCAACGTCGACTTCTACAGCGGCATCATCTACCGCGCGATGGGGATCCCGACGAACATGTTCACCGTGATGTTCGCGCTCGGCCGCCTGCCGGGCTGGATCGCCCACTGGAAGGAGATGGTCGACGACAAGGAGACCAAGATCGGCCGGCCGCGCCAGATCTACACCGGCCAGAGGCTCCGCCACTACGTCCCGATGGAGCAGCGCTAGCCGCGGCGCCGGTCAGCGGCAGCCGCGCGGCCGCACGTTGTCGCGGTACTGGCCCTCCCAGTTGCCGGGCGGGTCGTACTCGCAGACGTAGATGTCCATCCCCTTGCACTGCGAGTGGCCGCAGCCGACGCGCTGGGTGCCGCGCCAAACGACCTGGGTGAAGTGCCCGGTCTCCATGGAGAATCCGCCATCGGGGAAGCGGTACTGGGCGATCTCGTCGTACCACATCTTCACCACCGAGCCGGGATCGAGCGTCCCCTTGGTCCCGGCCGCCAGGTTCTCGCCGTAGTTGCCGCCGCTGTGGGCGAACTGGCAGCCGCGATCGCGCAGCGCATTGGCCCAGCGCTGCGCGACCTCCGCGAGCTTGGCCGACCAGGTCAGCGCCGCGGCGCAGTGCCGGGCGCGGAACCGGTTGTGCGCGTCGACCCAGGCGGCGGCGTCGCGCGGCGCGTCCGATCTCGCCGCCGCGGGCTGGATCGCGGGCCCCGCGCCGGGGTCTTCGATCTCCTCGGCAACGGCACCGGGCACGGCCCCGGGCAGGGTCCCGGCCTCGGCCCCGGGCGGCGAGACGCCGGCGGGCGCCGGTGCGTCCGGCAGCTGCACCGGCGGCTCCTCGGGCGGCGAGCCACCCGGCTCGCTCGCCACGACCACCGCGGGCGGGGTCTGGGCGCCCGGCGAGCTCGCCCCCGGACGACAGGCGCAGGTCAGCGCGATCCCGATCCAGAACCTCATGCGCGACTCTCTCGTGAGCGAACGGCGCATCGCGCTAGCATGACACGCTCCGGCGCGGCGTCGGGTAGATCCGGCTTGCATGTCCACCGACATCGCGCGAGATTGCCGACGTGCGCCCCACCGTCGCCGAACCCACCTCCTGCGCGGAGACCCACGGGATCCGCGTCCGTGTCCAATCGCACTACCTCGCCGAGCAGTCGTCGCCGCGCGAGGAGCGCTACGCGTTTGCGTACACGATCACGATCTCCAACGAGGGCACCCGCAGCGCGCAGCTGCGCACCCGGCACTGGATCATCACCGACGCCCGCGGCACGATCGAGGAGGTTCGCGGCGACGGCGTGGTCGGCAAGCAGCCGCGGCTGATGCCCGGCCAGAGCTTCCAGTACACCTCGAGCTGCGCGCTCGCCACCCCGGTCGGCACGATGCACGGCACGTATCGGATGTGGCGTGACGACGGCACCTACTTCGACGCGGTGATCGCCCCGTTCTCGCTGGCGGTCCCGGCGTCCCACCGCGCCGGGGCCTCCGAAGCGAACTGATTGATTTCGGTGAGTTGCGCCTGCGCGTGGCCCGCGCAACAAACTGCAAAGCATTCGCCTGAGCTGGGCGTCTAATCCACGATGACCCATGCCGAGCGCGAAGCCACCACCGCGACCGCCCTGGTCGACGCCGCGAAGGCCGGCGATCAGGGTGCGTTCGCGGCGCTGGTGACCCGCTACCGCAAGCGGATCTTCGCGCTCGCGCTCCACATCACCGGCTCGGCGAGCGAGGCCGACGACATCGCGCAGGACGTGTTCCTCAAGGCCTACCGCGCGCTGCCCGAGTTCGAGGGCCGCAGCCAGTTCTTCACCTGGGTCTACCGGATGACGGTCAACCGCTCGCTCAACGTGCGCCGGGATCGCGCGCGCCGCGGCGAGGACGTGCTGGAGGACCCGCGCCTCGAGCTCGCCGTCGCGGTCGATGCCCGCTCCGATCCCGGCCGCGAGGCCGAGCTGCGCCAGAGCTACGCCCGCCTGCTGCGCGCGCTCGACTCGCTGCCCGTCGACATGCGCACCACCGTGATCCTGGTGTCGCTGCAGGGCCTGGCCCACGGCGAGGTCGCGGTGGTCCAGAAGATCAGCGAGGGCACCGTGGCGTGGCGCATGCACGAGGCGCGGCGCCGCCTGAACGAGGCGATGATGCCGCGGAAGCTGCAGCGCCGGCGCGAGCTGTCGGCCGAGCTGTCGCGCGCGCTCGTCGAGCACGGCCTGTTCGTGCCGGCGATGCCGAAGGGCCGGGCGTAGGCCGCGCGGCCCTACCCCGCGACCTTGTACTCGCCGCCTCTCTCGAGCGCCTTGCGGTACGCCGGCCGGGCCTGGATCTTGGCGAGCCACTCGGTCAGCCTGGGCGAGATCCCGCCGCTGGCGCGGGCGACCGCACCCTCGATCGAGAAGCTCATCTGCACGTCGGCGGCGCTGAACGCGTCGCCCGCGAACCACGCGTTCTTGCCGAGGTGGTCGGCGAGGAACGCGAGGTGCGAGGTCAGGTTGGGATCGAGGAACTGCCTGGACACCTGGCCGGCGATCGCGCGCGCGATCGGCCGCACGAGGAGGGGCGCGTCGGTCCGGACCTTGTTGAACACCAGCTTCATGACCAGGATCGGCATCAGCGAACCCTCGGCGTAGTGCATGAAGTAGCGGTAGTGGCGGTAGCCGGGAGTGCCCGGCGCCGGGGCGAGCGCGCCCTTGCCGTAGGTCTCGACCAGGTACTCGAGGATCGCGCCGGACTCGGCCAGCGTCGCGTCGCCGTCGGTGATCACCGGCGACTTGCCGAGCGGGTGGATCGCGCGCAGCGACGCGGGAGCGAGCAGGGTCTTGGGATCGCGCTCGTACTTCACGATCTCGTAGGGCAGCGCGAGCTCCTCGAGCAGCCACAGCACGCGCTGGGACCGTGAGTTATTGAGGTGATGGACCGTGATCATGGCCCGAACGCTGTATCATGCCCCGCCATGCGACACCTCCTCTTCGCGGCGCTCGTCGCCGCCGGACCGGGTTGCTCGTTGATCACGGTCCAGCAGGAACCATTCCCGCCGCTCGAGATCCGCTCCGAGCGACCGCCCCCCGCGCCGGCGCGCGTGGTGCTGACCGCATCGAGCATCACGATCGGTGAAAAAGTGCAGTTCGCCACCGGCTCCGCCGAGATCCTGCCGGTCTCGCACGGGCTGCTCGACGAGGTCGCCAAGGTCCTGACCGACAACCCGCAGATCGAGCTGCTCCAGGTCGAGGGCCACACCGACTCGACCGGCACCGCGGCGCTCAACCGCCGGCTGTCGCAGCAGCGCGCCGAGTCGGTGATGAAGTACCTCGCGTCCAAGGGCGTCACGGCCGGCCGGATGGTCGCCAAGGGGTTCGGCCCCGACCGGGCGATCGCCGACAACGCGACCGACGACGGCCGCGAGAAGAACCGGCGCGTCGAGTTCAACATCGTCAAGCAGGGCCCCAAGAAGACGGTGGTGCGCGATGAATAGCTCCCTCGCGATCTCGCTCTGCGCGGCGCTGTGCGCCGCGGCCTGCGGCGGCACCGGCCTGGGCGCCGACGCCCGCGCCGACGTCACCGCGCGGATGGCGTCGGCGCAGTCGCCGATCGTCGCGTGCTACCACGCCGGGCTGAAGGCCAACCGCAAGCTCACCGGCACGATGGTGGTCGCGTTCGCCGCGGCTCCGGACACCGGGCAGTTCACCGACATCCGGATCACCCGCGACGACCTCGGCGACACCGGCGTCCGCCAGTGCGTGATCGACGCGGTCGGCAAGCTCAAGCTCGCCAGGCCGCAGGCGACCCGGCTGTCGATCAGCTACCCGATCCACTTCGCCCCCAACCCGTGACCATGGCCAGGCTACCGACCCGATCCCCGACCCACGAGGACGTCCCGCCCGGCCGGCTGGCGGCGATGGGGCTGGAGCTGGAGGACATCGCCGACGGCGATACCGTCGCCCTGCCCGCCCTGGTCGAGCTCGCCGAGGACCGCGGCCGGCCGGCCAGCCACTACCTCGCGGCGGTCGCGCTCGCCACCGAGCTCCGGGTCACACCGGCCGCCCCGGTGACCGTCCGGGTGTGCGCCGGGAACTGCCAGCGCTGGGGCGCGCTCGATCTGCTCGACCACCTGGCCGGCCCGCGATCCGGACCTCCGGCCGGCGGCGCGCCGCCGCGGTACGCGATCGCCCCGGTCAGCTGCCTCGACCGCTGCGATCTCGCACCGGCATGCGAGATCCACGGCGCGCACGGCCAGCTCGTCGTCGCACCGGCCACGCTTGCCGCGCTCGACGACGCGCTCCGCGAGCTCGCCGGTTGAGCGGGAGCCGCGCGCCCGTCGCGCTGCGACCAGAGCGGCGCGACGGCGATGTCACATGTGTCGCACCATGTCTCGCGCTGGCTCGCGCTCGCGGTTAGCGCTAGCCTGGGTTGCGAAGTGCTGCGGCTCGACAAGGTCAACAAGTACTACCGGGTCGGGACGCACAGCCTCCACGTGCTGCGCGACATCGAGCTCGAGGTCGCCGACGGAGAGTTCGTCGCGATCATGGGCGCGTCGGGCTCGGGCAAGTCGACGCTGCTCAACATCCTCGGCATCCTCGACGACTACGACTCCGGCGACTACTGGCTGGGCGACACGCTGATCCGCAACCTGACCGAGCGCAAGGCGGCGAACTACCGCAACCGCTTCATCGGGTTCGTGTTCCAGTCGTTCAACCTGCTGCCGTTCAAGACCGCGCTGGAGAACGTCGCGCTGCCGCTCTACTACCAGGGCATCACGCGGCGCAAGCGCAACCAGATCGCGACGCAGTACCTCGACCGGGTCGGCCTGCGCGACTGGGCCGAGCACACGCCGGCGGAGATGTCCGGCGGCCAGAAGCAGCGGGTCGCGATCGCCCGCGCGCTGATCGGCAAGCCGCGGCTGATCCTCGCCGACGAGCCGACCGGCGCGCTCGACAGCGAGACCTCGCGCCAGATCATGGACCTGCTGGCCGAGATCCATCGCTCCGGGATCACGGTGCTGGTGGTGAGCCACGACTCCGAGGTCGCCGCCCGCACCCAGCGCATCATCCGGCTCCGGGACGGCAAGGTGGTGAGCCCGCACGACCTGCCCGGCTCGAGCCACCCCGGGATGACGGCGGTGAGCGGATGACCGCGGTGGTGCTGGGCCTCGAGCTGCTCGGGGTGCTCGTCGCGCTCGCCGCGGTCGCGCTGTTCATCATCACCGTGCTCCGGATCACCGGCGTGCTCGTCGTGCAGTGGCGCGACCTGCTGTCGGCCGATCGCTGGGGCGAGGTGTTCGACACGATCAAGCGCAACAAGCTGCGCACCGCGCTGACCATGATCAGCGTCGCGTGGGGCATCTTCGTGCTGGTGTTCCTGCTCGGGCTCGGCAAGGGGCTCGACAACGGGCTGCGCCACACGTTCGCGCGCGACGCGACCAACGGGATCTGGGTGAGCGCGGCCAAGACCAGCATCGCTCACGATGGCTACGACGTCGGCCGCAAGCTGATGTTCGACAACCGCGACTACGAGCGCGCGAAGTCGGCCAGGGTGCCGGGTCCGGGCGGCGCGGGGATCGACCACCTGTCGGGCCAGTTCTTCATCAAGGGCGGCCAGTTCGGCGGCGGGGAGATGCTGACCAAGCGGGGCAAGAAGGCCAACGCGTTCCAGATCAACGCGGTCCACCCCGACGCGATCTACCTGGCGGCACAGTCGATCGAGTCCGGGCGGTTCCTCGACCCGCTCGACATCGAGCAGCGCCGCAAGTCGGCCGTGATCGGCCGCGGCGTCCGCGACTACCTGTTCGAGGGCGAGCCCCCGATCGGCCAGTGGATCGACCTCGCCGGGGTGCAGTTCCAGGTCGTCGGCGTGTTCAGCGGCCAGGGCGACGCCCAGCAGGAGCGCCAGATCTACATCCCGGTGTCGACCGCGCAGCTCGCGTTCAACGGCGCCGATCACCTCGGCCAGCTCGAGTTCACGATCGGCGACGCCAACGCCGCCCAGGCCAAGGTGATCACCGATCAGGTCGTCGCCCAGCTCGCCGAGCGCCACCACTTCGACCCCAAGGACCCCCAGGCGGTCCACGTCCACAACAACGTCGAGCAGTTCGAGCGGTTCTCGAAGATCTTCTGGATGATCTCGACGTTCGTCATCGTGATCGGCCTGGGCACGCTGCTCGCCGGTGTGGTCGGTGTGTCGAACATCATGATGATCGCGGTCAAGGAGCGCACCAAGGAGATCGGCGTGCGCAAGGCGCTCGGCGCCACTCCGACCTCCATCGTCGCGATGATCATCCAGGAGGCCGTGTTCCTGACCGGGGTGGCCGGCCTGCTCGGCCTGGCCGGCGGCGTCGCGCTGCTCGGCGTGACCGCCAAGGTCGTGGTCAACGACTTCGTGCGCAACCCGGCGATCGATCTCAAGGTCGGCATCCTCGCGACGCTCGGCCTCGTCATCGCCGGCGCGCTCGCCGGCTACTTCCCGGCGCGCGCGGCCGCGCGGGTCAACCCCGTCCACGCCCTGCGAGACCAATGATGTTCGATCTCGACAACTGGCAAGAGGTCTGGGCCACCCTGCGCAGCAACCGGCTGCGGACGTTCCTCACCGCGCTCGGGGTGTTCTGGGGGATCTTCATGCTGATGGCGATGCTCGGCTTCGGGGCGAGCATGCAGGAGGGCACGCGTCGCCAGATGAAGGGCCTGGCGACCAACGTGCTGTGGGTGTGGGCCCAGACCACGACGATCGCCTACGACGGCCTGCCGGTCGGCCGCCAGGTCAAGTTCGACCTGTCCGATATCGAGAACCTGCGCCGGCTCGACGGCATCGAGTGGCTCGCGCCGCGGCTGCGGCTCGGCGGCTGGATGAGCGGCTACAACGTCAGCTACGAGGGCAAGACCGGCAGCTACGCGGTGTTCGCCGACTACCCGGACTTCCGCCACATCCTGTCGTTCGATTACCAGGCCGGCCGGTTCATCAACGACCGCGACATCGCCGAGCAGCGCAAGGTGGTGGTGATCGGCCAGGCGATCCGCGACGAGCTGTTCCCGCCCGACGTCAACCCGATCGGCAAGTACCTCAAGATCAGCGGCGTGTACTTCGAGATCGTCGGGATCGCCAAGACGCTGCGCTCCGGCCAGCAGGGCGACCAGGACGCCCACACCGCGTTCGTCCCGTTCACCACGCTCAAGAGCGCGTTCCACATCGGGGACCGCGTCGGGTTCTTCGCGCTGACCGCCAAGCCGGGCGCCGACGGTCCCGAGCTCGAGCGCCAGGTCCGCGCCGCGCTGGCCAAGCGCCACCGGGTGTCGCCCGACGACCAGCTCGCGATCGGCTCGTTCAACGCGTTCGTGTTCTTCGGCAAGCTGTCGACGTTCTTCCTCGTGCTGTCGGTCGTCAGCTGGATCGTCGGCGGCGCGACCCTGCTCGCCGGCGTGGTCGGGGTGTCGAACATCATGCTGATCACCGTCAAGGAGCGGACCAAGGAGATCGGCGTGCGCAAGGCGCTCGGCGCGACCCCGATGTCGATCGTCGCGATGGTCATGAAGGAGTCGATCGTGCTGACCGCGCTCGCCGGGCTGCTCGGCGTCGCCGCCGGGACCGGCCTGCTCGCGGTCGCCGGCGCGGTGCTCGAGCACGCCCAGAACTCGCCGATGGGCCCGCCCGTCCTCAGCCTGAAGACCGTGATCACCGCGGTCGCTGTCCTGATCACCGCCGGTGGGATCGCCGGCATCATGCCCGCCGCCCATGCCGCCTCGATCAAGCCGATCGAGGCGCTGCGCACCGAGTGAGCCTGCCCATGAAGAAACTGCTCTCCATCCTGCTCGGCCTGGTCGTCGTGATCATCATCGGCGGCGCGTTCGTCTACCTGTACAAGACCTCGCAGGCCAAGCCGGTCGTGTTCCAGACCGAGCAGCCCGAGGTCACCGACATCACCAAGAAGACGGTCGCGACCGGGTCGATCGTGCCGCGCCACTCGGTCGACGTGAAGCCCAAGGTCACCGGCGTGCTGTCCGAGCTCTACGTCGAGGCCGGCAAGGCGGTCAAGCAGGGCGACCCGCTCGGCAAGGTGACGATCATCCCCGAGGCCCAGGCGCTGAACACCGCGGAGTCCGCGGTGCGCTCGGGGCAGATCGCGCTCGACAACGCCAAGCGCGAGCTCGACCGCGAGGAGAACCTGTTCAAGCAGGGCGTGGTCGCCGAGGCCGAGCTGTTCAAGTTCCGCACCGACTACGCGATGGCCAGGCAGAACCTCGACAGCGCGAGCTCCAACCTGCAGCTGGTCAAGGACGGCGCGACCCGGGCCCAGGGCAAGTCGTCGAGCCTGATCGTCACCGCGACCGTCGACGGCACCGTGATCGACGTGCCGGTCAAGGTCGGGTTCTCGGTGATCCAGGCCAACAGCTTCAACCCCGGCACGACGATCTCGACGATCGCCGACATGGACGACATGATCTTCGACGGCCGGGTCGACGAGAGCGAGGTCGCCAAGATCAAGGAGGGCATGAAGCTCAAGATCAAGATCGGCGCGATCGAGAAGGACCGCTTCGACGGCACGCTCGAGTTCATCGCCCCGCAGGGCAAGGAGCAGGACGGCGCGATCCAGTTCGAGATCAAGGCCGCGATCGCCCAGAAGTCCGGGGTGTTCATCCGCGCCGGGTACAGCGCCAACGCCGACATCGTGCTCGAGGAGAAGAAGCAGGTGCTCGCGGTGCGCGAGGCGCTGGTCCAGTACGAGAAGGACAAGCCGTTCGTCGAGGTCGAGACCACGCCCCAGACCTTCGTCCGGCACGACGTCAAGCTCGGGCTGTCCGACGGGATCAAGGTCGAGGTGCTGTCCGGGGCGACGCCGACCGACCGCGTGAAGATCCCCGACAACGCCGGTCCGGCGACGCCGCCCGCGGGGTCGGGCTCCGCCGGATCGGGGAGCGGGGCCAAGCCGCCGGCCAAGAAGTAGCGCCCGCACCGCGCAGCGGGCGGATCCGCTCACCCGGGATCGGCATCCGTGAGTGCCGCGTGGCACGGCAGCGAGCATGCTAGCTTGCTCTCGATGCCTCCCGAGCGGACCACGCTGGGTGCGATCGATGCCGGGTCGAACGCGATCCGGATGGTCGTCGCCGAGCTGGGGCCGAGCGAGCTGATCCGGGTCGAGGCCGAGCGCGTGCCGGTCCGGCTCGGTCACGGTGCGTTCACCCGGGGCGAGCTCGACGACGCGGTGATCGACCAGGCGGTCGCGGCGTTCGTCCACTTCCGCGAGCGGTTCGACCACCACGGCGTCACGATCTACCGCGCGGTCGGCACCAGCGCGGTGCGCAACGCGACCAACCGCGACGTCCTGCTCCACCGGCTCTACCACGAGGCCGGGATCGAGCTCGAGGTCATCGACGGCGAGGAGGAGGCCCGGCTGGTCCGCAAGTCGGTGGTCCACTCGCTGGGCCCGACCGGGACGCCGCCGCGCGCGATCCTCGACCTCGGCGGCGGCAGCCTGGAGGTCAACCTGCGCTACGGGCCGGGCTGGCGCGGCTACTCGCTGCCGGTCGGCACGGTGCGCCTGATGGAGACGTTCGGGCTCGACGGCGCGATCGCCGAGGCCGAGGCCGGCATGGTGCGGCGCTACACCGCCACGCTGATGCACACGATCGCGCGCGGCGCGACCGGCAACGGGCTGGCGGCGGCGACCGGCGGCAACGCCGAGGCGCTGGCCAAGATCGTCGGCGACGGCAACCCGGTGATGCCGAGCTTCGATCTCGCCGCGCTGGAGAAGGCGCTGCCGTCGATCGTCGGGGTCTCGGTCGAGGACCGGATGGCCCAGTTCGGGGTCAAGCGCGACCGCGCCGAGGTGCTCGCCATCGCCGCGCTGGTGTTCGCCACCGCGGCGCGCCAGCTCGGGATCTCGCGGCTGGTCGCGCCCGGGGTCGGCGTCCGCGAGGCGGTGCTGCTCGAGCTCGCCGAGACCGCGCGCGAGGAGCAGGCCAAGGCCGAGGGCGCGCACGACAAGGCGCTGCTGACCGCGGCCCGCGCGTTCGCCAACCGGGTCGACCACGACACCACGCACGGCGAGCACGTCCGCCAGCTCGCGCGCGGGCTGTTCCACCAGCTGCGCGACGTCCACGGCCTGCCCGGCGAGCTCGGCGTCGTGCTCGAGGTCGCGGCGCTGCTCCACGACGTCGGCGAGGTGGTCAACGTGCGCGGCCACCACAAGCACAGCGAGTACATGATCCGGTGGGCGCGGATCCCCGGGCTCGACGACTCCTCGCGCGAGATGATCGCGCTGCTCGCCCGCACCCACCGCAAGGACGCCGCGCGCGCCAAGCAGATCATCAACGAGTCCAGCCTGGCCAAGGACCGGCGCGCCCAGGTCCGCCGGCTGAGCGGCCTGCTGCGCGTCGCCGACGCGCTCGACAGCGAGCACCGCTCGCGGGTCGAGCAGGTGGTGTGCACCCGGATGGGCGACGCCATCGTGCTCGACCTCGTGGTCCGCGACGGGCCGTCGCGCGACGACCCCCAGCTGCTCCGCAAGTCCGACCTGCTGGTCGAGGAGCTCGGCATGCAGATCAGGATGACCGTGGCACGGCCCATCGATTCCCCCCGGCCGCCGGTCGAGGCCGCCGGCGGCGGCTCGGTGATCGCGATCCGCGCGCCGCAGCGGTGATCCGCGCACGGAACGGTTTTCCGCCTCGGGTGCGCAAGACCGGTCTGATGCAGCGCCCGGCCGCTCACCGTGGGCCCGGACACGCTTTTTGGCGCCCGAACCCCGCGTTCCCTGCGAGTTTTTGATAACCATGCCGACATGCGCAATCCCTCTCCTCTGATCGCAGCTGCGTTCGCCCTCGCGGTCGCGGCGCTCGGCGGTTGTCCCAAGAACGTGCCCGGCGCTGGCTCGGTCCCCAGCGTGCCCGGCGGCGGCGCGGTTCCCGGTGGCCTCGGCGGCGTGTCCGGTGAGGTCGATCCGAACACCTGCGGCAACTACGCCGCGATGGACGGCGGCGCCAAGCTCAAGGCGTTCCTCCAGGCGACCAAGGACCTCCAGACCACCAGCGAGGAGACGATCAAGGTCGTCAAGCAGAGCTGCGAGATGATCGGCCGCGAGATGGGGATGGGCGAAGCCGACTTCCAGGGCGACACCAAGGCGGTCTGCGAGAAGGTCTACAGGACGCTGCGCGACAACATGAAGGTCGCGTTCAAGGCCCAGGCCGGCCTCAAGATCAAGTACAAGCCCGCGGTGTGCCGGATCAACATCGAGGCCGAGGCCAAGGCCGCCGCCGAGTGCGAGGGCCACGCGTCGGCCGACGTCGGCGCGAGCTGCACCGGCGCCTGCCACGGCCGCTGCGACGGCACCTGCTCGGGCAAGGCCGGCACCGGCGGCAACAGCGCGCAGTGCGACGGTGAGTGCAAGGGCACCTGCCACGGCGAGTGCGAGGGCCACGCCAAGGTCAACGCGTCCGCCCAGTGCCGCGCCAGCGCGTCGGTCAAGGCCAACGCCGAGGTCAAGTGCACCGAGCCCGAGCTCACGGTCGAGGCCAGCGCCAAGGCCGAGCTCGACAAGTCGAAGGCCGAGATGGTGATCCGGGCGCTCAAGAACGGCCTGCCCAAGGCGCTGTCGATCCAGGCCCACCTCGAGCCCCTCAAGGACGCGGTCGCGATCTGGGCCCAGAGCGCCCAGGAGCTCAAGGAAATGGGTCCCAAGTTCGTGAATTCGTTCAAGGACCAGGCGATGTGCATCTCCGGCCAGCTCGCCGCGGCCGTCAACATGATCGGCAAGATCAACACCAACGTGTCGGTCTCGGTCGACGTGTCGGTCCAGGCCAGCGCCACCGCCAGTGGCTCGGCCGGCGCCTGAGGCCCCGATGAGCGGCGATCACGATTCGCACCCCTGGCGCACAGGGACCCTTTGGTGTAGCTAGCCTCCCATGAAGACGCTCACCGAGTTTTCGACGCTTACCCTGCGCAAGGCGGCGGCTGCACGCGCTGCCGCGGGAGGCGCAAAGGTGGGCGCAGCGGCCGCGGAGCTCGACGATGCGATGGACGCATCGGACCGCGCCGCGGCAGACGCACCGGCGGAGGACGCCGCCGCGGAGGCCCCCCCTTCCGCGGAGGCCCCCTCCGAGGAGCCCGAGGCCGCCGGCGAACCACCGCCCGGCGAGGCCCAGGGCGAGGCCCCGGGCGACGCCAAGCCCGACCCGATCGCCGATGCGGTCGCCAGCGCGCTCGGCGTGCAGCCCGACCGCGCGGCGCGGATGCTCGAGGCCCTCGACATCGTGGGCAACCGCCTCGACGAGGTCCGCCTGGTCCGCGTGTACCAGGGCGAGGCCGGCCCGCACGGGTCGATCGCGCGCGGCGAGTTCCACTACTCGATCGATCGCGTCGCGTCGGCCAGGCGCCGCGGAGGGCGCGACGACCGGCGCGGCGGCGGTGACCGCGGAGGGCGCGGCGGCGATCGCGGAGGGCGCGGCGACCGCGGAGGGCCGGGCGGCGACCGCCGCGACAAGCCGCGCGGCCTGGGCAGCCTGAAGTTCGGCGCCCAGAAGGACGAACCCAAGGACGACGATCGGCCGGGCCGCGGCGAGATGCCGCGCGCCGGCATCGGCTGGCAGCTCACCGCGGCGCCGCGCGACTTCGGCGATCGCGGCCGCGGCGGCCCGCCCCGGCGAGGCCGCGGACCCGGCGGTCCCGGCGGGCCCCGGGGGCCCGGGGGCCCGGAGGGCCGCGATCGCCGCGATCGGGGCCCGCGCCATGGCGGGTACGGTGGTCCGGGCGGCCCGGGTGGCCCAGGACGCGGTCACGAGCAGCAGTTCGGCCCGGGACGCGGCCACGAGCAGCAGTTCGGCCCGGGACGCGGCCACGAGCAGCAGCTCGGCCCGGATGGTCAGCCCTTGCCCCGCGGCCCGCGACCGCCCCGCGAGCCGCGTCCGCCCCGCGAGCCGCGTCCGCCGGGGCCGCAGGAGCCCCGCCTGGGGCCCGACGGGCAGCCGCTGCCCCCCCGGCCGCGCCGCGAGCGCAAGCCGATCGGCCCGGACGCCAACGGCCTGGGGCCGGATGGCACCCCGTGGGACCCGGAGCGGCGCGCCAAGCGCCAGGCCGAGCGTCGGCAGCAACAGGATGTGAATCCCGAGCAGGGTCACGGCGTCGATGGGGCGGGCCAGTCCACTCCCGGCGGCCCGCCACATGCTCCGCCCAGCCCCGCACCTGCCGGCGACGTCGTCGAGACCGCCGAGGAATAGCCGGCAAACACCGGCTCTTGCCGGGGATTCACCGAGCGAAACCCCAGGTGCGGCGATGTGTCCGGGAGTATCATGTGCCTGGAGGTTTCCATGAGCTCCCGACGCTCGTTCTTTGCTGCTGTGGTCGTGGCCGCCGTCGCCTGGGGAGGGGTTGCGGCTGCCGACATGTCGCGCAACGTCCTCGCCGCGTTCAAGGGCGACCTGGTGATCACCAAGGGCGAGCTGCCCGAGGGCAAGAACGACAAGGAGACGATCGCCAAGATCAAGGCCGAGCGGCTCAAGGAGGTGGTCGGCGAGGCCAGGAGCGAGGTCACCGGCTGGGTCTTCCACTACACCGCGTTCCTGTCCAAGACCGGCGCGACCGAGCTGACGATGGAGTTCTGGAACCCCGACCGGAAGCTCGCCGCCAACAAGCGGATCAACGGCATCCCCAAGG
>Ga0307476_10001100_pt1 | contig 17090 bp, 14 predicted proteins | sample atmos_gasesECM2C_2_FD_203314 | JGI IMG/M metagenome (GOLD analysis project Ga0307476, IMG submission 203314) | Hardwood forest soil microbial communities from Morgan-Monroe State Forest, Indiana, United States - atmos_gasesECM2C_05 | ecosystem: Environmental > Terrestrial > Soil > Temperate... | reverse complement strand
CGCTCTTCAAGTAGAACGCGAGGAAGGGAAGAAGCCTATCGATGCCATTTTTGAAGCATGCATGTTGCGCTTCCGGCCGATCCTGATGACGACGATGGCTGCGTTATTGGGCGCCTTGCCGTTGGCGCTGGGGACGGGTACTGGATTTGAGCTGCGCCGGCCCCTTGGTATCACGATTGTGGGAGGGCTCATCTTGAGCCAGTTGCTCACTCTCTATACCACGCCGGTCGTCTATCTGGTGTTCGACCGGCTGCGGCTGTGGTTTGAGGGCAGAAAGGGACGCCAGCCTTCTCTGGCTCCGGAGGCCGGCTAGGACGGTGAGCTAAGACGAAAGGTCGGTTAGCCGAAATCGGCTAGGCTGAAACGTTATGAAAATCTTCATTCGAAGACTAGTGAACGGCATGATTCCGGTGTGTGCGACCGCGCTGTTGTTGCTGTTAGCGGGCTGCGCGGTTGGTCCAAAGTACCATCCACCTTCGCCACCGCAGGCGCCTGCCGCCGCTTACAAGGAATCACCTACCCAGTTCAAAGAAAATGAAGGCTGGACAGTGGCACAGCCTGCAGATGCGAAGCTGCGCGGGAAGTGGTGGGAGATCTTTAACGATTCCGAATTGAATGCCCTCGAAGACCAGGTAGATATCAACAACCAGAACATCAAACAATCCTTCGAGAACTTCATGGAGGCCCGGGCCGTGGTGCGCGAAGCCCGCTCGCAATACTTTCCCACCCTGACGGTTGCGCCCTCGTTCAACCGCTCGCGAACCTCGGGGAACCTGAACACGGCCCCCGTCAACACCTCCGGCACGGGCACCGCTGCCAAACAACTGCAAAGTACTGTCTACTCGCTGCCGCTCGAAGCATCGTGGGAACCGGACCTTTGGGGCAAGGTCCGCAACACGGTGCGGCAAGCCCAGTACGCTGCCCAGGTCAGCGCCGCGGATCTAGAGAACGTACGCCTAACGGAGCAGGCCAGCCTAGCGTCGTTGTTTTTCGAGATTCGCGGCCAGGACCAACTGCAAAAGATTTTCGACGACACCGTTGCAGCGGACCAGAAAGCCTACGACCTGACGCGCGCGCTATATGAGGCCGGTATCGACGACCAGATTTCGGTGGTCGAAGCCGAAACCACGCTGCGCAGCGCACAGGCGGGTGCAACGAATGTTGGAATCGCGCGGGCGCAGTTCGAGCACGCGATCGCCGTACTCATCGGCAAGGCCGCCTCCGATTTCTCCATCCTGGTGAAGCCGATGACGGTTGCTCCGCCGCCGATTCCAGTCGGCATGCCTTCGGAACTGTTGGAGCGGCGACCGGACGTCGCCGCTGCGGAGCGGACTATGGCCGAAGCTAACGCGACGATCGGCATCGCTTACGCGGCGTATTATCCGAACCTGACTTTGACCGCGGCGGGCGGTTTCGAGAGTTCATCCTTCCAGCATTGGCTATCCTGGCCGAGCCGTTTCTGGTCCGTAGGCGCATCGATCCCGGAAACCATCTTCGATGCGGGCTTGCGCCGCGCCACCGTGCAACAATTCGTTGCGACCTACAATGCGGATCTCGCCGGATACCGTCAGACTGTGCTTACCGCTTTTCAGCAGGTGGAAGATTCTCTTGCTGAAGTTCGCATCCTATCGAAACAGATCCAGGAAGAGCAGCAGGCAGTGGACTCCGCTCAAACCTTCCTCAAGCTCGAACAGGCGCGGTACGAAACCGGAGTCGATCCCTACATCGACGTGTTGATTGCCCAGACCACAGTTCTGGCGGACCAGCAGACTCTGAATAGTCTTCAGGTGCAGCAGATGACCTCTGCCGTTGCATTGGTAGAGGCCCTGGGCGGCGGGTGGGATCGTTCACAATTACCGAGCCCGCAGCAGGTGACCCAGAAACCGGACAAGTCGGAGACGACCATCGAGCAGTAGAGCCGGGCACATCCCGCACGATTGCTGTCGTGGCTACGAGGGAGTAAGGCGAAGAATCGTCAGTCATCTTCCGCACCTTCCTCACGTCCGATTCCCATCGGCCAAGGCCCCGCGGCGACTCTTCGAGAATAGAACGGTGAGCGTGCTCTTGCTCAAAGCCTGTGTCAGGAACCGCGAGTGAAGTACTGAAAGAATCTTTATGTGTTAGTCGCTATTTTGTTATAGTGCCTATCACATTGCCTGGTAAGGTGGCGATCGCGGCTTCGATCAATCATGGGAGAACCGATGCTTCGAGTGAGGGCAGCGCGGAGAATTATTGTCGAACGATCTGAAGACGATATGGCAGTGGGACTTCGGGAGCGAAAAAAAGCCCGACTGCGTCAGCAGATCATCGATACCTCGATCAAGCTATTTCGCAAGCGCGGCTTCGAGAACACCCGGATCGACGACATCGTACAAGTTCTCGAAATCAGCCAGCCGACGTTCTTCCGGTATTTTTCCAGTAAAGACGCGGTTCTGCGCGAGGTCGGAGAACGCGGATTTGCCTGCATAAGGGACCGGCTGCGCTCAGAGTTATCTACCGATGCGAGCACGGCAGAACGCCTGCGCCGGCTCTATGTCAGCATGGCAAAGGAGGTAGAGGCGGACCGCAGCTTGTGGCAGGCCGTTGTCCTTTCGGGCGCGATGGATCCGGTGCGTTTCGCTGGTATGCGCGGACACGAAGAAGCCACGGTTGGCTTGCTGCGAGAGATTCTGGCGCAGGGACAAAAGAGGGGTGAAATTACACACGACTTTCCCGTTGTCCATCTGGCGGAATTCATGGAAGGCCTCTACAACACTGTGGTACGGCAGTGGGCAGTTGATTTGACCGGGCCGCACAAGCTCACAGATCGAGTGCGTAGCGCAGTAGAGTTTTTCCTCCGAGGGCTCGCGCCCTGAATTCTCCGAGCGATCCAACCCACTCTTTGTAGACGGGGTTCCCAAGGGGAAGAAGATGAAAGCTGCCGTGCTCCGCGACTTCAAGACTCCACTCACGATTCAGGATGTCTCTGTTCCCAAACCCACGGAGAGTGAAGTTCTGATCAAGGCTGAAGTTTGCGGCGTGTGCCACTCCGATTTGCACGTCGCGGATGGCGACTGGTCTCAGTTGGCTGGTATCGTAAAAAAGCCGCTGATCCTCGGGCATGAAGTGGTCGGTACTATTGTTGAGGTCGGCTCCGCCGTGCAGGGTGTGAAGGTCGGCGACCGCGTCGGCGTGCCCTGGATCCATTGGACGTGTGGAAAGTGTGAGTTTTGCCGCGAAGGCAACGAGAACCTTTGTGTTCGGCAGCAAATTACCGGCGTGACTGTGGACGGTGGATATGCCGAATTTGTGAAAGCTCCCGCTACCCACGTCGCAAGGATTCCCGATAATCTCGCCTCGGAGCAGGCCGCTCCTCTGCTGTGTGCTGGGGTTACCGTCTATCGCGCCCTTAAGAAGTCGGGCATCACGAAGTGGCAACGCTTAGCGGTGTTTGGAGTAGGTGGTCTGGGGCACCTCGCTCTTCAGATCGGCCGCGAACTCGGAGCGGACGTCACCGCAATTGACATCAGCGAAGAAAAGCTCGCTCTGGCCAAGTCCCTCGGAGCGTCCAGGACGCTGAATGCCGCATCGGATAAAGTAGTGCAGCAATTGCGGTCCCGAGGCGGAGGAGTTCACGTCGCCTTGGTGACGTCCGCGGCAAAAGCCGCCTACGACATGGCGTTTTATTGTGTACGTCCCACCGGAACTCTGCTCGCCGTGGGCTTGCCGGCTCAGGATATCTGTTTTCCGCCCATCCTGATGGCGGCAGGCGAAATCCGGATTCAGGCTTCGGCCGTCGGTACGCGACAAGATCTAGAGGAAATTCTCGCCATGGGTGCGGCGGAGAAGGTTCACTCTGAAGTAGCGTCACAGCCCCTGTCGCAGGCGAATGAAGTACTGGAGAAACTGCGCCAGGGACAAGTTTCTGGCCGGCTAGTGTTAAGCATCGGCGCATAGGTTCTTAGTGGAAGGCAATACACGTTGACGTTAGTCGCTATATTGTGATATTGACTATCACTTTGTGCGAAGCTGAAACTTCTGGCTAGGAGCTTTCCATATCGTGAATGCAAGGCAGTTATTCGATCTTACCGGCCGCGTCGCGATCATCACGGGTGGTTCCATCGGTCTTGGCCGTCAGATGGCCGAAGGATTAGCCGAGATGGGAGCAAGCGTTGCGCTTTGTGCCCGTAAGAAGGAACGCTGTCAGGAAGCCGCTGAGCAGCTGGCTGGCTTGGGTATCAAGACCCTCGCCCTCGGCTGCGACGTGAAAGACCCCGCGGCGATCCAGAAAGTGGTGGCATCGACTCTGCAAAATTTCGGCCGCATCGACATTCTCATCAACAATGCGGGCGTCTCGTGGGGCGCTCCGGTCGAAGAAATGACGCTGGAGCAATGGAACAGGGTCATGGAGACGAACCTCACCGGGACTTTTCTGTTCTCACAGGCGGTGGGCAAAGCCATGATCAGGCAAGGACACGGCAAGATCATCAACATAGCGTCGGTGGCGGGCCTCGGCGGAGCTTCTTCCGATCTGCAAGCCATCGGCTACCACGCCAGCAAAGGCGGGGTCATCGCCTTCACGAAAGATCTGTCGTGCAAATGGGCGGCACACAATATCCAGGTCAATGCCATCGCTCCGGGCTGGTTTCCCACGCATATGTCCAGCTGGATTCTTGAGCACCGCAAGGAGTCCCTTCTGGACAAGATTCCTCTGCATCGTTTTGGCAGCGACCATGACTTAAAGGGCGCTGCAGTTTTTCTAGCTTCTGATGCCTCGGCCTACGTTACAGGCCATGTTCTTGTCGTGGACGGAGGCCAGACCGCCTGGTAGTCGCCGCGCATGAATATTCCGCTCACGCCCGTCCGCTTCCTCCGTTATGCGGAACAGCAATTTCCAAATAAGACGGCGGTGGTTTGCCAGGATCAGCGATTTAACTACTCTCAGTTCGGTGATCGCGCGGCCCGGCTGGCTGGCGCGTTGAGCGCGGCGGGAGTGAAGGCGGGGGATCGAGTCGCCTTTCTCAGCATGAATTGTCATCGCTTGCTGGAGGCTTACTTTGGAGTCCTAGATGCCGGGGCGGTCCTATTGCCTCTCAATTACCGTCTCGCGTCACATGAACTTTCCTACATCCTGAACGACTCTGGCGCTACCAAATTGTTTTTGGGACAAGACTTCCTTGGTGTTGTGGATTCCTTTCGTGCGCAACTGACCAGCGTTAGCTCGTACTACCTGCTTGATGCGACTCCCCAGGCCGAGTGGCTAGCTCCTGAAAACTACGAACAGCTCCTGGCCGCTGCAACGCCGCACCGCGCGGAAATCACCTCTTTTGATGAGAATTCTCTCTGCGAACTTTTCTACACCAGCGGGACAAGCGCCGATCCCAAGGGAGTAATGCTCACTCACAGAAATATTTATCTTCACGCTCTGTTTATAGCTCTGTTCCACAAGACCAAGTATGAAGACGTCTTCCTGCATACGATCCCCTTGTTTCACGCCAACGGCTGGGGAGCGGCGCACACCGTCACTCTAGTGGGAGCCACGCATGTCATGAGTCCGCGATTTATCCCGCAAGAGGTTTTTCGCCTCGTGGAGCGGGAGCGAGTTGGTTCCCTGAGCCTGGTGCCCATTATGGCGGCCGCATTGGTCAATTGCCCTGATCGTCCCAAGTATGACTTGAGCACGCTGCAGTGGATCACCATAGGCGGCGCAGCATCTTTCCCTTCTCTAATGCGCGAGGTCGAGCAAAAGCTCGGCTGCAAGTGCTTTTCCGGATACGGTCTGACCGAGTGCTCACCTTCTCTCGCCACGGCGGAGCTCAAAGCAGATGTCGCGAGCGAACCCGAGAAGCGCTACGCGCTTCAGTCAATGACTGGCTATGCCTATCCGGGAGTAGAACTGCGGGTCGTGGATTTGGAGGACCGGGACGTTCCTCACGACGGCGAGACCATGGGTGAAATTATTGCCCGCAGCGACAGTGTGATGGCTGGGTATTGGAAGCATCCCGAGGCCACGGCAGAAGCCTTGCGTGGAGGTTGGTTCCACACCGGCGACATGGCAGTTGTCATGGAGAACGGTTACATCCTGATTGTCGATCGCAAGAAGGACATAATTGTCAGCGGCGGCGAGAATATCTCGTCACTGGAAGTGGAGAGAACGTTGTTGGCTCATCCTGCCGTGTTGGAAGCTGCGGTGATTGCAGTCGGAGATGACAAGTGGGGGGAAGTCCCCAAAGGTGTGGTGATTCTAAAACCGGGAAGCGCCGCGACGGAAGCGGAACTCATCGAGTTCTGCCGCTCTAATTTGGCACACTACAAATGTCCTCGATCGATCGAGTTCTGCGAGACCTTGACCAAGACTGCGACTGGAAAAGTGCTGAAGAAAGAACTGCGAAAGAAATACGGGGGCGGGTCAGGAACGCTTAGATCGGAATTGTGACGGGATAGCATCGATACGCGGGGCGAACGGCGTGTCGTAAGCAGGTGGGATGGACCTGAATTTAACATCCGAGGAAATGCAATTCCGCGACGAATTGCGTTCTTGGCTGACGGCTAATGTTCCCGCCGACTGGGCCGAGCGTCGCGAGGAGTCGCTGGAATCTCGCTTCGAATATCTGCGGGCGTGGCAGCGCAAGTTATTCGAAGGCGGCTGGGCGGGGGTTTCCTGGCCCGAACAATATGGCGGTCGGGGTGCGAACCTGATGCAGCAGGTCATCTTCTGGCAGGAAATGGCTCTGGCCAGTGCTCCGCCGATGGCTAACACGCTGGGCTTGGGTCTGATCGGTCCCACCATCATCGCGTTCGGAACTGAGGCGCAAAAGACTCGCTACTTGGCGAAGATTCTCAGCGCCGAAGAGATCTGGTGCCAGGGATTTTCCGAACCCAATGCTGGGTCTGACCTCGCGTCCTTGCAGACCGAAGCCCGCCTGGATGGCGACTTCTACGTGGTCAACGGCTTGAAAACCTGGAACAGCTACGGTTGGGTTGCCGACTGGTGCGAGTTGGTTGTTCGAACCGATCCAAGTGTTCCGAAGCACAAAGGGCTGACTGTGCTGCTTGTGGACATGAGGTCCCCGGGGATAAGCGTTCGCCCCCTCCGGCAGATCACGGGAGAGAGCGAATTCGCCGAGGTCTCGTTCCGGGATGTGAGGGTTCCCATCGAGAACGTGGTGGGGACTGTGAATCAGGGCTGGGATGTCGCGATAGGGACGCTCATGCACGAACGTGGCACATTCGGCGCCGGCCTGCAAATTACCTTTCGCAGGAACATGGAACGCCTGATTGAGCTTGCAGGGCAATTGCAGCGCAACGGAAAATCTGCGGCACAAGATCCTTTGATCCGTCAGAAGCTGGCACAGTGTTACGCTGAAATTGAAATCATGCGGTGGAACCAGATGCGCGCCTTCAGCCGCATTAGCGCAACCGGAGTACCTGGACCGGAGGGTTCAATCCAGAAAATCTTCTGGAGTGAATTGAACCAGCGATTCCAGCAGGTGGCACAGGAATTGCTCGGTGCATACGGCCAGCTTGAAGGTATTTCGCCGCACTCACTCGACAAAGGCACTTGGGCCTACGGATACCTGCGCTCGCGTGGCAACACGATCGAAGCCGGAACCTCGGAGATTCAACGCAACATCATCGGACACTTCGTCCTGGGTTTGCCCAGGAGCTACTGAGAACAGCGATGCAATTCGGATTGAACGAGAGCCAGGAAATTCTCAAGCAGAACGCGCGGCAGTTTTTTGCCGGGGAATGCCCAATGACGCACGTGCGGCACCTGGTTGAAAGTAAGCAGCCGTACGATCCTGCTCTCTGGTTGAAGATGGCTGGCCAAGGCTACACGGGCATCATTTTTCCGGAGAAATACGACGGACTCGGTCTCGGCAAGGTGGAACTCATTCTCCTGATGGAGGAGGCGGGGCGCGCCCTGCTTCCCGGCCCCTTCTGGTCGACTGTAGCCCTTGCTGGCGCGGTAATCGATGCCGTTGCCAACGATGTGCAGAAGACGAAATATCTCGCGCCCATCTGTCGTGGCGAGGCGCGCTCGACTCTCGCCTTACTTGAAACCGGCGCCACTTGGGACTTGGTCGACTCGCGGCTTGCCGTTTCGAATGGCATGCTGACCGGCGAAAAGCTTTTCGTTCTCGATGCCGACGTGGCTGACTTTATTCTCGTTGCCACGCAAACCGGCGTTTTTCTGGTGGAAGCGCAGGCGCCCGGCTTGTCCATTACGCCGATGCCGGCTCTGGATCTCACTCGGAACTTCCATGCAGTCCAGTTCAAAGACACTCCCGCGGAGAAGCTGGGCGACGGAGCCAATCTCACTCGCGCACTCAACGTCGCCACCGCGGCCCTCGTTGCCGAGATGGTGGGTGGAATGCAGCGTGTGCTCGACCTGACCGTGGACTACGCGAAGATGCGCAAGCAGTTTGGCAAGGCTATTGGCACATTCCAGGCTGTTCAGCATCAGTGTGCGGACATGTACCTGGAAACTGAGAGCTCGCGTTCGGCCGCCTACTACGCGGCTTGGGCCCTGGAGCATGATGCTCCCGACGCGGCCACTGCGACCTCCATCGCCAAAATGTACGCCAGTGATGCCTGCCGGGCCGTGGGGAACCGCGGCATCCAGATCCACGGTGGTAACGGTTTTGCCTGGGAGAACGACATACACCTTTACTACCGCCGCGCGAAAGCATCTGAGACGATGCTGGGCGATGCGACATTTCACCGCGAACGCATCGCGCGCCTCGTGATCGACGCTGTTCCGGCCTCGTGCGGCGGCAAGGATCGGAGTTCACGATGAGCAGTCTGGTAAGGTTGAGCAGAGACAAAGACGAGATCGCGATCATCACCATCGATAATCCTCCGGTGAATGCTCTAAGCCCTGGGGTGCCAGAGGGAATTGCCAACGCCATCGAAGAGATCAGCAACGATGCTTCTGTAAAAGCTGCTGTCCTTATCGGTGGCGGGCGCACGTTTATTGCAGGAGCAGACATCAAGGAATTCGGAAAGATGACCTCTGGCAAAACGCGCGGCGCTGGCCTTCTTCCGCTCCTCCTTGGCATTGAAAATTGCCCCAAGCCCGTAGTGATGGCGATTCATGGCGCCGCTTTTGGCGGAGGGCTGGAGTTGGCGATGGCCGGCCATTATCGCGTGGCCTCAACTGATGCCCAGGTCGGCCAGCCCGAAGTGAAGCTCGGCCTCATTCCCGGTGCGGCGGGAACGCAACGCCTTCCCCGGCTTGTCGGTGTCGCCAAGGCACTTGAAATGTGTACCGACGGCAAACCTGTTGCCGCGGCAGAAGGCTTCCAACTCGGAATCATCGACCGCTTGATCGAAGGCGACCTACTTGCGGGCGCGGTGACCTTCGCGCGCGAAGTCGCTGGAGAGCCAATCCCGAGAACGCGCGAACGCGTCGAGAAACTGGGTACAGCCGCGGAGAGTGAGGCAATCATTGCGTCTGCCCGCGAGCGGGTCCACAAGAAGCAGCGGGGTCTGAAAGCGCCACTTGCCTCCATCGACGCGGTGGAAGCGGCAACCAAACTTTCCTTCGAGGAAGGTTGCGAGGTGGAGCGAAAACTCTTTACCGAATGTCTCTTCTCTGATCAATCCAAAGCCCTCATCCACGTCTTCTTCGGGGAGCGCGAGGTGGCAAAGATTCCCGACGTGCCGAAAGACACGGCCGTCAAGCCAATCCGCAGCGTCGCCGTAGTCGGTTCCGGGACCATGGGTGGCGGGATCGCCATGGTTTTTGCGAATGCCGGTATCCCCGTCGTGCTCAAAGAGGTCGATCAACCCGCGCTCGACCAGGGCCTTGCCAAGATTCGAAAGAACTACGCCAGCTCGGTTCAGCGCGGACGCTTCACGCAGCAGTTCGTCGACGAGCGGCTTGCCCTGATCACACCCACTCTCAGTTACGACAACTTCGCCAACGTCGATATGGTGGTGGAGGCGGTGTTCGAGGGTATGGCGCTCAAGAAACAGGTGTTTCAAGATCTGGATCGTGCCTGCAAGCCAGGCGCCATTTTGGCGAGCAACACATCCACATTGAGCATCGACGACATCGCCGGCGTCACCTCGCGGCCCGAATTCGTTATCGGAACGCACTTCTTCAGCCCAGCCAACATCATGCGGTTGCTTGAAATTGTGCGCGGCAAGAAGACGAGTAAGGAAGTCATCGCCACCTGTATGCAGCTTTCGAAAAAGCTCGGCAAGATCGGCGTGCTGGTCGGAAACTGCCGGGGCTTTGTCGGAAACAGAATGTTCGGACCCTATCGCCGGGAAGCTCAGTTCTTGGTGGAAGAAGGCGCGGAGGTAGAGGCCGTTGACAATGCGCTGGTCGAGTTCGGCATGGCCATGGGTCCGCTCGCGACGGGCGATCTTGCCGGATTGGATGTTGGCTGGCGGATTCGGAAGGAATATCGCCATCTGGAGAAACCTGGTGTTCGCCAGCCCATTGCTGAAGATCGTCTTTGCCAGATGGGTCGCTACGGCCAGAAGACTCTGGCCGGCTGGTATCGCTACGACGATCAGCGCCGTGCCGCACCCGATCCGGAGGTGGCTGCCATGGTGCGGAAGTGGACCGCCGAAGCCGGAATTGCCCAACGCAGAATTCAGGCTTCCGAAATGATCGACCGCTGCGTCTACGCCCTGGTGAACGAAGGTGCTCGCATTCTTGAGGAGGGATACGCGCTACGCGCGGTCGATATCGACATCATCTACCTGAATGGATATGGGTTCCCCGCATATCGCGGAGGTCCGATGTGGTACGCCGACACCGCGGGCTTGAAAAAAGTCTATGACCGTGTGTGCGAATTCCACCAACAGCACGGAGAACTCTGGGAGCCGGCTCCTTTGCTGAAACGCCTCGCGGAGGCTAACCACACATTCGCCGAGTTCGGTAAGGAACATGTCGTCAACGCATAGCGCCGAGAATTATGAGCCGCGTCGTTCTAGTCCGACACGCCCAGGCGTCTTTTCTGGAGCCGATCTATGACAAACTCTGCGCCACCGGCGAAGTGCAAGCCCGCCTTTTGGGAGAGTACTGGGCCCGCCGCGGTGTGCTATTCAATTTTGCCTGGTCGGGCCCTCGTGTCCGGCAGGTGCAGACCGGACGCATAGTTGAGGAAGCCTATCGAAGAGTTGGGCGGGAGTTTCCTGAATTGGCCGTGACGAACGAGTTCGACGAATATCCAGCGGAAGCGGTTCTGAAGCAAGGTCTTCCACAAGTGCTGGAGAGATCTCAGGCAGTCCGCGATCTTCACCGGGCGTTCGAGCAATCCAAGGACACGGACGCACGAAAACGACGCTTCCAGGAAATGTTCGAAGCGGTCATCGGCATGTGGGTGAGTGGTGAGTTAGTGATCGACGGCGTGGAATCCTGGCAAGAGTTTTGTGCACGCGTCGATCGCGGAATTACGACCATCGTAAGCAGCGCCACGCCGGCCGGTGATTCCGTAGTCTTTACTTCCGGAGGTCCGATTGGCGTCGCCATGCAGCGAGCCCTGAATTTGTCTCATGCGGACACTCTGAGATTGACCTGGATGTCGCGCAACGCCTCCTTCACCGAGTTTCTAAGTTCTGGTAGTCGCTTCACGCTGAGTACGTTCAATGCTCACCCTCATCTTGAAGACGAGTCTTTGCTGACGTATCGGTAGGAAGTTTTGCAAGTTCTCCGAGCACGAAGAGTTCGAAAGCATGGTTGCCTCTTGTGATCACGCAGTTGCTGTTAGAGCCGGAGAAGAACTCGACCTGGCTCGGCTCAGCGCGTACCTGGGCCGGCATTTCGACGGTACGGGCCCGGTTACAGTCGAGCAGTTCCCCTCTGGTCATTCGAATCTGACCTATCGCGTGACCTGGGGTGGTCGTGAATTGGTGCTGCGTCGACCGCCGTTCGGCAGCCAGGTGAAGTCTGCTCATGACATGGGACGCGAATATCGCGTGCTCTCCAAGTTGCACGAAGCCTATAACGTTGCGCCCAGGGTGATCCTCTATTGCGACGATCTTTCCGTTCTCGACGCCCCCTTTTACCTCATGGAGCCGATTCGAGGCATCATCTTGCGCAGGCAATTGCCGCACGGCCTGCTGTTGTCCCACGCAATGGCGCGCCAGCTCAGCGAAACTTTCCTCGACAATCTCGTGCGCTTGCACAGCCTCGACTACGACAAGATCGGACTCAGCGATTTGGGCAAGCCGCAGGGCTACCTCGGACGCCAGGTGAAAGGATGGATCGAGCGCTACCACAATTCAGCAACTCACGATCTGCCCGAAGTCGGACGCATTTCTGCCTGGCTCTTGCAGCACACTCCAGCGTCGAGCGACGCCACTCTCATTCACAATGACTACAAGTACGACAACGTCGTACTCAACTCGAATGACATTACAAAGATAGTCGGAATTCTGGACTGGGAGATGTGCACGCTGGGTGATCCACTGTCTGATCTCGGCACAACCTTGGCCTATTGGACCGACCCCAGTGACCCCGACGAGTTGCAGGAAATCTGTGCTGCTCCCACGACGATTCCTGGAACCTTGACCCGCGCCCAATTGGCTGAACGCTATGCTGTGGCGACTGAACGCGGCATCCACGACATGGTCTTCTATTTGACTTTTGCACGTTTCAAGGTCGCAGTGATTGTTCAGCAGATCTATTACCGTTACGCACGCGGACTCACGCACGATGAACGATTTGCTACCATGCCCGATCGGATCGCGGTCCTGATGCGCGCCTCACTACAGTGCGCAGAGAGGGGGACTATATGATTGATTTCCGATTCCAAGTCCCATCATGCCCGGTAATACCGCACCAGCCATTCCGCCAAACAACAGGGCTTGTCGCCGCCTTGGCTCTCGATCGTCACCGAGAAAGTCATATCCACGAACTCTGCAGATTCCTTCACCGAAAGCAGAGTCACACGGGCGCGGATCGCCGAACCCGCCCTCACCGCCGATGGGAAGCGCACGCGATTCAGTCCGTAGTTGACGCGTATTCCGACGCCCTCCCGCACTCGAATCGCCTGTCCGGCGAAATAGCTCACCAGCGAAAGCGTGAGGAAACCGTGAGCGATGGTACCGCCGTAGGGCGACTCACGCGTCGCTCGCTCCGGGTTGACGTGAATCCATTGCCGGTCTTCCGTCGCGTCCGCGAACTTCTGGATGCGGTCCTGGGTCAGAACGAGCCAATCCGTCGGAGGCAGTTCGTGGCCTTCGAATTCTTTTAACGAATTTAAATGGTTAATTTCGAAAGGAGGCATCGGAATCATGACGACACTAACAGAAATTCCTGGCAAGACAAGAGGTTCAGCTTTTCTATTTGAAGATATCCTCCCCGCCCAGGTGTTCACTCCAGAAGATCTCACGGACGAGCATCTTGCGATCGGCCGCATGATCGATGAGTTCTGGACCAACGAAGTCGAGCCCTATCTTCCTGCCATCCGCGAGAAACAGCCGGGCGCCGCTCTTGCAGTGCTGCGGAAGTCTGCGGAACTGGGCCTGACGGGCATGACCATTCCAGAGGAATTTGGCGGCATGGAAATGGACTTGCCCTCCCTGATGGTCGCAGCCGAGCACATGGGGCGCGACGCCTCGTACGCGGGCTGGCACTCGGCCCACACAGGCATTGGCACCCTCCCCATCGTGTATTTCGGCACTCCCGAGCAGAAGAAAAAATATCTGCCTCGATTGGCTCGTATGGAACTGCTGGCTGCTTATGCCCTCACTGAGCCATTGGCTGGTTCTGACGCTCTTGCCGCGCGAACTCGTGCCGACCTGGCTCCCGATGGCAAGCACTACATACTCAACGGCCAGAAGATGTGGATCACAAACGGTGGCGCAGCCGATCTGTTCACCATCTTCGCTAAGGTCGGAGGCGAAAAGTTCACGGCCTTCCTTGTGGAGCGAGCCTTTCCCGGCGTCAGTAGCGGCGCTGAGGAACATAAGATGGGGATTCGCGGCACCTCCACCACTGCGGTTTATCTCGATAACGTGGCTGTGCCCGTCGAGAACGTCCTTGGAGAAATCGGGCGCGGTCACGTCATCGCGTTCAACGTGCTTAATATAGGGCGTTTGAAACTTGGCCCTGCGTCCGTCGGCGCCGCCAAGAACGTGCTCGCCATCTCCATCAAGTACGCGAAGCAGAGAAAAGCTTTTGGCTCTGCCATCGCTGACTTCGGCGCTATCCAGCACAAACTCGCAGAAATGGCCATTCGGATTTTTGCAGCCGAGTCGATGATATGGCGCGTGGCCGGTCTCATCGAAAGCCAAATGCAAGCCAGTGCCGCGGAGCGGAAACAGAGTTCCGTCACCGAGATGCAGGCCGTCGAGGAGTACGCGGCGGAATGTTCGATGGTCAAAGTCTTCGCCTCTGAGATGCTCGACTACATGGTGGACGAAGGGGTCCAGATCCATGGCGGTTACGGTTTTCATCAGGACTACGCAGTCGAGCGAGCCTATCGCGATTCGCGCATCAACCGCCTCTTTGAAGGCACCAACGAAATCAACCGGCTGGTCATTATGGGCATGCCCTTGAAGCGAGCGGCCCGCGGGCAGTTGCCGCTTTTTGAGGCGGCGCGCGCCGTTTTGAACTCGAGCGAGAAACCCAGCCTCTCGAACGAGAGGCAGAACATCCACGAAGAAGACCGCCTGGTTCGCAATGCGAAAACCATCACCCTCCTGACGCTTGCGGTCGCTCACGAAAAATACGGCGCTCAGTTTGAAAAACAGCAGGAGGTCATCATGAATCTCTCAGACATCGCCATGGAGGTGTTTGCCATGGAATCCAGCCTGCTTCGCATGAGGAAGCTGACACTATCTGGCAAGGGCGAAAACGCCCTCGACATGTGCTTTGTATACCTGCGCGATGCCACTGCTCGGATTGAGGGATTCTCGCGCACAGTGCTGAGCGCCTGCTGCGAAGGAGAGGTCTTGCGCAAGCATCTCGCAACCGTGCGCAGCTATGCGGATCACGTGCCGGTGAACTCCGTCGCTTTGCGTCGTCAGATCGCGGCTCGGCTTTTGTCCAGTGAGCGCTACATCGTCTGATTAGAAAGGAACTCATCATGGGATTCGTCAACCACAGATTCACCTCGCTTCCCGCCCCGTGGGAATGCCGAAGCGCACCGACTGGGACTACTCGGAAGAGACGGTTCGCGAGTTGCGCGAAGGCGAACTGCTGATCAGGGTCCTGTTCATATCGCTTGACCCGGCCATGCGTGGCTGGATGAACCAGAGCAGATCCTACGTCCCGCCGGTGCAAATCGGCGAAGTGATGCGGGCTTTGGCGCTCGGCCAGGTGGTTGCCTCGAGGAACCCTCAGTTCTCAATTGGCAAGCATGTCACCGGAACCTTTGGAGTGCAAGAATATTTCATCTCCGAGGGGAAGGGCTTAATTGAGGTTGACCCCCATGTAGCGCCGCTTCCAACTTTCCTCAATGTATTGGGCATGACGGGGATGACGGCATATTTCGGCTTGCTCGAAACGGGCCGGCCTCAACCGGGCGACACCGTAGTCGTCTCAGCGGCGGCTGGAGCCGTGGGTTCAGTCGTGGGACAGATTGCCACAATCAAGGGCTGCCGCGCGGTTGGCATTGCGGGCGGCGCCGAAAAATGTCGCTATCTCGTCGCCGACCTCGGATTTGACGCCGCCATTGATTACAAGTCTGAAGACGTGACTGCGACGCTCCGGAAGTCTTGCCCGCAGGGGATGAACATCTATTTCGACAACGTCGGCGGTGACATCCTCGAGGCCGCTCTTGCTAACTTGGCGCGTGGCGCTCGCATCGTAATCTGCGGAGCCATTTCGCAATACTGCAATACCGGTCCCGTCCAGGGCCCGCGCAATTATCTCTCGCTGGTGGTCCATCGCGCGACGATGAAAGGGATGCTGGTCTTTGACTACGCCGACCGCTATGCCCTGGCTGCCCAGGAAATGGTGGGCTGGATCGCGGCGGGTAAGCTCAAGTCGCGCGAGGATATTGTCGAAGGACTCGAGACCTTTCCCGACACTTTTCTGAAGCTGTTCAAAGGGGAAAACTTCGGCAAACTGATTCTCAAAGTAGCCGCGGGGTGATCTCGTGTGCTGGCAGTCGGAGGTCCTGATCGTCGCTTAAGGCGCGTTGTTTTGAAGAGGAGATTGAATGCCGTTTGCTGGCAACCAAGGAGCAAGAATCTACTGGGACGAGGAGGGAACAGGCGCGCCGATTTTGTTGATTATGGGCCTGGGCTACCCCTCCGCCATGTGGCATCGCACGCGGCCGGCGCTGTCGGCCTCTTACCGGACGATCGCACTCGACAATCGAGGCGCCGGACAGAGCGATGTGCCTCCCGGCCCTTACTCGATCGCTCTCATGGCTTCGGACGCAGCTGCCGTGCTCGACGCCGCAGGCGTTCCCAGCGCCCACGTCTTTGGAGTGTCGATGGGCGGCATGATTGCCCAGGAATTTGCCTTGCAGTATCCGGGGCGTGTGCAATCTCTCATTCTTGGCTGCACAGCCGCCGGCGGACCCAACGCGCATCGCGCCGAGCCAGCCGCGATTGAGATGCTGAAAGCCCGCACCTGGATGAGCCGGGAACAAGCAACTGAGGCCGCGGTCCCTTTTATCTACGACACCGCGACGCCGCGGCACTTGATCGACGAAGATATCGCCGCGCGTAACCCCTGGCCGACTACTCCTGCCGGCTATCTTGCTCAACTGCAGGCCATCCTCGCATGGGAATCATTCGGCCGCCTGCCCCAGATCACGGCTCCAACGCTTGTAATTCATGGAAAAGTCGACCGATTGGTCCCGTCCGCCAACGGTGAATTGATCGCGGAGAGAATTCCCGGTGCACGACTCGTCTTGCTCGAAAGAGCCAGCCATCTATTCTCGACCGATCAACCTGCGGCTGCCGAAACGGCAATCTTTGAATTCTTGGCCGCACAACCCGTCGGCCCAAACGCTGACGAAAAGAGGCTCTAACTCTATGAAACGCATATTTCGGCGCTGGTCTGCAGCTCATTCGCCGGTCAGTTGGGCCAATTCTTTCAGAGCATACATCGTCATCCATAAAATTCATTTGATGAATCTGAAAAACGAAGCTACGCTCGTGCCCGATGCGGCGCCCTGAAAAGGTACGAG
>Ga0307476_10001099_pt1 | contig 17096 bp, 15 predicted proteins | sample atmos_gasesECM2C_2_FD_203314 | JGI IMG/M metagenome (GOLD analysis project Ga0307476, IMG submission 203314) | Hardwood forest soil microbial communities from Morgan-Monroe State Forest, Indiana, United States - atmos_gasesECM2C_05 | ecosystem: Environmental > Terrestrial > Soil > Temperate... | reverse complement strand
GGCCGGTGCGGCGGTGATCGACCTGTCGCAACAGACTGTGCTTCCCGGGTTGATCGATTCGCACACGCATATTTTTCTTCAAGGGGAAGATCCCGCGAAGGGCGGCTACGACGCCAATATTCTTACGGAGCCTTTAGCGATGCGCGCGGCGCGGGCAACAGTTTCGGCGCGCCGGGCGCTGGAGCAGGGCTTTACGACGCTGCGCGATGTAGAAACGGAAGGCGCGGGATACGGCGATGTGGGCATCAAGCAGGCGATTGAGGGCGGGTATATTCCCGGGCCGCGGTTGTTCGTGGTGACGCGCGCTATCTCGACTACCGGCGGCTATCCGCTGGAAGGGTACGCGCCAGAACTGGATATGCCGAAGGGCGCGCAGATCGTCGATGGACCGGTCGAAGCCCGGAAAGCGGCACGCGAACAACTCGATCACGGCGCGGATTGGATTAAGGTGTACATGACACATCGCTCGTGGGTGGGAAAGAACGGCGAGCTGGTTTCGCAGCCGACGCTCACGGTGGAGGAACTTCGAGCGATTGTGGACGAGGCCCACGGCTGGGGAAAGAAAGTTGCATGCCATGCCTATGGCGGGATTGGGCTGCATCGCGCGCTCGATGGCGGATGCGATTCCATTGAACACGGGCTCGACCTGGACGAAGCTGCGATTGCTCAGATGCTTAAGCAAGGCACGTGGTATGTGCCAACACTCGCCGTCTATTACACGGACTGGGCGGCGGCGGACACGCTGGGCGGGCAACGCGATCGCCTGCGCGCTTCGGTACACGAAGTGTCGTTCAGAAAAGCCATGAAGGCGGGAGTGAAGACTGTTTTCGGCACCGACATGGGCGGGATCCCCTGGACCGAACCGATCGCGCAGGAATTTTCGCGCATGGTGGCATTTGGCATGGCGCCGATGGATGCGATCCGGGCAGCGACTTCGCGTGCGGCTGTGATGCTCGACATGGAGGGCAAGATCGGTGTCGTAAGTCCGGGAGCGTTTGCCGACATCGTTGCCGTGAGCGGTGATCCGCTAAGTAACATCAAGACGCTGGAGAGCGTCCAGTTTGTGATGAAAGACGGACAGGTTTTTCGGGCGAAATAGATAGTGGGGCCGGTGGCCACGTCTGGAAAAAGATCAATCCAGGCGTTTGCTCGCAAATTTTCTTGACAAGCGCTGCGCCGCGAGCATAATGCGTCAATCCGGCTTGAGCCGGTCGAACTCGGTTCCCATGGTCGGTTGAGCAAGGAGGGGATCTATGAGCGTGCTGGACCTTTGCGATCGGGAAATTGCGGCAGTGGGGTTGGACGCCACGGTAGCCGACGCTATTCATAAAATGCTGGACCACCATGTGGGGGCGGTTGCGGTGGTCGACAGCGAGTTTCGGGTTGCGGGGATTTTTACCGAACGAGATGTCCTGCGCAAAATGTCGCTCAGCCATGTTGATCCGAGGGCCACTTCCGTGCGGGAGCTGATGACCACGCCGGTGGAGATGGCCACGCGGGGCACCGGACCGGGAGAGGCCCTGAGCATCATGCTGGAACGGCATTTTCGCCATCTGCCGGTGGCCGATGACAATGGCAAACTCTTGGGGATTCTTTCCATACGAAATCTGCTGGAGTGGCGTGTGGACGACCTGAGCCGCGAACTGGAATCGCTTGAGCAATATGTTTCCAATGACGGGCCGGGGGGCTAGGAACATCACGCCGTCTACGACATCCGCTGATGGAAACCTCTTCTGCTTTGTCCCGCACGATCGCTGGAGCTCGTATTGCCACGTCAATATTCTTTCTGCTGTTCGGAGAATACAAAGTTGCAGGGCCGGGCTTTGCCCACGGTGGATTTCAGACTTATCTGCATGATTACATTGCAAACAGCGCCCTCGATTTCTATCGTCCGGTTCTGTCTGCGCTGGTTTTGCCGCATGCCGTATTTTTCGGCTATCTGGTTGGGGTCGTGGAGTTGCTGGTTGGAATCTCTTTGCTGATCGGGCTTTGGGTGCGGCCCGCTTCCGTTCTGGGCATCCTGTTTCTGCTCAATCTGACTTTCGCTGCCTGGTGGGAACCGGGCCACGGAGCTCCGTTATGGCGCTATTTCGGCGCGCGGTTGGATACTTTGCCGTTGATTTTGCTGCTAGTAATCTTCTTCGCCGCCGACGCTGGGCGGGCGTGGGGTTTGGACGACCGGATGCGGGTCAATCGCAGCTAGTCGTTGTGTCGATTAAGAGGGAGAGAAATTTCATGACGAAGAGGACCTGGGCGGTTTTGGCCGCGATCGCATTCTCATGTTTGGGAATGCAAGGGATTGCGCAGACGTCGCGGCATCTCGCGGTGCATGCCGGACATATGCTCGATGTGAAAACCGGCAAGATGCTGGCTGACCAAACACTGGTCATCGAAGACGGAAAGATTATCAGTTCCGGCGCTACCGGGGAGGCGAAGATCCCCACGGATGCCGTGCGGATCGAACTGCCGAACGCCACCGTGCTGCCGGGGTTGATTGACGCGCATACCCATCTGACGATGGAACCGAGGTTCGGATACGAGCGCTTGGCAACCTCCGTGCCGCGAGAGGCGCTGATCGGCGCTAAAAATGCACGGCTCACGTTGCAGGCAGGATTTACCACGGCGCGAAATGTGGGAGCGCGAGGCTTCACCGACGTAGCATTGCGCGATGCGATCAACGCCGGGGATTTGCCTGGGCCGCGGCTGTTGGTGAGTGGGCCGCCGTTGAGCATTACTGGCGGACATTGCGACAACAACATGCTGCCCTCCGAGTATCACGCCGTGAGCGATGGCGTTGCCGACGGCATTGCCGAGGTGCAACACAAGGTCCGCGAGAACATCAAGTATGGCGCAGATCTCATCAAAGTTTGCGCCACCGGCGGAGTGTTGTCGCTGGGAGATAATCCGCAGGCTTCACAATACACATTGGAGGAGATGAAGGCGATCGTCGCCGACGCGCACCGGCTGGGCCGCAAAGTGGCCGCGCACGCCCATGGCGCACAGGGAATTCGCTGGGCCGCAGAGGCGGGAGTCGATTCCATTGAGCACGGCTCTTACATCGATGATGCCGGCATAGCGGCTATGAAAGAACATGGGACCTATCTTGTGCCGACGCTCTACCTGGGCGACTGGATGATCGAAAACGCGGGATTGACTCACCTGCCTCCGCCGCTATTGGCCAAGGCGCAGGATGTGATTCCTGCGGCCCGCAAGAACATTGCCCATGCATTTGCCGGCGGGGTGAAAGTTGCTTTCGGGACCGACGCCGCAGTGTACCCCCACGGTCTGAATGCCCATGAATTCGCGGTGATGGTGAAGCTGGGGCTGACGCCGCTGCAGGCGATCCAGGCCGCGACGCTAAATGCCGCGGATCTGCTGGGATGGTCAGGCAAAGTCGGCAGCCTGGAGCCGGGAGCGTGGGCGGATATCATTGCGGTGGATAGCGATCCAATCAAGGACGTAACCACTTTGGAGCGGGTGAAATTTGTGATGAAGGGTGGCGAGGTGGTGAAAAACGAGTATGCGAAGTAGCGGCAGCGCTATATTCCAGCACAGCCGTCGCCCTGGCGCGCCGAGCTGTTCTCGGCGGCGGCCGAGGGCGGCTGACATTTCTTGATTCGCCACTGTAGCAGGAGACTTCCGCAACCGCTTATAGCGAGGGCGGGACGTCCCTGCGGCAAGCTCGGGGCAGGCCCTCGCGACAGCCAGCAAAGTGCCGGCGCTACGAAGTGCGACGCGCTCGCTCGGTGACCCAGTCAGTCCAGAACGACGAGGCTCCGCTGGCGAGCAATGGAGCTTTGCCTTCGACCGCATCTACAAAGTTTTCCAGCATGGGATAGTGCAGGTTGGCGTGAGGCGGGAGGATCTCGTGAGCGTCGGGGTAAACAAGATCGGGCCCATTCAGCGGGGATAATTCCATTTCACCGTCGGTTCCACGGATGCGGCATTCGTCGCGGTTCACTTTCGAATGCCAGCGAACGTCGACGATGCCGCGAACTCCACCGGCATACTCGATCATCACGGTAGCATTGTCTTCGACTGCATAGTGATGCACCACGTTCGAGAGCTGTGCGCTGACGCGCAGTGGCTGGCCGAAAAGAAAATTCAGGACGTCGATGCGGTGCGATGCGATGTCGAATAGTGGACCGCCTCCGGCCTTCGCGGGATCGACCAGCCAACTGCGGCTGCCTTGACCATCGAACCAGGCGTGAGAGGTCAGTTCTGCCAAAACTGGTTTTCCGATCGCACCGGCGGCGAGCAGATGTTTCGCGCGCTGCACCTTGGGGTAGGAGCGGCGGTAGTAAGCAACTCCAAATGTCTTCCGAGTTTCATCTGCTACCTGCACCATGTTCCGGGCTTCGGCCTCGTTCATGGCCATGGGCTTTTCGCAAAGAACATGTTTGCCCGCGCGCAGTGACTGGATGGTTTGCGGCGCGTGAAGAAAGACGGGAGTGCCTACGTAGACTGCGTGAACTTCAGGATCGGCGAGAGCTTCGTCAAGGGTCGGCCAGACACGCACGCCGAAAGGGGCCGCTTTTGCGGGATCGCGTGTTACGACGCCGTAGAGTCGACTTCGAGGCTCGGCTTGGATCGCGGGGATCACGCGACGCGTGGCGATGTCGCCGATTCCGATGACGATCCAGTTGAGCATAAGCAAAGTTTCAAGGTTTCAAAGTTACAGGGTTTTCATGACTTAAGACGCCTCTTGCGCTGCCTTTCACTTTGAAACTCTGAAACCTTGAAACTTTGATACCTGTTTCGAGACAAAATCAAAGGCCGGCGCTCGGCCGGCCTCGATTCACATAAGAGCCGAAACTACTTTTTGGGGGCGATCGCGTCTTTCGCGGCCTTGGCGACGCGGAACTTCACGACGGTCTTAGCCTTGATCTGGATGGGTTCGCCGGTCTGCGGATTGCGTCCTACGCGAGCCTTGCGGTGCGCCTTCACCAGACGCCCCAAGCCGGGCACAACGAAAATGCCGTTCTTCTTGGTTTCTTTAATAGCGGTATCGGCCAGCTGTTCCAGGAATGCCGCTGCGGTTTTGTTGGGAAGCTCGGTCTTTTCGGCGAGATGCCGAATGAGCTGTGTCTTTGTCAAACCTGCTGCCATGTTTTTTCTCCTCGACGTAATTCAGTTTAATACTAGCGGGGCTTATCTTATACCCATGGGGCTGTGGAAAACACCTTATTTTACGGGGGTTTTGTAATTTACAAGCGCGGAACATGGCATTTTTACAGGGCTTAGTACGCATGGAGGTGACGGGATGGGCCTGTTATGCGTACCAACGTGGTAAATGAAAGATTTGAGGTTCTAGATTTCGGATTGCAGATTCGGGAAGATGCGCGTTGTGGGTGCGAATTTGATCAAAATCTGAAATCTAGAATCTGCAATCTGAAATTGCTCGCTCGGTGTAATCGCCCATGGTGGAATCCCTCGGCCAAATGCCATAATGCAGACGGGAGAGCCGCGATTGAGTTGTGCCATCTGTGAAATCCGCAAAGAGAAACGCTTTTGCCCCGCTGTGCACTGGCGCATTTGCCCGCAATGTTGCGGTGAGCAGCGCGAAGTGACGCTGGATTGCCCGAGCGATTGTCCGTATCTTCTGCAGGCGCGCGAGCACGACAAACCGCGCTCTTCGGACCAGATCGATCCCGCGACGTTGTTTCTGCAGGTCGAGGTTCCTGATCAGTTCCTGTATGAGAAGGAACATCTCCTCATGGGGCTGACGTATGCCTTGGCCAAAGCCGCCCGAGCCGACCGCAGCCTGCACGATCAGGATCTGATTGCCTCGCTGACGGTCTTGTCGAAAAGCTATGAGCGGTTGGTGAACTCAGGATTGCACTACGAGCAGCCCTTGACCAGCGAATCGCAGCGCAGGGCCGCCACCGAGGTCGAGAATATGGTGAAGGAGTACCGCGAAGCGGAGCAGAAACATACCGGCTACTCGACGCTACGGGATTCCGATGTGCTGAAGGCCCTGGTCTTTCTGGTGCGCTTGGCGCACGGGCGAACGTCGGGCCGCCCGAAGTCGCGGGCCTTTGTGGAATTTTTGTTCGCACAGTTTTCCGAGAAGGAAGCGGCGGTGCTCGCGCCCCAGGATGCCGGCAGCCGGATCATTCTGCCGTAGCGTCGTCGTTGGTCCTTGGTCGCTAGTCGTCGGCTTTGTCAACGACTCCGCGAACGATTTGTCCTGCCGGTAACGCATCGAGCAGTTCCCGAATTGTTTTTTTCAGCACTGGATGCTGAGCATCCCGAGCGATTTCCGCCAGGGGCGCGAGCACGAAGCGGCGCTTGTGCATCGCGGGATGAGGAATGGTCAGCGCGGGTGAGTTGAGGATTGCGTCGCCGCAAAGCAGAATGTCGATGTCGATGGTGCGCGGACCTTTCCTCTGGATGCGTTGCCGGCCCATTTCGCGCTCGATGTTGAGGATGGCCGCCATCAGTTGCTCCGGAGTGTCATTAGTTTCGAGAGCCACCGCGCAATTTAAAAACCACTCCTGGTCAGTGAACTCGACCGGCTCGGTTTCGTAGAACGAAGAAAGCGACTCGAAAAGGCCTTTCGTCCGCAGACGCCCGATGGCCTCATACAGATGGGCTGTGCGGTCACCGACGTTGGATCCGAGCGAAAGATAATAGAGCATGCTTGGCATGTTGCGGTGCAGTCCAGTTTTACTCTGCAAAATTGCGCAAGACAATCTCTTGCGTGTTCGGATTTCGTAACAGTCCCATTCCGGACGGAGGGACCATGACCTTGGTTACTATCGCGTAACTCCCGCGATCCCTAAAATCGCGATATGACGTTGGACTCGCTGATCCTGAGCAAGGATCCGGAATTGGTACGTGTGATCCGGCCGACGCTCGAGAAATTGTCGATTGATGTGGAAATCTGCCATGAAGCGCGGGCAGGTGTCGACATTTTAATTTCCGACAAGTTCGATGCGGTGATCGTGGATTGCGACGATCTGAACGGCGGTCTGGCCGTGCTGCAGGGTCTGCGCAGCACTCCGAGTAACAAGAACTCCGTTGCCTTTGCCATACTGAACGGCAAGAAAACGACCACGCAGGAAGCCTTCGGCATGGGCGCCAACTTCGTTTTGCAGAAACCGATCAGCACACTGAATGCGTCCCGCTGCTTTCATGCGGCGCTGAATTTCATGATCAAGGAGCGCCGCCGGTACTTCCGCCAGCCGGTAAAGATGCAGGTAAAAGTCGTCTACGAAGGAAAAACACTGACTGCGACCAGCACCAACATCAGCGAAGGCGGCATTGCTGTGATGTTGCGGGAGGCGCCACCGAAAGGCGCGGCTCCTCATCTGAAATTCTCCATACCAAATAGCAACATCCACATGGAAGTTGAGGCCGAAGTCGCCTGGGTCGACGTTAAGGGGCTCGCCGGGTTCCGGTTTCACAACGTTCCCGAGAGTTCCAAGGCAGAACTCGAACAGTGGCTCGACGATCAAATCGAACAGGAATTTCCGGGAACCAAAGAACGACTGGCGGCCGCGGAATCCGAGACCTCGCACTGAGCACACTTTCCTCCCGTCGTGCTCCTGAATCTCATTCAAACTCTCTCAAGCTTGGCCCAAGGGGTATCTCTCTTTGGACTTGTGCGCGGCTGTACGCATGGCAATCTAAGAGATCACTTCAGAAAGATCACGGGGGAAAAGTCTTGACCAACGATTTTCGCATTGCCAAGGTGCAGAGAACGCTGCGCTGGTTTGAAGAAGATATTCCTTTGCTCAATATGCGAGTGAAGGAGTTGTCGAAGGAGAGGCAGGAATCAGCGCGTCGATTTGCGGCCGCTGTCATTGATCACACGCGAGCTGAGCTGGAACGATTAGTGCGAGAGCAGCCGCACGACGCGTATGATTCCGTTGGGGCGCCCTGCGAACCGGCGGATTAGCGCTAATACTCCGCGGCACGTCACCGACGGAAGAAAAACAGTAGGTCCCTCCACTACGCCGTTGCTGGCGCTCCTGCTCCGGTCGGGATGACAGTTCTACTTTCAGAGTCAGTTTTACTTTGGAATTACAGGGATGATCCTGCCGCAGCTTCGGCGCTGTGGGCCGACGGGTTCGCCCGGTCTTCGCTGGGGAAGGTCACTTCCTCCCAAAGCGTCTTATCGCGCAGGATGCGCGAGACCAACGCCGTATGCATGGCGTGCCCGGCGCGGTCCGCAACCACATTGCCGAGAATCTGTTTTCCCAGTAGGGCCAGATCACCCACCAGGTCCAGTACTTTGTGGCGCACGAATTCGTCCGGAAAGCGGAGCGGCCCGTTCTCAATACCGTCGCGGGTAAGCACGATGCAATTCTCGCTGGAAGCGCCGCGAATAAGGCCCATGTTCCGCATGGCCTGCTCGTCCTGGCGCGAACCAAAAGTGCGCGCGCCTGCGATATGCCTCACATAACTTCCGTTGGTCAATTCCACCTGGAAGGTTTCTTTTCCGATCAGCGGATGTGGAAAATTGATCGAGTAGGAAACGGAATAAGTTTCGGCGGGATAAACCGCGATGAACTTGTTTCCCTCGCGCATCTCGAGCTCCCGCCGAATCCTCAAATACTTGCGGGGACGGCGCTGCTTCCGCGTGCCCACCTTCTGAATCATCTCGACGAAGGGACGGGCGCTGCCATCGAGGATGGGCAATTCAAGGTTGTTGAGTTCTACGATCGCGTTATCGATCCCGATGCCGATGAAGGCGGACAGCACGTGTTCCGTGGTGGAAATGAGCACGCCCTTTTTCATGAGGCTGGTGGCGTAACTGACGCGGGCCACATTGCGGCTGATGGCCTCGATTTCGAATCCATCGAGGTCAGTGCGTCGAAAGACGATACCCGTGCCCGACGGCGCGGGCAGGATGCGCATGGAAACAGGAGCCCCACTATGCAGGCCGATGCCGCTGCACTCCACCGCGGAGCGTATTGTTTGCTCTGGGGTCAAGAAGGAACAATGTGCGTTGATGAACGAACCAGACTACGCCCTTCACCGCGAAAACTGTCTGTGGCAAAATGGCCACAGTGCGTTGCGACGGGCGAAGCACTCTTAGAGGGTAGAAAGGCAGGAAAAGTCAGCTAACCCCAATCGGAAGTGTACGTTGCCGATCTTAGAACATGCGACGCCGCGAAACTCGGGAAACCAACAGATCAACAAATTCCTCACAGTTACCGCTTACTGTTGGGCTTGACCGCTTTGTTGGGGTTGTAACCGGAGTGAGGATCGAACATGGCTTCGTCCAGTCCCTGATTAATTGTGACCGAATTGAGGAAGCGCTGACTGGCCATATCCCCGTTGAAATAGCGAGTCAGGTTGTAGGGCGTCATCATACCGGAAACCTGGCGGTAGTTCTCATAAACTTCTTCTTCCAGATTTTTCTGGCGGTCGACGGGATCGCGCCAGGAGAACGACTTCATCACCGGCAGGTGGGAGTCGTTATCGAAATACAGAGTGACGCTTTCATCCTGTGCATTGATCAGCGTGACCTGCTGCGCGGGGTGTTGCGCCGCCACGGCGAAGCCGTCGAACAGAAGTACGACACTGGGATCGTTGACCCAGGTTCGAAGCACAGTGTCGAGTGAGAAGCGGCGTCGGCGCAGATAGTCGTCGAGATCTTTTTGCTCAATCGGATGCGGGCCTTTATAAGTAATTTCCCATGCCTTGTTGCCGACGTAGAGTTCCGCGATGTCGCGCTCTTTGGTGAGCTCGACGCGCTCCTTGTCAGGAAATTCGGTGAAACTCCAAAAGATCGCGCCGCCGCCGTTGGCAGCGCCATGGTGAAAACTGTAGCCGCGCCCCTGTTGCTCGCGGTCGCGAATGGTGAGGTAAGTCTCTCCCCCCAGTGCCTGAATTCCCTGGTCGATGATGGCCTTGGCCTTGCGAGCATTTTCCTGATCCACGGGAATTGCGGGGGAGGATTTGGAGGTTGGGGGGGGCGGTGTCGAAGATTGAGGCGCTGCGTTTTGAGCCTGTCCCCAAGCGTGGCAGCAAGCCGAACACACCAAAACCAGAATCGACAAAAACCGTTTCATTTCAGTGGAAGAATGGATCACGCGCAATCAGAATTGTAGCGTTTCTGGTGGACTTTCAGTCTACGGCAGAAAAAGCTCTATTGTTTCTTGGATGCAGGAAACGCCGCGAATGCAAACTCTGTGCCCGCATTTTTTCAGGCTCTGCCTGGCATTCCTACCCTGTCAGGACCGCGCCTCCGTTCACATTAAAGACCTCTCCGGTGATGAAACTGGCATGTTCGGTGCACAAGAACAGAACCGGAGCGGCAATTTCCTCCGGCTTGCCCACGCGGCCCAGGGGTATGGTATTGCGAATCTCTTCTCCGCTTTTTGGATCCGCAAGGGTAGCCGCACTCATGTCAGTGTCGACCCAGCCGGGGGCAACGCTGTTCACGTAAATGCCTGCCGAGGCGAGTTCAGTCGACAATCCTTTCGTCATGCTAATGAGCGCGCCCTTAGTTGCGGAGTAGTCGCAGTGAAACGCTTCGCCGCGTTGGCCGCTGGTCGAACTGATGAGCACGATGTGTCCCGCTGCGGAGTTCTTGCGCGGCTGCGCCTTCATCTGCGCTACCGCGTATTTAACCAGGCCAAACACTCCATCGAGATTAATAGACATCGTGGAGCGCCATTGCTCATCGGACATACGCTCGATGGGCACGTCATCTGGCGGCCACACGCCGTGATTGGCGACAAGAATGTCGAGTTGACCAAAATGCCGTACGGTTTCCGCAACCAATGCCCGAGCCGCGTCAGGGCTTTTTAAATCAGACGCGATAGGATGGCAGACAGCCGCGCCGCATTCTTTGGCCAATGCTTCCGCCTGAGGCCGGGCGCTACGATAGCTGAACGCGACCTTCGCGCCCGCCTTGGTGAACATACGTACGGTGGCTGCGCCAATGCCGCGCGAACCGCCAGAAATGAGAGCGACTTTTCCAGAAACAGAAAGAGGGATGGACATAGCAGACTAGTTTCGAGGTTCTCGTGAGCGGTTGCAAGCGGAAGAGTCAGTCTCCGGTCCCGGAAGACATTCGCTCGGTCTTCAGCCCGCGCAGAAGCAGGCGTACCAGCATACCGTCGAATCGTGTTCCACTCATCTTGGACAATTCATCGAGGGCCTGTTCGGGCGTCCGGGCGGCGGAGAACGATTGCTCAGTGACCATGTTGGCGTAGGCGTCCGTCAGGCCGATGATACGCGCCCACAGTGGAATCTCCTCACCCCGCAGGCTATCGGGATAGCCGCTTCCGTCAAAGCGTTGGTGATGGTGTTCGATGGCCTCGCGCATCGCGTGGCTGTGAGGGATGGTGCCCACAATCTCCGCGCCGACATGAGCGTGCATTTTCACCTGGAGAAATTCATCGTCGGTCAGGGGGCCCGGTTTGTTGAGCAAACGCTCGGAAATAAAAATCTTGCCGACGTCGTGAACCCTGGCGGCATAAACCAGATCGGCCGTTTCTTCCGAGGAGAGGCCGAGCGCCCGCGCAATCACTTCGGTATAGCGCGCCACCAGATCGCCGTGGCCAGCGGTTTGCAGTTCGCGCGACTCGGCAGCGCGGCTGAGCGACTCGATCGCTTCTTTCAGTACCGGTACATTGCAGTCTTCATCCCCGCCGCACAGCTTATAGAGAGTTGAAGTCAACTCTTCCAGATGTTCCGGTCCGGTTTGTTCGCGCTGCAGAAAGCCCTCGATATACGCCGAAATTTGCTGCCGCTGCCGGGCAAAGTCCTGACCCTCGACATACTCCTGGGCCGTCGATACGGAATTTCCGCCGGAACGCTTGGAAACGTACATGCCGGCGTCGGCAACGCGGATGATGTCTTCGATGGAGAATCCGTGCATGGGAAAACTGGCAACTCCGAAACTGCCGGTGATGTGGTGCTCGGCCAGCATGGGATCGCCAGCCAGCCACTGGCGCAAGCGCTCGGCCAGCACCTGGGCCTGTTCGGCGCCAGTCTCCGGCATCAAGACGATGAACTCGTCACCGCCATAGCGGGCAACTACGTTCGATGTTCGGGACTTTTGCTCGAGCAGCCGGCCCACGCGAGCCAGCACGAGATCGCCCTCGAAGTGACCCATGGTGTCATTGACCTCTTTGAACTTGTCGAGGTCGATGAGCACGACGGAGAACGGCCGTCCGGAACGCGACGCGCGTTTCCACTCCGCCGACAAGGCCTCCCAGAAGAAACGCCGGGTCTTGATTCCGGTCAGGCCATCAGTAATGGATTGCTGCTGCAGCTTTTGGAAGACAAAAGCATTGTGCAGCGCGGTCGCCAGCAAATCGGCGAGCGTGTTTAGAATCAGTACATCCTGTGGCGAAAACGCATTCTCGTTGCGGCTTTCAATATTGAGCACGCCGAGCAACGACTCGCCGTAAGTGATCGGAATGCAAAGAATGGCGCGAGAATCGGAAAGTATCCCGGTTAAATTGCCGGGCAAGGCATGCTGCACCATAGCCCGTTCCCCAGTACGCGCGACTCGACCCAGGATGCCGACGCCCAGAGGAATGCGCTTGCCCACGGCGTGCGCTGTCGCTCCAGCTTCTGCCTTGATCTCGATCTCCTTGGTGCCGTAGTCGAGCAGTCCGATGCCAATGTGATCGAAGCTGAAATTCTTTTGAATTTCCGTGACGATCTGGGCCAGCATGTGCACCGGATCGTCGCTGGAGATGGCCGTGCGGGAAACGTTGTTGAGAAACGCGAGTTGGCGCGAGCGGCGCTGCTCGTCGGCAAACAGCCGTGCATTCTCTACCGCGACCGATACCTGCCCTGCCGCCGTCGCCAGCACATCGAGGTCGCGCTGCTCGAAGACGAATTCCCGATCGGGATTCATCGCAACCATGACTCCGGCTACTTTCTTGCCCATGAAGATGGGGACGGCGATTAGGCATTTGGCGGGACGCCCAGGAATATACGCAATCCCCAGATTCTGTCGTACGGTCTCCAGATCGGAGCGGATGAGAAGCGGTTCGCCGATGCGAATCACATATTCGCTGAAAGCATTTCTCAATTCACGAGTGCGTTTAGGAAGGACCCGATTATCTCGGACTTCAAGCTCGAAGCGAAGTTCTTCTCCCTCCTGGAATGCGATATAGAAGTGACTGGTATCGAAAATCTGGCCCAGTTCGACCTGGATGGTGCGAAGGATCTCGTCCTGGTCGAGGCGTGAACTGATCGCCTTCCCGATCTCGGTTAACAGTTCGTACTCTTTTGTGCGCCGGTGAGCGTCGTGACTGACCACGTAGTTTTCGAGAGTCAAGCCTAATTGCAAGGCAAGTCCCACCATGAGGCGCGGCCCCGACGAACCGAATGCGTGGCGCTCGGCGTGGGGGAACAGGATCACCCCGAAATTGTGCTCGCGCGTCTGCAGACTGACCGCGGTCAGATTGCGAACTCCCGCTTCGCTAAGGATCTTCTTCAATTCCGCGAAAGTTCCCACCGACGATACGGGAAGCGGTTCGGTCATCTCCGCCAAGTGCTGAACAGTGAAAACTCCGTTCCGCCGGTACGCCAGTTCGCAGATGTAATCTCCAGCTCCGCTACTTTCGAGAGCCGCCAGAAAGCCAGGTTCAAACCCCTGTTGCACCGAGGGCAACAGACCGCGCCAGCGTTCGGTGATGAAGATGGCCGCGCGTTCCATCGGCAGTGCGCTGCGCAAGCGCTCCAGCGCGGCTTGCATGCTGGGCACCAGGTCTTCGGCGAATAGCAGCCTCCGCGGGTCGACCCCGAGAGTCGAAAGAGCCAGCGTATTTTCCTGCACAGCGTTGCGCTGATTTTCAAACAGCACCATCACCATGGCAATGCCCAGCAGCATCTGTGGAACCGGACCGAACAAACGGCTGGCATTGCCGAACATTTCCGTCCAGGGATTCTGCAGCTGTCCCACGCCCATCAGGACGGCCCAAAATGCCAGAGAAACCGCGAGCACCCAGAAGGCGAGAGATTTCCGCCGATGGCTGTTCAAATAAAAGACGGCGGAACAATAGAGCAGGATGGCGGCCAAGCCTAGACCCAGTCGCACCGCCGGCTGGGCGTCAGGGTGGAACACCCCGTTCACAATGTGACCCCGCAACGTCAGGCAGGCGAGGGCGACGCCGGCCGTTCCCACCGCGGCGTCATACCACTGGAAACGATAGGAGCCGCGCATCAGCCGCGTAGAAACGAAAATGCACAGCGCCATCGCGACCAGAAAAAGCTCGCTGACAAAAAACGCCAGGGAAGACTTTGGAAAAGTATCGAGAATGTAGTGCAGCGAGTAAGCCGCCCAGGCCAGTTGCCACGCGCGGAAATAAGCCTGGCGGCTCTGCTCGTGAAGATAAGTGAACACCAGAAAGAGCAGAACCGAGACAAAGCCCGGAATTAAAACCGTCGTGATGACAACACTGTTCATAGGGTCGTTGAAGACACCTCTGGCCAAACCCTCTGGCTCAGTTTAGGGGGGAAACAGTCTGCTAATGTTTTCACATCGCGCCCGGGAACACAATAAGATTTAAGTACAGTACCCGTCTTCGATATCTTCTGAAATCAAAGGGTTGCACGCCAATCGTTTTCAACGCCGTGCTTGACGACGTTTTTCGCCAGCCCGTACCATCGAGGGTCACACAATCGGCCATCACCGCACTGGGGAAGCGTCTCTCCTTGGAGATGCGGCGCTCATGCGGATTGCTCCGTACTCGACGTAATCGATGTTGACTATGCCTGAAATGTTGAATTCAGCGTCGCATGGCAAGCCCAGAGTGCGCTTTGCACCGTCGCCCACCGGATTCCTACACGTCGGCAGTGCCCGCACCTTCATTTTTAACTGGCTGTACGCCCGCCACAACGGCGGGACGATGATTTTGCGTCTCGACGATACCGATGTGGAACGCAACACCGATGCCTCGGTCAATTCCATTTTTGAGGGCCTGAAATGGCTCGGTTTAAGCTGGGATGAGGAGTACAAGCAGTCCGAACGCGGAGAGCTGCACCGCCAAATGGCCGATGCCATCTTTCAGAAAGGCCTTGCCTACCGAGATTTCACGCCCGCTCACACCGGTGATAGCGAGAGATCAGGGGCGCAAGGGACGTGGTTATTCAATCCCGGGATGCGGGAACTGTCACGGGAAGAGAGCGATCGCCGCGCCGGTGCGGGAGAACCGTTTGCGTTGCGCTTTCGAGTGCCGCGCGAGGCCGGCAACATGTGGGGACACTCGCCCTCGGCTGTCCGATTTGCCGAAGGTAAATTGTCCGTCCATTTCAACGACGCAGTCTACGGACAGCAGGTGAAAGCTGCTGCCGACATCGAGGACTTCGCCCTATTACGCTCCGACGGCATGCCGACATATCACCTGGCCTCGTGCGCCGACGACGCTGATCTGCGGATTAGCCACGTCATCCGCGGCCAGGATCATCTCTCGAACACCTACAAGCACGTCTTGATCTTCGAGGCCGCCGGTTTCACGCCCCCGCAGTTCGCGCATCTCCCGCTACTGGTGGCTCCAGACGGAACCAAGCTGTCGAAGCGCCGGCACGGCCCAATCGTGAGCGTAACCACCTACCGCGACGCAGGATTCCTGCCCGAGGCCTTCATCAACTTTTTGTGCCTATTAGGCTGGTCTCCGAAAGATGATCGCGAAAAGATGAGCCTGCAAGAACTGATCGACGCCTTCTCGCTCGAAGGCATCAACCGCGCCAATGCGGTGGTCAACTTCAAGGAACCGGATAATGTGGGGCGGGCCCTCTTGCCCGCCAACTCCATCCCCGAAGACACTTTCGATCCCAAAGCGCTCTGGCTGAACGCCGAACACATTCGGGCTCTGTCCATCGAAGACCTGGCTCAGCGGCTTCTGCCGATCGTGCGCGAAGCTGGCTTCAACGTCACGCCCGAAAAAATGCTTCGCATCACGCCGCTCATCCGCGAGCGCATTAAGCTGCTCCGCGACATGCTGACCGCCGCCGACTTCTTCTTCGTCGATCAGCTGCCGCCATACGACCCCGCCGAACTCATCCCGCAAAAAGGCGACAAGGCCATGGCATTGAGAGTTTTGCTGCGCGCGAAGGAAGCGCTGGCGAATATCGAATTCAAACACGACCCACTCGATCAAGGTCTGCGCGCGGCCGCGCAGGAGCTGGGCATCAAGGCAGGGCAAATGTTTCAGCCGATCCGCGTCGCAGTCTGCGGCCGCAAAAACGCCCCACCCTTGTTTGAGACTTTGGAAGTGCTGGGACGGGACACGACACTGACGCGCATCGACCAGGCGCTTCGGAAGATAGCGTAGGATGGCAACCCGCGATTTTTCCTAATTTTTGTAATCCACACTGGTTCCCGTGAATCTATAACGTTTTGAGGCGTACTTCTGCTCTCGGGAATTTATTCTTCATGGAGCGGTTGACGCGTATACTTCTGTTTTATAATAATTATTGTTCGATAATCAGTAGTCTCTCACAGTGCGTTTAACCCACGAGCAATTTCGCGAGGTGGCATGGAAGTGCGGCTTGGCCGCCACGCACCAGCGCCGGGTTGTCTATGAAGCTGTCGTGGCCTCTCACGGTCACCATTCCCCGGAAAAGATCTATGCCGCGGTTCGGAGGAAGATTCCTTCCATCTCGTTAGCCACGGTTTACAACAATCTAAGGCTTTTCGTGGAGCGCGGTCTGCTGCGAGAAGTCTCGCCCCATGCCTCGACCCTGCTGGTGGATGGCAATCTCGAACCTCATCATCACCTCGTCTGTTCGCGCTGCAAGTCGGTGCAGGATATCGAAGGCGAGTTCATCGATTTCAAACGTCTATCGCGGCAGCTTCCGGATGGCTTTGACTTGACGCAACCTCAGGTTGAGGTCTTTGGCCTTTGCCGGCGCTGCGCCAACAAATAGTTTCAGGCTGTACGTAACTGGAGATTCTTATGACTTACGTTCTGGTCGCTCTCGCGGGAGTAGCCACTAGCACGTGCTGTAGCAGCATTTCAGGACCAAATGTGCGAAGAGTTCCTCGCATGTTTTGACTAAATTCAAAGGAAAATAAATATATGGAAAATACACTCGCGACTTCATCGGGGAGCGTTTCCCCGGAAGCTAAAGAAAAAAACACGATACCCGAAGGGAAGTGCCCAGTAGCGCAC
>Ga0307476_10001098_pt1 | contig 17111 bp, 16 predicted proteins | sample atmos_gasesECM2C_2_FD_203314 | JGI IMG/M metagenome (GOLD analysis project Ga0307476, IMG submission 203314) | Hardwood forest soil microbial communities from Morgan-Monroe State Forest, Indiana, United States - atmos_gasesECM2C_05 | ecosystem: Environmental > Terrestrial > Soil > Temperate... | reverse complement strand
CTGGTCGTTACTGACCACAACGATGAGGCCGAGACGGTACCTGATGGCGGTATCCAGGTCGCCCAGGCTCATCATGAAGCCGCAGTCGCCGGCCTCAAGCACGGTCGTGTCGTCCGGTCGGGCGAAGGCGGCGCCGATCGCGGCGCCCATGCCCAGGCCGATGGCGAGGGAGTCGATCGGGAACACGAAGTCTTCCGGCCGCTCGACCTGGAGGAAGGAGCACGCGTTGTGCAGGTGCAGTCCGGCGTCGACGACAAGGACGCGGGGCATGGGCAGCAGCCGGTTAAGCCCGGCCATCAGCGTGCGCGGGTCGATGTAGTCGGCCGTGCTCTGGTCACGGAACTCAGCGGTGGGATCGAACGCGGCGATCTGCCCGGCCGTCTCCGCGCTGCGGTAGCCGGGTCGGGGGCCGCCGCGGCGGCCGAGCGCCTCGGTCAGGGCGCGCGCGGTGGCGGCCGCGTCCGCGTGGATGGCCAGGTCCGGAGTCAGGTACTTGCCGAGCGCGGCCTCGTCGCTGTCGACGTGGATGACATGCGCCTGCTTGGGGAAGATGGTCTTGCCGTAGGTGGTGAACGGGTTCAGCGAGGCACCGAAGGCCAGCACGCAGTCGGCTCGCGACAGCAGCCCGCTGCCCAGTGACGTGGCCAGGGTCCCGCAGACGCCAATGTTGAAGGGGTCGCCGTCAAAAGCCGACCGCGCGAGCAGGCTCGTCGCCAGCAGCGCGCCGCAGGACTCCGCTAGCCGCCGCAGCTCGGTGACCGCTCCGCCGCGCACGGCACCGCGACCTGCGATGATGACCGGACGACGCGCCGTGTACCCGCTGGTGAGCACCTCAGCAGCGGCCTCGATGTCTGGTTCGCCCGGCGCCCGGGCAGGTTCGCTGCGGGCGGTGACCCCGGCCGTGGCCGCGGGGTCGACCCTGGCGTCGGCGGAAAACAGGTCGCTCGGGAAGGCGAGCGCGACCGCGTTGCCCGACGCGGCCAGCTCGATGGCGCGACGGATGTCGCCGTGCACGGTTTCCGCGCTCGCGGGCCTGATGTAAGCGACATGCACGGCCTCGCACGCGACGCGGGTGTCGATGCCCTTCAGGTCCTGCAGCGCCTTCACGCTCGGGTCGGAGCCGGCGGTGGACTTGAGCAGGTCGCCGGACACGACGATGACCCCGCTGCGGGCCCGGGCGGCGCAGGCCATTCCACCGATCGCGTTGGCCAGGCCGGCTCCCTGCGCGACGAGGGCGACGGCGACCCTTCCCGAAGTGCGCCAGTAGCCGTCGGCCATCATCACGGCCTGGGTTTCATGGCGGGCGCCGACGAACCTGATGCCGACTGCGCTGAGCTCGGCGCAGAATCGCAGCGATTCCTTGCCCGGAATTCCGAAGACGATCCTGACGCCGCCGTCGGCGAGTTCCTTCGCCAGCAACTTAGCGACGATCACCCGGCCTCCTCAGTCTGTGATGCGTCCAGGCCGGGCGGACCGAGCCGCGTCCTGACGGACGCCGCGGTAGGCCGCATTCCATTCTGTTGCCCAGACGGATACTGTATTGCCTAATGGGCAACATCTTAACGGAACGGGCTAGCGCTGTCATGTCACAGAGAAGAAACACTCCCCTTCTGGTTCTGGAAGCGGCGAAGACCGGCCCGGAGAGGACCAGGAGATGACCGATCAGCCAGCCACCGTCTCCCCACCCAGGACAAATCTCCTGGCGGAGAAGGCCGTTGTGATCACCGGGGCGGGACGCGGGATCGGCCGGGCGCTAGCGCTCGCGGCCGCCAGGCACGGTGCGGCCGTGGTCGTGAACAACCGGACGGCCGGTCTGGCCGACGCGGTGGCCGAAGAAATCAGGCAGGAAGGCGGTACCGCTGTCGCCAACGGCGGTTCCGTCACGAGCTGGACGGAGTGTGCGGCGGTCATCGAGCAGTGCCTGGATGAGTTCGGGCGCATCGACGGCCTGGTGAACAACGCGGCACTGTTCCATTCCGGCGCGCCCGACGAGATCTCCGAGGCGGAGCTGCGGCAACTGGTGGAGACGAACCTATTGGGCACGATGTTCTGCGGCATCCACGCGATCCGCGCGATGCGGCGGGCCGGCCGCGGCACCATCATCAACGTGACCGCTGGCTCGCAGATGGGCAACGAGCTGGTCAGCGCCTATGGCGCGAGCAAGGGGGCCGTCGCCTCGCTCACCTACTGCTGGGCGATCGACCTGAAGGACACGGGCATCAGGGTCAACGCGGTCTGGCCGACGGGCGGTACCCGGCTGGCCATGATGCGCCCGCCGCGGCTGCGGCCCCGCCGGCAGCCGTCACCCGAGTCCAACGCGCCGCTGGTGCTCTACCTGCTCAGCGACCGGTCAGCGGGCATCACCGGGCAGGTTTTCGTCAGCCGCGGCCGGCTGCTCGCCGTCGCCTCGCATCCGGCGGTGGCGGACGCGCGGGCCGAGGCCGATGACTGGTCGGTCGATTCGGTGACGGCGGCATTCGATTCCAGGCTGCGCGGTCAGCTGGCACCCCTCGGCCCGTCCGTCTGACCGGCGGGCCGCCGGCCGGCTGGCTGACCCGGCTGCCAGCCGAACCAGGCCCGGACGGTGCCGCCGAACAGCGCGGCCTTCTCCGCAGCGCCGAGCTCGCCGGTGGCGCCAAGGTAGCCGACCAGCTCCGCGTAGGTATGCCGCCCCCCGGGGTGGCGAGGATGCTGGCTGCGGCCGGTGACCCGCGTGAAGTCGCTGCCCCACATCACCCGGTCGGGCCCGAACGCACCGAGGATCTGGTGCAGCACGGGCCACAGGTCGTCGAACGGGTAAGGCGCGGCCGACAGCGCCGGAGCGCCGGTGAGCTTGACCGCGACGTTGGGCGCGCGAGCGAGCGCCAGGAGCCGCGGGATGGTGTCGAAGAACCGCCGGGATGCCGGGAACGCCGGCGGGGGCGGCAGTCCCAGGTGGTCGACGACCAGGCGCAGCTCAGGATGGGCGGCGGCCACCGCCGCGACCAGCGGCATGTGCAGCGGGGCGAAGAGCACGACCGGGATGCCCGCCCGCTCCGCCGCGGCCAGCGTCGGCTCCCAGCGTCCCCCGGCGAGCAGGGCCAGCCGGCGGCCCGTGCCGTCGGGGCTGCCGGCCAGGATCCGGAAGCCGAGGATGCCCGGGGTCGAGCGGACCCGTTCGGCGAGCAAGGCCGGGCTGGGCAGCTGGGCCGGGTCGTCCGGGTCGTCGACCGAGATGACGCCACCGAACCGGGCCGGGTACCGCTGGTGCGCGGCCGCGCACTGCTCGAGGCCCGCGTAGAGTACCGCCGCGTCCACGCCGACCGCCTCCATCGCCGCGTTCGCGAGCTCGGCCGACACCACGTGCCGCAGGTCGCGGTCGGCGAAGCCGGCGGGCCACGGCTCAAGCGGGAGCGGCGCGTGGACCTGGGCGTCGACGATCTCCATGGGCTTTCCCTCGTCTGCTGCCGCTCAGGTGGCCGCGCGCACGGCGTGCGCCAGGAACCGGACCCGGCAGGCGTCGCCGTCCCTGTCCACGGCGCAGGGGGCGGAGTTCACCGCGGTCACGTCTACCACGACAAGCGCCGCAGACGGCGCGGCGCGCAGCACCGCCGCCGCCGCGCGCAGCTGCGCCTCGTCTTGCGGTCTGCTCGTGTGCCGAAGGCCGAGCGCGGCGCCCGCCTTCCTGATGTCGGCGCCGGCGGCGGTGTGGGTCGGCTGGCCGCCGGTGAGCCCGTAACGGCGGTTGTCGAGGCACAGGATCGACAAGTTGGGCGGATCAGCGGCCGCCACCGTCGCCAGCGCCCCGAGGTTCATCAGCAGCTCGCCGTCTCCGGTCACCACCAGGACGCGCTGGTCAGGCTGGGCCAGGGCAATGCCGAGGCCCAGGCTGACCGCGGCCCCCATGGCGCCGTCGAGCGGGTAGCAGAAAGGCGCGCCGCCTGTCAGCCGCGACATGTCGAACACGGCGTTGCCCAGCCCGGCGACGATGAGGTAGCTGTCCGGTTCAGGGATCAGCAAGGCGAGCGCCGCCTGCCGGTCGAAGCCGCGCCGGGTGTCCCGCGTCGCGGTTCCGGCTTCCCCGGTCGCGTCCTGAGTTGTCATGGCCTCAGAACGCCTTTGCGCCGAGCAGCCGCTGGCCGAGCAGGACGGCGACCGCCTGCCCGCCCCGGTCCGCCATGTCGCAGGCTGCGGCGACCGTCACCGCGGCGTCCGCGGCGGCGTCCGCGCGCAGGGTAATGACTCCCATCGCCCGCAGCACGGCTTCCGTCGCCTGGCCCATGGGGTACTGCCAGGGGTTCTGCTCGCCGAACTCGCCCCGCATGGTCACCAGGGCGAGGAAGGGGAAGCGGCCGTGCTTGATCAGCGAGAGGTAGTTCACGCAGTTCCCTACCCCGCTGCTCTGCATGAGCAGCACCCCTTTCCCGCCGCCGAGGTGCAGGCCCGCGATGACGGCGACGCCCTCTTGCTCGGCCGCCAGGCCGAGGGCCACCGCGTCCGGGTCGAGCCGCGCGGCCGTAATGAGGGCCGCGTGGCCCGAGTCAGGGACGTAGCAGAAGTGGCGTACGCCGCGGGCCCGCAGCTCCCGGTAACAGTCGCCTTGCCATCCGGTCTCGGCCATGGTCACGGATCAGGAGTCCTCCGCCACGACCTCGTTGCGCAGCTTCCCTATCCGCTCGACGTCGCACTCCATGACGTCGCCGATCTTGAGGTAGGGAAACTTGCCGCCGAGCGCGACGCCGGCCGGCGTGCCGGTCGCGATGACATCGCCCGGCTCGAAGGTCATCCAGGACCAGCGCTCGATGATCGCGGGGATGTCGTGGATCAGCGATGCCGTGCTCGCGTCCTGGCGCAGCTCGCCGTTGACGCGCAGCTGAACGCGGACATCGGCGGGATCGCCGAACTCGTCGGCGGTCACGATCCACGGGCCCATCGGCGACAGCCCGTCCATGTTCTTGGCCACCATGTGGTTGCCGTACCTGGACTCCTCGCGCTGGATGTCCCGGGCGCTGACGTCGTTCAAGATCGTGTACCCGGCCACGTAGTCGTAGGCCGACGCGCGCGAGATGTAGCGCCCCGGCCGGCCGATCACGACCGCGAGCTCGACCTCCCAGTCCAGCTCCGTGGTCACGTGCGGCAGCTGGACCGGATCGTCGGGCCCGATGACCACTGACGATACCTTGACGAAGCCGCCTGGAAACGGGCGCAGCTCGACCGGGCCGCCCCCGCCGCCCTCGGCGGCGTGATCGGCGTAGTTCTTGCCCGCGCCCAGGATCTTGCCGGGCCTGGGGATGGGCGCGAGCAGCCGTACCTCGTCCAGGCGGTAGCTGAGCCGCTCGCCGTCGATGCCGCGGGCCCGGCTGTCGCCCTGGACCAAGCCGATCGCGCAAGCCGCGTCCTCGAGCGCAGGCCGGCCCGCGTCCAGCAGGGCGAGCATGTCGCGCGGCACCCGCGCGGCGGCGATCGCGCGGGCTCGGTGCTCTCCCGTGCGGTGCAGGTAGGCAGCGAACGCGTAGTTCAGGTCGATCAGCCGGCCGTCGGCCACCGCCCCGACGCCCGGCTCCGGTGCCTGCGGGTCGGCCGGCCGGTAGGTGGCGAGCTTCATGACTCGATCACCACCGCCCGGACCGGGCTCGCCTCGACGTCCGCGAAGGCGAGCGGGACCGCGACCAGCGTCAGCTCCCGGGACGAGTCGATCTTGTCCAGGTTGCGGATGTAGCCCATGGTGATGATGCCGCTTTCCAGAAAGGTGCGGACCGCGTACACCGGCGCCGGGGTGTCGGGCGCGTCCTTGGCGTGCGCGTAGTCGTAGCCGACGAGGGCCGGCTTGCGCTCGGCCAGCCAGTCCACGGCGGCGGGCCCGATGTACGGGGCCCGCTGTTCGTAGTCGGGCTTTCCGTAGTTCCGGTTCCAGTCGGTTCGCAGCAGCACCCGCTGCCCCGCGACTTCCCGCCCGGCCAGGCCCTTTTCCAGGTGCTTGGGCTCGATCGGCTCGTTCTCCCCGATGGCGGTCAGGTCAACCAGGACCACGGGCCCGCAGAAGGTATCGAGGGGGAAGGCGTTGATCGGGGCACCGCCCTGCACGAAATGCATCGGGGCGTCGACGTGGGTCCCGTGGTGCAGGCGCATGTGCACCGCGCGGACTTGCTGCCCCGCGCCTCCCGGGTAGTCCTTGATCAGTTCGAATTCGAGTTGGACGTTGCGGACCCCTTCCGGCGTGTGGTGCACGTACGAGTCGCCCAGGTCCAGGCTGATGTCGATCACTTTCGGCATTGGGGTTTCTCCTTGGAGGGTTAGTATTCGCCCGTCCGGTACCACCGGGCCCAGTCGGCGATGCCACGATCGATGTCCCACTCGGGCTGGTAGCCGAAGTCACGGCCCGCCCTCGACACGTCCTGCGGCGGCATCGCGGCGGGGTGCACGGTCAGCTCGAATTCCTTGCCGCCCTCGACGACGCCCTCCCACGGCCCGGGGCCGACCTCAAGCCGCTGGCCGGGGAACTCCTTCTGCAGGGCGGCGAACACCTCGGTCATGCTGGTGGCCCGGCCGCGGCTGATGTTGTACACGTGGTACGGGCTGGACTCCGCCTCGAAGAGCTGGACAATGCCGCGCGTGATGTCCTTGATGTACGTGTAGTCGAAGGTGGAGGCACCGCCGGACGCGCGGACGAAGTCCTCGCCCTTGACCGCCGCGAAGAACGCCTCGAACAACGGCTGGATCCGGGGGTTCGCGCCGGGGCCGTAGACGTTCCGCGGGCGGAACGCGGTCGCGTTGACCTTGTACAGGTTCCGGTACGTGTACACGAGCTGCTCGCAGGCGAGCTTGCTCAGCGGGTAGATGCCGCCGAGCGGGAGGCTGACGTCGTCCTCGCCGCGGGGCGTGACCAGGTCGGACGGCCGGCCCATGACGCCGGCCGCGCTCGCGGTCAGGACCCGCCCGATGCCGTGCGTCCGGGCGATCTCGAGGATGTTCGCCGTGCCGATGATGTTCACGTTGAGCGCCTCGACCGGGCGCGTGTCGCAGTCATGCGGCGGGAGCATCGCCGCGCAGTGGACGATGCTGTCGACGTTGTGCCTGTGCACGACGTCGATGAGGACCGCCAGGTCGGCGACGCTGCCGACCTCAGACTCCGGAAGCTTGTCGAGGCTGCCGAGCACGCCGTGCCCGGGGCTGAGCGGCACGCGGTCGAATATCACCACCTCGTGGCCCGCGGTGATCAGCTGACGGGCGACATTGCTGCCGATTGCTCCCGTGCCTCCTGTTACCAGAACAGTCATTGTGTTTTGCCTTCCGCTCGCTGAATGCCTCGATCGCTGACGGTCAATTCTTTTCGAAGACGCCCTGGGCCACCCGCATCGCGTTATGCGCGCCGGCCAGGCCGCCGTAGATCATCATTTGCGAGATGACCGAGACGATCTGTTCTTTGGTGACTCCAATGTTCAGGGCCCAGCCCATGTGATTGCCAAGCTGCTCTTCCTTGCCGAGCACGATCAGGGCGCTGATGGTGCACAGGCTCCGGGTCTTGATATCGACGCAGGGATCGCTCCAGATCTCACCCCACAGCAGTTCGTCTTTCAGCCGGTCCACCCGGGGGGAAAGCTCGGCCATGGGACCCTGACCGAGTTCCGCGCCCGGCCCGCGGTATTCCCTGACCTTTGCCAGCGCCGCGTCGTACAGGTCATCCGCCATTAGCTGTCTCCGTTTCCTGGTTGGTACTCCCTGATCCACCGCACCCAGTCCCGGATTCCTTCCTCCAGGTCGTAGGCGGGGCTCCAGCCCAGTTCCTCGCGGGCCGCGGTGGTATCCGCGAAGTCCGCGCGAGGGGCCCGGCCCGGGGTCATCGACATCGACGCCGACGCTTCGTTGCTGATCGGCACGCCGGGGACGACCCGGCGCACCGTGTCAAGGACCTCGTCGTAGGAGTAGGTCCGGTCCATGCGGATGTTGTAGACCCGCCGGGTAAGGCCTTCCCTGGTGCAGGCGAGGGCGAGTGCCTCCGCGTCGTCCTTGAAGTAGATGAACTCGTGCTGGCCGGCGTAGGTCAGCTTCGGGTCGCGGATGACGACCGGCTCGCCGCTGAGCGCGCCGTACACCAGGGGGCGCAGGACTCCCCCGGTTAGCCCGCTCGGCGGCCCGGGCGTGGGGCCGAACCCGCCGCCCAGGCGGAGCGCCACGAACTCGACGTCGTACAGGTCGCCGTAGAGCAGCCCGAGGTACTCGCCGGTCAGCTTGGTGAGCTCGTACATCGTCTTCGGCCGGTCCGACAGGACCCGCATCTGGAAGTCCTCGCTCAGCGCGGTGCCGTCCGCGGGCGGCGGGGCGATCTGGTTCACCCCCCTGGTGCTGGTGAAGACCACCCGCCGCACGCCGCCGCGCCGCGCCACCTCCAGGACCGAGGCGGTGCCGAGGAGGTTCAGCTGCGCCCCGCCGTACGGGTTGCGCAGCAGGTCCTTGGTCAAGAACCCGGCCAGGTGAACGATGGTGTCGACGTGCTCCGACCGCACGACCTCGCCGAGGAATTCCAGGTTGTTGACATCACCGGCCACCAGCCGGGCTTTCTCGAGATCGACCATTGTGCCGATGAATTCGGTCTGCGGCCTCAGGTCGTACAAGACGACCTTCTCCCCCATTGCCTGGAGTTTCGCCGCGACATGGCTGCCGACCGCACCAACCCCGGTGATGAGCGTGGTCATCGAATCCTCCTGTTTTCTGGCGGCATGACGAACGGCCCCCGCCGCACTGGTCGCGGTACCGTGAGATTCGCCCGCGGCGACGCGGGCGCAGAGCGTTATACTCCGGCCCCGCCCAGCTTGATTTGCACGGTCTTGCTTTCCTGGAATTCATCCAGCCCGTAACGGCCCTGCTCGCGACCGAGGCCGCTGTCCTTATAGCCGCCGTGCGGCAGATCTTCGAGGCCGGAATTGTTGTAGCAATTCACGAACATCTTGCCGGTGCGAACCGATTTCACCACGCGCAGGGCGGTGTCCAGGGACGCTGACCACACGCCGCCCGCCAGGCCGTAGCGGGTCTCGTTGGCGATGCGGACCGCGTCGGCCTCGGTGTCGAACGGGATAACGCACAGGACCGGCCCGAAGACCTCCTCCTGAGCGATGCGGGAGGAGTTGTCGACGCCGTCGAAGATCGTCGGCGTCACGAACAGGCCGTCGGGGAACGCGGCGGGGGCGCCGCCGCCGGCGACGAGCGTGCCGGCCTGCTGGCCGATGCCGATGTAGTTCATCACCTTGGCGTGCTGCTCGGCGTTGACGAGCGGCCCCATCGTGGTCCGCTCCGCCAGCGGGTCGCCGAGCACCTGGCCTGCCGCCTCCTTGACCAGCGCGGCGACGAACCGCTCGTGGATGCCCCGCTGGACGAGCAGCCGGGTGCCGGCGGAGCACTGCTGCCCGCTGTTGTTGCAGAATGCCGTCACCGACGTGCGCACGGCGTCATCGAACGGCGCGTCGGCGAAGACGATGTTCGCCGACTTGCCGCCGAGTTCGAGCGAGACGCGCTTGGTCGTCTCCGTCGCGGTCCGCATGACCGCGTGCCCGGTGGCGGTCGACCCGGTGAACGCGACCTTGTCCACCGCCGGGGACGCCGCGATCTCCTGGCCGACGACCGCGCCCCGCTCAAGGTCGCTGGTGACCACGTTGAGCGCGCCGCCGGGCAGCCCGGCCTCGCTGAGGTACCGGGCGAGCAGCAGCGTCGGGCCGGGGCACAGGTGCGAGGGCTTGGTCACGATCGTGCAGCCGACGGCGAGCGCCGGGGCGATCTTGACCACCGGGTTCAGGATCGGGAAGTTCCACGGGGTGATGAACCCGGTCACCCCGACCGGTTCCTTGAGCACAAGGCCGATGGCGTCGGGCCGGCGGTTTGAGATCGCCGAGCCCTCGAGGTCGAGCGCCGCGCCGGCGTAGTACTCGATCGTGCGGACCGCGATGCCGAACTCGCCGCGCCCGACTCGCAGCGGCTTGCCGGACTCGCGGGCCATGGACTCGACCACGTCCTGTTCGTGCTCGCGGATGATCGCGGCCGCCCGCATGAGCACTTCGTAGCGGTCGTGGGCGGGCATCCGCGGCCACGGGCCGTCGTCGAATGCGGCGCGCGCACTGTCGATGGCGTCCCGCGCGTCGTCGGCGGCGCCGTTGGCGTAACTGCCCGCCGCGCTCCCGTCGAAGGGACTCGCCCGGTGGAACGTGGCACCCGAACGGGCGGCACGGGCCTTCCCGTCAATCCACAGCTCATAACCGGTCATCGTCAGCGCGCCCCGCCCAGGTGCTGCCCGTACCAGTCGATGGCCCTGTCCATGATCTGGCCGAAGACCTCAGGATTGGTGAACTTGAAGGTGTCGTAGTGCTGCTTGCCCTCGAAGATGACCAGTTCCTTCGGCTCGCGCGCCTTCTCGTAGAGCATCATCGATTCCTCGACCGGCACGGTGATGTCCTCGCCCATGTGGATGAACATGACGGCGCCAGGGGAAACGCGCCCCACGACTTCCTCGGGCTTGAAGTCGAGCAGCGCCGATGCCGTCTCCAGCGGGTACCCCTTGTAGCCCGACTTGGCGATGAACTCGTTCCACTGGCGGTCACGGGCCTCGGAGGCGGCGTGATCGGGAATGTGGATCTCGTTGGGGTGGACGACCTCGGACTCGCCGGTGAGCACCCGCCTGACCCGGTCGTCCTCAAGGCGCTTGAGGAACTTCTTCCACTCCCAGCGCGGCCGCTCGCTCTTCAGCCAGCGCTCGCAGTCGCCGATGCCGACGGTGCCAACCAGTGCCTTCGCCCGGTGGTCGAGGGACGCGGCCGCGACGGCGACGCTGCACCCCCAGGCGTTGCCGAACAGGCCGATCCGGCCGGGGTCCACGTCGTCGCGGGTCTGCACGTAGGTGATGGCATTCCTGATGTCATCGGCCTGCTCCCACGGGATGACCCGGCCGCGCGGGCCCTCGCTCTCGCCGATGCCCCGGCAGTAGAAGGTCAGTGCCCCGTACCCGGCTTCGCTCAGCGCCTCCGGTATGCCGACCACCTGCAACTCGATCATCCCGGAGAACCCGTGGCAGATGACTACGGCCGGCGCGCGCTCCGCCTCGCCCAGCGGCGGGTACCAGAAGCCCTTGAGCCGGTGGCCGGCACTGAAGAAGCTGATCTCTTCCCGTTCCATCTTCTCTCTTTCTCTGCTGTCTTTACTGAGTTAGCCGATGCCGAATGCACGCGGCAGGACGAGGACGATATCCGGGATAAGCATTATCAGCAGGAGCACCACGATTAGCGCGAGCAGATACGGGACTATGACCTTCCCGATTTCCTCGATCTTGGTCTCTGATACGACGCTGGCCGTGTAAAGTCCCACTCCGATCGGCGGGGTGTGATTTCCGATTCCCATCGCCAGGATCGCGGCTATTCCGTACTGCAGCGTATTGATTCCGAGCTGCTGGGCAACCGGTACGAAGATGGGAATGAAGAGCAGCAGTGCGGGCAGGCCCTCCAGAATCGCGCCGCCGACAAGGAATATCAGCATGCTGATCAGGAAGAACGCCCAGCCGCGGTCGCCCACCGCCTTGGCCAGGTCGGCCGCGCCGTTCGCCACCCCGGCGAAGGAGACCGCGTTGGAGACCACGGCGGCGGCGGCCACGAGCATCAAGATCGCGCCGCACAGGACGCTCGCCGTCATGACGACGTCACCGCAGGCGCGCAGGCTCAGGCTCCGGTATCCGACGACCGAGATGACCAGCACGAAGGCCACGACAAGCGCGGACGCCTCGGTCGGGGTGCTGAAGCCGCCAACGATGCTGCCGATGAGGAAAACCACCGCGGCGAGGACGGGCACGACGCCGGTCAGTACTTTGACCACGCTGAGGCGCGGGTAGTTGCCCGTGCGGACCGCCTTGGGCGCCGGCCGCAAGGCCACCAGAAGCGCCAGCGCGACGCTGCCCACCGCGGCGGGAATGATCCCGCCCAGGAACAGCGCGCCGACCGACAGGGTGCTGATGGAGCCAACGACCAGCAAGGCAATGCTCGGCGGGATCGTCTCCCCCATGGCCGCGGAGGCGCCCAGGAGGGCCCCGGCCTGGGCGCGGGTGTACCCCTGGTCGTCGGTCATCGTCACGATCGGCCGGCCAACCGCGGCTATGTCAGCGCTCTTCGAGCCGGATATACCGGAGAAGACGTACATCGTCACGATGACCGTGTAGAGCACGCCGTGCCTTACCCGGCCCAGAGCGCCGCCGATGACGTCGACGAGGCGCTGGACCAGGCCCGCCTTATCGACCAGGTAGGCGAGCAGGAAGAAGCAGGGCAGGGCGACCAGGATGAAGCTTTCTACCCCGTTCTGCATGGTGACAGGCGCGATCGTCATCGGAGCCAGGCCAGTCAGGTAGAGGAAGAAGGTAGCGACCCCGGCGAAGATGAACACCACCGGTACGCCGATGAGCAGCAGGGCGAGTGCCAGCACGGCGAGGACGGCGCCGTCGAAGGCGTTCCCCACCGGGAACCCGGGCACGAGCCGCGTCCCCGCGGCCAGCACCGCGGTGATGCCCACGGTGACCGCACCGGCGAAGAGCGCCGCCCTACGAGGCAGCCGGCAGATCCGGACCGCGGCGATCACGAAGACGACCGCCATGCCCACCGGAAGCGGGAGAAGGGCCCAGGCCGAGGAGATCGGCAGCACCTGCATCTTCTGGATCCAGTCCAGCCGCAGGGGCGAGATGGAGCTGACCACCAGCGCCGCTCCGACCAGCAGCGCTACCCAGTCCCCGACCGCCTCGGCGCCCGCCTTGAGCCCTGGCCTGAGCCCGTCCGAGAACGCCGTTACCCGCAGGTGGCGCCGCTTCAGGTAGGCGAGCGCGCCGCCCACGAAGGTGACGACGTAGACGCACAGCGAGACGACATCCTGGTACCAGGCCAGGTCCGTGCTGAAGGCGTCTCTGAACAGCACCTCGAGCACGACGAGCACCGGGATAACGACGAGCGCCGTGCCCACCGTGACCTGGAGAGCCACCTCGCCCCACCGGGCGGGGCCGCGGCCGGCCGGTGCCGCGCTGTCGGCGGCCTGGGATTCGTCCAAGCCCTGGGATGCCACCCTAAGCTCCATGACCAGCTGTCCCTCGTCAACTCGCCGCCGCGGCGAGCGAGAGGATCTTGGTCGCCACCGCCGACTGCGACACCTGCCCGTTGACCAGCGAAGACTGGGTGGCCTCCCACGGCGAGAAGTCGCTGACCGAGGTGATGTGCACGCCGTTGCTGGTCAAGGTGGCGTCCCAGGACTTCTCGGCCGCCTGCGCGCCGGAGATCTGCTGAGCCACCATCGCCTGCCCGGCACTGGTCAGGTCAGACTGCTGGGCGGCGCTGAGCTTGTTCCACGCGTTGTCGCTCATGATCACCGGAAGCCAGATCATGTAGAGGTTGTATTCGGTGAGGTACTTGGCGACCTCGTACAGCTTCAAGGAGATGATCTGGCTCACGGAGATGTTGGAGGCGCTGACGGTGTGCGTCAGCAGGCCCTCGTACAGGTCCGTGTTGTTCATGACGTCGGGCGTCATGCCCAGGGCTGACAGGTAGGGCAGGTCACCGCCCGCGGTCGAAACCTTGAATCCCTTGACCTGGCCCGGCTGGCTGACCTGGGCCGTGGAGAGCAGTTCCTTCCACGTGTACGGCAGGTCGGCGATGTAGTGCACGCCCATCTTCTGGTACTCGGAGCTCAGGTACGCGTTGACCGCGCTGTTGGTTGCGATCGCCTGCGCCTGGCTCCAGGATGTCACCTTGTAGGGGTAGGAGAGCGCGTCGATGCCCGGGGTGATCGTGTTCCAGAAGTCGTCCGAGGCGAGCCCCATGTCGACCGCGCCGGACCGTAGCTCGGACACGATGTCCTGCTCCGACACGAGCTGCCCGTTCGGGAAGATGGTGATCTTCACCTTGCCGCCCGTCAGCGACGACACCTTGCCCGCGAAGTAGTTCAGGGCGGCCGTTCCTGAGTCGGTGCTCGACAGCACGTCGCCGAGCTTCAGGCTGACCGAGGGACCCGCCGCGCTGCTAGCGCCGCTCGTGCTGGTTCCGTTGCCCGAACTCGCCGACGACGAGTTCGCGGAGCTGCTGCACCCGGCGGCGGCCACGGCGATCGAGGTGATAACCGCCGCCACCATGAGCTTCTTTGCTCTACCCATTACTAAGCCTCCCCATTCGCTCCGCCGCGCCGGTCACTGGCAGCTAATCGCAGAGCATTAGCGACAAATTGACACGCTGGGTCAAAGTAGTGGTCACCGTTTTCACGATGAGCTTCCGCCGACATGTCTTCTGGCCGGCCTTGCGGTGGTCAGCCAGTTTCCACCCGGCGCCATTTCGCCCGCCGCTATCGAGTGCCCGTTATGCGCCGTCTCGCCAAGACCGCGCGGGCACATGGATCCTTTTCTCGACCGCTCGAAGTCAAGCTGTTGCCTTATCGGCAACCCTGTTGGTCGTACGCCAATCGTAAAACTAAAAGTTGCTAGTCGTCAAGCATCTAAATCGGCATCAGCGGGCAGGTCGCCTGTTTTCGCGCACACTGGTGCCGCACATGCCAACAGCCGGACCGGCCGGCCGGGCATGGTGCGCCGCCCGTCGGCCCGGCTGCGTGCGGGCGAAGGGGAATGAAGTGCGGCGGGATTAGTCCACTTGGGCGACGACCCGGACCGGGGCGCCGTCGGCGCCGCGGAAGTTGACCGGGAGGCAGAAGACCTGCACCCGGCGGCCGGCGACGGGCTCAAGGTTCGTCAGGCTGTGCGCCACCGGGATGCCGGCCGCCAGCAAGGTGCGCAGCGAAGTGTAGCGGAAGCCGGGCGGCCGCAGGGAATGCGGCAGGTCCACACTCTGCACGTCCATGGCCACCAGGCGGACGCCGGAGCGGACCAGCCAGTGGGCCGCATCATCGGTCAGGAAGGGATGGTGCGACGCGTACTGCGGAGTACCGAGCCGGTCGCCCCAGCCGCTGTGGATGACCACGATGTCTCCCCGCTCGACCGCCGGCTTCGCGCCGGCCAGGTCCTGCGCCGTCACGCCTTCGTTCTGTTCTCTCCGCAGGTCGAGCACGGCGGCGGTGCCGTAGTAAGTGTCGAGCGGCAGCTCGTCGACCGCCGCGCCGTTCTCGATCAGGTGCAGGGGCGCATCGATGTGCGTGCCGATATGGTTGCCGAGACCGATATGCATGGTGTTCACGCCGTCGCGGGCGACGGTCTTGAGTCGCTCCAGGCGCAACCCGGCCGGCCCTGGATCGGCCTGATGTTCCGGGTCGAACGGATGAGACAAGTCGATCAGGATCATCGTGACTCAGTCCTGTCCTCGGCGACGGCAAGGGGACTCCGGCCGCGCTGCACCGCAGCCCGCAGATCCTCGGCGAGGTTCTCCAGGGCCGGCAACGCTGCCATCAGCGCGTCGGCCTGCCCGGCGGGCAGGCCCGCCACGCAGGCCGCCAGCAGCGCACTGCGCTCCGCGGTGATCTGGTCGTGCACCCGCCTTCCTGCCGACGTCACCTCCGCGCGGGCGACGCGAGAATCGCCGGTGTCGCGCAGCCGCCGGACCAGGCCAAGGGCATCGAGCCTGCCAACGACCCGGGACACCATGGTGGGGTTGAGTCCCTCGAGCTCAGTGAGCTCGGCCAGGGTCAGCGGGCCGCGGGTCGCGGTCAGCCCGAGCAGGGACGTCTGCGTCGGGGTCAGCCCGCCACCGTCGGAGGCGGCGTGCAACTGGCGCGCCAGCCGCAGCACGACGCGCCGCACCCGGATTACATTCTCACGATCCATGACGTGTCATACCTCCGCGGCAGAGAACGGTTAGCGGCGATCAGAAGAGCGCCAGCGGGTTCACCGGGGAGCCAGTGCCGCCGACGATCTTCAACGGGGCGACGCAGAGCATGAACTCGCTGCGGCCAGACTCCCGGCAGAGCGTTGCGACCCCCTCGAGCGCGGCGTTATCGAGGAGGGGAATCCCCTGGCTGAATATCGCGGCGTGCGTGGTGTGCGGGACACCGAAGTCGTTCGGCACCGTGTCCATCATGTCCCACACGACCAGGCCGCAGTCCGCCTCGTAGAAGAACTCAAGGCAGGACACGTCCAGGCCCGGCAGGTCATACGAGCCGTCGGGCTCGGGTGAGCCCCAAGGCCGGTCGTGCACTCGGTCCCACGCGTCCCGGCCGCTGTGGATGACGATCGCGTCCCCCGGCCCCAGGTCCGCGGCCGCCGCGACCTTGGCCAGCTCGGCGCCGGTCACCGGCTCGCCTCGGTCTACGTACCCAGCCGGGCGGTGCGCGGCGACGTCAAGCAGCACTCCGCGGGTGATGATGCCGTCACCGAAGTGCTCGACGCCGCCCCACCGGACGCCTTCGCCGGTGACTTCTCGCAGCGGGTCGCGGCCATTCCACATGCCATCGTGATTCCAGACGTGGCACAGCGCATCGATGTGGGTGGCCGCCTTGCCGTGGCAGTTGATGCCGATGTAGTCGGTAACCGATCCCTCGCCGTGGCTGCCGCGCGTTCGCTTGCGCAGGTAGTGCTCGGCCGGGTTCGGGTTGTTCGGGGCCGGGGTGACGGGAAAATCCCTGGACAGCGAGATCACCCGGCCCAGCCGGACCAGCGATACCGCCTGGAGAATCTTGTCCGCCGTGACCAGGTTGAGTGCGCCAGCCTGGTCCTTGTCTCCCCATCGGCCCCATCGCCGCAGCGTCCTCAGCTTCTCGCGGAAGACCGCCTCTTCGTTCGCGGGCACCGGGTCACGCCTCTTCGATCCGCTTGGTGACTGGCCCGCCGCAACCCCAGTAGAACTGTCCACGGCCGGCGGTGGCGCCGAGCACGGCGACCTCGAAGCAGTCCGGGTCCTCAAGCACCGGCAGCAGGGTGTCCTGGCTGTCCCAGAGCCAGGACAGCTCCGGGTGGGCGGCGTTGAACGACTCGGCCTCCTTGGTCCGCCGCAGCGTCTTGAACGGCAGGCGGGCCTCCCGGAACATCGCGCGCTGCACGTCGCCGCGGCTCCAGCCCGCGTTGCCGAAGATTTCGGCGTGCTCGGGGCAGATGAACATGAAGTCGTGTTCTTTCTCCTCGGTCCCGTTGCGCGGGTCGGACCGCCGGCCCACGAGCCAGAATCCCGTGGTGACGGAGGCCAGGTTCCTGGCCG
>Ga0307476_10001093_pt1 | contig 17162 bp, 13 predicted proteins | sample atmos_gasesECM2C_2_FD_203314 | JGI IMG/M metagenome (GOLD analysis project Ga0307476, IMG submission 203314) | Hardwood forest soil microbial communities from Morgan-Monroe State Forest, Indiana, United States - atmos_gasesECM2C_05 | ecosystem: Environmental > Terrestrial > Soil > Temperate... | reverse complement strand
AATATTCGCCTGCCGAGGATGCCGAAGGGGCATGATCTCTTCCCTCCGTCCGTCGCGGCGAAAAACGAATCGCCGATTGCGGCTCGACGCAAAATAATCGCTTACCCATGCCGGCAGCCGTAGTAAGGAGCGCTCCCTCCGCCGGAATCGGCTAGGAAGCGGCTCGCTGAATGGCGCGAAGGCCCCTTCGGCAAACCGGCGCGACGGCGTCGGCCGCTCCATCGCTTCCGCCGCCGGAAAGGGCCGCGTTAAACCGACCGCGAGTCGTGTAGTAACTGGTGAAGACAGCCGGCCGCGACGGCGAGGCGAAAAAAAAGCCCGCGTCACACTTGACCCCCCGCCGGTGTAATAAGTGCGGAGGCCGCGACGGCCGGACGGGAAAACAAAGGGACGCGACTTCGGTCGGTTCCATAACGCGATAAAGGAAGGGTAGAGCCATGTTAAGCCGACTGATGAAAGGGCTGAAAGTCTTGCTGGTGGGCGGTCTGGCGGCCGTCGCGCTGCTGCTGGCCGCCCGGCCGGCGGCCGCCGTCAGCTCCCGGCCGGCCGTGTTTCGCGAAGTCAAGGCCGTCCAGGGCTTGTGGAAGGCCGTGAAAATTGACGACCAGGGCGACCTTGAGCCGTCGGGCCTGCAGCTGAAAGCGGACGGCCGCTTCGCCATGGAAACGACCCATGCCAACGGCGACATCGAGCAGAAGCAAGGCAGCTACACCTATGCGTGGGGCTACCTGGCGCTCACCGAGGACAACGAATCCGAGCCGTTCGCCGTGTTCGGCGTCGAGATCGGCGACGACATCCTGGACCTGCACGCGGGCTCGACGATGATCCACTGGACCAGGGACGGCGTGGTCAAACTGAAGGAAGTGAAGTCGGCGGGATCGTAAGCGGGTTCGCCCGCCGGAGAAGGCGAGCGGCGCGGCGTAAGAGCGTCCGGAAGAAAAGGCGTCTGGAACTCTAAAATCACAGTTCCAGACGCCTTTTCTTCCGGACGTCAGCTCGCCGGTGAGAGAATCACCGGCGAGCTGACGCCGCGCCGCTCGTTTACGCCGCGCCGCTCGCTAACCGGCTAGCCCCCCGGCTGCGGCACGATTGGGGGAGGCGTGAGATTTTGAAAATCCTTGCGTATCTTGTTGAACAAGCCCGACTCCGCCGGCTTTTCCTTGAGATGCTCTTCCAGGAGGGTGGTGTACTGATCCAGCAGCTGGGCGTAGGCCTTGTTCAGCCGGATCGCCTCCGCGGATTTCTTGTCCTCCAGATACCCGTATAGGTCGTGCACGGTCTTCAGGCGTTGCTCCAATTCGGCCAGCTGCGCGATGTGCGGGTCCGGTCGGGGGACCAGCGTCGTGGCGATGTCCAGGATGGCCAGCGTGAAGCGAGTCAGCCCCTCCATCCCTTCCGGCGTCACCCACACATACGTGCCATGGTAATGGCCGACGTAGCAAGCGCCGCGCGGCACGTCCTTGCAGCCGCCGGCGCCGTACCAGCCGGACTGCAAGGCCTCCAGGCGGGCCGGGTTGTACTTGAAGAAGCCCTCCAGCTCCTTTTGCCCGTCCTGCCCCGAGCAGCCGAGCGCCCTCTGGAAGGCCCAGCGCATCAAAGTCAGCTCGTCGGGGTTCAGCAGGGACGAGGTGGACCATTGTCCGATGGCCTGCTCGTTTCCCATCAAACCGAGGTTTTTCTTGTCGGCGTGGTTGATGAAGGCGCTGCCGGCGCCCAAGTAGTCCCAGTTGACGCCGGCGGAGGCGGTGCCCGTCTGCTGGATGCCGACCGATCCGGTCGGCGTCAGCGAGAAGTATGGCAGAGCGGCCGGGTCCTGCACGAACATGGCCAGGTTGTCCAGCACCTGCTGGTACTGAATGTCGGTCAGGGTGGCGGCCTGCTTGACGACGTGGTTGCGCAGCTGCACCGCCTCGCACCCCGTCGCCGCCAGCACCAGCAGCCCCAGCGCCGCAAGTCGGACGCGCATGAATCCACCCTCCCCATCCCGGCCGGTACACGGGACGTCCTCCAGGCGAAATCAGGGATGTGGGCAAAGAGGGAGCGGCGACCGGGCCGGCTTTATGGGAAAGATCGGTTGCAGGGCGCGATTCGCTTCACGGAAAAAGTTCCTCGTCGTTCAAGGAATTTGCGTTACATGACGCCGCCAGCCGCGTAGTTACTGCAGACGACGACGGGCGTCGTTGGATGGAGACGCGGAAATGAATCTTTTTGCTCCGGCGCTGCTCTACGGCGTCTTGATGTTCAACCTGTTCCTGCTGGCCGTCCTGGGCGCGGCCGCGGTTCGCGTGGAGCGGGGCCTGGATGAGGTCCGGGCGCGAAGCGGCGTCCTGCCTATTTCGGAGGCGAAACGGCGAAGTGGTCCGGGGGCAGCGTCCGCGCCAGACGGAAGCCCGTCGATTCGCCTGGGTAACTGGGTCGGTCGAACTCGCGGAACGCGGAGCGCAGCAGGGCCGGTTGGTATTTGAAGGAGCCGCCGCGCAAAACACGCGTTATATCATCCTTTATATCTCTGTCGTCTTCGGCGTCCACCGCGTCGGCGGCGGCATAGTCCCGGAAGCTGTCCTGGCACCAGATCCAGGCGTCACCGTGGACGTCGAACAATCCCAGCTCGTTGGGTTTCTTCCGGCCCACCGGCCAGCTGCGATTGCGGCTGTTCTGGTCGAACCAGGCGTAGCGCGGCAAAAGCTCCCTGGCGCCGCCGCAGCACCAGGCCGTCGCCGAGCCGGCCCGGCAGGCGTACTCGCATTCCGCGCCCGTCGGCAGGCGGTAACCCGTCCGCGAAAGATAGCCCTTGTCCAGCGTCAACGGCGTCCGCCCGTCGGCGTGTTTCAGGATCTCGGGAATGCAAGGATACACCATGTCCTTTTCCGGGACGTTTTCCTGTTCGCTGAGCCAACGGCAATACATGGCGGCTTCGTACCAGGAAACGGAGATGATGGGACAATCCGATTCCGGAGCAAACTCCTCTCTGCGGTAGTTTTTGATGGTGCGGTGGGCGTCCTGCATGGCCTTCTCGAATTTCAGCCACTGCGCCACGGTCACCGGTTGGACGGCCACGGCGAAGGATCGGTCGATCGTCATGCGGTGCAAGGTCTCGCTATCTCCATGGCCCGGCTCGTCTTTGGGCGAGCCGATGGGAAACGTGACCGGGCCGGGCACGGCCGTGAAGGTTTGGCCGTGGGCGGCGACGAACCAGCGCTGGCCGGCCGGCCCCGGCTTGCCGGCCAGCTCGGCGTCGATCTTCTCCAGCTCCGCGCGGCCGCCCCAGTCGATCGGCCGATCCACCGGGCCTTCCTTGCCCCAGCGCAGCAGCCAGTCGATGGCGCCGTGGACGCCCGGGTCGGGGTCGTCGCGGTAGGCGGCCAGGAGCTTCGGCGTCAGGGCCGCACGAATCCTCGGCGGGAGCTGCTTCTCGGGGTACTCCCCCAGCGCCAGGATCAGCGCCGCCCGGATGGAAGGGCCCTCTTCCGTTTCCAGGTGGTCGATCAGCGCTTGCACGTCGGCGCCGTGCGTCGCCAGACCGTGGATTAGGACGGTGCGCGCGTCCGGCGTCCGCGAGTGCTTTAGGACGGACCAAACAGCGTCCGGTTGTCCCAGCGCCGCCAGCGCCGCCGCCGCGTTGCCCTGCCGCCGGGCTCGGACAATCCGGTCGGTCTCGGCTTCCTTGGCGGGCGCCGGCCGGGTCAGCTCCGCGGTCAGTGCGGCGGACGCCTCCTGGCGTTTCTTGTCCAACGGCGGCCGGAGCAAGGCGAATTGCTCGGCGTCCGCATCGCAGGCCAGGTTCGCCAGGGCGGCGGGATGGTCGCCGTCGTATTCGGCCAGCACCGCGGCGGCGGTGCGGCGGTCGGACGGGGCCGCGTTGGGGTCGCGGAAGACCTTCACGAGGGGGTCGTTCAGCCGCTCTCGCACCGGCTGCAGCGCCTCCTGCCATACCCCCAGCTGCAGCGGGTCGGCCTTGAGGAGCTGCTCGACCGCCGCGGGCGCCGCCTGGTCCCAGCGCGGATCGGTCGGGGCGAAAGCGGCCAACGCCGCCAAGGCCCGAAAGCGGACCTCGGCGTTGCCTGTCGCGTCCTCGGCCTTGCTCCACAGCCATTCCGCCAGGTCGGCGCCGTGCGGCGCCAGCACGTCGCGCACCAGCAGCACTTCGCGCGGGTCCGGGGCTTCGAGCATCCAGTGGGCCAGCTCATCCCGCAGCGACGGGTCCTCGCCGTACAGAGCCAAGCCGGCCCGCATCCGCCGAATCCGGCGTTGCGGATCGTCGCTCGCATCGGCCCACAGCTCGCGCAGCCGCGGGCGGACGGCGTCTCGATCCCGCGCCAGGGCGTCCAAGATCGGCTTCACCGCCTCCGGCCCCGCGCTGCCAAGCTGCTCCACCTGGGCCTGCACGCGACGCCGGTCCGCCTGCTGAGCCGCGTTCAGCTCGTAGAAGGCCCAGCCCGCCAACGCCCAGCTCGTCGCCGTGGCCGCCAGGACGACGAGCGTCACCGCCGCCGTCAGGGCCGCGACCACCGGCCGCCGTTTGACCCATTTGAGCCCGCGCTCCGGCCAGGCGGTCGGCCGGGCCTGGATCGGCCGATGCGCCTGGAACCGCCGCAAGTCCTCGGCCAGCGCGCCCGCCGATGTATACCGCCGGGCCGGGTCTTTTTGCAGACATTTCAGACAGATGGTTTCCAGATCTCGCGGCGTCTTCGGCTGCAAGCGCCGCGGCGGTACGGGGTCGTCGGACAAGACCTGCAGGAGCGTTTCCATCGCCGTCGGCGCCCGGAACGGCGGCCGGCCCGTCAGCATCTCATAGAGGATCGCCCCCAGCGCGTACACGTCGCAGGCCGACCCGCACTTCTTGCGGCGGCCTTGCGCCTGTTCCGGCGCCATGTAGCTCGGCGTGCCGACGACTTCGCCGGACCGCGTGTGACCCGCGTCGTCTTCCATGCGCTTGGCCAGGCCGAAGTCGGTGATTTTCAGCACGCCGTCGGCGGCGACCAGCACGTTGGCCGGCTTCAGGTCGCGGTGGGCCACACCCCGGCGGTGGGCCGACTCGACGGCCCACGCCAGCGTTTCCGCCGTGGCGGCCGCCTGCTGCGCCGGCTGCGGCGCCCCGCCGAGTTGCTGCGCCAGCGTGCCGCCCTCGACGTACTCCAGCGTGATGTACGGGGCCCCGACGCATTCGCCGACTTCATGGATTTGCACGATATTCGGATGCTGCAAGGAAGCGACGGCTTCCGCCTCCCGGCGAAACCGCGCCAAACCGTCCGCCGACGCATACGACCCCGCCAGGATCATCTTCAGGGCCACGAGACGGTTGAGGCTGAGCTGGCGGGCCTTGTAGACGACGCCCATGCCGCCGCGCCCCAGCTCCGCCAGAATCTCGTAGCCGGGGACGTTAGGGATGGGGCGATCGACCGCCGCAACCTTCGGCCCGCCGAGCGGACTTGTGGCGTCCGGCTCGGCCGCCAGCGTGTTGTCGCGAAGCAGCGCCTCGATCGCCGCCTTGCAGCCCCGCTCGCAGCCGTCCACGTGCGCCTCGATGCGCTGCCGTTCCGCCTCGTCCATCGAGGCGTCGGGATTGAGGGAGCGGCGCAGGACCTCCTTGGACGGGCAGGGCGTGTCCGGCGACATGATTCCTCCTCCACGAATCGAGGGGCCAGCGTTGCGCCATGCCGCGCATCGCTTGGCGCACCGTAACTCGTTGGCTTATCGAGATTATCCGGCCCTGCGCCACGGCGCCAAGGGTCCGGTCCCCCCCCGCCGTTGGGCGCCGCCGGTTCAGCGGCCGCGAGGCGGGCTGCGGAAGCTATTCATACCATGCCGAAGGGGGATGTGGGCACTCGGATATGGGCGACGATGAGAGAATATGGCGCCGGCGGGGCGGCGCGAGGATCGCCGCCAGGCGCCGGCCTTGCTTGCTGCTGCGACGGTCAATCGCAAAAGCGATCTGGCGCCAATTACGCCCATGCAACGGGCTTTTTCGTTGACAGCCGCTCGCCACAGGCCTACGATGCGCGAATGCTTGAGCGCCAAACCGTTGCGGACTGGCGCTGGCGTAAAGAGGCACTCACAAAAAGGTGGCTGGAACTGTGATTTTAGAGTTCCAGCCACCTTTTTGTGAGTGCCTCCAAGCCAAGCGCGTCGTCGCGCCTGCGCCGCCATTTTTCCCGCGTCCTGCCCACAGGAGGCACTTCATGAATCGGCTGGGCGTCCTTATAGTCGTGAGCGTCGCGGTCGGGCTTCTGCTCGTCCCGTCGTCGGTCCGTGCGGACACCATCATCCAAAGCGCGGACAGCGGCCTCGCCCTGGTTCCTGACCCGGACAACATCGACAAGGACGGCTGCGAAGTGATGTTGTACCAGATTTCGGACGACAATCCGGATGGCCGTCCGAAGCAACGGTGGGTGTTCGTGAAAACCAAAAACGGCTTTCTCCTCAAGAGCGCCGAATCGGGTTTGGCGCTCGTCCCGGTCGCCGCCACCCGGAAAAAGGAACGCGGCAAGGTTCGCCTCGAAAAGGTGGACGGGGAAGGGGAAGAATACCAGCGCTGGAACCTCGTGAAGACCAAGCACGGTTATCTCATCCAAAACGTCGAGACAGGCCTTTCGCTCGTCCCGATCCGCAAGACGGCAGGAAAGGAGGGGGGAGAACTGGTTTTATTCCCGGTCGAGAAGGAAAGCCGAGAGGGTCGGCTGGACCAGAACTGGAAGCTCGTCGCCTTGGAGCCGTGAAATGGCGCGATCTGCCCGAGCAGGCCGCCTGCCAACAACGAAGAGCGTCAGGGATCTTTCGAAGCTCGCAAGGTTCCTGACGCCGTTGCCCTTTGAATAGGTCAGCCGCAAGCGGAAAAGGTTCCTGACACCTTTTCGCTTCGCTTTTCGCTTCGCTCCCTTTTCGCTCCTGACACCTTTTCGCTTCCAGGCCCTTTAATCTGGTGCAAACAATGTGGCGCAGAATCTTCGGCGCGGTCGGCGGCGCAATCCTTGGGATGGCGCTTGGAGCAGCCGTGCCGTTGTTCCTATTCGGGCTCCTGATTCTTATCAAAGACATGACCGCGTCAGTCCGCGGAGAAGATATGGATGCGCCCCAGCGTCTATTACTCATGGCCACTGCCTGCGCGATCGCCATAACGTGTCGAGAAGCAGTGATTTGGCTGCTGCGTGGACAGGACAATGATAAACGGAAGTTCTTCAAACGGACTGCGACAGGACTTGGGGTTGGTGTACTGCTGCTCGGGGCGATCGGCGCCATCCTAATCGTGTTCGCTGACAGCCGGCTTGCAGAATACCGGGACGGACCTTTTGTTTATTATCCCGTACTCAGTTGCGCGATTGCCGGAGCGCTCGCAGCGGGACTGCTGAGGCTGCTCGAAGCTCCGCATTCCGGCCCCGGCGCGATTGCAGCTTCGGGCCGTTTCAAAGCGTATGCCAGGCGCGTGGGGCTTGTGTTCGGGCTCGGCGCCGTTATGGGGCTGAGCTACTGCCTTGTATCTCCGGCGGGCCGATGGGCGGCCCTAGGCTTGCTCAGGAATGAGCCCTTTGCGGAAGGGATGCCCGTCAGTTTTTGGCGGCACCGACTGGGGAGTTCGGACCAAAAAGTGCATCAGGAAGCCCAATTCGCACTGGAGGAATGGGAAAAGGAAAGGGCACCGAAGCAGAGAGTCCGGCCGCGGATCGAAAGCGGGAGAAACAAGCAACTGGATGCCGCGCTTGGCCTGGACAACGTCGAGCAGCGAGACGCCGCCTTGCTTGCGTTGACGAAGAATCCGGACTCCATTATTTGCGCGGATGCCATCCGGGCGATGGCTGCGGCAGAGCCGCCCCGGGTCGCCGCCCTTACGGAAGTATTGAAGAGCGATGACCTCTTCACGCGTGATCGGGCGGCGGAGGCCCTTTCCCAGATCGGTCCGGAAGCCAGGCCGGCTGTCCCCGCGCTGCTGGAACTCTGGTGGCATTCCTACGGCGAGAGCCTCGTGGAGGTCGCCGATGACATTGAATCCCTCGATCCGGTGGCACTCGAGGTAGCGCGCATCGAGCACTATATGGCAGGCTCCGCGATTGCCGGAATACTAATTGCCCTGCCGGTGGTCGGCGTCGTGTTGGTAGTGTCGCGGGCACGGCGGGCGGAGATCGACCGGCAGGCGCGGTGGACTGCACTTCCCAATCCTTTTGAACCTAGGGCGGAAACGCACCAGCCGCCGCCGCAGTCCGGCCGTGCGAATGACTGCCCGCAACCCGCCCCTTGACCCGCGCAAAAAGGTGTCAGGAACCTTTTTCGCTTTTCGCGCGTGTTTGCCGCGGCCGTCCTCGGGGCCGCAGCGTCGTATCCAGTCCCAATCGCCCTGCCGTCTCCCCGACCCAGGCTTCGCCGCCGAACGGCTGGCCGCGCGCCACACAACGCCGCAACGCCGCCAACTCCGCCTCGGTCTGCGGTGCATTGACCCAGCCCAGCCAACCGGCCGGGCGCGGCGCCGGCCACTCCGCCAGCAGCCCCTGCGCCGCCGGCCCCCCGCGCTGCCGCCGCCACAGGCTGCACCAACGCCAGTCCTCGGCCCGCCGCACCAGGGCCGCCCGCAGGGCGTTGCGCTCCACATAGCGGCACACCGTCCATAGATGCTCGTCTTCCTGGATCGGAAAGGACTTGAAACGCCCCTGGTAGGCGTGTCCGCCCCCGACCGTGTGGTAATGGGCGTGCCAGCGCTGCGTGTGGGTCAGGGTCAGCCAGCCGACGTAGCGCGACAGGCCGCCGTCCTCCTGCGGCCGGACGACCAGATGCCAGTGGTTGGGCATCAGGCAATAAGCCAAAAGACCGACGTCGAAGCGGCGGTGCGCCTCGTCGAGCACCTGCTCGAAGGCGTCGTAGTCGCCGTCCTTTTGGAACAGGGGCAGGCGGGCGTTGGCCCGATTGAGCACGTGGTAAACCAGGCCGCCCGTCGACGCTCGTAAGGGTCTTCCCATGTTGGGGGAGGATAAGCAGCCGCCTGTTTTCGGTCAAGCGGAAAAGGTTCCTGACACCTTTTTCGGAATGACACCTTTTTCGGAAAAAAGCGCGTTAAACGGGCTGAGAGCCGTGTAGTTACTGGCGAAGACGGCCGGCCGCAGGGGCCGGTCGGGGAGCGAAGGAGGACGCAACAATAGTCCACACCTTCCATCCCGCGTCGCAGCCGTGGACTCCGCAGTGTTTGTGGGGCGGCCGCGACGCTGAGGGTTTCTTGATAGGAGTGTTCCCATGTTGAAGAACGAAATGCGTGAAGTCGGCAAGCTGGAGTCCGCGGAAGTCAAGGCGAGCGAGACGGCGGCCCCCCGGGCCTATGCGACGCCGCGACTGGTCGTCCTGGGCCGGGCGTTCAAGCTGGTCCAAGGCTCCGACCTCTACAAGGATTTCCAGGATCCCAACGGGTTTTTCCGCGACTAAGTCTCGGCGTGAACGCAACCGGGCCGGACAGGTTTGCTGCTTCAGGAACCTGGCCGGCCCCCCTTTTTTGTCGGGCGCCATGATCGTCGGTCGGCTGACTTTTGGGGAGGATGAACCATGCAAGTGGGTTTCGCCGTCGTCATACTAAATGAACAAGCGGAATTTCAGTTCTTCGGTCGGCGTCCCGAGGACCCGCGCTCCCTGGTGAGCCATGCGCGACAGGGCCGCCTGCACGCCGTCCTGATGGGCCGCCTCACATATCGCTCCGAGCTGGTCAAGCAACTGCCGCCGGAAACGGCGTCCGCGGACATGCCCGACGATGCGGCCCTGGCCCTGGCCGCCTATCGCTGCTGGGGACCGGCGGGATTGACCCGTTTGGAGGGGTGTTTTGCCCTGGTGGTTTGGGACGGCGACAAGAAGCACCTGCTGGGCAGCCGCGACCCGCGCGGGGGTTATCCGCTCTTCTGGACGAAGCATCCGGAAGGGCTGGCGTTCGGCACGTGCCTGCGGCCGTTGCTGCAGCTGCTGCCGCGCCGGTCCTTGAACCTCGATTACCTGGCCGAATTCCTGGCGCTGCCGGGCGCCGCGCTCTCCGAGCCGGCGACGCCGCAATGCGCCTACGAGGGCGTCTACCGCGTCAGCCCCGGCGCCGCCGTCCAGGCGCGGGCGGCGGAGGGGCAGGTCCGGGAGCAGCGCTACTGGGATTGGCAGCAGCGAATGATCGATCCCGGAACCGGCCGGCTGGAGGAAGTCGGCGAACTCGTGGCCGACGGACTGCGCCGGGCCGTGGCCGAGCAGCTGCGCGGCCGGGTCGCCTCGCATCTGTCGGGCGGCATGGATTCGACCGCGGTGGCCCTGCTGGCGCGCGACGCGCTGGGCCAGGCGCCGGGCCGACCGCCGCTGCACGCCGTTTCGCTCGTGTTCGAGCGCCTGGACGGGCTGTCCCGCGAGACGCCTTACGTGGAAAGCGCCCTGGGGCAAGCGGGCCTCGTCCCCCACCGCGTGCGCGGCGACGATCTCCTCGACTATGACGGCTTCGTCAACCCGCCGCAGCACGACGAGCCTTGGGCGGGGCTTTTCCGCGCGAATCTTCTGGGGAAAATGGTGCAGGCGGCCGTCGGCGTCGGGGCCGACACGCTGCTCACCGGTTACGGCGCCGAGGCGGTGATCGACCAGGCGCCCCATCATCTGGCCGATCTGCTCCGCCGCAGCCGGCTGCTGTCGGCCTGGCGCGACGCCAAGGCTTGGGGATTGGCCAAGAACCGCTCCGCCTGGAGCTTTCTGTGGAAATTCGGCGTCGCTCCGCTTTTGCCGGCCGCGTGGCGGCCGCACAAGCCGGGCGCCGTCGCCCCCTGGATTCGGCCCGAATTCACGCGGTCGCAGGCGCTTCGCCAGCGCGCCCTCCGCCATCTCAAGCCGGCGCATCGGTCGTCGACCGTGGCGGCGGCGATTGCGATGCTGCAATCGACCCACGGCGACTGCCTCAGTTGGTACGCGGCCGCTCCCCACGGCCTGGCCCACGTCCACCCCTTCCTGGACACGCGCTTCGCCAGCCTGTGTCTCGGGATTCAAAGCCGTTTCCGGCAGGATCCGCGCTCGCAAAAGCCGCTGCTGGCCTGCGCCATGCGGGACGTGCTGCCGGAGGCCATCCGCAATCGCCGCAGCAAGGGCCATTACAACGCCCTGGTCCACCGCGGCCTGGCCCGCAACCTGCCGTTCCTGGAGACGCTCATCCGCGAAGCCCCGGTGGACGACCTGGGGGTGTTCGACAAGGAGGTCTTGATCCAGCACCTCCACCAGACGTCGCTCGGCTACATGCCCACCGGCATGTTGGACAAGCTGAACCTGACGCTGGCGTGGCTGCGCTGGTGCTCGCTGCAGGCGGAGCAGCAACGCCCGATGACGCCCGTGACCGTCTTCTGTCCGGCCGCGCGAACGCCGGAAGGCCGCGCCGTCGCCGCGAGTGTTTGACTCAATTAACATCCTTGAAGGGAGAATAACATGGACCTTGCCGTATGGAAAAGCCCGGCGCCCGAGGATTTGTCGCCGGCGATCGACTATACGCTGGCGCCGCACGTTTCCCTGGCGACGGCGGAGGACGGCACGGCGCGTCTGCTGAACATGGGGGGAGGCTTCTACGCCCTGCCCGCCGTCGGCGCCGAGATGCTGCGGGCCGTCCTCGAACAGGGCAGCGCCGCCGCCGTGCCGCTGCTGGCGCAGCGCTACCAGGTCGGCGCCGACCGGGTGCAAGCGGACCTCCAGGCTCTGTTGCAGCAGCTGCGGCAGCAGGGGGTGGTGCAGCAGGGTCGGCCGCGCCGCGACGGCGGCGCGGGGTTGGCGCTCGTGCTGGGGCCTTGCCTCTCCATCATCCAGCGTTTGTCCTTCGGTTGGGTTCGCGCCTTCTTGGTGCTGACGCTGGCGAAGCTGAGCCTGCTCTGCTTCGGCTGGGGTCGAACCGTGACCGCCTGGCAGCGCTGCCTGCAGCGGTTCATCCCTCGCGGCCGCGCCCCGGTGGGGGAACAGGCGGTGCGGTCGCTGGATCAGACCGTCCGTCGCATCGCCGTCAGCCATATCCTGCCCATGGCCTGCAAGGAACGGTCTTTGGCCTGCTGGGCTTTGCTTCGGTGGGCGGGCTCCTCGGCGGCCCTGGTCGTCGGCCTCGAATTCCTGCCGCTGATGGGTCACTGCTGGTGCGAGGCCGGCCCCTGGATCGTGAGCGATTACGACGATAATTGCGAGTTTTATACGCCTGTTGCTCGCTACGAGCTGCTCGCGGCGACGGTATAAAGGTCCGCACCAAGGAGCGGGGGATTGGGCAGGCCAAGGTGAGCGAGCGGCGCGGTTATGGAGAAGGCGCGTGAAGCCATTGCCGTATTGCAGCGAAGGGGGCCGGCTGGCCTGCCTTCGCTGTTTCGCTTTGACGGCCCCGCAACGCCGATCCCGATCGGAAACAGCCGGGTCGCGAGATTTCCAAAGAAGAAGCGTTAAACCGGTCCAGAGCCGTGTAGTTACTGGTGAAGATGGTCGGCCCGAGCGGGCCGGTCTTCACGGGGAAAAGGACGCGATGTTCGATCCGTTCCATCCCTTCAATTGTCGCAGCCTTCGGCTCCGCAGTAGTGTGGGGCGGCCGCGACAGGTCTTTCATGCTCACGAAAGGAGCTTTGTCATGAGTCCTGACGGTCCCTATTTCCTCCCCGCCGACGCTGACCGGGACGCGCTTGGCCGGTCGCAGCAAGGTTACTTCACGCGAATCGTCCAAGACTTTAACGGCTACTACTGGGTGTATTGGGGCTAAGAAGCCGCTGCTCGCCCGGTCAGCGAGGGGACGCCCCCGGGCGTCCCCTTTCCTGTTTGCAAAGCCGCGGTGCGCGGACCGGTCCCGCCCCCATTTGTCAATGTCTTCGTCTCCGCCCTTTTTGGGAGCCTGAAGTGGCAACCCTGCTCTCGAACAACTCGGCGTCCCCAAGGCCAATCAGCGGAGTCTGGCGGCACGCGGCGGCGTTGCTCCGGCCCTACTGGAAAACGGCCCTTCTCGCGATCCTGGCGGTCATGGTGGGCAGTGCGGTCGGCCTGCTGCCGCCGCTGCTGGTGCGCGGCCTGATCGACGACGCCGTGCCCGCGGGCCGCAGCATTGGGTCGGCCATGCCGCTGCTGCCCTATGTCCTCGGCCTGGCGCTGGTCCCGCTCGTCGCCTGCCTCATCGGCCTGGCCCAGGATTACCTGACCAACCGGATCGGCCTGGGCGTCACGTCCGACCTGCGCAACCGGCTGTTTCGCCAGGTGCAGAAGCAGTCGCTGCGCTATTTCGCCGCCACGCCGGTCGGCGAAATCGCATCCCGCGTGTCCGACGACGTCACGGAGATCCGCACGGCGATCACCGGCTCTGTGCCGTCGCTCTGCGGCAGCGTGGTGCAGCTGGGCGGCACGCTGCTGATCCTGTTCTGCGTGTCGTGGCCGCTGGCGCTGGCGGCCTGCGCGACGCTGCCGTTGTTCCTGCTGCCGGTGCATCGCGCCGGCCGCCGGCAGCGGCAGATGGCGAAAGAGGCCCAGGAGCAGCAGGGCCGCCTGACCGCCCTGCTGGCCGACTTGCTCAACGTCGGCGGCTACATGCTGATGCGGCTGTTCAACCGCGGCGAGGAGGCGGCCCGTCGTTTCGCCGAGCAGGACGTGGAAGTGCGCCGCCGGCGCCTCAAGCTCGTCCTGACCGGCCGGTGGATGATGCTCTTCTTCACGCTGCTCACCGCTCTCGGCCCGGCGGCCATTTACTGGTACGGCGGCATGATGGTCATCAACGGGCGTCTGAGCATCGGCGACGTGGTGGCGTTCGTGGCCTACCTGACCGGCCTCTACGGCCCCGTGATGCAGCTGGCCAACGTCTCCCTCAGCCTGCAGCAATCCCTAGGCGTTTTCGGCCGATCCGTCGAATTGCTGGAGCGCACGCCGGAAGTGCAGGATCGGCCGGGCGCGGCCGAGCTGCGCAACGTCCGCGGCGACATCCAGTTCGACCACGTGACCTTCGCCTACGACCCGGACCGGCCGCCGGCGCTGGACGGCGTGAGCTTCCGCGCCCGTCCCGGCCAGCTCACGGCCCTGGTCGGCCCCAGCGGCGCCGGCAAGACCACGGCGGCCTATCTGCTTCCCCGCTTTTACGACCCCCAAAAGGGCGAAATCCGCATCGACGGCATGGACGTGCGCGACGTGACGCAGCGCTCCCTGCTCGACCAGGTCGCCATGGTCACGCAGGACACGTACCTCTTCCACGACACGATCCGGGCCAACCTGCTCCACGCTCGTCCCGAGGCCACGCAGGCGGAGCTGGAGACGGCCTGCCGCACGGCGCACATTCACGATGTCATTAGACGTCTTCCCGACGGATATGACACGGTCGTGGGAGAGCGCGGGGTCAAGCTGTCGGGAGGGCAGCGGCAGCGCCTGGCCATCGCCCGCGCCATTCTGAAGGACCCGCGCATCCTGATCCTGGACGAAGCGACCAGCGCCCTCGATTCGCGTTCGGAGCGGTCGATCCAGCGGGCGCTGGCGCCGCTGATGCGCGGCCGGACCACCCTGGCGATCGCCCACCGCCTCTCGACGATCCTCAGTGCGGACCTGATCCTGGTGCTGGACCAGGGCCGGCTGGTGGAGAGCGGCACGCATAAGGAGCTGCTGCGCCGCGGCGGGTTGTACGCGCGTCTGTACCGGGAGCAGTTCCAGGGCGGCCGGGCGGTTCGCTAGGCGCCGCACGTGGGGCGACTTGCCGAAGGTTTTTCGACCAGAAAGCGCGTTAAACCGGCCGGGAGCGGTGTATTTCCTGGTGAAGATGGTCGGCCGCGACGGCTGCGACCGTTCTGTGACCTTTACACGAGGAGTCTGGCTATGTTCCCGTTCATGACATCGGTTGGCCGTTTCTTGGCTTCGCGGATCGGCTTGACCAGCGCCGCGCTCAGCGCGACTCGGGCGGCCAAGACCGTCAATGCTCCGAAGCCCAAGGCGGCTCCGGCCAAAACCTCGATGGAGCGCCGAATGTCCATCTATGAGATTGTTGCGTTGATGCGGTGAAGCGCGCCGCTTACCGCGAAGGCTGGGCTGGCCGCCCTAAAAATCAGCGTTCGTTCATATTTAATGTATAACTATGAGCTAGGCCTCCGCATCCCCAGCGGCGAGCACGCCCGCTCCCGCCTGCGACCGCTGCCACGCCGCCGCCTCGGCGGGCGACCATTGGCCCGCGCACGTACAGGCGCCCAGGGCGGCTTCCAGGCTCGCCACGTCCGGGAACCGATCCGCGGGGGCCTTGGCCAGGCAGCGGAGCACCACCGCGTCCAGGTCGGCGGCCACTTCCGGGCGGCGCCGGGACGGCGGCGCGGGCGCCTCATAGAGGTGGGCGGCGAGGACCTTCAGGGCGGACGGGTCGGCGAACACCGGCTGGCCCGTCAGCAGGAAATAAGCCAGCCCGCCGATCGCGTAGACGTCGGTGCGCGCGTCCACGCTCGCCCCGCTCGCCTGCTCCGGGGCCATGTACGCCGGCGTCCCGGCGATCGTCCCATCCTGGGTCAAGCACGCCGCCCCCGCGCTCACATCCCGGACCAGCCCGAAATCGAGCACCTTGGCCACATCGGAAACTCCCCCGCGGTCGCAGACGATGACGTTGCCGGGCTTGACGTCTCGGTGGATCAGCCCGGCCGCATGCGCCTCCCGCAACGCCCCACACACCTGCCGCAGCAGGTACACCGCCCGCCCTGGCGGGAGCGGGCCGTGCCGCCTAACCAGGTCCTGGAGGTTCAGCCCCGGCAAGTACTCCATGGCGTAGTAGAAGGCGCCGTCCGGCGTGCGGCCGTAGTCGTACACCTGGACCGCGTTCGGGTGGGTCAGCCCGGCGGTGGCCTGGACCTCGCGCTCGAATCGGGCCAGTTGCTGGGGGTCGGCCGCCTGGTCCGGGCGGACCACCTTGACCGCGCACGGCCGTTTCAGCAGCCGGTGTTGGGCCAGGTAAACCTCGCCCATCCCGCCGGCCCCGAGCTTGCGGACCAGGGTGTACGGCCCCAGCCGCCGGGCTTCGGCCGCCTCCCTCCGGTACTGGCTGAGCTTGTGCGACCCAAACAGCGCCGTCGCGAAACCCAAGGCCATCCACCAGCCGAGGCAGATCAAGAATGCCGACTGAACGCGAACCGGCGGGGGATCGAACCACCAGGTGCAGACCACTACCACGAACGGCGTCGCCGCCATCCCGCCGATAATGATCGCGGCGCGGCGCCAGGTGTTGGGGACCGCTGTCCCATAGACGGCGATCAGCGAGAACCACATCAGGCTGATGCTGAACGCCGAGAGGCCTACTCCGTTGGGGACGTCGCCCAGCCGCCGCAGGAAGTCGCCGCTGCTCAGCAGGGCCGTGAACCAGCACCAGCCCGGCCCGAAGGAGCAGAAGCCGACCAGCTCGCACCCCCGCAGGGCCGGCAACGAGAGCCGCCGGCCCGCCAGGAGGAGGGCGAGGCCACCCCACAGGCCGGGCTGAAGCCAGTGCCACCACTGGTAGGCGACGCCGGTCACCATTTCCGCGAGGGCGCCGGTCCCGCCCAGCCCGGCGAGGATCGTGAAGATAACGAGCAGCCGCCGCCGCAACAGCGCGCGCGTCTCCGCATCCTGCTCGTCCCGGGCGACCGCCCCGGCAGGCGGACAAGGTTTAGCGACGGTCGGCGCGGCAGGCTCCGGCGGGGACGGTGCGGCTTCTACCGTCGTCGGCGCGGGTTCGGAGGCTGCCGGAAGGCTGTTGCCGCGCAGGAAGGCGTCAATGGCTTGCTTGCAGCCCCGTTGACAGCCGTGCACATGCGCTTCGATGCGCTGCCGTTCCGCCTCTGTCATGGACTCGTCCGGATCCAGCGAGCGGCGGAGGGCGTCCGCGGATGGGCACGGCATGTTCGGCGACATGGCTGGACCTCACCGACGGCGACGCTTCTCAATCATGCCCGGCCGGGCCGGACGATTCCAGAAAAAAGCGCGTTAAACCGGCCGAGAGGCGTGTAGTTACTGGTGAAGACGGTCGGCCTGCTGGGGGCGGTCTTCAAGGGGAAAGGGGACGCGACTTTCGATCCGTTCCCGCCCTGATTCGGCGCGGCCTTCGACTCCGCAGTGTTGTCGGGCGGCTGCGACAGTTCTGTCATGCTCACGAAAGGAGCTTTGTCATGTCCAAGTTCATACTGACGACGGGTTTGCTTCTGGGATCGCTCGCTAGCCTTGGCGCGGTCGCCCAGGCCGGTCCAGTGCAGGGTCGG
>Ga0307476_10001092_pt1 | contig 17176 bp, 8 predicted proteins | sample atmos_gasesECM2C_2_FD_203314 | JGI IMG/M metagenome (GOLD analysis project Ga0307476, IMG submission 203314) | Hardwood forest soil microbial communities from Morgan-Monroe State Forest, Indiana, United States - atmos_gasesECM2C_05 | ecosystem: Environmental > Terrestrial > Soil > Temperate... | reverse complement strand
AACAGTATCGAAACTCATTTTCTGAAGGGTCTGGATCATTTCCTCGCGGCCGCTCTTGGCCAAGTGATCGGGGAAAAAACCACGATTCCCGACAATCAACCCCATCGTCATTTTTGCTTTATCCATGAGTTCATCCCCGGAAAAACATGATCTTGCCCAGCTCGTCACTGCTTGAGGCCAGTTTTTCCTTGCAGCTCGATCTTGGCCGATGAGCTCCCAACTAGAATTGCGAAGTCCCCCGGGTCGGCAGTCCATCCAGCAGTCTTCACGTCGTAGTAAGAAAACGCCCGGCGGTCCAGTGTCAGCGTCGCGCGTTTTGATTCGCCGGGTTTCAGATTCACTTTTGCAAAGCCCTTCAATTCCTTCACAGGCCGCGGCACGGCGGAATGGGGATCGCCAACGTAGACTTCGGCAATCTCGGCTCCCTCTCGCGAGCCAGTGTTCTTCACGCTGAAGGAAACGGTAACCGAGACGTTGCCGCCGGCCGGCGTTGGCGTGATTTGTAGATCGTTGTATTGAAAGGTGGTGTAGGAGAGACCGAAGCCGAAAGGAAAGAGCGGTTTTACCGTCGCGTGATCATAATAACGGTATCCCAGAAAGACTCCTTCGGAGTAGGTGACGCGCTTCTCGCCGTCCTTCGGGTAGTAACTGCTGAAAGTTGGATTGTCTTTCCAAAGACGTTCCAAGGAAGTAGGCAGCTTTCCGGAAGGACTGTAATCGCCAAACAGAATTTGTGCCAGCGCGGTTCCTCCTTCTTGTCCTGGGTACCAGGCGTGCAGCAAAGCAGGGACTTGCTCGATCCAATGCGTCATGTCGACGTTACCTCCGGCCGTCAGCACAACAATCACACTCTTGTTTACTGCCAGAATCTGCTGGATGAACGCGTCCTGCCCCCCAGGCAACTGGAAGGTCCGGTCCCCGCCTTCACTCTCGGTGGAGGGATCGAATCCCACACAAAGGACCACAGCGTCGGCCTTGGAGGCCAGTGCTTTGGTCTCTGCAGCTAGAGCTTGCGTAGCCGCAGCAATGCCGAATCGCGCTGTTGCCGTTCCTACGTTCTCGAAATATTGAAGCCGGATTTTGTACGGCTTGCCGGCTTCCAGATGCGTGGAATAAGTGTCCAGAGTCTCGCCGTGCCGCTGCCAGTCGTCGATGACCCGCTCGTCGTTGATGAAGAGCCGCACGCCATCGTCAGCGGAAACATAAAACTTATAGTCATCGTCCGCACTTGGGACGAAGTAGCCGGTCCAACGCGCCGAGAAATGATCCACCGGGCCATTTTCAGTGTAGCTTCCCTCTCCCCAATGGAAATCCACTCGCTCATCGGTGCGTACCAGCGCCGGCTCGCCCTGGAGTTCATCATTGTTAAAATATTCTCCCTTGATCCCACGCGGCCCCCCAGGGGCGACTAGGAATTCCGTCTGCTTCACGATGGCGTCCAGGGGCACGGTTTCCATGGAAGAAAGCACGCGCACATTCTTGCCAAGATAATTGCTGATGCCTTCGAGGTAACTGACGGAGTTGAACGGCTTCGTCAGGGAGCTGCCGCCACCGCCAATGACAGCGGGATAGGCGTCCGGGCCAAGCACGGCAATCATCTTGATTTTGTTTTTGTCGAGCGGAAGAATGCGCCGTTCGTTTTTTAGCAGTACCATGCCGCTGCGAGCCTCTTCCAGCGCAATCTCTCGGCCTTCCTGGCTGTAGGCAGGGACCCCCGCATCTGTCTGCTCACGATCGTAGAAACCAAACTGGATTGCTTTGCGGAGGATGCGCCGAACTTTGTCGTCAATCGCCGCCAGAGGGACCTGTCCGCTCTGGATGGCAGGCATAAGCGTCTGCTTGCTCATAAACGCCGCGGAGGGCATCTCCAGATCGAGACCCGCGTTCGCGGCTGCAATCCCATCATGAGTCGCGCCCCAGTCGGACATCAGAATGCCGTCAAAGCCCCATTCTTTCTTGAGAACGACTTTGTTCAGAAAACTGTTTTGCGTCATATAAACGCCGTTGACCAGGTTGTAGGCATCCATGACAGCCCCGGCCTTGGCCTCTTTCACAGACGCCTCGAATGCCGGGAGATAAATCTCCCGGAGCGTGCGTTCGTCAACGTCGGAGCTGTGATCCAATCGGCCGTATTCCATGTTGTTCGCGGCAAAATGTTTCACGGTGGCAATGACGCCCTGTGACTGGATTCCTTCGACGACAGACACGGCCATGCGCGAGGCTAGGTATGGGTCTTCTCCAAGATATTCGAAATTACGCCCGTTCATGGGGGCGCGATAAATGTTCATGCCTGGCGCCAGAATGAAGTGCACTCCGCGGGCTCTCGCGTCTCGTCCCATGCTCTCGCCCACGCGGCGCGCAAGTTCGGTGTCCCAAGAAGCGGCCAGGGAAATCCCCGCAGGATAGGCAGTCGTAGGCCCGTAATCGTGCACGCCGAGCGGGCCATCCGACATCCGCAGAGCCGGTAGACCGAGCCTGGGAATCGCCTGAATGTAGAAATCATTGATGCCGCCGATGATCGTGAGCTTTTCGTCGAGGGTCATCTTGCTCAGGATCGCGTCGACCCTTTTTTCGACTTCCGTGTTGGGAATCTGGGAATTCTGCGCGGCTCCAAAAGAACTTCCGCAAAGAAGGACCAGCAGCAAGGTCATGGTCCGATGCAGGCGCGGCCCCGATCGATGGTTCAAATGGCGCATAGAATTCGGGTTACTTCTCCTCGACGATGGCCGCGTCCCACGGTTTCAGTGTTACTTGCTGGCCCTGGGCCAGAGGCCCCTGCGAAAGCAAATCCACGCCGGAACGGTAGGCATATACAAATGTTTGGGCATCGTTCGAATAATTTAGGTAGTAGTGCAGCATTTTGCCGGAGCGGTTCGAACCGTGTTTGACCCGAACCGGCCCAGGCAAGTCCTGGTCAGGACCCGTTAGGCCCGCCTGTTTCAAAACATCGAGAATTACACTCTGCTGCAGCTTGTCGCTGAGTACGGTTCCTTGGTACGTCAAGGTGCCTTTACCAAAGGTATTGCGAGTAATAGCCGGATACTTGGCGAAAAAAGGATGATCGTAGTAAGCCACCGGTTTCGCGGTGTCCAGAATCAGCATTTCTGCCCAATCGGAGACCTTATTATCCGTGCCGGCTTGAAATGGATCGTCCTTTAACGCCAAAGGGTGGAGCAACGACGAGAACTCCTGATAGTGCACGCCCGCGGCCTCCCTCAGTGGTCCCGGCGCCATTTCCCAACGCACCGTCGAATATTCATTACAAAACCCACTCTTAAAGGCGAGAACGAGGTTTCCGCCGCCTTTTACATAATCCACGAGTTTGGCAAGCACCGCGTCACTCGCTATGTATAGCGGAGGAACAAGAATCACTCTGTACGCGGAAAGGTTCTTACTCTCAGGAAGGACGAAGTCCACTCCAATATTCGACCGATACAGCGCGCCATACATCTGCCGAAGAATCGTGCGGTAGTTCACATGGTCGCTGAACTTCATGAACTCAATGCCGTAGTGCGAATCGTTGCTGTAGAGAATGGCGACTTGATTCTTGCGCTGGATATCGACGATCTCCGGCCCGATGCGCTGCAGTTCATGGGCCGTGCGACTCACCTCGTCGTATGCGCGGCCGGGCGTGAGGTCGTGACCCAAGACACCTTTCCAATAAGTCTCTTGGCCATAATGAATCGAGTGCCAGTGCCAATACTCGACCATGTTCGCGCCTGAAGAGGCATGCGTATACACGTCCAAACGAAACTGGCCGTCGTAGGGCGGAAATTGTCCTTTGGAATCCCATCCAATGGCTTCAGCGTTCGTCTCCGTGATCAGGTAGTTCGTCTGCTTGAGCGAACGCACATAGTCACCGACGTAGGAAGACGCCTCGCCGTCAAACTGGTCCTGCGTTCCGTGATACGGATTCGCCGCGGCGATATCGAGGGTCTTGACGACGTCGCCCTCGTTTACTTCCGGCCTCGGCGGCCCGGCAAAGTCATGCGTCACGAATTGATCGGGGCGCTTGTATTCGTTGACGATAGCCGCCTGCCACGCCAGAAAGTCCGTGGTCATCCATTGCGAATAGCGCTCCCATTCGAGCTTCCACCCCGGGTTAAGGATCCCATCGCGCGGAGGCAACTCCGACCAATCGTTCAACCGCTGTCCCCAGTAGTTCAGCCCCCAAACTTTATTGAGCGTATCTGTCGTTTTGAATCTTGATTTCAGGTATTCCTCGAATCCAACCTGGACGTCATGGTTTGCGGCGCCGGCCGAGGAAGTTTCATTGTCGATCTGGTAGCCAATGATCGCCGGATTGTTCTTGTAATGCTCCAGAATCTTTCGGATCACACGTTCGCAATAAAATCTGTACGTCGGGTTCGAAAGATCGGTGTTCTGGCGGTAGCCATAATAAAGGTACTGTCCGCCAAAACGCGTCACGACGATTTCCGGGTGCTCCTTATACATCCATGCGGGAATGGAATAGGTTGGAGTTCCCAGAATGATTCGAATCCCGGCGGCGTGAAGTTTATCGACAACGCGGTCCATCCAAGCATACTCAAATTTGCCGTCCGCAGGCTCCCAGAGACCCCAACTGGATTCGCCGATCCGCACGACGCTGATGCCCGCCTTCTGCATCAGTTGCACATCCGGATCGAGTCGGTCGTAGGGCATGTATTCCGGGTAATACGCGACGCCATACAGCACCGTATCCATGCCATCGGCACGGAAAGCTTCGCGAGCTTGGGCTCTCCCCGCAAGGGCGATGCAGAGTAGGCCAAAGAAAATAATTCCTCCTCGCAGGAGCCACGAGAATGCAATGCGATTCCGTTGACTGAAAATCATGAGCGCCCCTTTCCCGGATTCATCGCCGTTGAATCGCGCAAAACAAAACTGGTCTTGAGGACGTATTCGGTTCCCTTGGAATTCGGAGTCTCGCGTTGCACGTCGTGCAGCAGCGCTTGAAACGCCAGGCGCCCAAGTTCCGTCTGCGACATCTCGATGGTCGTCAGCGGCGGCAGAATATATTTAGACAGGTGGATATTGTCGAACCCAATCACCGAAAGATCCTGGGGAACTCCGATCTTCTCGCTGTAGCATTTGTGCATCACCCCGATCGCTGTCATATCGTTCGAGCACAGCACCGCCGTCGGATGCATTGGTCCGTTCAGCAATTTTGTGAAGGCCTCTTCCCCACCCTCCAGCGTGTGGTTGCCCTCGACGATCAGCTCCTGCTCTGCGGCCATTCCAATTTCATCCATCGAGCGCACAAAAGCATCTTTTCTAGCGACGGCAGACTTCAAGCTCAGCGGACCAGTAATGAACGCGATCCTTTCATGGCGCAACGCGGCAAGGTGTTGGACCGCCTGCCGGATGCCATGCAGATAATCAATGCGAATATTGCTGACGCGCGGCCACGCCGGGCCGACGTCCACGAACACCAGCGGCACGTTGCGAAGCTTCAGATCTTCCAGCAGTGATTCTTCCATACCAAACGTCATCACCGCTACGCCTTCGACCCGGTGTTCCAGCATGCGCCGCACCGACGTCTTCATACGCTCGGGATCGTGAACCGTGGAAGTCACTAGGATTTCGTAGTTGTTTTGGAGGGCGGTCTCCTCGAAAACGCGCACGATTTCCGGGAAAAATGGGTTCGTGATCTCCGAAACGATCAATCCACAAATTCGGCTCCGCCCGGAAACCAGAGCCCGCGCCTGAGTGCTTGGGAAATACCCAAGTTCCTCGATGATTCGCCACACGCGCTTGGCTAGTTGCGGTTGCACGCTAGGATGACGGTTAATCGTGCGCGATACCGTGGCCGTTGAAACTCTTGCCCGTTTGGCGATCTCGCGGATATTCATAAGTCTTTATCCAAGGATCCGGCTAGCGCCTCGGCGCGCTCCTCGCACTACTCGCAGTTATCCGTTTGAGAGGCTCCCCGATCGGTCGCGCCGCACGACGGCACTACGTTGCCCCAAAAATCATAACCGCCATTTTTTTCGACGAACTTCCCACTTTTTCGCGCGGGAGACGCCGCCTGCAACCGATATCCAGTCAAAGAAAATATCCCGTCCGTGCCTTGGCCCACCCCCATAAGCTTCGGATCAACCGTAACCGCATAAGCATCGTTGCCCGCTGCTTCGACGCCATAATATTCATTGGCATCGAACAAATTCTCTTTGCTCTCTCCAAAGCCGCGCGCCGTGACATAAGCGCCATCCGTATCGCGCGAAATTCCATAGGAAAACCGCGCCGTTCCCGCCACATAAAAAATATTGTTGTAGAAATAAGTGCTCTCGGACCAGCCCTTCCAATCCGAGAAAAGCAACAGGTCCACTGCATGATCTGGCCCGACGTAAATCGTGTTGTTGTAAATCCGGCTATCTCTCACCGGGCCGGCGATGTTGATTCCGCGCGTGCGGTCGTTTTGGCTGATGTTGTAGCGCACCACTGTGCCCGTGTTACCGGCGTTTTCTTCAGGCTTGTGCCCGCCTTCGTTGCAAATCAGCAGAAAACCGCCGTCATTGTCGTGGCTGTAATTGTATTGGATGATGGTATTGCGGCTGTTCCAGTCAGAATCGAAGCCTTCTCCGTCGCGCTGCCCTTTTGTCCCGTAAGCTTCGTTGTGCTGAATCACGGTGTTGTCGGCGCTCCACGCCCAGATCGCCACGTTGTAGCCTTCTGAGCGCTGATTCGCGTGGCCGACTACATTGTGTTCCACCAAAGCGCCGTCCGCGGCCACAACGACAATTCCATCACCACCAATGTCGTGCAGTTGATTCCCGCGCACGACCACGCCCAAACTAGGAAACCATTTCGACCGTACCCACGAATCGGCCCAGCCAAAGATTCCGCTGCGGTCCACGCGGTAAATCTCGTTATTCTCGATGCGCAAATCGATAAACCGGCTCGGCTTCTTGGCGCCCGCGGACGTGTAGTCAATTCCCCCATTCGGCTTCACGCTGTCCACTCCATTCACGTCATGAATCGTCAGCGACCGAATGTAAATGTGGTGCGCCTCGCCGTAGTCCTCCAGCGCCACATGAACGCCACGGCGTTCCGCTCGTTGCGCACCGGTGTTGGTAATCTCCAAATTCTCAATCTCCCAGTATTCCTGGTTCTTCAGCAGCACGGCGTCCTCGACCGTGCCACCTCCGTTGATCACTGGCTTCACGCCGCCTCCATACATGCCCACAGTGATCGGCTTGCCCTCCACCCCCGATCCCTTCGGCCATAGTTGCCCCTCCCACACCGAACTCGACTTCAGCAGGATGCCATCCCCAGGCAGGAACGTCGTCGCATTCACCTTCGCTAGCGTTTTCCACGCCGCCTTTGAACTCGTGCCCGCGTTGCTGTCTTGTCCGCCTCGTGAATCGACATAGAAGGTTACGGGCGTTCTCCCCCCTGCCTGCCGCGGCTCGCCGCTTCCTCTAGCATCAACGCAAACGAAACCGCTCAGCGCCAAGAAGATCCATCTAGCCCCGTGGTTTGATGAACACGACAGTGGAACCGTCCTCACCCGGATAAACAGGTTGTGGATGAGTCCGGGCATTCTCTCGTATCATCCTCGACCTTACCTAGGCCAGCGATGGAGCTTCCTGTGTGAGAGAAGCAGCTCGCTGCACCTCAAGCTGCCTCTGATTGTCGCCATCTATTCGCTAGAAAGTGAACCGCAAACCAAACTGGCCGGTTCGCTGCGTGCTATTCACACCCGTCACGGCAGCAAAGTTCGAATCACCGATGTTGGTTGGCGAACCACCGCAGCCATTGATGGCGTAATAGTGCCGGTTGAACAGGTTATAGAATTCCACACGCATAGATAGCTGGTACTGTCCATCTGAACCCATCGTGAAGTACTTCAACACGCTGGCGTTTTCGTTGGCTTGACCTGGGCACCGCAAAGCGCCATCGTACGCCCCTCCATTTCCAAAACCCACCACCGTTCCGTCAGTACTGACCGGAGCTGTAGCAACGGTTTTGGCAAAGTAGGGGTAGTAGTAGGTGGATCCAGGTGCGGCAGCTTGAGCTCCGGAGAACCCGCTTGTACCCGCTGATCCAGGAGGATGCGGATTGAAATTCGGATAGAAGTTACCCCAAATGGGATAAAACGGCTCATTCACGCCAATGTGGATGGGCTGGCCGCTCGCGTAAAGCACAATCGTGTTCAGGCGCCAGCCGCCAACGACTGCATTCACGAGGCCGCTCTTGTCGGGCATCCAGCGCTGGCCCCTCCCGAAGGGAAGCTCGTAAGTAATGTAACCTTTGACCACGTGGGTCAGGTCGTAGCTCGTAAGCGAATTGGCCGCGGCAGAAATGTTCCCGAAGTCTTGCACCGGCGTGTAATAGGCGTTGTACTCTTGTTGGGAGGTATAGGTGTCCCCGCGTTGCCGCGAGTAGGTGTAGTTCATATCCATGGTTAACCCGCGGCCGGTGCGTTTCACGAGGTCAATAACCGCTGAATTGTAAGAAGTTTGGCCAATGGGCAGCCCGACATAATACAAATCGTAGAAGAACCAAGTGGCGGCGGACCAATTTGCCAGCTGCGGGCTGGGAGCGAGTGCGGCAAGCGCTGGACCGGAAAAACCGGTGTACGGACATGTGATACCGGCATAAGTCCCGGGACCGAAACCAAAGTTGTTCGGTATGGGTTGGCCCTTCGTACAACCTCCGTTAAAGTTCCAACTGCTGAAATCGCCGTAAGGCACGAGTCCGGGATTTTGCTTCTCGACATTTAGGAATGTGGAGGCGGACGGCTCGTTCCACGCCAGTGCGGTATCCGGAAGGTGATGTCCGCGGTTCCCGATGTAAGCAACTTCCAGTCGCATGTTGGGTGTCAATTCATATTGGACGCCCAAGTTGATGGTGTCGGCAAAACCAGGCATCAGCGAATGCGGATCCGTATAGACGAGCCCGAAAAACGAACCGGGATCGACGCTCGTACTTCCCGGCTTGAATACCCCGGGATAGCCGCTATCCCAATTGAACGGTGTACCCACGCTGTTTGTGCCCTGGTACTGCGGAGCAAAAGCATCGGGTATTCCATCGAATTGGGGAGCATTGGGAGGCAGGAGCGTGAGACTGAACGAACCACGAACAACCCACTTCCGTGTCGGTGAATAGGCAAAACCTATTTGCGGTCCAAGGCCATCCTTATATTCTTTCGTCTCGAAACTGTCCCCACTGTTGTTTGGAAACACAAGCTTGCCAGGATAGCCGTATTTGGGATCAATCTGGCCCAGATCGAAGTTGGCCCAGTGTCCGTACTTTTCGTGGAAACGCAAAGAGTATTGCCAGCGCAGGCCGGCGCTGAGCGTGAGTTTCGAAGTGACCTTATAGCTGTCCTGGCCATACAAAGCCAGCGATTTCCTTCGCCCGTACAAATCAAAGGCAGTGCCTTGGCTCGCATTTGTTACGTTGCCGAGTAAGAAGCTCGCGAAACCAAATCCGGCAATATTGGTATAGGGGCCGGCCGTGGTGTTGTTGACGAAGTTAAAGTTGTCAATGCCGGATCCGCTGTGGCTATTTACTTGATAGGCCCAGAAATCGCCGCCAAACGACATCGTATGGCGCCCCTTCGACCAGGTGAGCCTGTCGCCGGTTATAAAGGTTGCGGACACAAAATTCCCTTGCCACTTGTTGCCAATGGACGTGATCCCGATGCCGTTCACCGCATTTCCGAAGGAGATTTGGGGAAAATTGTCCTCTCCCGTCGCTCCCAAGCCTAACTGTTGGTTCCAATTCGTTCCCGATGAAGCTGGTAAGCTTCCGTTCCAATACCAATTGAATGTCTCGTTGAACTCGTTTAGCAAGTTGGGTGTGATGGTGTGAGCCTCGCTTGCTCGAAACTGGTCTCCCTTGACGAGTTGGACGCGCGCGTTCGCCAGCGGTCCTCCGTCCGTCGTTCCGCTCGCCCAAATGCCTCCGCTGTCGAGCAATGTGCGTGGCCGATTGTCAAGAATCCATGACCCCGACAGCTTGTCCTTCGCAGTCAGCGTGTAATCCAGTTTGACCACGCCCTGATTCGGCGTTTGCGCCGGCGAGTTGCTTACTGGGAATCGGTTGTTGCCGTTGAGCCCTGGTTGCTCGGGCGCATAGTACTTCTGGTAGAGAGGAATGATTTTTTGCGCCACGGCGCTAATGGGGGTGTCTATAATATTCGCGGTGAACTGTTTACACTGTCCCGCAGAGTCGCAAGTAGTAGGGTCGAAGATCATTCCCTTTTGCAGGGGAACCGTCGAACCAGCTTTGTTCTGTACAGTGACCGCAGTCGAATAAGTGCCTCCCTTACCGTCGCTGGTCCCGCAGTCACCCATATTGGACTGCGGGTCCGTGCATTGCGCATTGCCAAGCAATTCGCTGAAATTTCCGCTCAGCATTTTGGTTGTCGGCACGAACTGACTGTAAGTTCCCAGCGTAAAGTCGTTCTGCGTATACCGCTCGAAAGCGCCAAAAAAGAACAGCTTGTCTTTGCGGATGGGGCCTCCGATGCTTGCTCCGTAGTCCCAAGCTCGGGCCTTAGTCTTCCCTACCCCGGTGAGATCGTTCGTCCAGCTATTGGCGTCCAAAAACTCGTTGTGTCCGTAACCAAATGTTGAACCGTGGAATTTGTTCGTCCCAGACTTGAGGGTAAAGCTCATCACGCCGCCATTGGTGATAGCGCTGGCGGAATCTATGCCGCTCGTTTGCGCTTGCAGCTCTTGTACCGCCTCCATGCTCGGGCCAGTCTCCATGGAATCTCCTCGAATGGAAGAGGTGCCAGACGTGCCGTCGATGGTGTAGTCCTTCGTGAACCACTGCGAGCCATTGACCACGGCTCCGTACGGGCTGCTATACGGGGAATAGCCCGGTGTAAGGGCCACCGCGAAATTTTCAACGAATCGGCCACCACCATAGATGCTCAGAGGAAGGTCGGTAGCCACACTGCCTTTCATGTTTGTGCCAATAGCGGCGTTCTCGTGGTCAAGTACTGGCGCGTCCGTGGTTACCACTACTCTCTCGGTCGCTTCTCCCACCTGCATCACGACACTGATGCCCGCCACCTTCGTCGATTCCAGCGTTACCGACGGCTGCTCAATTTTCTTGAATCCATCCTTTTGAAACGTCAGCGCATACGTGCCCGGCGGGAGATTGGGCACTAGATAAATTCCGTCATCGTTGCTAATACCCTTCGTCTCTGCGTTTGTCCCGACGTTTCGCGCGGTCACCTCCACTCCAGCGATCACTGCCCCACTCGGGTCAGTCACCGTTCCCGTGATCGTGGCTCGATTTGACTGCCCCGTACTCGCGGTAACAAAAAGGAGTTGGCACAAACACACCCAAAGAATCGCTTTACGCATCCCACCTCTCCTTTGCCGCCCGGGTGCACCTCGACCCTGTTCGCTTTGCGAACCTCACAGCCCGCGGCTTCTATCCTTGAATTCCAGAGATATTCGAGAACCCCTTTCGCCATTTGGACCCCTACTGGACCCCGTAATCGTTTAGCGCGCGGCTTCGTCTCGTGCTGAGTCGCAAGTAAACGATTTCTCGAATGCCTGGCAAACTACTCCCCAAGCAAAGCCATGTCAAGCGATTTCTTATGAGTCGCATCTGTTTTCTTGCTTTATGGCTCCGTCTTACCTGTATATGAGTCATCCTACGTATATTAGTGACACCACAACGCAAGATTAAGGTTGCCTCCACGGCCTGGCCCCGTCTGACGATTTGGTTGAACCTGAGTAATCGTTTGCTCGCACGTGCCGAAGCGTTTTCCTCTTGACATTTCCTTAATTCGTACTGCACTTATCGCTGTAGATAACTCTGCGACGAATACGCTAAGCTCTCTCTAGAACATCCGGGGGCAAACGCCTCAGCCAATTCGCTTTCATTTTTCCAGGCGTGTGTGGTTTCTTTTCCATGTCAGCTTGCCCGCACTGCCCTAAATCAACACTTACAAAAAACAGGGGGCCTAGTGGGCGGTTAGCTGGAATGCCTTAATAGTTGACCACGTACAGGTGAGCCTCAAGGAGCACCTTTGACTTTTCCTCCGACGAGCACCGGATGCGCATCGGCGTACCGGCCGCAAAGTCGGCGTGCTTGACTTCTCCAGCACCCCAAGACAGACCGCTCCACACTTGCTTGTCGTAGTTGATCTCGATCGGCAAAGTCTTGCCGCCCTGCTCCACGATGATCTTCAGCACGGTTCCGACGGTCTTCCCGTTTGGCGGACCCCCGGACCAACTGCGCATGATGCCGCCGTCCTGCCCGCGCTGCTGAAAAATGATGCGAAGGTCTCCTTGCGCAGGCGGTGCGATGGTTGCTTCAATCGCATTCGAGCCGTTGTCCGAAAATACTGCATCGATGGGAGCAATCGTGCGGGGGATGCGCACGTCTTGTTGAACACCGAGATCGAACTCCGCTGCAGCGTATCGCCCAAAGCCTATCGCGGCCATTTGCGCCGGTCCCAGTGTGATTTTGTTTCCCTTCAGTAGTGGAACAAATCCCGCATCACGAAAAATCACGCGGCCATTGCCAAACGTAGCCTGCACTCTGGAAAGCGTCGGCAATGCAATCTCTGCCAGGACTTGCGCAGGATTTACAACCGTATAGACAGCGCCGTCCGCGTCCAGCGAACCGAACCCATAGGGCTGCACTTCTCCAGGAATGCCGCCGAACGTTTTTGTTCTTCCTTCGGCTTCGAAGCTCGCGTAGATTTTCTGGACTCTCGCAAACCATTTTGCTTTTTCTTCATCAAGGAATTCCAGATTGCCGTGGATGGTGTTCACCCAGCCGCCCCGCGCCACCATCAAGAGCAGCATTCCCTTCCACGCATTCGTCTTGCGGTAGTAGATCGTCCCCGTGTTTCCGATCATGAAGCTCGTCGAATCGATGCGTTCCAGCGGAAGAAAACTCTGTTCGTAACGCCGCACCATGTGATCGCTGTAAACGTCCATCGACCTCCAGAAATTCACTTCCGGCACATCCGACGGCCGCGGGTCGCCCGAATAGAGCGAATCAAAAACTTCCAGCCACCGCAAATCCACGGGATTGTGAAATGGAAAAGGCCCCGCCGTGGATTCGACATCACCTCCAAAACCGTTGAACGCCACAAGGACCACATCGGGATTTTTCTGCCGAAAAACCTTCAGGGCCTCGCGAAAAGCAGCCGTATTGCGGGCTTGAATCTCTTGCGACGTTAGTGTCTTTTCCGACGCGGGCGTCGCCGCGCCGAAATCAACAAAATCAAATTTGAACATGCGAATTCCATGGTCGTACCAATACTGCATGGTCTTCATGAAGTCCGGCAAAAAACCGCCCTCAAAAAACGACATTGACCCACCCTTGGCAGTGAGCGAATCCCGCCATTCGGGAGCCGCGTCTATCTTCACCAGTTCGTTCGTGCCGAACCACAATCCAGGAAGAATGCCGTTGGCCCGGCACGCGGCGATCCAGCGATCGGGACCGTTGGGCCAGTTCGGCTTTCGCCATGCCCGGTAACCTCCATCTGGCGCGAACCAAAAAGCATCCATCATGAAATAGTCAAAATGCACGCCCAGCTTTCCTAAGCGTACGATCTCGCCCAATTCCTTCATTGCCAGAGCTTCCGTCAACGGAATATTGTCGGAAAGCTCATCGTAGGCGGACCAATCGTTGTAGACCCAAATGGGGTCACGCAGCAGCGGTTCGCCCAAACGCATCGGAGCCCACTTCACCGCACTATCGGCTGTGTAGGATGATTGTCGCGCCGCAGCCGGAATCGCAACCAAGCAAAGCGTAACCAAAATTGCAAAGAACACGCCGGCTCGCACCAATTTCATGCCTTCATTTTCTATGCCTCTCATTACTACCTCCAGGCAGGGTGGGTCTCATCGAAAAGAATCGGAGATTGAAATGCTATCTTTTTGCCGAGGATGCAATCGGCCAGTCATCCGTGCGAAACGGAGAAGCCGGCAAACCCTCTTTGTTGTAAAGATTGCATTCGGGACTTCCGGCCCAAGCATAACGCGCGGCCACCGGCGACATTACATCGGGACTGGAAAGCACGATACTTTCTCCCTCGATTTTTGCGTTGGCCCAATGGAACTTTCGATCGGCCCCGGCAATCGAAAATCCCCGCAACACTCCCTCTCGGGCTTCGAGACCAGTCCCGATGTGCGAGAAATGGACTTTGATCTCGCTTCCCACGATTTGCAGCGAATCGTATATGGGTCCCGAGTACACGATCTTCCGGCCATACCTTGTTCCCAGAGCCCACAGCGCCAAACGATAACCAACCTCTTCTTTGCGTGGCGGATGTAAATTATGGGGATCTCCGACGTCGATGGTCACTGCAAGTCCTGTATTCGGCACTTTCTTGGCCGTCAGTAACTGGGCCTCGCGCAACTCTGCCCAGATGGAATCACCCAGTTCCGGACTGTCACCCTGATTGGGCAACTGCACAATCAGAAAAGGAAAATCGCCTTCTTTCCAGCCGCTTCGCCAGCCTGCAATCAGCGCCGGCAACAACGTCCGATACTGATAAGCGCGCCAAGTATTCCCTTCTCCCTGATACCAGATCGCGCCGCGAATCCGATACGGCTCGAGTGGCGTAATCATGCCGTCATACAAACCGGCGGGAGGGCGCATCGGGTCGCCGACGGTCGTCATATTGATGATCGCAAAGCCGGTAAGCGCATTGAGTGTCAGCGGCTGATAAACTCCCCATCCCGCCTGTTTCAAATCCTTGAACCAAATGGTGATAGGTTTCCATTCCGCGGTTGCATCAAATGTGCCGGTGGAGTAGTCATCCCAGTCTTGTATCGTCGGCTGGAGTGTCTGGAATTGAAAACTCCCGCTTCCGCGCACCCAAAAACGAATTCCAGCAAATGAACTTGCGTCAAACGCCGAGTCACCTTGCTTGAAGCTGGCCTTCATCCGCGACGAACTCGCACCATCGAGCGTTCCCTTCACGCGTGCGGCAAAACCCTTGCCGCCTCTCCCCGGTGTGACGAGTTCGAACACACTTTCCGGCGCGCCTTGCCAATCGTAAGTCCAATTGCCGCCCGTGGCGATTTGCGCCGCGCCTTCGTCGAAGTTGCTTAGGCTCAATGCGCCTTGGGGATCCATCTCCGCACGGAGCAGTTCAAAATCATCGAACTCCATCGAGAATTCCGCAGGATGTGATGCGTAGGATTTCACCTCAGCCGCCGACCCTTCCCATCTCTCGACAATCGGCTTAAGAATGGGTTCACGCCGAAGCGAATCCGGGTCCGTCCATTCCTCACCGGCTGTACCCGGCCAAGCGCTCAGGATGATTCCGACGGGAACGCCCAACTCTTTATACAATTCGCGCGCAAAGAAGTAACTTACTGCCGAGAAGTTCTTGGCCGTCTCAGGCGAACATACTTCCCAAGCCGCTGGAAGGGTATCTATCTGCGGTTCGATTGCGATTTTCTTTGGAACCGTGAAAAATCGTATTCCCGGATAGTTCGCGTGGAGTATTTCCTTGTCGCCGCCCGTGGAGCCACCCAGGGCATACGTCATATTCGATTGGCCCGATGCCACCCACACTTCGCCTAGCATCACATCGCGGAATACAATCGTTTTCTTGCCCTCCACCGTCAAGGTGAACGGACCGCCTGCTCGGATCGCTGGCAGCGTGACTCTCCAACGGCCACCAGAATCCGCAACCGCTTGTCCGCTGCCAGCTCCGAGGGTTACAGAAATCTTCTCCCCCGGATCGGCCCATCCCCAAATGCGAATTTCTGTTTCTCGCTGTAACACCATGTGATCGCTGAAGAGATGCGGCAACACGGGGTCGGCACGAAGCGGTGAGAGAAGAAAAATGAAGAAAGCTAAGAAATGAGCCAATATTCTGAAATTTTTCATTAACGGGAAATGCTTTCTATTCGCCAGTTCAGTGCAACGTAGTGCAAATCAAGAGTGAACCACAATTTTGCATCTCAGGCCAGTTGTGCGGGTTCATCAGACCTGTAGATCGCGAAGGTATGGAACGCTGGCTTTCATCATGTCCAGGTTCATTTCGACGAAATAATTCTTGATGCCGCCCGTTTTCGCCGCAGTGAAAATTCTTTTCCAATCCAGACTGTCCTGGCCCACTGGTGTTATTTTCTTAGCTTCCACCGACCAGCCTTGTACGTGCATGGAAATGAAGCGGCCAGGGTAATTCGTAAAATACTCTGCGGCTTCATAGCCGCGGCTGATGGTGGAGACTTGGAACTGGAACTTGACTAGCTTCGGATCGAGAAGCTCGAGCAATAAGTCATAGGTTCGCTTGCCATCAACCATGGTGAGCTCAAAGTCCTCATTGTGCAGGCCCTGCTGGAGGCCTGCCTTGGCTGCCTGTTCACCCATTTTGTTGTATTCGTTGGCCGCTCGCTTCACATCATCCATAGTTGGCTTCGCAGGCCCGCCGAGAGTTGGCACGAGCATTTGCTTCAGGCCGACATCCTTGGCCCAGGCAATTCGCCCCGCTTGATTCTCCCGGAGTTCGATGATGGTGAAATGAGAACTCACACACGCCACACCGGCATCGCCCAGAATCCTTCGGAGTTCCGTTCCCGAGTATTTGGCGAGGCCGCCAAATCCGTAATCCGCATAGCCTGTCGGCGAGCACAGTTCCACGGTCTGAAACCCGGCATCGGAAAGCTGCTTGATCGTCCCGGGAAAGTCCTTGGAAATCGTGGCTCGGACAGGCCACGTCTGACATCCAATGGGCATGCCAAGCGGATTCGCGCAAAGTTCGCATTCGCCTGCAGCAAGAAAGCCGGCCGCGGCCACATGCGTCGCCGCATTTCTAATAAATACCCTTCTCGAAATCGCAGACATAGGCGCCTCCTTGGGCTGAATCACTATTCGGTTGGGAAGAACAGAATTGTTCGTTGGCCTCGTTTTGGGAGGACGCGAACCTCCAACCCGCTGATTTCCGCAGATCTCATATAGTGTTGCTTCGTCTAGCCGTTAGCTTTGTCTTGTATTCGCGTTTAGCACAGTGTTTGGGAGGTTTTTCTCCAACGAACTCGCTTTCGGGTCGTAATATTCGTACGCCCGGACCAAAATCTTTTTGAAGAGAAAACCCGGCGCCAGGGAGCCTCCATGAGTACAGATACCTCCCGTTGCCGCTTAAAGAAGAGCTGAGCGTCGTACTGCCTGCTTGCTGTTATTTCCCCACTTGAAATGGCGTGAGCTGGTCAGAGATTTTCGACTTGTCTCC
>Ga0307476_10001090_pt1 | contig 17196 bp, 10 predicted proteins | sample atmos_gasesECM2C_2_FD_203314 | JGI IMG/M metagenome (GOLD analysis project Ga0307476, IMG submission 203314) | Hardwood forest soil microbial communities from Morgan-Monroe State Forest, Indiana, United States - atmos_gasesECM2C_05 | ecosystem: Environmental > Terrestrial > Soil > Temperate... | reverse complement strand
GACGGAAGCTTCGCAGTCGGCTAGCATGAACTCCAGGCGTTCCGTGGGATAGCTGGGATCCAGCGGTACATATGCGCCCCCGGCTTTCAGGATTCCAAGAATTCCGACAACCATTTCCAGTGAACGTTCCACGCAAAGGGCTACCGGAACGTCGGGCCCCACTCCCAACCCTCGCAGAAAATGCGCCAGCTTGTTTGCTCTTTGCTCCAACTCGCTGTAGGTGATAGTTGTTGAGCCGCACTTCACGGCAACACTGTCGGGTAATTTCTCCGCATGCGATTCGAAGCGACCGTGCACAGCGATGAAGGGATAGGATTTAAGGGTAGCATTCCACTGCAGCACGAGCCGCTCGCGTTCCGATTCCGACAGTATGGAAATCCGGCTCACCCGTCGCGCGGGATCCGCTACTACGTCTCGCAGAAGGGTTCGCCAGCATTCCAGCATGCGCGAGATAGTAGCTGCGTCGAAGAGGTCGGTGCTGTAGATCATGCGTCCGACCAACCCTTCAGGTCGATCATCCAAGACCAGGCACAAATCAAATTTCGAGGTCCCGGTCTCAACATCAAGGGGCGTCAGATTCCATCCTGGTTCAACTTGCGCTAAAGCGGGTTCCAGTGACAACAGCACTCGGAAGAGGGGGTGGCTGAGGTCGCGGTCGGGTTGAAGCTCTTTCACAATCTGGTTCAGGGGAGCATCGTCGTGAGATAGAGCGTCGATGGTAGTTTGACGGACCCGTCCCAGCAAGGCGCGAAATGTGGGATCACCGCTAAGATCGGTTCGCAGAACAATCGTGTTCAGGAAGAAGCCAAGCAGCTTTTCGGCGCCCGGGTAGTTGCGGCCAGCAGAGATGCTGCCTACAAGGATGTCCTCCTGCCCTGAGTAGCGATAAAGCAAGGTATTAAAAGCCGCCAGCAGGGTCATGAATAACGTCACGCCCTCCTGGCGGCTCAAGGAACGAAGCCCCTCTGCAAGTTCGCGAGAAAGCGTAAACGGCTGCGTGGCGCCCCGGAAAGTCTCAACCTCGGGCGTCAGTCGGTCCACCGGCAACTGCAGCGTGGGCAGGGGACCGGCCAGTTGCCGCTTCCAATAGGCTAAGCGCCGCTCCAGGATCTCACGGTTCAAAGACTCACGCTGCCAGACCGCATAATCTGCGTACTGGAACGGCAACTCCGGCAAAGGTGACAGTTCCGAGTTAGAGAATGCGCGATACAGAGTTACAAGTTCGGGCAGGAAGACTTGATAACCGGTGATGCCGTCGAAGATGAGATGGTGGCAATTAATGAAAAGCCGATATTCCTCGTCGTCCAGCTGGATCAATTGAGCGCGGACAAGCGGTCTTTTCGCCAGATCGAAGGGTCGGCGAGCGTCTTCCGTCGCCAATAGCAGGGCGGCTGGGACGCGTTCGGACTTCGGGAGCGGTCTCAGGTCCACAACTGGCAACCTCACCTCATATGGAGGATGGATCAGCTGAACCGGCTCACCGCCGACAGTGGGAAACGTAGTGCGCCAGGCTTCGTGCCGGCGGATGATTTCTGTGAAGCTCCGCTCCAAGGCGGGAACATTCAGAGGTCCGGAGCGGTGGATTGTAAAAGGCTCGTTGTAGGCGGCAGTGTGGGGAGCGAGTTGGGCATGCAACCAAACCTGTTCCTGCGCGAAAGTCAGCGGTACTGAAACGTTCGGAGCCCGACCGGCGATTGCCGAAACATACGTCGCCTCCTGCGAACGCTGCTGGAGATACTGTTCCAGTAGCTTGCGTTTCTGCTCCGAGATTTCCATAATTTCCGCGATCGCTAATTGATGACAACCTGGGGATCCGCCTCTAGCCAGTCCGCTCGACGGCAACCTGTCCCGTCATCAGATCTAACAACTGGCCATTCGAAGCGTATCGAACTTCGCTTCGATTACTAACGTATTCGAGCATCTGGCCGAGCTGAGGCCACAGACCAAGCTTCTCAATCTCCCAAGGATGGCCGTACAGATGCCATATACCGCCCTGGCGGAGAACCCGATCAAACATCGTTTTTCCGAGCTGCAGCCAGTTCTGAAAGCGAACCAGGTCGGGAACCGATTTCAGCAGAGCCCGAACTGCTCCGACTCGAACCAGGCTGCGGACGTAGTTGGACCTTCCGTGGGGATACGCTTGTAAGGTGATCGGAATAGCAAAGGGAAGAACGTCGCCACTCAAGGCAAGCATTTGCGTGCTGCGCGCACCCCGGTATCCGGCATGCTTCACGGCGCTGACGACTGCGGCGTTGAAGCGCCCCTTGGGATAACAAAACATCGTGATTTCTCTTCCTAATATCTGTTGCAGCATCGTCTTGCATTCACCGACTTCACGCGCAAGCTGGTCGGGAGCGAGGCCGGTAAGAATTGCGTGTGACACGGTGTGAGCGCCGACTTCGAAACCTCCTGCACAAAGAGCCCGCAGGTCATCGGTCGTAAAAACTGACTTGCGCCCGAGCCTGCCGGTGGGAACATAAAATGTTCCCGGAAGCCGATTAGCGCTCAGCAACTCAGCCACGTTCAGGCCGCTGCGATCATCGTCATCCCAGCTGGTGGTCACCAGCACTCTCGGCATCGCTTGCATCATGGACCCAGCACCATCCGTTTCTTGCAGCCGGCGGTTCAGACCGCCTGTTGGTCGGCTGGCAGCGGATGGATCAAATCGACGCCGCCCGTGTGCAGCGCCGATTTGCGTCGGAAGAGCACGAACGCCACCACCACGTATAGGAAATTCGCACAGATCATGCTCCAAATCACGCCCTGCAGTCCGAAGTACCGGGTAGCTGGAATGCCGAAGAGCACGGCTACCAGGCTCGCGGCCCCATTTGCCACAAATAAAGAGCGCGGGGATTCCATCGCCCGTAACAGGATTGCTGGACCCAAACTAGCGCTCCAGATCGTGGTTTCCAGGGCAAACAGTGGAATCAAGTGCGCAGATTCCATGTACTTGCCGGCATACAACCAGTGAAACAGGGGCTGCTTTAACGGAATGAGAATTGCCCAGTAGGCCGCCGACCCGGCGACGAAGAGTGCCGCCAATCGTCGGTTGAGGCTGGCCGCTTCAGCGCGTCCCTTTTTACTTTGCACCCGCGCGGCGTAAGGCAAGAACAACATGGATAGTGCTGCGTGAGTTTGCAGAACGGGAGCGGCGAGATTCATCAGGGCCCGGAGTTCGCCGGCCGCTGCCATTCCCGAAAAGCTGCTGACCAACGGAACGTAAATATAGTTAGGAATCCAGCCCACGACGCAGGTCCCCAGCGCCCAGCGCCCATACTCCCAATGTTTTTTCCACGCAGTTCCCAGCCGCACGTGCGCGGTTGCAGGCGCGAGGGCGGCGTTCAGTTGAAAGGCCATGACTAAACTACTCACCAGTGCCGCCAGGCCCATAACCAGAAAAGCCGTAAACGATGAGAGCCAGCCCCGGTGGAAAACCAGGAACACTCCACCAATCACCAGCACGCAATAGAAGATCGAGCCAAAGGCAGCGGGACCGGGGGATAATTTCAAGTAAAAGCCGCGGCGCCCCAGAGCATGTGCGAGGATGAACGGCGTGGCAATCGTCATGCCTGCCAGGGCAATCGCCAATAACGAAGAGTGCCCTAATACCTTGGTTAGTATGGCCGCAAGACCTAGCACCAGACACATGACCGCGCTGAGTGCCCAGTGAATAGACAAGGTCGCTTTTAGGTAGCCTCTCAGGTTCTGGTGAAAAAGCGTGCCAGAAAACACCGACAAAGGCTCCAGCAGAAGACACTGGTAGAGAAACCCCGCGAGGATGAAAAAGCTGAAAACCAGGGCATAAGCACCGTAATCACGCGGAGATAACCACCGGGCCAGCAATACTCCCAGGACAAAGTTCGAGCCCGAAATCAATCCATAATCCAGAACAGCCAGCCCACCCTTAGTCACCCAGGGAATAAGGTCTTTCACCTTAGACGCCCGGCTGAACATGCCGATTCTGTTTTGATCAGCGCTGCCTGCGGACGACACATCCGGGGAGTATGCCGGACCGGCGAACTCGCCGTTGCTTCCCTGGTCAGTTTCTGGTTCTGTTTTGGCTGGAGTCATAAAAACAAAATCAATCGGTGTAACTGGGTGCTGTGGCTGTAACCAGATCTTGTCCAACGAGCAACGGCGCTTGTTCGGTGCACGCGTCATCCAGGCTTGCACAAAGCTTGACAGCCAGAAACTCTACGCCCGGTTCATTCAGGATGTTGCCGTGATCGCCATTTAGTTCGTACACTTTGAGATCTGCGGCGTACCGGAGCCATCCCCCTCCGGAATCCTCCAGGCCGCGCAGACCTCTCTCACTGGCCCGGAACAAAGTAATTCGACCCGGATAAATCTGGGGCCGGTAACGCTCTTCCGCTGCGGCACAGCCCTGGCGCACCTGCTTGACGGCGCGCGGAAGAAACAGGAAATCAATACGCCTCTTAATTCCCATCCGATACCGTTTCAGTTTTCCGCTGATATACGCCGCTTTCTGCCTTGCAGAAAGGGTTAGGAAACGTCCGAATAACGAGAGTGAAGGCTCGACGTAAGTGTCGACCAGAGCGAGAATTTTGACTTCCTCCCCACCGGCAAGAAGCTCCCGAGCCATCTCCAGGGCTACGTATCCCCCGAAAGAGTAGCCCCCGAGGAAATACGGTCCGTGCGGCTGAAACGCACGCAAATCTCGCAGGTAAACCGTCACCATGTCTTCGACCCGGTTCAAAGCGTGCTGAGAGCCGTCCAGACCTTGCGCCTGTATGCCATAGAAGGGCTGATCGGGAGCCATGCGGCGGGCCAAGTCGCGGAAACGGAGCACGCTTCCGCCCAACCCGTGAACGAAAAAGAACGGAGGCTTGTGCCCGCGAGGTTGCAAAGCGATCACCGCGGTGTGCGTAGGAGACTGTTCATCCTGGCGTACCAGCGCCGCGAGTTGCTCAACGGTGGGGGCTTCCAGCAAAGCGGTTAGCAATAACTTCCTACCGAATTCTTTTTCCACCCGCTGAGTCAAGCGCACGGCGGAAAGCGAATGTCCTCCCAGTTCGAAGAAACTATCGCGCACGCTGATGGGCCGCTTCCCAAGAACCTGCTCCCAGATAAGCACCATGCGGGTCTCGACCTCGTCTCGCGGAGCCAAAAAATCCTCGTCTGTGCTGACTTCCCGGACCGACGGCAGGGGCAGAGCACGGCGATCCACTTTGCCATTCGGGGTAAGAGGAAACGACTCCAGAAAAACCAAATCGCCCGGCACCATGTACTCGGGAAGCTGGTTCTTCAGGAATCTTCTCAGTTCACTCGGGCTCGGCTTAGGCCGCGATGGCACGACGTAGCCAGCCAGCCGTTTTTCACCCTCTACCTCTCGGGCAACCACTATGGCTTCGGCTACTCCAGGGTGCTTCTCGAGAACGGCCTCGATTTCTCCCAACTCGACGCGGAATCCGCGAATCTTGACTTGAAAGTCGGTTCGTCCGAGAAAGTCGATATTTCCGTCGGGCAGATAGCGGACCAAGTCCCCCGTCCTGTAAAGCCGGGCACCCTGCTGTTGGCTGAAGGGATCCGGAATGAACTTCTCCGCCGTTAATTCAGGACGACGGAGATAGCCACGGGCAACCCCCGGTCCTCCGATGTGCAGCTGGCCGGGCGTGCCCACTGGCACGGGCCTCAAGTTGTCATCGAGTATGTAGAGACGAGTGTTTGCGATGGGACGGCCGATGGGCAAATTGTGGGGAACCGGCTGGGAGGGATCCGGCTCGCACGAACTGACAATGATGCTGGCCTCGGTCGGTCCATAAGTATTGATCCAACGAACTCTATCCCCACCGCAACTGAGCCAAGACTGGTAGGCAGAGGCGGAAGCCTTCTCACCGCCGACCACCAACAGGCGCAGAGTCTTCGGGAGAATTGCGCCCGATTCTTTTAGGGCGCGGACTAGTTCGTGCCAATACGCCGTAGGAAGGTCCAGGACGGTAATTCGCTGTTCTGCTGCCCAGCGCAGGAAGTCGCCACCAGCCAGCGGCATTTCTTCAGTGCGCAGAATGACGGTGCCCCCAGCAACCCAAGTGGGAAATATCTCTTCCACCGCGATGTCGAAGCTGATGGAGGAAAACTGCAGCGTGCGGTCAGTCGGCCGCATGTCGTAAAGTCGAATGGCCGCAGTGTGGTGATTTACCAAGCCCCGGTGAGAGAGCATTACTCCCCGCGGTTTCCCGGTTGAGCCGGAGGTATAGATAATGTACGCAAGGTTCTCGGGATCCGCGATATTGCCGGGATTCGCCCGGGTGCAACCTTCCAAGAGCTCCCAATCCGAGCTGAAATGCACGACCTCAGGTTTTGCGAATCCCAGCTTCCCGAGCAGACCGGGCTGCGTAAGGAGCAGCGGAGCCTGGGAGTCTTCCAGCATACAAGCGAGGCGCTCCTCGGGATAGTCTGGATCAAGGGGCAAGCACGCCCCCCCAGCTTTCATGATGCCGAGCAAAGCCACGGTCAACTCCAGAGAGCGCGGGAGGCAAACCGCAACTGGCACGTCTTTTACAAGGTTTCTCTTGCGCAGATAGTGCGCCAATTGATTCGAGCGCTCATTGAGTTCCTTGTAAGTCAGTTGCTGGTCGCCCTGAACTACCGCAACCGCGCCCGGCGCCTTTTCGGCTTGTGCAGCTACCAACTCATGAACGCACATGTGGGAGGGATACTCGGCGGCGGTGTTGTTCCATTCTGCGACGATGCGCTGGCGCTCAGCGTCCTCCATCTGCGGCGCGGTCTTGGCGGTTCGCTCTTCGGGCGGCGGGTCATCACTCTCTCGCTCTTCGCTCTCTCGTTCTTCCGATGCGGAGCGGATCATTGACTTTGGGCTCTCGAAACTCACTTTTAACGAGGTGAGCCCACGCAATCCCAGGTTGGTTCGCCACACAAGTTTTTGAGGCTCGAGCTGCAGAGTCGGAAACCGGCGCAAAAGCGCTTCGAATGTGATCTGTCCCTCGAGCCGAGCCAGAGGCGCGCCAAAGCAGAAATGCGCCGCGTATCCAAATGCGAGGTGACGATTGTCTTGCCGAGTAATGTCAAATCGGTCCGGATCGGGGAAGCGTTCGGGATCGCGGTTCGCGGCAGCCATGATCGCAATCACTGCCTGCCGTTTACGGATCAGTTTTCCGCCCAACTCCTGGTCACAAGGAGCCAGGCGAGCAGTGTGCTGGCTGGGGCTGTCAAACCGCAGCATCTCCTCGACTGCGGATGGAATCAAGGACAAATCACCGCGCAGCTTTTCCATCTGGTCAGGATGGCGCAGCAGCGCGAGCAGGCCGTTGCCAATCAGGTTGGTCGTGGTCTCCTGCCCGCCCACCATGGTGACAATGGTATTGGCGATGACTTCCTCCTCGGTGAGACGATCGCCCTCGATTTCGGCGGTAAGCAGCGAGTCGATCAAACCTTCACGGGGATGATGTTTCAGTTCTCGCACCGCGTCCTGGAAGTAGGCAGTCATTTCCTCGACCGTGCGCAGCATGACCTGGGCGCGATCAGGATTGTGCTGAAAGTTGCCGAGCATCTCGGCGAAATTCGCGGACCACACCTTTAACTTGCGGTGATCGCTGACCGGCACGCCCAGCATCTCTGCGGTCACAATGGCCGGCAACGGTTCGGCCAGTTCGGTGATGACGTCCATGCCGGCTTTTTCCCGGACGGCGTCCAACAAGCTATTTACAATATCGCCGATGTGAGCTTTGAGAGTTTCGATGCGGGCGGGAGTGAATGCCTTGGAGGCCAAGCTGCGCAGCCGCGTGTGCGCGGGGGCATCCATAAAAAGCATCTGCTTAACCATTACCTGGGCGACCGGTCCCAGTTGCGACAAACCCATCCCACTCAACTGCTCCGGCGTGGGGGTGCGATCAGCGGAGAAGTGATGGAGCACGTGCAAGACATCTGCGTAACGGGTAACTATCCAGGCATGAAGGAAAGAATCCCAGTGCGCGGGGTCTTCCTGGCGAAGCCGATGAAAAAGCGGATACGGATTGGCCAACACTTCAGGATCCAAGAGATGGTAAAGACTGAGAGCCGCGCCTGGACTCTGCAGGCGGGATGCGGGTTGGCCGTCCTGCGACATCACTGCTTCCTTTCGACGCCAAGCAAAGGCCGTGCTCTCAACGCGCTCATCACCAGACCGGCTCGCATACCCCGGCGTGAGGGCAGGATTGAGCGACAATGTTGGGCAGTTATGTTTGACATCAGGCAGGGCTCTCGTTCGACGGATTCCTGTCCTCGATACTCTGCGTTCCCAGCTTGGCAACAATCAGTGCTTCAATCTCGCAAGCCATCTCAGCCAGAGTAGGATGATCGAAAAGTTGGAGTAATGGGAGATCGACACCAAAGACCTGGCTGATCCTGGTAATCAACTGTGTACCGAGGAGTGAATGCCCGCCGAGAAGAAAGAAGTTGTCGTTGGCCCCGACCCGGTCGACATAGAGAAGCGACGCGATGATGGGGGCAAGGCGCTCCTCGACGATGCCGCGGGGCGAGACAAATTCGTCTTCGCGAAGCATGTTGGCAGCACTCGGAAGCGGTAGATTGCTACGATCCAATTTGCCGTTCGCGGTAACGGGCAGCGACGGCATCTGTACGAACGCGGCCGGGATCATGTAATCGGGAAGTCGCTCGAGCAAATGCTTGCGCAAGCCCGTTGCTCTGACGGTTGCCTGTGATGAAAGGCTCACGTAGGCGACCAGCCTACTTTCTCCGCCTTCGTTCCCAGTTGCCACCACGGCACTGGCCTCGACCTCAGGGTGTTGATCGAGGGCCCTAACAATTTCGTTCGGCTCTACCCGGAATCCCCGGATCTTAACCTGCTCGTCGAGGCGACCCAAAAATTCAATTTCACCGTTGGCCAGGCACCGCGCCCGATCCCCAGTTCGATAGAGACGGTCACCGGAAATTGAACTAAAGGGATTTGGTAGAAATCTCTGCAAGCTCAGTTCGGGCTGATTGCGATAACCTCGTGCAACCCCCGCGCCCGCGACATACAGCTCTCCCGCGGCGCCGGGCGCCACCGGGCGCATGGCTTCGTCAAGGATGTAGATGCGTGTGTTGTCGATGGGGCGCCCAATGGATGGCAGCTTGCCGGCAACTTCTCCGGGTGCCACCGGCCCCGAAGTAGCGACCACGGTGCACTCCGTGGGACCATAATTATTAATCAGAGTAAAAGGCACAGTCGCGGCCGGCCTGTGATGCAGGATGTCCGCTCCGGTGAGCAAAATGCGTAGGGCGGTGTGGCTGGGCCATTCCAGCCTCAGCATCCGCTCGGCCAGAGGCGAGGCTAAGAAAGTAATGGTGATGCCTTCGGTTACCAGCCAGTCGCGCAAACCCTTGGGGTCATGCCGGAGAGCTTCCTGCGGAATGCGAACGCTGGCCCCGGCGGCCAGGTAAGGCCAAGTCTCCCAAACCGCAGCGTCAAATCCCACTGCCGCCTGGTGGCTTGCCCGGTCTTCCCCGGTGACCTGAAAAGCGCGGCAGTGCCAAGCGACCAAGTTTGCCAGGCCGCGGTGGGTGATTTCGACGCCCTTGGGTTGTCCGGTCGAGCCCGAAGTATAGATCACGTAGGCCAGGCTCGCATCCTCGATCAGAGATGGGACATTCCTCGAAGGTTGCGCTGCGATCTTGGGAGCCTGTTCTTCTAAATCAACCAGACGCCAATTGCCGCCGGTTATCTTGTTCGCAAAGCCGTGGTGAGTCACGAGCACGCTAACCGCAGCATCGTGCAACATGAAAGCCAGCCGTTCCGCCGGCGACGCGGGGTCCAGCGGAACATAAGCGCCACCGGCCTTGAGAATAGCCAGCGCAGCCATCACCATCGCAGGCGATCGCTCCATGCATAGCCCGACCAGTTGATTCGGCCCGACCCCAAGAGACTTCAGGTAGTGGGCCAAGCGATTGGAACGGTCTTCCAGCTCCGCAAAGCTGAGCAGCTCCGAACCAGCGGCGAGGGCTACCGCCCGTGGCCGCAGAGTCGCATGGAGTGCGACCAGGTCCGGAACGTAGCGCTGTGCAACCGGACTCTCCTCGATCTCGCTTGTGGCAATCATCTCGTCGGTGCTGATCCCACGGGTGTTTGGCTGGGATTGACGGAACATACAAAAAGTACCGCTCCTGTCACGCTCCCCGCGGACCATTCGCCGGTCACAAAAGCCTTCTCCCGGTGTTTTGTCCGCCTGGCAGCTACTTCTTGGTTTTGCTGAGCACGAGCCGTTCGATCGTGTCAACGCTCTGGAGACGTTCGGCGCTGATTTCTTCATCGCCGACTCTTACTCCGAACGTCTCCTCCAGGAAGGTGACCAAGCGGAAGACGCCGAGTGAATCGATGATCCCGTTATCCATCAACGATTCGTCGTCGCGGAATGAACTGATGCCCTTGGCACTCGCGAGCTCCTCACGGATGAACTCACGCACCTGATCTTTGATTGTGACTTCTCTTGCGGTGCTCATTTGCTGCTGGTCCTCCCGGACTTGAGATATTGAAAAGTGTTACTAGTAATCGCACAACTCACGACACTATCGAAGGCTGGCTGTCCCGGGACAGCTCGACACGATCCACTTTGCCGGTGGATGTCTTTGGCAGAGTCGTGCGAAATTCGATGAGTTCCGGAATCATGTATTTCGGAATTCGCGAGGCGCAGTGCTGTTGGAGATCGGCCGCCTTGAGACTTCGCGATTGATCAGGAGCGACGATTGCTTTAATACGATTTCCTACGATTTCATCGGGAATCGCCACCGCAACCGCTTCCCGGACGTCCGGGTGACTGAGAAGCGCGCTTTCGATTTCCCCCAGCTCAATGCGGTATCCACGGCTCTTGATCATGCTGTCGCGGCGCCCGAGGAAGTAATAATTGCCGTCCTCGGCCAGCGTCACCAGGTCGCCAGTGCGATAGATATTTTCCTGAAAGTTGTCCTGGAAACGGTTCGGAATTACCATCTTTTTGGTTTTTTCCGCGTCCGCCCAATATCCGTAGGTTACGCACGATCCGCGCACATACAACTCACCGCTGGCGCCAGCGTGGGTGACGATCTGATCCTGGTCATCAACGGCGAAGACCTCGGTATTTTCGCAGGCAACGCCGATCGGAAGTTTATCCATGCCGGCCAGGCGGCCCCGGTCAACTTTGAAATACGTGCAAACATTGGTCTCCGTCGGACCGTAAAGGTTGTACAACTCCACATCCGGCAGCAGCCCCGCCAGCTGCTTCAGATACTTCATGGGAAATATTTCCCCCGCGAAAAGGATGGTTCGCAGGCAGCGCAACTTCTCCGCTTTGATGTCGGCATGGAGCAGTAGCAGAACCAAAGCGGAAGGCACCGAATACCACACCGTTATTTTCTGCGTTTCGATGAAAGCCGCGAGGGTAGTGGGAAATAAGACAATCTCTTCGGTTGCAAGGTAAACCGTCGCCCCGGCTTCGATGGCATTGTAAACATCGAAGACCGATAGGTCGAAGTGCAAGGGTGCGTGGTTGGACAGACGATCCTCATGGCTGATCTGAAACTTCGCAGCACACCATTCGACGAAAGTCAGTGCATTCTGATGCGACAACATCACACCCTTCGGACGGCCGGTCGAACCCGAAGTGTAAAGAATGTAAGCCAGGTCCGTTTCGGTGAGGGTCACCTGGGGCGGGTGCGAGCCGGGAAAGTCTGCCAACATTGTCCAAGGAACCAGACCAGTTCCGTTTCCTGAGGCTGCCGGTTGGTCGACGACGACGCAAAAATCGAGAGACTGCAACGTGGAAGCGTCCAGAGCACGGCGCTTTTCATCCTTGGTAATCAGCACCTTGATTCCGCAGTTGCTGATAATGTAGCCAACGCGCTCCACCGGCGACTGCGGGTCGAGGGGTACGTATACGGCTCCTGCCTTCAAAACCGCAAACATGGCGACCACGGATTCCACACACTTGGGAAAAAACAGACCAATACGGTCGCCCTTGTTTACGCCGCGCTGCCGCAGGAGATGCGCCAGTTGGTTGGATTTTTCTTCCAACTCTCGGTAAGAAATCGTTGCGCCGCGTGCCCACACGGCAGTCTTCTCAGGAAACCGAGCCGCGCTTCTCGTCAGCAGTTGTTGAAGTATGTAAGCCATAGTGCCAGTGCCCCTGATGCGTGAGATGATCCCGAGCTCCGCTCAGAACCCGTGCAATCCCGAGATGATTACCTTCTGGATCTCGGAAGTCCCGGAGTAAATTTTCCCGGCAACCGCGTCGCGCAGCTCTCGTTCAATCTGATATTCGGTGATGTAGCCGTAGCCGCCGTGGATTTGGATGGCGTCCAGACAACTCTGGATACAGGCCTCGCTCACATACAGCTTCGCGATTGAGGACTCCCGCAGGGGATGCCGGCCCTGACTCTTAAGCCAGGCCGCCTTGTAGAGCAGAAGGCGACCGGTCTCCAGCCGAACTTCCATATCGGCGATCTTGTTGGCGATGGCCGAAAACTTGCCAATGGGCTGGCCGAACTGATTGCGTTCTCGCGCGTATTTCACCGAGGTTTCCAGCAGGCGCTGCATCATTCCCAAATGGCTCGCCAGAATGCAGGTGCGCTCCCACTCCATAGACGTCGTAAAGGTCGCTTGTCCACTGCCTTCTTTATCCAGCAGATTCTCCGCAGGAATCTCGCAGTCCACCAGGGCTACTTCACACATGGGGGAAGTTCGCAGGCCCATCTTGTGCAATTTCTGTCCAACCATCAGGCCGGGGGTATCCTTCTCTACAATAAACGCACTGACTCCATTGGCCCCCTTCGAGGGATCCACGTTGGCGAAGATAATGAACAAGTTTCCGTGCTGGGCATTGGTGGTAAACGTCTTGGTCCCATTCAATATGTAGCGATCGCCTTTGCGTACGGCCCGAGTACGCAGACTGTAGGCATCGGAACCCGACATGGGTTCGGTCATCGCGTGCAGGCCGATCCATTCGCCATTGATCAACTTTGGCAGGTAGCGGCGCTTTTGCGCCTCCGTTCCGAAGGTCATCAGCGGGATTTCCGTCGTCCACATGTGGGCGTTCAGGGAGAAGAGGAAGCCGTTATCCCGGCAACCGTAGCCCAGGGCCTCCAAGGCACAAACCGTGGTTAGGATGTCGGCACCACCACCGCCGTACTCCTCCGGGACCGGGAGACCCTGAATACCGAAGTCGGCGCACTTCTTCCAGTGAGCCCAGGAAAACTCCTCTTCCTTATCCCGGCGAATGAGGTCGTCGTTCAATTCTTGTTGAGCAAACCGTATGACTTCTTTGCGAAAGGCGGCTTGCTCGTCTGTCCACGCGAAATCCAAAGTTTCTATCCTCCAGGTGAACTACACACTGATCTTCTGCGTTTGCGTTTGAGGCTGAGGCTGAGGATCCCCATTCTTCGCGGCATCGGTCGTCTTCCACGGCATCTTCCGGAGACGGCCTCCGGGCAACTTGATGCGCGCCGGTACCCCCATAATCGTCGTGTTGTCAGGAACGTCGGTAAGGACCACGCTGTTGGCGACCACCAGCACATTATTTCCGATCTTGCAATCGCCAATGACCTTGCAACCTGGTCCAAAATAGCAGTTGTCCCCAATGCTCTTCACGGCAGTACCGATCAGCACGTTGGAATTGAATGTGCATCCGGAACCGATCTTTGTCGGCGCTATCAGCAGCCCATCGGCAGTGTGCAGAACCATGCCCGGCCCGATTTCTGCGTCCGGGGAAATCAGGATACCCGCCATCACAATCTGGTTGCATCTTTGCCAGATCAAGGCCAGGATCAACAGGAACTGGCGAATTACAGGAATCCGCAAGCTATGCGCCCAGCGCGAAAACCGGTATTGCACAATCGCCTTCGTTTCCCTTCGGATCAACACACGCCAGCCGCGCTCCAGCCTGCGGTGGCCGGCAGCGGCCCTCATATCAGCGCGCAAATTCTCAAACATTCTTCATTTCCTTTTCCAGTGACGAACCCACCACAAGTTAGCTTCCTTCACAGCCGGTTGTAAATTGATGTGGGGATCGGGAAGGTCCGCTGATTCAGGACCGCACCCAGAATCCGCACCTTCCCCGCTTGCATGTCTTGCACCGCTTTTCGGGCGGTTTCGCGCCGGGAAGAGTTTGCTTTCAACACCACTATGACTCCGTCAGCGGCAGCACCAAGCGCTGCGGCATCGTGAGAGACATTCATTCCCGGAGCATCGACGAGCACGTACTCTGCCTCGTTGCGCAGCTCCGCCAGCTTCTGCTGCACACGCTCCGAACCTAGATAAGGCAGGGAAGTCTCCGGGGAAGAACCGCAACTAACCAGCCAAAGATTGGGACGAGACAAGTGGCGGGCAAGGCTGCGGATGGTCTGTCGTCCACGCAGAGCGTCGGCCAGGCCTTGAGCGTTGTCCACGCCAAATTGGTAGTGCAGTCCAGGGTTGCGCAGATTGGCATCAACCAGGCACACCGGACCCGTAACCTGCGCTGCCAGTGTCTCCGCTACGCGGGCACAGACCCAGCTGCATCCATTCCCTGATTCGCTCGCGGTGAAGACCACCACTCGAGGAGCGTCCGCACTGGGCAGCAGAAACACGCGCTGCACAAGTTTGGTCAGCTGTTCCTGTTCCCCTGGCTCCAACTTCAGTTGCGGCTCGCTTACAACCAGTTGCGGCTCGGTCACAAGAACCGGTTCAGGCAGGTTCTGCTCGACTGCAAAAGTGTTGACCATTACCTGCTCTTTGCCCAAGTTCTGCAATAGCTCGAAATTGCGACTCATCCCGGTTTACCCTTTCATGTATCGACCCGACACCAATTTGTCAGCGTACCCAACAGTTGCGGCTCAGACAAAAATTACGCATCTGCCGATCCTTTGCCACCCGAAGCAACCTGATCCACGAACTCAGGAGTAATATTGTGCTGACGAATCTTGTACAGCAATCCTCGATAGCTGATGCTCAGCAGTTGAGCCGCTCGCTTGCGATTCCAACGGGTCTCCAGCAACGCGATGCTGATCGCGCGAATCTCTGCGGCGGTTCGCAGGCTGCGCAAGGTCGGCATCGTACCCGACGGAAGTTGACTTCCGGGGTTCCCGCCTTGAGTTGCTGTCGGATCGTAGTTAGTGATGCCTTCACTGTACCGAAATTGCGATTTCATTTAGATTTCTCGCTTATCCTGTATCCCAGGCGCCGATGAAGACCCTGCCGCCGGAACTCGCGTCGCTAAATTCACCTGCTCAGCCTTGGTTTGAAGAAAAAGCCCGCGGCCGCTCATGGCCCCGCCAATTAAGTCACCTTCGTCCGAGAAAGCCAAAATCTCTCCGTAAGCTCACTCGCCCGTAGCCAGTGCTGCTACGTGAGAAAGCATGACATTCAACAAGTTGAAGGGGAGGATCGTTAGCGCCCTCGTTTGGAAGGCGAGGAGTTCCATCAATACCGCAACAATGTGGTTCAAGACTACGAAAGCTTGCAAATTTCTGCAAGTGGTCAAATGCCCCAGAGACTAAGGTCCCTAGCCAGAAGCGATCAGATCTTCGGAAGCCGGCCCGAGGTCAATTGCATGTGGCGCTGGTTAGACCGAACACATCCAACTGGCCCCGGGTGTAGGTGGTGTCAGTAGGATCCATCGTTCCAAGATAAACAAATCCGTTCGCGATCGTGGGTACGGCAAACTTGGTCGCGTTTCCGGTTTTGTCGCGCGTCGGACACTGCGTCGTATCCCACAACTCAGGGATGGTGTGGGGGAGCGTAACGTGCTCGGCGTCAAATGCGTACAGCACGACCGGAGTCGGGTTGCCGGAGTTGTGACGGGGCCAGCCATTCCCCTTGACCCCCCAGACGATGGCCGTTCCCGTGGTAGTGCCGGAAGACGAAATCGAGAGACCAGGTCCGTATTCAAACGTTGTCGCGCTTCTTGCCGTATTGGTCTGGCAAATCGGCGACGGCGTACAGGTTGGTGGGCTCGTTAGGCTGACGTGAAATTTCATCAGGGGAGCAAACATGGCAGCGTAAAATAGCCTCGAATTCCAATACACCGCCGTAGTCATATATTGGCGGCCCCCGGAGCCCACAAAGTACTCCTGGACTGCGTTCGAGCCGGTCGCCGGGCAAGTGCTATTGGTGGGAGCAGTGAAGCCACCGGGGGTCGCACGATTCATCACGTAGATGTTGGCGTCCTTTCCGGCAGCTACAGCGAAATAAGCGGAACCCACATTAGGAAGAAGCATGACGCCCCCCGAGCCGAAGTCGAGATCGGTGGCATTCATGCATGCTTGACCAAAGGGCGTGAAGTATCCATTGGGCACAGTGGTCAGGTCCGTTTTCAGCTTGACGAAGCTGTCGCCATAATCCTGGCCGCTGTTGTTTACGTTGAAATCACCATCTCCGGTTGCGAGGTATAAGTAGGAACTCCCGTTTGGGGAATCGAGGTCTGCCGCCAAGCCCGCCCCCCCCATCCATACGCCTCCACCCTCTCCATTCGGAGTGCTGCTCCACATCAGTGGAGCCGCGGCGAGGTTCGCGGCGTCGAAACCAAATAGCCACCCGTGCGGGATGTTAACTCCGACCGTTCCGGTTCCATCCATTTCCGAAAAGGCGATATAGACCGTGCTATCCCCGTTGGAGAATGAATTAGGCAGGAGAAGCAGCCCGGGGCGCTGGATGTGGTTCTTGGACCCAAACGAGGTTTTCTGGTAGACCCCCGAGATCGCTACTGGACCGTTAAATTTTTCGGCAAGGGTCCCCAGGTCCAGCGCGTGCAGTCGGTGGACGAAACAGGTGACCGCTTTGGTAGTTGGGCAAGTCCCAGTTGTCAGCTCCGCCTCGCTCACTAGATATATCGTGTTCGTCGTAGTATCGATGACAGGAGTTCCCAGGATTCCGATGGTAGGCTTGACCGTATAACAGCTCGGGGCTCCGACATCCTCGCAGTGCACGGACTCCTCGCCTGCCTGAAGCAACGATACCTGGCTGATCTGGTTACAGTTGGTTCCGTCGATCGCATACACAGTGTCATTCATCGTAACGACGTAGACGATATTCTTATTGCCGCTGACCATTACCAGCGGCTGCGCAAGCACCTGACCATCGAAAACTGCCGAGCAAATCCTGCCGAATTGTGCGGAGACAACGTTGCTTTGATTGAGCACTGTTTCGGTCGAGTTCAATCCATCACGGGCGTTATCGTTGTGCCAGGTAATGACATTCGTTTGGCCGCTCATCAGGGCTGTGGAAACGAGGAA
>Ga0307476_10001089_pt1 | contig 17196 bp, 13 predicted proteins | sample atmos_gasesECM2C_2_FD_203314 | JGI IMG/M metagenome (GOLD analysis project Ga0307476, IMG submission 203314) | Hardwood forest soil microbial communities from Morgan-Monroe State Forest, Indiana, United States - atmos_gasesECM2C_05 | ecosystem: Environmental > Terrestrial > Soil > Temperate... | reverse complement strand
GCGCGCTCTCGCGGGACGGTTGCCCGCGGGCGTGGTGGCCGTCGCGCCGCAAGTCGAGCGCGACCGTGCCGTCACCGTGACGCGCGCCTATCGGGTCAATCTGAATATGCTGGCGCTGGTCGCACTGTGGACCGGCGCGTTCTTGGTCTTCTCGACACAATCGCTGTCGGTGCTGCGCAGACGGCGATCGCTCGCACTGCTGCGGGCGCTCGGGGTGACGCGCGGGCAATTGCAGCGCGCGCTCATCGGCGAGGGCGCCGCACTCGGCGTCGCCGGCTCGCTGCTCGGCGTCATTCTCGGTTTATGCGTGGCCGCTGTCATTTTGCGCTTCCTCACCGGCGATCTCGGCAATGGGCAATTGCGCGCGATGGGCGCCTCGATGCGCGCCGCGCCGTTGCCGATGCTCGCGTTCTTCGCGATGGGAATCGTGGTGGCGAGCATCGGCGCCTGGCTGCCGGCGCGCTCCGCGGCCCGGCAACCCCCGGCGCGTTCCCTGAAGGGCGGAGACGGCGGCTATGCGCAGGCGACGCGGCACAGCGCGTACTCCGGCGCCGCGCTATTGGGCGTCGGCGCCCTGCTATCGCGCCTGCCGCCCGTGGGCGGATTGCCGCTATTCGGCTATGCCGCGGTTGCCGCCCTGCTGTTCGGCGCGGTGTTGCTGGTTCCCATACTCACCGTGCAAGCCTTGAGCTGGGCGCCGCGCACGCGGCGCATCGTGCTCGACACCGCGGTGGCGCAGCTTCGCGAGAACGTCGGCGTGTCAACCTTGAGTTTGGCATCCATCATCGTGAGTTTCAGCTTGATGGTGGCCATGGCCATCATGGTGTACTCGTTTCGAATGTCGTTCGATCACTGGCTGGGTAAGCTCCTGCCCGCCGATATGCAGCTTCGCGAGCCCCTCGGCAACGACACGGCGTACTGGTCCGCCGCCGATCAAGCAGGCCTGGCGTCGGTCGCCGGCATCGCGCGCATCGAGTTTCGCCGCACCCGGCAGCTGCTGATCGACCCCGCACGTGCGCCGGTGATCTTGATCGCCCGCGGCGCGAGCGCCGCGCAGGCAGCGGCAGAATTGCCGCTGGTGCGGAGCACCTCAATGCCGGCGCCCGCGAACGCGCAGCCGGCGTGGATATCCGAGGCGCTGCAAGATCTCTACGGCTACAAGGTGGGCGGTCCGATCGATCTGCCGCTCGCAGGCCGCAGCCGGCGCTTCACGGTGGCCGGTGTCTGGCGCGACTACGCGCGCATGTCCGGGTCTGTCGTGATCCCGCGCCCGGCGTACATCGCCGCAACGGGCGATGACACGGCCAACGAGGGGTCGATCTGGCTCGGCGGCGGCGCAAGTGCCTCGGCCATCGAAGCCCTGCTGCGCGCCCGGTTCGCACGCGGCGATTCACTGGAGATTTTGACGAGTACCGCCCTGCGTGAACGCTCGCTGCAGATCTTTGATCGCGCCTTCGCCATCACTTACGCGCTCGAGGCCATCGCCGTCATCATCGGGCTCACCGGCGTGAGCTTTGCCGCGAGTTCGACCGCCCTCGCCCGCCGCGCCGAATTCGGCATGCTGCGGCACATCGGCATGTTGCGCCGGCAGATCGTCGGCATGCTGGCGAGTGAAGGCATTCTCACCAGTGCGTTCGGGGTTGCCTACGGCCTCGCGCTCGGCACCGCGCTGAGTCTGGTGCTGGTCTACGTGATCAATCGTCAATCCTTCAATTGGAGCATCGATCTGGCCATCCCGGCTTGGCAGCTTGCACTCCTGAGCCTGACGCTGATATTCGCCGCCGCCATCACCGCCATCTGGAGCGGACGCGCCGCGATGAGCCAGGATGCGGTGCGGGCCGTGCGCGAGGACTGGTGAGCTCATGCCAATGACCGGATTGGCCGCGCGATGGGCGCAGTGCATGCTCGGTGTGGCCGCCGCGGCAAGTCTTACGGCGGCAACACCGTCCTACGCTCCGGTGACCGATGCTCATGCGCTGACATTTCCCGCCGATTACGGCAGCCACCCGCAGTTTCGCACCGAGTGGTGGTACGTCACCGGCTGGCTGAGCACCGACCGCGGCGACCCGCTGGGCTTTCAAATCACATTCTTCCGCAGCAAACCCGACATCGACGCCAATAACCCCAGTTCCTTCACACCGCATCAACTGCTCATCGCGCATTGCGCCCTCAGCGACCCGAAGCGTGGCCGCCTCTGGCAGGACCAACGGATACGGCGCGCCGGGTTGGGACTCGCCGAGGCGGCGAGCGGCGATACCGACGTGTGGATCGATCGGTGGTCGCTCAAGCGCGATGCGGCCGGTTACTCCGCGAAGATCGATGCCGAGGATTTCTCCTTCGCTCTCACGCTCTCCGAAACGCAAGCCGTGCTCCTCAACGGCAATGCCGGGGTCAGCCGCAAGGGTCCGGCGGCGGGGGCTGCGAGCTATTACTACAGCCTGCCGCACATGCGGGTGGCGGGCACCATCACCCGTCAGGGCAGCGCCGACCGCGTCGCCGGCGAAGCCTGGTTCGATCACGAATGGTCGAGCGAGTATCTCGACGCCGAGGCGGTGGGCTGGGACTGGATTGGCCTCAATTTGGATGATGGTGCCGCGCTGATGGCGTTTCGCATTCGCGGCGCGCACGGCGAACAGCGCTGGGCCGGCGGCACGCTGCGCACCGGCGAGGGCAAATTGCAAATCTTAGGTGCCGACGAAATCGAGTTTCGCGCGGGGCGAACGTGGCTGTCGCCGCGGACGCGAATTGCCTACCCCGTGCAATGGCATGTGCGTGCGGGAACACGCGAGTTCGATCTCGAACCCCTGCTCGACGATCAGGAGAACGACACCCGCCTGTCCACCGGTGCGATTTACTGGGAGGGCGCCGTGCGCGCCTATCGGGAGCACACTCTCGTGGGCCGCGGCTATTTGGAACTGACGGGCTACGGGGAGCGGCTGCGCCTGCGATGAAGCTCACGTAGACTCGTCGCGCCGCACGAATTTGTGCATCGCCCGGAGACGGACACCGTGACCCGCGACCCTCGCTTCGACATCCTCTTCGAGCCGATCAAGATCGGTCCCGTGATCGCCAAGAACCGCTTCTACCAGGTCCCGCATTGCAACGGCATGGGCCATGCAAGGCCGCGGGCCCACGCCGCGATGCGCGGCGTGAAAGCCGAGGGTGGCTGGGCCGTCGTGAGCACCGAGGAAGTGGAAATCCATCCCTCGAGCGATCTGTCGCCCTTCATCGAGGGCCGGCTGTGGGATGACCGTGACCTGCCGGGGCTCGCCTTGATGACGGATGCCGTGCATCGGCATGGCGCGTTGGCGGCCATCGAGCTGGTACACGCCGGCATGAATGCGTTGAATCACTACTCGCGCGAAATCGCCATGGCGCCCAGCCCGATCGCCAACCCTGCAAGCTACGTACCGGCGCAGGCGCGCGGCATGAACAAGACCGACATTCGCGATTACCGCCGCTGGCACCGGGACGCCGCATTGCGGGCGCGCCGCGCGGGCTTCGACATCATTTATGTCTACGCCGGCCATGGCCTGTCGCTGGCAATGCACTTCCTGCAGAGCCGGCACAATCACCGCAGCGACGAATACGGCGGCAGTCTCGTCAATCGCGCGCGTCTGTTGCGGGAGCTGATCGAGGACACCAAGGAGGCGGTGGGCGCCGATTGTGGCGTTGCCGTGCGCTTCGCGGTTGATGAACTGCGCGGAGCCGACGGCATCAACGCCCAGTCGGAAGGCCGCGAGGTCGTCGCCATGCTGGCGGAGCTGCCGGACCTGTGGGACGTCAACGTCAGCGACTGGTCCAACGATTCCCAAACCTCGCGCTTCGCGCCCGAAGGATATCAGGAGGCGTTCGTTCGATTCGTCAAGACGGTCACCACCAAGCCCGTGGTCGGCGTCGGTCGATTTACCTCGCCGGATGCCATGGTGTCGCAGATCAGGCGCGGAGTTCTCGACATGATCGGGGCTGCCCGCCCCTCCATCGCGGATCCCTTCCTGCCAAGCAAAATCGAGCGCGGCGACGTCGATGACATCCGCGAGTGCATCGGCTGCAATGTCTGTGTGAGCGGCGACTACACCATGACGCCGATCCGCTGCACTCAGAACCCCACCATGGGTGAGGAGTGGCGCAAAGGCTGGCACCCGGAGTCGGTACCGCCGCGCTCCGGGAACGATTCGTTTCTGGTGATCGGCGCGGGTCCGTCCGGTCTCGAGTGCGCACGCGTGCTTGGCCGACGCGGCTACACGGTGCATCTCGCCGACGCCGCCGAGCAATTTGGCGGCCGAGTCACGCGCGAATCGCGGCTGCCGGGACTCGCCGCTTGGGCGCGCGTGCGGGACTACCGGCTGAATCAATTGAACGCCATGCAGAATGTGGAGCTGCTGCGCGGCAGCCGCGTCACGGCCGAAGAAGTCCTGCAATTCGGCGCCACGCAGGTGGTGATCGCCACCGGCGCGCGCTGGCGCCGCGATGGCGTCGGCAGGGCCAATGCGCGTCTCATCCCCGGCTTCGATGCGACCCACAATGTGTTCACGCCCGATGACGTCCTCGACGGCATGATCGGCCCTGTCGTGGTATTCGATGACGACCATTACTACCTGGGGGCGGTGCTTGCGGAGAAATTGCGCCTGGAGGGACACGACGTCACACTAGTCACGCCCGCTGAGCGCGTTTCCGCCTGGACGGTCAACACCTTGGAACAGCATGCCATTCAAAAGCGAGTGCTCGACCTCGGCATCGGGGTGTACACGAATCGCAATCTCGTCGAGTTCGACGGCTCGCGTGTTGTGCTCGAGTGCACCTACACGGCGCGCCATACGATCGCCTCGGCGGCCGCCATCCTCACGGTGACGGCGCGCCTGCCGAACGATGAACTTGCGCAATCGCTGCTCGCAGCGCCAACCGCCGCCGCCGGGATCGTAGCGGTCACATCGATCGGCGATTGCTTCGCGCCCAGTACCATCGCCGCTGCCGTGTATGCCGGCCACCGCCACGCTCGTGAGTTCGACCGGCTGCCGGCCGATGAGGTGCCGTTTCGGCGCGAACTGACTGGAATCTCTGAGCCGTGAAATGATGATTGGAGGTCCGCCGTGCGAATCGGATTCTTGGGTTTGGGTAACATGGGTGCGGCGATTGCTGCGAATCTCAAGCGCGCTTCGCATGAGGTGACGGTCTGGAATCGCAGCGCCGAGAAGGCGCGGCCTTTGGTGGAACTCGGCGCTGCGCTCGCCGCTACACCCAAGGCGGCCGCGACCGAGCGGGACGTCGTCTTCAGCATGCTCGCGGATGACGCTGCCCTCGACTCGGTCATGACCGGTGTCAATGGCCTGGTCGCGGGCCTCAAGCCTGGCGCGCTGCACGTTTCGATGAGCACCATTGCGGTGGCCACCGCCGAGCGGCTTGCCGCCACGCATCGCGCGCAGGGACAAGGGTTCTTGTGCGCGCCGGTGTTCGGCCGGCCGGAGGCCGCTCAGGCCGCCAAGCTGTTCGTGGTCGCTGCCGGAGATCCGGCCGACTTGCGCACGGCCGGCCCATTGCTCCGAGTCATCGGCCAACGGGTGTTCGAGGTGGGCACCACGCCATCCGCGGCGAGTCTGGTCAAACTCTGCGGCAATTTCATGATCTTGTCGGCCATCGAAGCCATGGGTGAAGCGGTGGCATTGGCGGCTAAAGGCGGCGTGGCAAAGCGACAACTGCTCGAGGTGTTGACCGGTACCCTGTTCGATTCCCCCGTCTATCGCACCTACGCCGCGATACTCGCGGCCGATGGATTCCGGCCGGCGGGATTTGCCGCTCCGCTCGGGCTCAAGGATATGCGCCTGGTGGGGCAATCCGCGGAAACACTGCGCGTACCCATGCCGCTGCTCAGCCTGCTGCGCGATCATTTATTGCAGACGATCGCGCAGCAGGGCGAGGACATCGATTGGTCCGCGATCGCACTCACCGTCGGCAAGAATGCCGGACTGTAGTCCCGACGCCGTGTTTTGCGCCTTGCAGGCGGGAATTTCGTGAGCCGCGCACCGCCGATCGAATAAATCGATTATTATCCGGTCATAAAATGCCGTGGCCAAGTATCGGCCGTTCGCGGCTGCCAGCCCGTCGGCAGTGCTGCTGCTATGACTGGTTTGGACAGGGAGTCGCATGATTGATCTGAATCGCGCCCGGGGACTAGCGCTCGTTGCACTGTGCACTTCGGTCATCGCTTGCGGTCGCCACGGCGACGAGACATCGAGCGGACCCGCGCCGCAGGTCACCGTCGTCACATTGAAAAACCGGCCGGTGACCTTGACCCGAAGCCTGCCCGGACGCACCAGCGCCTACCTGATCGCCGAAGTGCGTCCGCAGGTCAGCGGCATCGTCAAGCGGCGCCTGTTCACCGAGGGCGGCAGTGTCACCGCCGGGCAGGTACTGTACGACCTCGATGACAGTCTCTACCGTGCCCAGTACAACAGCGCGAAGGCCAGCTTGCAGAAGGCGCAGGCAACCCTGCAGGCGGCGCGGCTGGCGGCCAAACGATCCGCTGAACTGCTCGGCATCGAAGCGGTGAGCGCACAGGACAACGAGACGGCGGTGGCTGCACTCGGCCAAGCGGACGCGGATGTCGCCGCAGCCCAAGCCGCGGTCGACAGCGGCGCCGTCAACTTGGCTTATGCTCACATCGTCGCGCCCATCGGCGGGCGCATCGGCAAGTCGACCGTGACCCAGGGGGCGCTGGTCACCGCCGGACAGGCGGCGCCGCTCGCCACGATTCAGCAACTCGACCCGATCTACGTCGAGGTGAATCAATCGAGCAGCGAATGGCTGGCGCTCAAGCAGGACATCGATGCCGGCCGCGTCGAAACGGACCGCGCCGCGGCGCCGGCCAAGATATTGCTCGAGAACGGCGCCGCGTACCCGCACGAAGGAAAGCTGCAGTTCTCGGACGTGACGGTGGATCCATCCACCGGTAATTTTCTGCTGCGCGCCATCGTGCCCAATCCCCACTTGTTGCTGCTGCCCGGCATGTATGTGCGCGCGATATTGAACGAAGGTCTGCTGACGCAGGCCCTGCTCGCGCCGCAGGTCGGCATCACACGGGATGCGAAGGGCAACGGCAGCGCCATGGTCGTGAACCGCGGCGGTAAAGTCGAGGCGCGCAGCGTGCGCGTCTCGCGCACGCTCGGCGATCAGTGGCTTGTCGAGGAGGGATTGTCCGCCGGCGATCGATTGATCGTCGAAGGACTGCAAAAAGTGCAGCCCGACATGTCTGTGCAAGCGGTGGAACAATCCCCCCCAGCGAGCGCCACCGCGGACAATCGCTGACCCTAAGGCCGCATCGCATGTCGCGCTTCTTCATCGACCGCCCGATCTTCGCATGGGTCATCGCGCTCATCATCATGCTGGGCGGCGCCCTCGCGATCACGCGCCTGCCGATTTCCCGCTACCCGAACATTGCGCCGACGACGGTATCGATCAACGCATCCTACCCGGGCGCCGCGGCCAAGATGGTCGAGGATTCGGTGACGCAGATCATCGAACAAAACCTCACCGGCATCGACGGTCTGCTGTATATCAGATCGACCAGCGACAACGACGGCAACGTGTCGATCGTTCTCACCTTCCAGAGCGGCACCGATCCGGACATCGCGCAGGTCCAGGTGCAAAACAAGCTGCAGCAGGCGACGCCGCTCTTGCCCCAGATCGTGCAGCTGCAAGGCATCAGCGTCAGCAAGGCGAGCGGCAGCTTTTTGATGGTCGTCGGCTTCGTCTCCGAGGACGGACGGATGACCGCCAGCGACATCGGCGACTACCTCGCGAGCAACGTCATCGACCCCTTGAGCCGCGTTCCCGGCGTGGGTACGGTCGAACTCTTCGACGCCAAGTACGCCATGCGCATCTGGCTCGATCCGGACAAGCTCAAGGCCTATGGACTGACGCCGGCAGACGTCACCGCCGCGGTGCAGGCGCAAAACGCGCAGGTCTCGATCGGTCAGCTGGGCGGCGCGCCGTCAGTACGGGGCCAGCAGCTCAATGCCACCGTCACGGCCCTCGGCCGGCTGCAGACGCCCGAACAGTTTCGCAACATCGTCCTGCGCGGCAACGCGGCGGGATCGACTCTGCGTCTCGGCGAAGTGGCGCGCGTTGAGTTGGGCCAGGCCGACTACACTTACTCGGACCGGTTCAACGGCAAGGCGGCATCCGGCGTGGGCGTCAACCTGGCGACCGGTGCCAACGCTCTCGCCACGGTGCGCGGAGTGAGGGCCCTGCTCGAGAAGATCCGGCCGCAGCTGCCCGCGGGACTCAAGGCGGTCGTGCCCTTCGATGAGACGCCCTACGTGCGCAAATCCATCGAGGAGGTAGCCAAGACGTTGGGCGAAGCCATCCTGCTCGTATGTCTCGTCATGTGGCTGTTTCTGCAGGACTTGCGCGCCACGCTGATTCCAATCATCGCGGTGCCGGTGGTGCTGCTCGGAACGTTCGGCGTGCTCGCGGTGGCGGGCTACACGATCAACATGCTGACGATGTTCGCGGTGGTGCTGGCGATCGGGCTGCTGGTCGATGACGCGATCGTGGTGGTCGAGAACGTGGAGCGCCTCATGAGCGAAGAGGCCTTGACGCCCGTCGAGGCGACGCGCCGCTCCATGGATCAGATCACCGGAGCGCTGGTCGGCATCGCCACGGTGCTTTCGGCGGTATTCATTCCCATGGCGTTTCTGCAAGGCTCGACCGGCGTCATTTACCGGCAATTCTCGATCACCATCGTCGCGGCCATGGTGCTGTCCGTGATCATCGCCATCGTGCTGACGCCGGCCCTGTGCGCGACACTGCTGCAGCCGTTGGCGGTGCGCGCTCATCGCCCCAATCGCGGTTTCTTCCGTTGGTTCAACCATGGCTTCGACACCGGCAATCGCCGCTATCAGAGCATCGTGGCGCATATCCTCTCGCGAACCGGCCGCTACCTCGTGATCTACCTGGGCTTGGCCGCGATCATGGGGCTGCTGTTCTTCCGGCTGCCCACGGCGTTTCTGCCGGACGAGGATCAAGGCTTCATGATCGCCATGGTGCAGACGCCGGTCGGCGCCACCCAGGGACGCACCGACCGCGTCCTCGAGCAGGTGAAAGATTACTTTCTCGTCCAGGAGAAAGACGCGGCCGACTCGATCTTCACCATTGCCGGGTGGAGCTTCAGCGGCGGCGGCCAGAATTCCGGAATCGGGTTCGTTCATCTCAAGGACTGGAGCGAGCGCAAAGCATCGCGCCTCGGCGTCGATGCAATACAGGAGCGCGCCAATGACGCTTTGGGGCGAATCAAGGATGCCGTCGTGTTCGCCTTCGCGCCACCGCCCGTGTTTGATCTGGGGAATTCCGCAGGGTTCGATTTCTACCTGAAGGACAACGACGGCCAGGGCCATGAGGCGCTCACGGCCGCACGCAATCAGTTTCTGGACATGGCCGCGAAGGACAAGCTACTGACGAATGTGCGGCCGAACGGCGAGGAGGACGCACCGCAATTTCGCCTCGATCTGGACCCGGAGCGCGCCGCCTCATTCGGCCTCTCGATGAGCGACGTCAACGACACGCTCGCCGTGGCTTGGGGCGGGCGCTACATCGACGATTTCATCGACCGCGGCCGGGTCAAGCACGTCATCGTGCAGGCCGACGCGCCGTTTCGCATGGTGCCGGAGGATTTCAAGCGCTGGTACGTGCGCAACGCCCAAGGCAACATGGTGTCGGTGGGGTCGTTCGCGAATTCACATTGGGAATATGGCTCGCCGCGGCTGCAGCGCTACAACGGCGTGGCAGCCATGGATATAAACGGCGAGGCCGCCGTCGGGGTGAGCTCCGGCGAGGCCATGCAAGAGATCGAGAGACTGGTGGCCCGCCTGCCTGCCGGATTTACCGCAGAGTTCACCGGGCAGTCCTACCAGGAGCGCGCCGCCGGGGCGCAGACACCGCTCCTGTACGGCTTGTCGCTGATCGTGGTCTTTCTGTGCCTCGCCGCGCTGTACGAGAGCTGGTCCATCCCTGCCGCGATTCTGCTGGCGGCCCCACTCGGCATCATCGGTGCGGTGCTCGCCACGGCACTGCGAGGCCTGGAGCGCGACGTTTACTTCCAGGTCGCGATGCTGACGACGATCGGTCTTGCGTCCAAGAACGCGATCCTGATCGTCGAATTCGCCAAGGAAAACGTCGAAAACCGGATGCACGTGATCGAGGCGACACTGCGCGCGGTGCGCGACCGCCTGCGTCCGATTCTGATGACCTCGCTCGCCTTCGGGATCGGCGTCCTGCCGCTCGCTCTCGCCACGGGACCCGGCGCGGGCGCGCAGCGGGCCATCGGCACGGGCGTTTTCGGCGGCATGGTGGCCGGGACGTTCCTCGGCATCCTTTTTATTCCGCTGTTCTTCGTGATCGTGCAGCGGCTGTTCCACAGCCTGAACGAGGCTTGAGCACATGCGGACGTTGAGGCAGCCGCAATGACCATCCGGCAATATCTACGGTACCGCGGCAATCGATCTGCACTCGCCGCGATCGTGATTCTGCTCCTGACCGGAGCGGTGATGAGTCCGGGACCCCGTAGTTACGTGGTGAGAACCATTATCGGCGTGCTGATCGCGGCGCTGGTTGGCGCGATCTTTTGGGGCTTGTTCGAAATTCCCTGCCCCAACTGCCGCCGATCCCTCGGCCGCATCGGATTCTGGGTGGCCAACGGACGAATGCTCGACTCCTCGCCGCGCTGTCCGCACTGCGACATGAGCGTGGACCAAGAGCTGCCCGCCACGAAAAATACTTAGCGCCGGGGCCGCATCGGTTGCGGGCGCGGGCACCGGTGAACGTGCGTTTCTCGATGAATACGCCGTTTTCATCGCTTGACGCTCGCGGCATGGAGCGGACAATAGAAAGCTGTTCGGCCACTGCTCCCAGAAAAGAATTAACAGAAAAGCAGACTTCGCCGGGCCGCAGCGCACTGGCCGATGCGTTCCTCCCCGGGCGACCGACTGAGGATCCCCGAACGTTGCGTCGCGACCCCAGCGCTGTGGCGGTAGCCGGGGGCATCAGTGTCCCCGGGCGCGCCGGCCGCCGAGTATCGCCAGGGTTTCGGGACATCTCTTGTGCGGCCCGTCGAGAATAGTGATGCCGCCGCCGCGTTTCTCGCGCAAAATATCTATCATGGCAAATCGAACCGTTGAGAATTCCCCGCAGGTGTATGCGCGAATAGGCGGCGCGCTATACCTGGCAATCATCGTTCTCGGCGCTTTTGCAGAAGGGTTCGTCGCGGACAAACTTGTCGTCACGGGTGACGCTGCAGCTACGGCTCATAACCTCATGGCCTCACCGATGTTGTGGCACCTCAGCGTCGCCGGCAACCTGATCGTCGCGATATGCGCTGTTCCATTATTGTGGATCGAATATTTGCTGCTCAGGCCGGTGAACAAACAACTGGTCGTGCTTGCCGTGTTGTTCAATCTGGTGTCCCTTGCCGTTGAATCTGTCAGCAAGTTGTTTCTTCTCGCAGTCATGCCAACTTTGGCGAATGGCGATTACCTAAAGGCATTTGACCCACAGCAGCTGCAGATTCTCGCCAACCTCGCTCTCAGGTCGCATGACATTGCCTTTAATATTGCCTTGATATTCTTTGGTTGCACATGCCTCGTGAATGGTTACCTGATTTTTAGATCGGGCTATTTGCCCAAACTGATAGGAGTATTGATGCAGGTTGCCGGTTGGAGCTATCTGGCGGCCTGTTTTGCCGCGCTTTTCGCCCCCGCCGTCTCAGATCTGATATCTCCCGCCATTCTGCTCCCGCCATTGATCGGCGAATCGTCATTTTGCCTGTGGCTTCTCGTGAAGGGTGTGAATGTCGCGAAGTGGAACGAGCACGTCAACCGAGCCAGCGTCCAAAGAATCTGAAGGTCCGGTCCCAGGCCTGCTGCGACCAGACAGGGTCGTATTGGGTGGCGGGAATACGGCGCGGCCCCACCGCGGTCTCGTTGGCGAAGGCATGATGTGCTAGGTAGCGATGGAAATCGAAGGTCACGCCGGCCGCGCGCAGCTTGTCCTGCAGCGGGTCAATGGCGGCGATCGAAAAAAACTCGTCCTGCGTGGCCCAATGCGCTTGCAGCGGCGCCTTGATCTTGGTCGCGTCGACGTATTCAAGCGGCGGGCAGCCGTACCAGACAACGGCGGCGTCTATCTCCGGGGCCATGCATACGCTGAGCAGCGTCAGGGCGCCCCCCATGCAAAAGCCAGTGACGCCGACCTTGACGCTGCGCGTCTTTAGGAACTGCACGGCACCGCGGATATCCTGAGACGCCGCATCGCCGAAATTGAGGCCCGTCATGAGATGGTGTGCTTCTTCAGCCTCGACAGTGGCCTTGCCGCGGTACAGGTCGGGCACAAGGGCGAGATAACCCGCAATAGCCAGCCGCTCGGCGACGCCCCGAATCTGTTCGTTCACGCCCCACCACTCCTGGATAACGACGATTGCCGGCGCGCCGGCCGGATGTGCCGGCTCAGCCAGATAACCCGGTACTGTTTTTCCGTCAGGACGATTGAAGGAGACTGTCGTGCCCATTGTCAGATTCCTTTGAAGAAGATGATTGATACGCGTTGGTGCGCTCGCCTCTATTGAACCCTACTTGCGCGGGGCGGCGCAAACAACAAGTGCCGTGGGGACATGGAATTTCAGTCGTCCCGTTCGGCCTGCGTTTTGCGGTGCGGGTCGACCGGCGAGGTATGCTTCTTGCCTGGCGGTTCGGCCACATCCGGGGGCTTGGGCTGCAGACAGTCCTGTATATCCGACACGAGGCCCCTGATCGACTCGAGCGTCTCGTTGATGTTGTCGAGTCTGGCTTCAATGCCTCCCGCCGGACGTTGATTCTCGCGCTCTCGCGCGCAGCGTAATGCCTTCATGTTCAGAAGCCGCAGATCCGCCTCGATCCTCATGAGTTGATTTGCCAAGACGCCTAACGGGAGATTGATCGACATCTCAAGATTTGCAGAGGATGCCTCGGTCATGACCACCTCGATATCGCCGTCAGGAATGGGGGTTGCAGAGTGCAGTCATTTTGCCACACCGCCAACGCCGCGTCGGATGCGGCTTCGTGCGCCGCGATACCGCAGCGCTTCGACGATCAGGGCGAACGCCGGCGTGGGCTGGCGGCGACTCGGGTAGTAGAGATGATAGCCGGAAAATGGTGCACACCACTCGGCGAGCACACGAACTAGACGGCCTGCATCGAGATCGGTCTGCACCGCGTCTTCGGGAACGAACGCTATCCCTAATCCGGTCCTCGCGGCCCTCAGGCTCATCGACAGATCGTTGAACGCAAGTTGTCCATCCACCCGGACTTTCACCTCGCGCCCTGCCTTCTCGAATTCCCATGCGTAGAGGCCGCCGAAGGTCGGCAGCCGCAGATTGATGCACTGCTGGTCGGCGAGATCCTGCGGTACTCGTGGCGGCCGCCGCTTGGCGAAGTAGGACGGCGCCGCGACGGCCGCCATCCGCATGTCCGGGCCGATGCGCACGGCCACCATGTCCTTTGCCACTTGCTCGCCGAGCCGAACCCCCGCGTCGTAGCGTCCGGCAACGACGTCGGTCAGACCGTAGTCGACGCTGATCTCGACTTTGACGTCCGGATACTCGGGCAGTAGCCGCTCGAGAGCCGGCATCAGGATCGTCTGTGCCGCATGTCCCGCGGTCGTAATCCGGATCGAGCCTGCGGGTTTGTCTCGCAGCTCGCTCAGCGACGCAAGCTTGGCGTCGATCTCCTCGAACGCCGGGCTGAGCGTGCCGAGCAGCCGTTCGCCGGCGTCCGTCGGCGCCACGCTTCGCGTCGTACGCGCCAGCAAGCGAAGCCCCAAGTGCGACTCGAGCCGCCGGATGGTGTGACTCAGCGACGACTGTGTGATGCCGAGCTTCGCGGCTGCCCGCGTGAAGCTGCGCTCCTGCGCAACGGCGACGAAAGCGGCCAGATCGGCGAGTTGTGCGCGCTGCATTCATGCACCCCATTCATAGGTCCAATCGTATTCTAGCGGCTAGTCGGGAGAACCGCGACGGACTACAGTGCCGGAATGATCGTTGTCAACGTTTGGAGCGGTTATGCAGAAGCGAAAACTTGGAAACAGTAGTCTGGAAGTGTCGGCTCTCGGCCTTGGCTGCATGAGCATGAGCTATGGATATGGGCCGCCGGGCGACAGGCAGAAGATGATCGAGGTCATCCGCGCGGCCGTCGCGCGCGGTGTTACGTTCTTCGACACAGCGGAGGTCTATGGCCCCTTCACCAACGAAACTCTGGTGGGCGAGGCGCTCGCGCCGTTCCGCGGGCAGGTCATCATCGCCACCAAGTTCGGCTTCAAGATCGTCGATGGTAAACAGGCCGGCCTGGACAGCCGGCCCGAGCACATCAAGCAGGTCGCGGAGGCCTCGCTGAAGCGCCTTCAGGTGGAGTCGATCGACCTGCTTTACCAGCATCGCGTCGATCCCAACGTGCCGATCGAGGATGTCGCGGGTGCCGTGAAAGACCTCATCCGGGAGGGCAAGGTCAAGCACTTCGGCCTCTCTGAAGCGGGAGTGCAGACGATTCGCCGCGCGCATGCGGTTCACCCCGTGACCGCGCTTCAGAGCGAATACTCGCTGTGGTGGAGAGAACCCGAGGCGGAAGTGCTGCCGATGCTCGAGGAACTGGGCATCGGCTTCGTTCCGTTCAGCCCGCTCGGCAAGGGATTCTTAACGGGAAAGATCGACGAGAGCACAACGTTCGCCAGCACTGACTTCCGGAATGTCGTCCCGCGTTTCACGCCCGAGGCCCGCAAGGCTAACAAGGCGCTGGTCGATTCGCTCGCAGTGATCGCGGCGCGCAAGAACGCGACGCCGGCTCAGCTCGCACTCGCATGGCTGCTTGCCAAGAAGCCATGGATCGTTCCGATCCCGGGCACCACGAAGCTGCAACGCCTCGAAGAGAACTCTGGCGCAGCAGCGATCCAGCTCACCGCGGACGACCTGCGCGAAATCGACAGCGCCGCGTCGAAGATTACCGTGCAAGGGGCTCGCTACCCCGAAGAACTCAATCGCATGGTCGGTCGATAACTCGACCTATGATCCCCTCCATCCTTCCGTGCTGGCCGTAAAGTCGATGAAGAAGGAATTTGTCGTAAAGAACTGAATTCCAATCCCCGTCGTTTCGGTCGTGCTGACCGTTGTGGTCCCCATTCCTTGAGTGGTTGTTGGGTAGTTGTAGATAAAGCCGGAAGGCAGCGACAGCATGACCATCGTCCCTGCGGGTAAGACGGTAGGAGTCGAGCTGCTCGATGGGTCCAGCAGAACCATCGCCGGGTTGCCGGTATCGAAAAGCGGGGCGGCAGTGAATGCGCCGCTGACGGGTCCTGACAGGGTTATGGTGGTGTTCGGAATACTCGCTTGACATACCGCAAAGTCTTGAATGGTCAAAGGACCCACGTACGTCGACGGAGGGCAAATCAGGCTCGACGTGCTGAAGCCGGTTTCCTGGGCTTGGGTGAGACCGATGGTAAGTATCGGAACCGGGGTGCAGTCGTCGGCCACGGTGATGTCGCATGACTGCAAGGCGGCGGGATTTAGCATGAACCCCGCGTCAACGCCCGAGGCGTAGCTAAAGTATTTGAAGACACTGGCCACGCGGCAGCTCCCCAGGGTGCTGGCTGCGCATACCGGATATCCTCCAGGCGGCTCGGTGGAGTTCGTCACGTTGATCAATCCCGGCCCGCTATTGACCCCAAACCAACCCCGTTGAATGGGCACGGGCTCTGGATTCCCAGTCGCGTTGTCGGTAATCAGGTAGTACAGAAATACCGGCATGACCTGGGTCGTGAGTTGTCCGTCGGCATTCCCAAAAGTGATGGTGGCGTAACCGATGTTGCCGGTCTGGGATCTACCGTTCGTCGCGTATCCGTACTTGCGGACTCCTTGTTGATTGGTGACAGTAATCCCGTTGTAGGTGATCGAGCTCTGCCCTTCCGGAATGACAAATCCGGCGCTGCTCACCAGTGTCGACGGAAAAATATCCTCGGCATACAAGGTAACGCCTGCCGAGCCGGTATCGAAGGCCAGTGGCATATTGACCGCTTGCGATCCGACGGCGGTCACCATCAGAAAGAGTCGGGGTCCGGTGCTCGAGGATTGGACTGGATAGAGGTCCATGGTCATCGAGTGGGGAATCGTACCCGCTGGAATGGGGGGTGGCGGCGCGGGTGGAACTGAGCCATTCGATCCACCGCCGCATGCGGCAACCGCCAATGCCACTGCCGCCATCGATCCCAATCTGACCTTGAAGCGGTTCATCCTTTCATCCCTCTGTTATCGGTCGTGCGCCGCTTTGCCCCAGTCGGTGGCACTACGATCCAGGTGACGAGGACGAGCGCGGCAAACGCGACGTAGGCGACGGTAAACACCCACGGGGGCGCGTCGTAAAAGAGTATCCCGTCGACCCAGCGCTCGATGAAACCATGAGTGGATTGCTGGCCGCGCAGGTCGTACTCCCATACCGTCAAGGGGCAGGCGATCCCGAGCAGTGATTCGGAGGCGATGAAAAGAATGGCGCCGAGGTGCAGGACGCGCCAGTGCCAGCGTCTGACCCATGCCCAGTGCAGCGCGACTCCTAGGTACACGAGCGGAACGCCCGCGAGAACGAACAGCACAATGAGGAAGTGAGCGACTACGATGGCGTCGGCGAGCATGGGATGTGGAGCAAGATCACGCTTCGCCGCGCGTACCTGTTCGTTCGCCGATGTGTCTATCTGGACGTCGCTGTCGCCAACTCTCCAAACACCTTTGACGCGATGGCATCCACCTGCTGCGGCGTCATTTTGGCGAAAACGCCTCCCCAGGCGGACGACGTGGTGTTGTAGGTACGCTCGCCGAACTCCTTCCCGTCGTTCAGGTCGGTGTAGCTGGCCTTTGCATCAATATAAGCATTGCCCGTCATGACGCCAAAAAACACCCGGGAGCCAATGCCGACCATTCGATAATCGTTGACGTAGACTTGCAACAGGGTTCCGGTTTCGCCGGTCGATCGGGCTTCGCCCTTCTGTACGTCGAACGCCACGCCCGCTTCCTTGGCGTGATCAGAGAACGTCGCTCGCCATTCCTCCTGGAATGCAGGCCAGTCTTTGGCCTGCGTCACCACGGCCGGACCCGTCATGTTCAGAACGAGCCGTTTGGCCGACGCCGGAGGGGTG
>Ga0307476_10001088_pt1 | contig 17200 bp, 15 predicted proteins | sample atmos_gasesECM2C_2_FD_203314 | JGI IMG/M metagenome (GOLD analysis project Ga0307476, IMG submission 203314) | Hardwood forest soil microbial communities from Morgan-Monroe State Forest, Indiana, United States - atmos_gasesECM2C_05 | ecosystem: Environmental > Terrestrial > Soil > Temperate... | reverse complement strand
GCCCATCCAGGTAATTGCTCCGGAGGGGACGGTTGTGAATGCGCAGCCCCCGGCGGCGGTGGCCGGCGGAAATGTCGAAACGTCGCAGCGCATTGTCGATGTTCTGCTGCGGGCTCTGGCTCAGGCCATTCCGGACCGCATTCCCGCGGCGGCCTCTGGAACCATGAATAATCTCACCATCGGCGGAATCGATTCCCAAACCGGCCAGCCCTTTGCTTACTATGAAACGGTCGCGGGAGGCATGGGTGCACGTCCGGGCAAGCCCGGTGTCTCCGGCGTGCATACTCACATGACGAATTCGCTGAACACTCCAGCAGAAGCGTTGGAGTATGCCTATCCTTTACGGGTTCGCCGCTACTCCTTTCGGCGAGGTAGCGGGGGCGGCGGAAAGCATCGCGGTGGCGACGGCATTATTCGCGAAATTGAAGTGCTGACCGACTGCGAGGTCACGCTTCTCGCCGACCGGCGCACTCGTGGGCCGTGGGGACTTGCTGGTGCCGAGGCGGGGTTGGCAGGAAAGACCAGCGTGATCCGCAGCAGCGACTCAATCGAAGAGATGGCGGGCAAGTTCAGTACGCGGCTTCGGAAGGGCGAGCGCATCCGGATCGAGTCGCCCGGTGGCGGCGGTTGGGGTACGCGTTGATCGGAGAAAATTGAGGAGACGTCCATGCACATCATCAAATCGGTTGGGGTGTTGTCGGTTGCCAAAATCCTGGGATTGGTCTACGCATGTTTGGGCCTGATCTTCACGCCGTTGTTCCTGCTGATGGGACTGCTCGGATCTGCACTCGGTCAGCAGAACAGTCCCGTTGCCGGGATCTTTGGTATCGGCTTTGCCGTTCTTATGCCGGTGCTCTATGGGGCCGTGGGTTTTGTTGGGGGCGCGATCGGCGCGCTGCTCTACAACTTGTTTGCCAAGTGGGTGGGAGGCTTTGAACTGCAAATAGAGGTGCGGCCACAGACTCTGACCGCTCCGTACCCGCTCATTCCGCCCACCGGTCCTGCATCTAATTCGTAAGTAACAGGTAGAGTCTCATGACGGACGCTGCAGCGCACTATCTCGACGAGGCTCGGCGCCAGATGCGCGGACACAAGCGCCTGGCTGAGGGTGCAATGGCGCAACTCAAAGACGAGGAGCTGTTTATCACGCTTGACCTGGAGTCGAATTCCATCGCTGTCCTGGTGAAGCACATGGCGGGAAACATGCGTTCGCGCTTCACCGACTTCCTCACCTCCGACGGAGAGAAACCCGATCGCTATCGCGACCAGGAATTCGAGCTAAGCCCTGCGACCACGCGAGCCGATTTAACGAAGTGGTGGGAAGAAGGCTGGGCGCGGGTGTTTGCGGCAATCGAGGAGCTGAAACCGGAGGACGTGACGCGCACCGTGACCATCCGCGGTGAGCCCCATACCGTGCTGCAGGCCGTCAATCGCCAGATCGCGCACTACGCGCAGCACACCGGGCAGATCGTGTTCCTGGCCAAGCACATCCGCTCCGGCGCGTGGAAGACGTTGAGCATTCCGCGGGGCAAGTCAGAGAGCTATAAAGCGGCCCCTCCGAGGAGTGAGAAGGGGCTGCTGCCTGAACGGTGAGCTCACCCAATTACGATGGCGAGAGCATGGTGAATTCCGGCGGTGCTAAAATCATACGTTTTGTGTCTAAGTCTGAATTCATAAGGTAGCGGTCATGCCATCCACGATGTTCGCGGTTGTAAAGCCAGAGGCCGCGCCGGGCGCCGAGCTTCGCGAGGTAAAGATTCCCGCCTTCGGCCGGAACGACGTGCTGGTCAAGGTAAAGGTCGCGTCGATCTGCGGCACGGATCTGCATATTTACAACTGGGACCGCTGGGCGCAGAACCGAATTCATCCCCCGCTAATCCCGGGTCACGAATTCTGTGGCGAGGTGGCCGCATTCGGCGATGAAGTGACCAGCGTCAAGGAAGGCGACTTCGTCTCGGCCGAGATGCATGTGGCTTGCGGCAAGTGCCTGCTATGCCGCACCGGCGAAGCTCATATCTGCCAGAACGTGAAGATCATCGGCGTGGACGCCGACGGCGCTTTCGCCGAGTACGTGGTCATTCCCGAGTCAAACATCTGGAAACTTGATCCGGCCATTCCGCAGGAGTATGCCTCGATTCTCGATCCGCTGGGCAATGCGGTTCACACCGTCCTGGCGGGCGAGATCGCCGCGAAAACAGTTGCCATTACAGGCTGCGGGCCAATCGGGTTGTTCGCGATTGCCGTGGCGCGGGCGGTAGGCGCGACCAGCGTGTTTGCCATCGAGGTGAACGAGCACCGGCGCAAGATCGCGCGCGAAATGAAAGCCGATTACGTGCTCGATCCGTCGAAAGAAGACGTGCGCGCGATTGTGATGGAGAAGACCGGAGGGCTGGGCGTGGACGTGGTGCTCGAGATGGCGGGACATCCCGACTCGATTCGAACCGCTTTCGATATCGTGCGACGCGGCGGAAGAATTTCCCTCCTTGGCCTGACATCGAAACCCATCTCGCTGAATTTCTCTGAAGACATTATTTTCAAGGGCATCACGGTGCAGGGCATCAACGGGCGGCGCATGTACCAGACCTGGTACCAGATGACCGCGCTGCTCAAAGCCGGCAAGCTCAACCTGCATCCGGTGATCACGGACCGCATCGCAATGAAGGATTTCTCCAAGGCGATGGAACGTCTCAAAACCGGCGAGGCTAGTAAAATACTGGTGTATCCCAACGGCGTGCGATGATTGTGTGGAGCGGGCACTCTTGTCCGCGGACCTCTCAGCCAAAGATTCACTCGCGGGATCGAAAATTGTAGGAGCAGATGGAATTATGGCCCTTGATGCGTTCGTGCGCTGCACCTGCATCCGGGACGGCAAAGCCAAGCCCCACCCATTCCCCGGCCGACTCGCCTTCGACGAGAGCGGCGAGCCGATGCTGACGGGCGATCCTACCGACGACGAATGGGAAGCGCACGACCAGTGGCTTGCAGATTCGTGCGAACACGAGGGATGTATCCTTTCGTTTTTCCTGGGCAACATTACGAAAGTGGGGAATCTGCGCAGCTTCCTGCGTCACCTGCAGGGAAAACCAGGACCAAGATTTCCCATTTTGCTGGAGAAAGTTCTCTACGACGGCACGCACACCGGCGACTGGATCCCCATCAAGGAGTCTCCGGCGTTGTTGAAGGAAGTTGATACCGTACTCCACTCCAGCGACATTCTGGCGGAGTCCGAGAAGGAATTCTTCACCAACATGAAGCAATTGTGCGAGGCCAGCATTGCGACCGGGAACCCGATTATGTTCTGAACCACTTCTTCGCCACGGATTTACACGGATCAACACAGATTTATTCTTTCCGCTTCCAATCCGTGTGGATCTGTGAAATCAGTGGCAAATAGCTTTCGAGGTTTTTCATGACCACCGCAACCCGCACTAATCCGCTCTCTTATCTGACCGATCAGCTCAACGAACTCAAGGCCAAGGGCACGCATTTCAAGCTGCGCGTGCTGGAGGACGAGCAGACGCCAGTGTGCACGTTCGACGGCAAGAAGGTAATCAATCTGGCGTCGAACAATTACCTGGGCTTGACCACGCATCCCAAGCTGCGCGAGGCGGCGCTTGAGGCCACGCGCAAGTACGGCGTGGGATCAGGCGCGGTCCGCACCATTGCCGGGACCATGAAGATCCACATGGAGCTCGAGGAAAAGATTGCGCGCTTCAAGAATGTGGAAGCCTGCGTGGTCTTTCAGTCAGGCTTCGCAGCCAATGCGGGTGCCGTCTCGGCAGTGCTGGGCAAAGAGGATTTCATTATCTCCGACGCGCTGAATCACGCATCGATCATCGATGGCGCCCGTCTTTCGAAGGCGCAGATTCTGGTCTTCCGCCACAAGGACGTCGCCCATGCGGAAGAACAATTGGCCAGCGTGAAAGATAAGCCGGGCAAGAAGTTGCTGATCACGGACGGCGTGTTCTCGATGGATGGCGACATCGGCCCGCTGCCTGGGCTGTGCGATGTGGCTGAGAAATACGGTGCCATCATGATGGTCGACGATGCGCACGCTTCCGGCGTGCTCGGACGCAACGGCCGCGGCACCATCGATCATTTCAAAGTGCACGGGCGCGTGGATATTCAGGTGGGAACTTTATCGAAGGCCATCGGAGCCCTTGGCGGATACGTCTGCGGAACGCGCGATCTGATCGATTTTCTTTATCACCGGGCGAGGCCGTTCTTGTTTTCGACCTCGCATCCGCCGTCCGTTGCAGCGACGTGCATCGCGGCGTTCGACGTTCTGGAAAACGAACCCGAGCGCATGGAAAGACTCTGGGAGAACACGCGCTTCTGGAAAAAAGAACTAGGCTTGCTGGGCTTTGACATCGGCGGCCGCGCCACTCCAGCCAGCGAAACTCCGATCACACCCATCATTATCGGCGACGGCAAGCTCACCATGGACTTCTCCCGCGAACTGTTTCAGGAAGGTGTCCTCGGCACCGGCATCGCTTTCCCCACAGTGCCCGAAGGCAAAGCCCGCATCCGCACCATCATGACCGCGACGCACACGAAGGATGAGTTGGAGCGGGCACTGGGGGTGCTGGGCAGCGTGGGTAAAAGGATGGGGATTTTGGCTTAAGCCAGTAGAGTTATGTCTGTTCTACGCCTTATTCCGCGCGGTACACGACTCTCCCGCTGACTATCGTCGCCACCACTTTCCCCGTAAACTGCCACCCATCAAACGGAGTGTTGTGCGACAGCGACCGTGACTTGGCGGCTTCGAACGTCCAGCGCTTCTTGGGATCGAAGATGGTTACGTCAGCGAAGTTGCCGCGGGCGAGCGATCCGCGGCTGCGGAGGTCGAACACACGGGCGGGGCCAGCGGTAAAGAGTTCTACGATACGTGCCAGAGGAATCTTGTGCTCGCGATGAAGCTTCGTAATCGCCAGGGCCAATGCGGTTTCGAGTCCGGTGATGCCGAATGCCGCGCGCTCGAACTCGACCTCCTTTTCGTGCGTGGCGTGAGGGGCGTGGTCGGTGGCGATTGCATCGACGGTGCCGTCGGCGAGCGCGACCAGGATGGCTTCACGGTCGGTCGCAGAGCGGAGCGGCGGATTCATCTTGAAATTCGTGTTGTACTCGCCCACATCCTCGTCAAGCAGGGTGAAGTGGTGCGGCGTGACTTCGCAGGTAACGCGAGCCTTGGCACGCTTGCCGCGGCGTACGGCCTTGAGCGCGTCGGAAGTGGATAGATGAGCCACATGCAGGCGGGATTCGCGAATCTGCTGCGCGAGAGTGACGTCGCGATCCACGATGTTCGCTTCGGCGGCGGCCGACATGCCCCGCAGGCCGAGGCGGAAACTCGTGGGGCCTTCATGCATCGAGCAGTGCGCGGTGAGGCGAGTGTCTTCAGCGTGTTGCACCACCGGCAGGTTGAGCTCGGCGCCGAGCCGCAGGGCCGCGCGCATAACCTCGTCGTCAAGGATGGGCTTGCCGTCGTCGGTGACGGCCACAGCTCCAGCACGTTGCAGGGCGGCAAAGTCGGTGAGTGTGGCACCGCGCGACCTGCTCGTTGCGGCGGCGATAGGGAAGACGTTGACCACAGCTCCCCGCTCCGGATGCCGCAACCACGCGACCCAGTCAGCCGTGTCCACCACGGGCGCGGTGTTGGGCATGGTGCAGACTGAGGTGAAGCCTCCAACCGCGGCCGCGGCGGTGCCGCTAGCAATCGTTTCTTTGTAGCTTTGTCCGGGCTCACGCAAATGAACGTGCAGGTCGATGAATCCCGGGGCGACGATGAGGCCGCGCGCATCGAACTCCTCGTCGGCGCTGCCACGCACCTTGTTGGGCGGCGCGACTTCGGCGACTCGCCCATCGCGCAGCAGAACATCCATGGGCGCGTTGATCTTCGCGGCCGGGTCAATCACGTGGCCGCCTTTGATCAGCAGGCTTGCGGCTTCTCGGCTTTGGCTCTTAGCACTCATTCAGCACTCAGCATTCCTGTCCGGGACTGTGACGTCGCTACAAGCATTGCTATGAATCCGCGGAAATCCGTGGCTCATCTCGCCGTTCCCAGCGCCTGCGCCAGAATTGCCATGCGTGTGGGGACACCGTTATGAACCTCGTCGACGATCACCGATTGCGGACCGTCGGCGACTTCAGAGGTCAACTCGAGGCCGCGGATAATTGGTCCGGGATGCATGACGATGGCGTCGCGCCTGGCCAACTTCAACCGTGCCGGGGTCAACTGATAGTGCGCGATGTAGTCCTGGAGGCCAATCTCCTGCCCCGCGAGGCGCTCCTTTTGCACGCGCAATAGCATGATCACGTCCGCGCCCCGAACGGCCTCCTCCGCATGACGAGAGAGGTGCAGGCCGGGCGCCAGAGTGGCTGCCACCTCGGGCATGAACTCAGGCGGACCGCACAGCGTAACCCTCACCCCGAGCTTGGTGAGCAGATGGCAGGCCGAGCGCGCGACGCGGCTGTGATAGATGTCGCCGATGATCGCGACCTGCAGGCCCTTGAACGATTTCTTGTGCTTCAGGATCGTGAAGGCATCAAGCAGGGCCTGGGAGGGGTGTTCGTGCATGCCGTCGCCGGCATTGATGATGGGAATATCGAGATGCTGGGCCATCAGGTGAGGCGCGCCGGCAGCGGGGTGGCGAATGACGATGGCGTCCGCGCCCATGGCGCGCAGGGTGTAGCCGGTGTCGAGCAAAGATTCGCCTTTCTCGATGCTCGATCCTGAGGCTTGCACCAGGGTGGTGATGGCGCTCATTGATTTGGCCGCGATCTCGAAAGAAGATCGAGTGCGGGTGGAAGCTTCGTAAAACAGCAGCACAACGCGCTTGTTGCGCAATAGTGGACGCGCTTTGAGAGGATTCATCCGGCGGGCCAGCTTCAGCAGGCCCAGGATTTCCTTCTCTTCCAGGTGCTCGATACCGAGCAGTGAACCGCGCGCCGTTTTGTTCATCGTCCAAGGATGCAAACGGTGCATCATACCCGGCCAGCGCGGGGCAGGCAAGGGCAGCGACGGCGATTGCTTCGGACGGTAGAATGCAAGACTATTTCTCGGAAGTTCAGGGGCCGGCGACGGCTTACGGCCGGCTCTTTCGGCTCAGCAAGACTCCTGTTAGCGCTCCGGCAACGCAGCCTGCGGCAACCGAGAACACAAGCAAAACTGCCAGGCCGTCCATCATTTTGCTGGCCAAACCTTCCGGCCTTTTCAGCAGTTCGAGGGCGGCTTGCACCTGGGGATCATTGGATCGAGTGGCAAGCTGCTGGAAAGCGTCGAGCATCCCTTGGCGGACGGGTCCGCCAGCTTGCAACAGCGCGAGCGCCAGGGCTGCAAAAACGGCGGAGATCGCGGAGAACAACAGCCCGCTGATTGCGCCGAGTTGCGCTCCGGAGCCGGCATCGACTCTCCAGTTTGGGTTCCGGCGGCGATAGAGAATGACGGCCAAAACTCCAGCACCCAATATGGCCAGGGGCGGGACCATCAATCGCAGACCCGTAACCAGAAACCCAACCAAAGCAGCGACGGCGCACGTCCGGAAAGCCCGCGGCCACTGGATTCCTGCGGATGGCGAGGGAACACTTAAAGGTCCCGGAACAACGGGCGGCGCCAAGGGAAAAACGGTCAGCTCATTGGACGCAGCAGTCCCCGCGACGGATAGCGCTGCGGGCTCCGGCAGGGCCACGCGAATCTGGGGCGCCCCGCATTGCGAGCAGAAAGGCTTGCCGTCCTCGACGCTGTTCCCACATTTATGACAGAGATGATCCATTGGATCTCAGAAAGGCTTGCTTGAAGGTATCGCACGACGAGCGGCAGGCGCAAGGAACCGCCGCCGCGTTATCGCGTCGATAATTTGAGACTCTTTGGCTTTCGCTCTAGATGTCGCCTTGCTTGCCGCGCGTGTGAACGTAAATCAGGGCGAAGGTTGAGCCGCCGCGGCCGTCATGCGGCTCGATCGCGACGACGTGCTGGTTGTCCGCGGTGCCGACCTTCAGTTCGGTGACCGGACCGGCGTTGTCGCCTTCGCATTTGAGTTCCTTGGAATTTTTATCGTCGTCGACATCGACATCTGCATCCCCGTCGTGTTTGCTCCTGTGGCACTCGAGGACCTTGCCGTACTTCTTCAAGTGTTCGCGGTAGAAGCCAATGACTTTGGCGGGGGCATCCTCGGAATCGTATTTCGCGACCACCAGCCTCATGCCGAAGGCCTCGGTAAGAAGGCCGAGGTTGAGCGCATCGCCGTTCTCCTCGTCGTGCCGTAGCCGCGCCCCTGGATAGAGCGGCAATCCGGCTTTTCGAGCGTCCGCGTCGTTGCCCATGTGCAGGTCACCTACGGAGCTCTGAATATCAAGATGCTTGTCCTGACCGCTGTCCGAGTTCTGGGCCTGAGCGGCCAAGCTGGGAATCACCATGGCGACGCCGAATGCTACCGCGAGGATCGAACGAAGAATTAATACAAAGGCGTTCGGCCGAAACATGATTTCCTCCTTTAGGGAGATCCCGAAAAAGCGACCTAGATGTCGGCTCCCTTGCCGTGCGTGCGCACATAGACGAGGGAGAAGCTGGATCCCTCACCTTCCGATTCGACAGCCACAATGTGCTGATCGTCTTTCTTGCCCACTTTGAGCTCGACGTTCTTGCCGTGATCGCCTTCGCAGGTCAACTCGTTTGAATCGTTCTTGGAACCATGCGAGCCCGTATCCATATCCAGATTTAGACTGGAAGTGTGGCATTCGAGAACGGCGCCATACTTTTTCAACTGATCTTTGTAAAAAGAGATGACCTTGGCGGGAGTGTCGGCGGACTCGTACTCCAAGGCAACGACTTTTATGCCGAATCCGAAGCCGGAGATGTTCACATTGGCGCTTTTGTCACCGCCGTTGGAATCCTTCTCCTTCAACCGTGCGCCCGGATAAACTGTCAGACCCACGTCGGAGACGTCCGCTGGTTGGCTGACGTGGACTCCGCCTACGAGTGTGTTGATGTCCACCTGCTTGTCCTGGCCATTGGCCTCTTTCTTTACGTTCACGCTGCACGCGGCCACGAGCAGGAGCGCAGCCATGCTGGCTCTGGCAGCCATTGCTACGAATGCAGACAATTTGTTTCTGCGCATGTTAAGACCCTCCACTGGCAACCTGAACCGGACGCTGCAGGCCGGCGCCGCGCCGGGCGACATTGGGAATGCTCACCGGAAGATGCCCGCGGACGGCAATCTCCCCAAACAGCGCTTTGACCGCGCCTAACTCAGACACCGACGCGTTGGAAAACGTACACATGTAATTCTCAGTCTTAGGGAAGTCCGCCGCCACGTACGGGTTTCCCATGGCGACGACGACGGTCTTTCCCGCTGCACGATCAAGCAGGTGCTCCAGCAGCGCACCGGTCGCATCCTCCATCGCAACCGCATTCCCCACTCTGCCCGCCGTCGGCACCACATAGATCGCTGCCACCACGGTCTTGGCTTCGTCCACGGCCTTCAGCACCTCATCGCTCATTCCAGCGGCGATACGCGGATCCACATAGAGCACGCGCGCATCAGGAATTCTGGCGCGAAGCTCGCGGCCGAATACTCGGCCTGACTCCGTCCGCACATCTTCTGAGAAGAGCACCGCGACCGTCTGACTGCGTGTCTCCTCTGTTGTTGTATACGGAAGTCCGGCCTTCGCGGTTCCCTGGTATTTGAGCGAAGATTTGAGGGGCAGAACCTTTCCATTATCGCGCACCAGGGTGATCGCCGCATCAGCTATCTGCTGGCCGAAAGCCAGATTCCCGGGTTTGCCCACCAGGTTGGCGAGGGCCTTCACGTCTACGGTGCGAGCATCCTGCAGCCCAAGAGACGCCTTTGTCTTCAGGATCTTGAGCACAGAGTGGTCGAGGCGCTCGCGGGAGATTTCGCCCGACTGAACCGCCTGGAGCATGGCATTGTACGAGGCTGGAAAGTCGGCGGGGATGAGCAACAGATCGTTGCCGGCTTTGAAAGCCTCGACGGCGGCTCGTCCGATGTCGTTGGCGAAAAGGTGGGTCAGCGCGGCCATGTCGAGCGCGTCGGTGACGATGATTCCTTTGAAGCCGAGTTGTTTTTCCAAAAGGTCCGAGACGATGGCGGGCGAAATCGTGGCCACATGGTTGGGATCGGAATCGAGCGCAGGCACGGTTACGTGGGCCACCATAACTGAATCGACCCCTGCCGCGATGGCTTGGCGAAAAGGCGGCAGTTCGATGGAGTCGAGGTGGGCGCGGTCGCCGTTGACGCTGGCGACCCCGAGATGCGAATCGGTGGCCGTATCACCGTGACCGGGAAAGTGCTTGACCGTGGTCAGCATCCCGCCTTCATGCGCGCCTTTGATATAAGCCGCGACCAGATCTCCGACCTGTTTTGGATCTTCGCCGAACGAGCGCGTGTTGATAATGGGATTCGCGGGATTCGAGTTCACATCGGCATCGGGGAAGAAATTCCAGTGAATGCCGATGGCGCGCGATTCAAGGGCAGTAATGCTTCCGAAAGTCTCGGCGTCTTCGACCTTGCCATCCCCGCCGAAAGCCATGGCGTGCGGAAAGACCGTGGTTCCCAGCAGGCGCATCGAGACCCCGCGTTCAAAATCGGCGGCGAACAGCAGGGGCAGCTTCGATTCACTTTGCAGGCGGTTGAGAAGTTCCGCGGCTTCGTAGGGTTCGCTGCGCAGAAGATATGGGCCGTCCACATGGACCGTCATAGCGAACGCGCCCACGTGATATTTCTGCATTTCTTCGCGCCACTGCAAGTATTCTGGGTTGTCGACGTTCAGAAAACTGGCGCGGCACCAGATCATGAACACCTGGCCGACTTTCTCTTCCAGAGTCAGCTTGTGCAGCGTCTTTTCAGCCCATTTCTCGCCGTCGCGGGTTAAACGGACGGGGCCGGGGCGCTGATATTTGTCTTTGGCAGACGCTGACGTCGTGAGCACGAGGGTGAGCAGCAAGAAGAGAAGTTTGCGGTGCATGAAGAGAACGATAGCAGAAATGTCGACCTGCGGCGTCCCATTGGTTCATCAGTGCTTATCCGTGAACATCCGTCGCAAGGGTGGCGTCTGTCCTGGCCATAGCTTCGTGCTGAATCTGCTCATCATCCCCGAAGCCGCGCAACCAGTGCACCTCAGGCTCGCGGCGAAACCAGGTCATCTGCCGCTTGGCGTAGTTGCGGTGAGCCTGCTGAGCCGCCTGAAGCGCCTGTTCGCGTGTAAGCTCTTTGCGAAGCAGTTGGACCGCCTGCTCGTAGCCGAGCGAAGCCAGCGGACCCGCCGCGTCGCCGTACTTCTCCAGCAGCGTCCGTGTCTCTTCCACAAGCCCAGCTTCGAACATCCGTTGCGCGCGCCGGTTGATTCGTTCATAGAGCTCCTTACGATCGGGCTTGAGACCGAGGCGCAAAATACGGAAGCCGCGCAAGGGCTCGCGCCCGTGCTGCCAGAGTTCCGTCATCTTCTGGCGCGATGCGAGGCATACCTCTATGGCGCGGATTAGTTTGGGCGAGTCGTTGGCATGAATCTTCTCCGCAGCCGCAGGATCGAGCCGCCGCAGGATGCGATGAAGGTGCTTAGATCCGCAGCTTGCAGCCCGTTCACGCAATCGTTCGCGCAGTTCCTCCGAGCGCTGCGGGCCGGGGAAAAGTCCTTCGAGCAGGGCACGCAGGTAGAGTCCGGTTCCGCCTACGAGGATTGGCAAATGCCGCCGCGCCTTGATCTCTTCGAGCACTTGCCGCGCCTGGCGGGCATACTCCCCGGCTGTGATATGGCTGGTTGGCGCCACGCAGTCGAGCAAGTGATGCGGAGCGCGGGCGCGTTCGAAGGGCGTGGGCTTGGCGGTCCCGATGTCAAACTCTCGGTACATGGCGACGGAATCGCAGTTCACAATCTCGCCGTGGAAGCGTTCCGCCAGCGCCAGAGAGAGCGCCGTCTTTCCGCTGGCCGTAGGGCCGAGGACGACCACCAGCAGCGGTTCAGACTGCACCGAGGGCTCCGTCAGCGCACGCTCCAGGGAATGGCGTGCCAGTACCGAATCAGCGTGAGGACGAGCAAAAGAAAGGCAATCAACAATAGGCCGGAAGTTTCCGTGGCATAAATCGCGTGCCGGCGGTGCTTGCCGGGGGAGTCGTTCTGGCGCCGAGCCTCAGGCACAAACATATTGTACGCTCAGCCGCAAGGCGCGCTCGCGTTGTATCTACGTCCTCATCCGCGCCGGGCGCCGCGGGGCTTGGTGCTACACTACGCGTCGGTGGTCGCTTTCTCATGCCCGCTTCCCCAGGTAACTCCGGCAGACTCGCGCGCTTTGGAGTCTTCGAGCTCGATCTCGCCGCGGGCGAACTGCGCAAAAACGGCGCTAAGCTTCGCCTGCAGGAACAGCCGTTCCAAGTTTTGGCTTTACTGCTCGAGCGCGCCGGCGACGTGGTCACACGCGACGAGTTGCGCCAGAAACTCTGGGCCTCCGACACCTTCGTGGATTTCGACCACAGCCTGAACACCGCCGTGAACAAGTTGCGGGAGGCCCTGGGCGATTCCGCATCCAGTCCGCGCTACATCGAGACGCTGGCACGGCGCGGATATCGATTCATTCCAGCGACGACATTCGAGCTGGATTCCCCGAACCTGCATCCTGACCTGGAAGTTCCGATTCCACGGCGCAGCCTGACTCGCGGGTTATTTGCGTTGATCCAAGTGATGTACATTGTCTTCTATCTCGTCGCGCTCTTCCGCCTGCATGCGATTCAAGGAATCGCAGATTCTTTCCTCCCGGGATGGGGCGCGACCACGCTGGCGGCGCTTGTGATGGTGACGGCAGGCGTAGGAATTCCTTTGCGCTGTTACCTGCTCTCCGCCGTGGGATTCGACTACCAGCGTCTGGGCGAGAAGTTCCAGCAGACGTTTCCTTTCATTATGGCTCTCGATCAGCTCTGGGCGGTGGCTCCGTTCCTATTGATGAATAAGATCGGCTTGGGCGCGGCTTTCGCGGCCAGCGCGGGCCTGCTCTACGTACCGTTTTCGGAACGAACTCTGATTCGCATGGCGTATGTGAAACAGGGAGAATAGGAGGGTATCTGCCCGAGCAGAATGTCCGATTTTTCCATGGAACCAAACTCACGAATTGCGCGTAATCTCGTCTAAGAGGCTGGGTGGGAGTGTGTCTGCGCCCAGAGGAGGATTATTATGAAGCGCATGGTGCATGCACGCTGGTTGTTCACCGGTCTTGTTCTCAGCGGCTTGGTTTTCTCGTGGGCCGCGTTGCCGGCGCGGGCCGACGATTGGTCGAAAACCTATACCCTCACCGGCAAGCCCGATCTTCGGGTGGAGACATCCGACGCCGACATCCGCGTTTCCACCTGGGACCAGAACACCATCGAGGCCAAGGTGACGACCACGCGCTACAAGATCGGTGAAGACGGCATCCGGATCGAGGAGCATCAGATGGGCAACGTGGTGGAGATTGACGTGCACTACCCGCACCACGGCGTCACGATCAACTTTGGCAATTCAGGCAGTCATCACGTCGACATTGACATCCACATGCCCCGCGAAGGCCGGGTAGACCTTCACACTGGCGACGGCAAGATCGAGATCGGCAAGTTTAAGGGTGAGATGCTGTTGCGCAGCGGCGATGGCTCGCAAGAGATCGACGCTGTGGACGGCAAACTCCGGGCGTCAACCGGGGACGGCCATATCCATGCCAATGGCCGCTTTGACGAGCTCGACCTCAAGACCGGGGACGGGCGCGTGGAAGCCCGGGCGGCCGCCGGTTCGGCTCTGGCTACAGGCTGGAGGCTCGAAAGCGGCGACGGCACGGTGACGCTGGAAGTGCCGGAAAACCTGGCGGCAGACGTGGATCTGCACACCGGAGACGGCCACATCGATCTGGATATGCCGGTCACGACTGAAGGCAAGGTTCGCGAGGGCCAGGTTCGTGGCAAACTGAACGGTGGTGGAAATCTGCTGGTGATTCATACTGGAGATGGATCGATCCGGCTCCGGAAGAGCTAGCGGGCCTCGGCTCTCGACCTTGACGCCAGGCTTATACTTTTCGGTTCCAAAGGGTTTCGATTTCGACACAACCACTTTGCCCGCAGTGTCTTCTGCGGGCAAATGGAAGAGGGTTCTCTCATGGCATTCTCCCGTATTTGTGTAATTACTCTTGTGCTCGCATCGCTGCTTTGCTTGGCCAGCGCTCAACAGCCCCCAGCCGCGGCGCCGTCGAAGCCCGAACCGGCTCTCGATGTTACGTCGATGGATCGGAATGTAGATCCGTGCGTGGATTTCTTCAAGTATTCCTGCGGTGGGTGGATCAAGAATAACCCGATTCCTCCCGATCAGTCGTCGTGGGACACCTACTCGAAGATGCAGGACGAGAACCGGGGCCGGCTGCGCGGGATCCTAGAGGCCGCCGCTGTGTCTGACCCCAACCGCAGCGCCGCCATGCAGAAGATTGGCGACTACTATTCCTCCTGCACTGACGAGAAGGCGATCGAAACCAAGGGAACGGAGCCGCTGAAGCCGGAGTTGGAGCGAATTGCAAAGATTGACTCCAAGGCAGAGATCGCCGATGCAGCCGCGGCCATGGTTCATAGCGGCGCGCTCTTTCGTTTCGACTCCACCCAGGATTTCAGGGATGCAAATCAGGTGATCGCAGAAGCGGACCAGGGAGGACTCGGCCTTCCCGACCGCGATTATTACGTGAAGGAAGACCCCAAGTCAGTCGATCTGCGCAAGGCTTACCTCGCCCATGTGGAGAAGATGTTCGAATTGCTCGGAGATCACCCTGATACGGCAGCCGCGGAAGCGCAGACCGTCATGCGCATCGAAACCGCGCTGGCCAAAGGGTCGATGACGCGGGTAGAGCGCCGCGAACCGAAGAATCTGGACCACAAGATGACCACCAGCGAACTCGAGAAACTCAGTCCCGATTTTCAGTGGCAGGTCTACTTCGCCAAGGTAGGTCTACCGGCGCTCGCCTCGCTCAACGTGGCGTCTCCCGGCTTCTTTAAGGTCATGAACGAGGAACTCGAAAAAGAAAGCGTTGCGGACTGGAAGACGTATCTGCGCTGGCACCTGGTGCATGCCGATGCCCCGTTTCTTTCCGCGGCCTTGCTGAACGAGAACTTCGCTTTCTATGGCAAGACCTTGCGGGGCCAGCAGGAGCTCCAACCGCGATGGAAGCGCTGCACCGAAAACGTAGACGATGACCTCGGAGAAGCTCTGGGCCAGGTGTACGTGGAGAAGTATTTCAGTCCCGATGCGAAACAGCAGGCACTGAAGATAGTGAAGGAAATCGAGGCGGCCATGGCGCAAGACATCAGCTCGTTGCCCTGGATGTCGCCGGTCACCAAACAGCAGGCACTGGTAAAGCTGCATGCCATGGCCAACAAGATCGGCTATCCCGATAAGTGGCGTGACTACAGCAAGCTGGAGATCGTGCGCGGCGACGAACTGGGCAACGTCACCCGGGCGCGCAAATTTGAATTCGACCGGCAACTGGCGAAAATCGGCAAGCCCCTCGACCGAGGCGAGTGGGACATGAGTCCGCCCACGGTGAACGCGTACTACAGCCCACAAATGAACGACATCAACTTCCCCGCGGGAGTGCTACAGCCGCCGGCGTTCGATCCTAGATCCGATGCCGCCCCAAACTATGGCGACACCGGCGGCACCATCGGGCACGAACTCACCCATGGCTTCGACGATGAAGGTCGCCAGTTCGACGCTCAGGGCAACCTGCGCGACTGGTGGACCGCCGACGATGGCAAAGAATTTGTAAAGCGGGCCAGTTGCATTTCAGAGCAATATTCCACTTACACGATCATCGACGACATCAAGATCAACGGCAAGCTGACGCTGGGCGAGGATGTCGCCGACCTAGGCGGGCTTATCCTCGCTTACATGGCGTGGAAGGACGACACTAAGGGACAGAACCTGCAACCGCTCGACGATCTCACTCCCGACCAGAGATTCTTCGTGGGCTACGGGCAGAGCTGGTGCGGAGAAACCCGCGACGAGACCAAGCGCCTGCGCGCCACTGTAGATCCGCATTCTCCCGAGAAATACCGCACCAATGGCGTGGTCTCGAACATGCCGGAATTCCAGGAGGCCTTTCACTGCAAGGCCGGATCGCCGATGGTGAACCAAAACCGTTGCCGCGTGTGGTAGAAGGGCGAGTCGAAAAAAACTATTCCATTTCTTCTTTGGTGGGGTTGTAAAAGAAGCGAAACCGGAGAGCCAGATACTGTCCGCCAAAATCGCTGGGCAACGCCGGAAACGGGTCTGAGCCCACAATGCCGGCCCAGGCTGCGCGATCCAGTGGAACATCTCCGGAAGGAGCTACCAGCTTCATGCCCGCGACTTTTCCATCCTTAGTAATCGCGAATTCGATGATCAGGTTTCCGTGTTTTCCCCATGCCGATTCCGGAATCGCGCGGTACCAATTCTCACGCACGTCATGAAGTACACGCTGCAGGTATGGGCCGAAGTCTACGCCTTGCGTGTCGCTGAGAATCTCAAGGTTGCCCACTTGGCGGCCATGCGTCCCGTTGCCTAATCCGAAGTCGCCGCCGTTACCCTGACCGCTTCCGGGACGGGCAGCTGCTCGAGCCGCTTCCTGAATGGCGTTGCCCGCGGACATAGGCCCGCCGAACTTCTTGAACTCATTGCTGACGTTCGGCGCAGTCGGTGTCTGCAGCTGCGCAATCTGCGGATTCGGCGCTTGCTGAGGCTGGGCTGCCGGCTGATTCTGTGCAAAGCCGGCGGACGACTGAGCCGGCGCCTGCGGTGCACCGCCCGAACCGGGCGCTCCCGGCGGCGGCGTCAGAATCTTGCGAAGCTCCTTGACATCCAGTCGAGGATGCCGCGTCGTGGCGATGCGGTTCTTGTCGGATGCGATGTTCGTGTCCGGCTTCGGCACCTTTTGCAAGTCTGACGGAAGCTCGAGGAACGTCAAATCCTTGCCGTTCGTCAGATTCTTCGCCACGACAGCCGAATGCCATGGCAGGTATTTTTCAAGTCTCTCAATATTGAAGATGCCAATGAGGAGAATAAGGTGGACGATGACGGAAATCCACGCCGCTTCGCGGCGCCGCGACCGTGCCAGATCGTCCTGCAACTGGATGAGCAGATGCGGCACGCGGGCGGCGTCGTCATCCAGATCACGGTAGGCCGTCTCCCATCCCTGGGCGTCGTACAGCCCAAG
>Ga0307476_10001087_pt1 | contig 17211 bp, 12 predicted proteins | sample atmos_gasesECM2C_2_FD_203314 | JGI IMG/M metagenome (GOLD analysis project Ga0307476, IMG submission 203314) | Hardwood forest soil microbial communities from Morgan-Monroe State Forest, Indiana, United States - atmos_gasesECM2C_05 | ecosystem: Environmental > Terrestrial > Soil > Temperate... | reverse complement strand
CGCGGCCCGAATGCACCGGCGCTCTGGTTTCATGTCGACAGCCCTGCCGCGGCGCGCGCCGCCGAAACGGTGCTCCCTAGCACGGAAGAGCCGATTCTCTGCCGAACGGCGGGTCACCGAATTCGAGTCTTCTACTCGTCGGCAAGCAGCAGTTCCCCGTCGGAAAGCATCGAAAATCAGATTCGTACTGCCATTCGCAGGATGGCCTCGAAGATCCTAGGTGAGTCATTTCGCTCTAGCGGAAACACCAGAGGTCTTCAGATGCCAGTCGAATGCGACTCAAAAGGGCAAATCAAAATCACCGGATTCAAATCTTCGGGCGATGTTGACGAAGTCTTTGGCTGGGTAGATAGCCTTTTTGGCGCTCCATATGGAGCCGATGCCGTTAAGAACATAGTGTTCTATGAAGGCCCCGATCCTAATGGAGTGGCTGCTGGATACGGTGAGCGAGCTGATGACGAGGATAAGAGCAGCTCTGACTCCTTCCCCTTTCCTCTTGGCCAGAATAACAATAGAGTTTTGTCGGCGTCTGCAGTCATCTATGCGCCCTACTGGTGGTACGACGTCTCACTGCATGAGATGTTCCACACGATAGGCGCTGTGCAAGATAGTGCTCCCGGCAGCACCGTTGCAGGTCACTGCTGGGATGGAATCGACATACTTTGCTACGACGACGGCGGATTGCTAGGTGGATTATACAGCGAGACCAAATGCCCTGCGACGAGCGGCTATGGAACGCCCAGCGGAATACCGCTCGATTGCGAATACAATACTTACTTCGATGCCTTAGAGGAGAGCGGTGAGTATTTGAATTCTCACTGGAACACTGGTGGATTTGAGGATCCCTTCTTGGTAGAAGCGCCATCTTCCTCCTCGCCAAGCGTTGAAACCCTGGGGTTTTCTAGTCTGACCAAGACCGGTGTATCCCTCAATGGGAGTGTAAATCCAGGGGGCCTTCCGAGCGGTTATCACTTTGAATATGGTCTCACTACTAGCTATGGCCAAAAAGGCCCGATTCCAGATGGCACCCTAGGGTCAAACCTCTACGTGATCCAGAGTGTGTCTCAGGCGATTGGGCAGCTATTGCCGGGCACTCTGTATCACTATCGGCTAGTCGCTTCGAACGCCAAAGGAACGAGTGTTGGTGGTGACCGGACCTTTACGACTCCGGTCTCCTGGAACGTTCAATCGACTCCGAATGCCAGTGGAGCGGAACACAGCGTTCTCAACGATATGTCCTGCGAGCCGGCCAGTACGAATTCCTGCACGGCTGTCGGGAGACAAACCACCAGTGCCGGAACGAGTACGCCTTACGCCCAGTATTGGAATGGGATCTCCTGGGCAAGTCAGACGACGGCGTCACCCGCTGGTGCGACGGCCGCGGAGTTGCAGGCTGACCACTGCGTGTCGAAAACCTCTTGCGTGGCGGCTGGCTCATACACGAGCAGTTCGGGTACGTTCTCCTTGGTCGAGGCGTGGAACGGCACTAGCTGGGCCATTCAGACGACGCCGAATCCTGTGGGTGCAACCGAAACGCGGTTGAATGGCATCTCGTGCAAAGAAGTATCGGCCTGCATTGCAGTGGGCTATAAGGGCAGCGGCAGCGGTTCGCAGCCTGTCGCACTCCTTGGGAATTCAGGATCGTGGTCTCTGCAGACCGTGCCATTGCCATCTGGCGCTGTCGGAGCTGAATTGACCGGGGTAGAATGTACGTCTACGACTTCCTGTCGAGCCGTAGGACGGTACTACCCAACGGCTAGCAGCACGACGTACTGGGCGATGGCGTCTACTTGGAACGGTAGCGCGTGGTCGTCGGAAGCAGTGCCAAAACCGACGGAAGCCCCGAAACGAAGCATCTTGCTGGATATCTCCTGCGCAGGGGGAAGCGAATGCACTGCTGTCGGCGGGTACCTGAATTCCAGCAGTGTCCAGGTGTCGTTCATTGAGCGCTGGAACGGAAGCACTTGGTCGTGGCAAGCGAGTCCGAATCCGGCGGGATCCCTCAACACTCCGCTGCAGAACGTATCCTGTGTCGGAGCTTCTCCCTGTGTCGCCGTCGGAGACTGGCTCGACTCAAGTGGCGTGTGGCGCCCGCTGGCGCAGTTCTGGGACGGCTCTAGCTGGACGATCGAGTCGGTCGAAGCTCCCACGGGTCAGACCGTCGGGCTACTCAACGGGGTTGCCTGCAGGAGCCGGTGCCTTGCAGTCGGCTTTTACACGGCGAGCGGCAAAGACAAGACCTTGGGAGAGATCCGGTGACTGAAGTCCCGCCGATCGGGCAGCCCGCCGGGCTTCCGCCTGGCCATGTGAAGGTCCGAACTCGCACGGACTATTTCTTCGGATCCAGCTCTACGGCCTCATCGGCGCTGCCGGCTGGCCAGTTAGAGAGCCAAAGTTGGCTTGCTAGAGGGAATCCCGTCCGGCTGATTCCGAGCGTAACCGGCTGAAATTGTGGTGGACTGTGGCACCGAACGCAGTCAGCACCCGAAAGTGGTCAGATGCTGAGTCGAAGGGGCAGACGCGTGTGGAGCGGCGTGAGCTGGGGATATTTGACCCGAACGGCGTCGTAGAGGTCAACCCCTTTTGGCGCGTGCATCGTCAGGAGCATCACGAAATCGAGAGGAGGAGCATCGGTCAGGACTCCCTCCTCGCGAGCCAGATACGTCACGGTGAGCTGCGGTCGAAGCAGGCCGCTCGCACGCATGCGGCTGCGTGCGTGGAGGATGGTCTCCCACTTTGACTCGTCGCGACGACGCTGGGCCTCATGACGATGCCGGTTGGGCGACCGCGTTGCCGGCAAGCCGCTGAATTCGTAGCCTTCTCGCATTAACTGGGCGGCCTCGTCCTGTTCAGTCCCGACATCGACGACTTTGCTGTGTTTCGTGTCTCGGTTGTAAAAGGTAAAACGCTGCGCATGTGGCCGGAATGACACTTCCACGCCCGCCTGCGTGTACTCCACTGGATTCCGGGGATCCGTGGGGGCTGAGAGCACGATCGTCCATCGCATCGAGACCGTCCGTCCCGCGACGACCGCCTCATCGAGAGGAAACGGCAGCGAGACTGCTTCACCCCGCGAAATGGAGTCTCGGTAGAGAACCGTTGCTTCGTTGGGCGGGCATTCGAGCATCGTGTCGAACCGTTCAGGGATTCGCCCGAATCCAGAGTTCTCCGGATCAAAAGGGTCCGCGGGTGAAGCACCATGGACTGCGAAGGCGCGGAGGAGGCGAGGGTCCAAGCCAGGCGCTCCCAGCGTTGCTGACAGGCCCGCGAGAGCGTGGACGACGCAAGGAGTTGCAAAGCTCGTGCCTTCTGCCTCGCCCACGATCCCGCCGCTGGTGATTCCGCGGAATGGCCGGTCGCCGACGCCTCCGAAGGCCACGCCCGTGGGCTGCATCCGGCACCCAGGACGGCCGGGTCCTACCGCGCTATATGGCGCCCGTGACCAATCGTCGTCCGGTTCGGGTTTATCGCACGCACCGACACCGATTCCATTCGCCATGTCGGAGGGAACCTGGATCCGGTTTGCGCCAGTCGCCGGATCGCGCTGGCCGTTGTTACCCACAGCTGAGACGAACAGCACATCGAGCCGCTCTGCAAGCTCGTCGAGACGCGCGGTCCAAGCGTGCGGCTCGTCGTCATCGTCGACGCAAAATTCGGGACCAAGACTCAGGTTGATAATCCGATGATTGCCTTGCTCCACGAGTTCGGCTATCCGATCGAGAATCCAGTAAAGCTCGAGGTCTACATCCGCTGGAGGAACGGGCAGGACGCGATAGTGGTCAACTCCGACCTCGGGCGTCCTTAGCGGCGCCTCTGCATGCCTCGCTCCGTACAAGACCGTGCTGGTTACGAGCGTCCCATGCGCCACGAACGCAGAGTCGGCCGCCTCGGTGGTGAGGTCAACGGCACTAACAAATGGCGAAAGATGCGGGACCCCACCGTCGATCCCGCCATCGAAGACGGCAACGCGAAGATCACTCTGGGGTCGATCCGCGGCGGGAGGGTTTGGTGGGTCGTCCTCCGTTGTTTGGATCCGCAGCGGAGAAACTGGATTGGGGCGAACTCCCGGCATGGGGCGCATGGTTCGCAGCGGGTTGAAGCGAGCTGCTGCCTCCGCTGCCTCGGCAGGTAGGCGCACGGGCATGAAGGTCAAGCCCTTGATCGTTCGGATGTAGTTGTCGCGGATTTCGCCCCCCAGCTCGGACACGAGGGTTTGCCACTTCGCGAGCACGGATTGCCACTCGCTGGCCGATCTCACGCCGCCACCGTCGAAGAGCGGATGGAAAACGGCCTCCCAGGTAAGTAGCGGGCTCGTCGTCTCAGCTGGGGCTCTCAAGGTCTCCTCGACGGGGGGAAGCCGAAGCATCTCGAACTGCCGCAGCGAGTCCCGAGCACGATTCAGCGTGGGAGCTGATGGAAGCCGTCCATGCAGGAGAGCGCTTACCTTCGCAAGGGCGCGCTCGTCCGCGGCCAGGAGATAGGTCTTCGTCTCGCAGTCGTGTTCGACTTTCTTGGCAGTTCGGTACTCGCCAAGCGCTCCGCGCGTTCCAACTGGGACAAGGTCCGCCTCGCGGAAGAGCGTGCTCGGGAAGTAGGAGTTAGCGAGGTAGTTGGGGGAGACGGTGGCTTCAAAGACCACTCGGCTTCCGCGCAATGCGGTCGGCGTCGCTCCAACGTCCTCCTGTAGCCGCTCAAGCTGTGGCGACAGCAGGGCAACGGCTTGATCCATCGTCCGTGGATGCCACTTAGGGCCTCCGCCGCTACTAGTTTCTACTTTCTCCCTGAGACGCTCGCCCCCGGCGAACAGCGGGCGACGTCTATCGTCGCTGCTTCTGCTTTCCGGCATCTTTTTTCCTCCCTGTCTGCCATTCCTTTATGAGCTTTCCAACCGTCGGGTGGCTCACTTCAAGCAACTCGGCAATCTCCCGCTGACTCATCCCAAGTTGCTCGTTTGCCAGCGCTGCAAACGCAGAACGCCGCTCCCGCGATTCGGGCGGCGCTGCATCGTCCAAGTGTGCGATCGCGAGAAGGCTCAACCCTTGAGCGAACGATCCACCCTCAAGGACGGCGATCCGCGCGGCCTCCGCTACGGCTCGCTCCAAGAAGGACCCGTTTTGGCCGTCGAATGCGAGAGCACATGCGCTCAAGACCGTGTCGGAAGGGGGCTCGTCATGGCGATAGCGCTCGGACGCTCTCTCCAGAATCGATCGCCGCTCCTCGAAACCTGGCAGTTTCAGATCGACGACAACGTCGAAGCGACGCTCGACCGCCGGATCGAGAAGCTGCGGGTGGTTCGTGGCTGCGACCAGAAGCCCCGCGATGGGCCAGTCCTCTATCTCAAGGAGCAACAGGTTGACCAGCCGCTTCAACTCCCCGATGTCGGTGACGTCATCGCGCCGCTTTGCGACCGCGTCGAACTCGTCCAGAAAGAGGACGCAAGGTTCGGACCTGGCGTGGTCGAGAACGCGGCGTAGATTGTGACCCGTCCGACCGAGGAAGCTGGACATCAGGGCCGACAGCTCGACGGTCAGTAGCGGCAGGCCAAGGACCGAAGCCAGGCTCGTTGCCGTCATGGTCTTGCCAACGCCCGGCGGCCCCGTCAGCAGAAGAGTGCTCGGAGGCTCGATTCCGGCCTCAAGCAATTCGGTCGCTTTCGTTCTGGCCTCGACAAGGCGCTGAAGTTGTTGCTCGGTTTGGGGGTCGAGAATCGGCTGCTCTGCGACGGGGTTCTCTCGCCGTTCTACGAGCGGCATCAGGCTCTCGTCCTCAATCGGCAACGGTTGGGTCGCCGCGCCTCGGAGGGTGGACCCGGCGCTGTCGAGAAGCAGCTTGCCAAGGCGCTCGCGGAAGTCGTCGCTCGCGCTCCCTCGACCTTTTCGCAAGACCTGTCGCCCCAGCTGGCGAACTGAGCCCGCATCTTGATCGAGGCCAAGCCTCACGAGGTCAAGGATCAGCTCCTCGTCTGCGGGATCGCGCTGGTAATTTTTCCTCGGCATCTGGATAAGAACTTACCAAAAGAAAAAGACAACGCCTAGACCTTGGAAAGGATCTACCACTAATGGGGGGAGATGCTTGCCAACCCGGGCGGACTCCTACCTGCCTACCAGGTCCCCAGCCAGACCCCAGAAGCACGAAAGAAGTCCCAGGGAAGCCAGTAGATCCATCAGGTTCACCTAAGAGACCAGGAATGTTCCCCCATGGCTTTTGTATGTAGGTCAAGGGCCATCAGAACCCCTCACCCTCCCAACAGCAGACCCCCTCACGCACTATCACCAAGTGGTCCCCATGCATCCGCGGGTCGCGGTTGGCCGCTCAGCGGATCGGGGTTCAGGACTGCGGTTCGGGCTCGCCTAGCCGCATTGAGATAAGGATCGCTCTATTTTCGAACCATGCGACGGCGGCGGGTCGAGCTGAGGCCCTGCAGGCGGTCACCAGCTCCCGCACCAGCCGTACAGCCCGCTCTGCGTTTGCGGCCGAGTAGCTACTACTCTCCACTGAAACCTGCACATCGGGACGGTCCATGTGAGGCACCGGCTCGCGCATCTTCTCGCCGGGATGCACCAGGGGGTCACGCAGGTTGAACAACCACTTGACCTCGGCCTGAAAGTGATTGGTCCGTGGCCCCAACTTTGACGCTCGCTTGAGCGTTTCCATGACCAGCCATGACGCCGATGGTTCCTCAGCCTGGTCGAACCGTTCGACTTCGGAATGCAGGCGTATCGATGCAGCGAAGCCTCCGACTGCCGACGCGGCTGCGGCAATGGCGACCATCGCCTCCTCCATCACGTCGCCCATCATCTCGCCGTTCCGATTGGCCTCCCTCCGCGCCTCCGCGGCGTGCTCGTCCGCGATCTTCCACCAGGTCGACCAGATCGCAGTAGACATTCGGAGGCTCGGCGCCGGGGCCACCATCCGCACTTCGGCGGCTGGGGCCTTAATCGTTACGTCTCCCGATCCTTCGTTTGCGCGGGACATGAGCTGATCGTAGACACCCGACCTCCACGTAATCGAGGCGTCGATAGTCGAAGGCGGAAACACCGGGGCACTAGAGCGCCCAATCCGGCATAGAGGCATGGATTGCTTCCCCGCCGACCAAATCCGCCCAATACAACCGGCCTCCTCCGGTGACAACAGGGCATGAAATTCGCGACTCAGCCGGTGCAAACGCCGCTCTGGTTGGACAACAGGGGTATGAACCCGAGCTGCGACGGATCCCGCCCCGCCGAGGAGAGGCCGAGTAGATGGTCTCGATCGGCAAGCTCGGCGCCGGCCAGGAGCGCTACTACACGGCGAAGGTCGCCGAAGGCGCGGAGGACTACTACTCCGGAAAGGGCGAGGCCGAGGGCTACTGGCTCGGTGACGCCGCCGTCGAACTCGGCCTCCAGGGCAAGGTCGATGCCGATCAACTGACGGCGATGCTGACCGGCCACGACCCCGCGACCGGGGCGCCGCTCGGCCTGCGTCACGTCGGTGGTCGCGGCCCGGTCCCCGGCTTCGATCTCACCTTCTCGTCGCCGAAGTCCGTCTCGCTGCTTTGGGCGCTCGGCGGCCCCGAGATCGCCGGCCAGGTCCGCGAAGCTCAGCGCGAGGCGCTGGCCGGTGCCTTCGACTACATGCAGCGGGAGGCGTGCTGGACGCGGCGCGGTCACGGTGGCGCCGAGTTCGTCCGCGGCAACGGCTTCCTCGCCACCGCCTTCGAGCACCGCTCCTCCCGTGCCGGCGATCCGCAGCTCCACACCCACGTCCTGATCGCCAACGCGACCAAGGGGCCGGATGGCCGCTGGACCCGGCTCTACCACCCCGCGATCTACGAGCACGCGAAGACCGCCGGCTACCTGTTCGAGGCCCACCTGCGCGACGAGCTGACCCGCCGGCTCGGCGTGCGCTGGCGCGAGGTCCGAAACGGGATCGCCGAGATCGAGGGCTTCGATCCCGGGCACCTGCGGCCTTCTCTACCCGCCGCGCGGAAATCCTCGAGGCGGCGGGGGCGGGGGCTTCGGCACGCGCCCGCCAGGTCGCCGCGCTCAACACCCGCAGGGCGAAGGAGCGCGACCTCACCACCGAGAGCTTGCGCGAGCGCTGGCGGGCGAGGGCCGCCGAGCTCGGCCTCGACCGCGAGGCGATCCTCCGCGCGGTCGGCCGCGAGCGCCCCGGCCCCACGGAGCTGCGGATCGAGGAGCTGGCGCGGGCGGTGACCGCGACCCGGTCGCACTTCGACCGCCGCGACGTCGTCCAGGCCGTCGCCGACGCGCTGCCCAATGGCGCCCCGGTCGCCGACATCGAGCGGGTCGCCGACGCCTTCCTCGCCCCTGAGGAAGTGATCCCGGTCAGCCGCACGCCGCGAGCCGAGCGATTCACGACCAAGACGGTCTGGGAGATCGAGCGCAGGGCGCTCGCCCGCGCCGATCGGATGCGGATCGCCACCGACCGGCCCGCGGTCCCCGAGGTCGTCATCGCCCGTGTCCTCTCGGCCCGTCCGAGCCTCAAGGCCGACCAGCGCCAGATGGTCGAGCGGCTGCTAGCCGACCGCTCCGGTCTCGCGGCCGTGATCGGCGAGGCCGGCACCGGCAAGACCTACGCTCTGCTGGCGGCGGCCGAGGGATGGTCGGCCGCGGGCGTCGAGGTCCGGGCGGTGGCGCCGACCTGGCGCGCCGCCAACGTCCTGCGCTCGGAGGGTCTTGAGGCGACGAGCATCGCGCGGCTCCTCGCCCAGCTCGATCGTGCCGACGAGCTTGGGCGGCCAGGCTTGGCGCAGGGTTCCGTCCTCCTGGTCGACGAGGCCGGGATGGTGGATTCCGCCACCCTGGCGCGGCTTCTCGACCGGGCCGACGCTGCCGGCGCCAAGCTGGTGCTGATCGGCGATCCCGCCCAGCTCGGCGAGATCGAGGCCGGCGGGCTGTTTGCCGCGATGGCCCGCCGCGGCGATCCGATCGTCCTCGATCAGGTGATCCGCCACAGCCACGAGCTTGATCGCGAGGCGGCGAAGCGGATCCGCGAGGGCGAGGGCGCCGAGGCGTTCTCCCGCTACGCGGCCGAGGGCCGGGTGACGATCGCCGCCGATCCACAGGAGCGCCGCGAGCTGATGGCGGCCGACTGGTGGCAGAGCTTCCGCGAGGGCGAGGACGCCCTGATGGTGGCGAAGCGCAACGCCGAGGTCGAGAATCTGAACCGGCTAGCGCGGGAGCTGATGTGCGCCGAAGGCCGGCTCGGCGCGAAGGAGATCGAGGTCGGCGGCGAGCGCTTCGCTGCCGGCGATCATGCGATCACGAGGGTCAACGACCACCGCGCCGAGATCTACAACCGCGAGCGCTGGCGGGTCGCGGAGGTTGACGCGGAGGCCCGGACCGTTGCGTGGACGGCATCGACACCGCAAGGCGGGTGTGTGTCGATGCCGTCTTCTTGGAGCGGGTTAATGGGAGCGACGGGGCGCCGGCGTTGCAGCACGCCTACGCGGCGACGACCTACCAGGCCCAGGGGGCGACGGTGGACACCGCCTTTGTGATGGCCGATCCCTCGATGTCCAGCAGTTCATGGGCCATTCCAAGATCCAGACGACCTTCGACGTGTACGGGCACCTGCTCCCCGGTAGCCACGATGAAGTCCGCGAACGGATGGACGGCTACTTGCGCGGTGAAGGCCAATGATCCACTCGCGGCAAATTGCTGATTGGGGTCAGCACGCGCCGCTATCCTCGCCCGAGTGCCTCTTATTTCGCGGATGAAATCGGGACGAGTTCAAGACAAGGTTCGCCGCCTCGAAGAGCAGATGGAGTCGGTGAACTCCAAGCTCGATGAGATGGCCGAGACCTTCGAGGCTCGCCGCGCCGACGACGAAGCCGCGGCCATCGCCGCGGAGCGCATCCGCAGCGGCGCCGCTGATCACAAGGAAGACGGCGCTGAGGCATTGACGAAGCTGGGCATCGAGCTTCCCAAGGGATGAACGTCGAGCCATCCGGCGAGGTGGTCGTCACCTTCGCCAAGGGCGTCCGCGACGACGTGGCTGAATTGACGGCGACCTCAGCGAGCGACGAGCCCGAGCAGACGGCTGAGGTCGAGGCGCTGAAACGGCGGATCGCCGAGTTGCTGGTCGAGTGCAAAGCCAACCCCTTCCTCGGCGAACCGATGGGGAGGGGGCTCCACCCCGAGCTGGCGGACTGCCGGCGGGTTCGTTTTGACATTCCCTCGTACGACGGCAAGCCTCGGTTTCGCCTGATCTACCGGAACGAGCCATCGGACGGGGCGCCAGCCGAATGTCATTGGCTCGCGATCGCGCCGCGCGCCGGATTGCGGGCGCACCGCAAGGCGCAGCAGCGCAGTCGATCCGAATGACTGTGGCGCAGACTGTGGCGTGGCGTCATTTCGATGGCATCAGCGGACCTGCTCGGCGGCGCGCCGACGCCTCGCATTCGGCTTGCTAAAGCCCCGCACAACAGAAAACGCCCCGCCGGGGAGGCGGGGCGCTTCTGGGGTTACTACAGGGAGGAGAGATATGTATCTCTATATATGTGGATCCGTGGGAGGTAGGTGAGCCCAGTTGTGTCGCGGGGCGCCGGTTGTGGGAAGCAACTGGGGCCGTATGTGCGACGCGGGACTCAGCCAAAAAGTCTTATGCCTGCTCCTTCATCGGTTCCCTTCAACGAATCCTTGATCAGCGTACGAACATACGTGCGATATGTGTGTGAGCGAGCTCACAGATCCCCCTGCGTGGGGGGCAAAAAGCGGGTTTTGCAGGGCACCTTGTATCCAAGTAGCCCAGTTCCTCGGGCAGTAGATCACGATTCCGCCCCTAAGTGGTCAAGAAATTGTTGCAATCGCCCATCAGGGTCGAATAAACGTCCAGGTTGCGACCTTCCCGCTACCTTTGCCGCGTGAAGAAGGCCCGGATAGACGCGGTTTTGGCGGAAAGAGGCCTGTTCCCCTCGCGTACGGCCGCCGCTGCGGGCGTCCGCGCCGGCGAAGTCCGCGTCGGCAGCCAGGACGGGCCGGTCGCGCTGCGCCCGAGCCAGCTGGTCGAGCCCGAGCAGGAGCTGGTCGTAGCTGCCGGTCCCCGCTACGTCTCCCGGGGCGGGATCAAGCTCGAGAACGCGCTCGACGCGCTCGCGATCGACGTCGACGGCCGTGACTGCCTCGACGTCGGCGCCTCGACCGGCGGCTTCAGCGACTGCCTGCTGCAGCGGGGCGCCGCCCGGATCGCCGCCGTCGACGTCGCCTACGGGCAGCTCGATCTGCGCCTGCGCGAAGATTCCCGGGTGACCGTGATCGAGCGCCTCAACGCCCGCGCGATGGCGCCCGCCGACCTCCCGTTCGCGCCCGATCTCGCCGCCGTCGACGTCTCCTTCATCTCGCTCAGCAAGGTGCTGCCGGCAGTCGCCGAATGCCTCGCTCCGGGCGGCGAAGTGCTGGCGATGGTCAAGCCGCAGTTCGAGCTCGGCAAGGAGCGAGTCGGCCGCGGCGTCGTCCGCGACGACGGCGACCGTCGCGAGGCGATCCTCTTCGTCGCCGAAGTCGCGGTCGAGCTCGGCCTGCCCGTCCGCGGCTTCGCCTCGTCGGGCCTGCCGGGGCCGAAGGGCAATCGCGAGACCTTCGTCTGGTGCGGGGGAGAGGGTCCCGGTCTGACCGAGCTCGAGACCGCGATCCGCGCCGCCGAGGAGGGAGGCGGGTGAAGACCGCCGACCTGATCATCCATTCGCACCCGCCGGCGACGACCGAGGCGGTCGAGGTCGCGGTGCGCGTCGCCGGCGAGGCGGGCTGGCGCCTGATCGCCGACCGCGGCGGGATCGAGGGTGAGATCCCAGCCGGGGTCGAGGCGGCGACCGACGCCGACAGCCCCGAGCTCTGTCTGGTTCTCGGCGGCGACGGCTCGATCCTGCGGGCTCTGCGCCGCTACGCCGGCACCGACGTCCCCGTCTTCGGCGTCAACTTCGGCACCGTCGGCTTTCTCGCCGCGGTCGATCGCGGCGAAGCGGCGGCCGGGATCGGCCGCGCTCTCGCCGGCGAGACCGAGACGGTCCAACTGCCTGGGCTCGAGGTCACCCACGGCGCCGAGAAGCGCCTCGGCTTCAACGACATCGCCCTTGCCCGCCGTCCCCAGGACCGGGTCGCCGAGCTCAGCTACGCGATCGCCGGCGAGGAGGTCGGCCACGTCCGCTGCGACGGCCTCGTCGCCGCCACTCCCGCCGGCTCGACCGGCTACAACCTCGCCAACCAGGGCCCGATCCTCGCCTGGGGTGTGAAGGGGTACGTCGTCAGCTACATCTCGCCACACTCGCTGACCGCGCGGGCGCTGGTCGTCGCCCCCCGCGACGTCCTCCACGTCGGCAACGCCGAGGGGCGGGAGCCGGTCGAAGTCCTCGTCGACGGCGAACAGGCCGGTGAGCTCGCCCCCGGCGACGGGCTCGAGATTCGCTTCGTCGACGCCGCCGGCCGCCTCGCGCAGCTGCCGGGCTCGAGCTTCTACCAGCGGATACGCGAGAAGTTCGGCCACCTCGCCGTCTGAGGCCGTCTGGCCGGCGCATCTCTGCGTTCTCAGTCGCTCGCGTGCAGAAGCACGCTTCGCTCCCTGCGTCCTTGATCTACTTGGCCAGCCGACCTCAGCCGTTCTTTAGGGTGACTCGCAGTGGAGCGCAAATGGTGGGCACTGGTTCTGGTCTCGGTGGCGACGTTCATGCTGCTGCTCGACATCACCGTCGTCAACGTCGCCCTGCCCGACATCAGAGAGGAACTGCACGCCAGCCTCTCCAGCCTGCAGTGGGTCGTCGATGCCTACTCGCTGATGCTGGCGGCGCTGCTCTTGACCGCGGGCTCGCTCGGTGACCGGCTCGGCCGCCGCCGCGTCTTCACCCTCGGCTTCGCGATCTTCACCTTCGCCTCGTTCCTCTGCGGCATCTCCGACGACCCGACCCTGCTCAACCTCGCCCGCGGCCTGCAGGGCATCGGCGGCGCCGGCATGTTCGCGACCTCGCTGGCGCTGATCGGCCAGGAGTTCCATGGCAAAGACCGGGCGACCGCGTTCGGGGTCTGGGGCGCGACGATCGGCGGCGCCGTCGCGGTCGGGCCGCTGGTCGGCGGCGTCATCACCGAGAACTTCGGCTGGGAGTGGATCTTCTTCGTGAACATCCCGATCGGGATCGCCGCGATCGTGCTGACCGAGCGCAAGATCGTCAACGCCTTCGCCGACGACCCCGAGCCGGTCGACCTGCCCGGCCTCGTCACCTTCTCGGCCGCCCTCTTCCTGCTGATCTTCGGCCTGATCCGCGGCAACCCGGAGGGCTGGGGCAGCGCCCTGATCCTCTTCTGCCTGATCGGCGCCGCCGTGCTGCTGGTGCTCTTCGTCGCGATCGAGCGCCGCAGCGACCACCCGATGCTCGACCTCGCGCTGTTCCGCAACCCCGCCTTCAACGGCGTCTCGGCGGTCGCCTTCTGCCTCTCGGGCGGGATGTTCGCGATGTTCCTGTACCTGACGATCTACATGCAGGGGGTGCTCGATTTCTCGCCGCTGGAGGCCGGCCTGCGCTTCCTGCCGCTGACCGTCCTCTCCTTCATCGCCTCGCCGATCGCCGGCGCGCTCTCGAACAGGGTCCCGATCCGGGTCCTGCTCGGCATCGGGCTGGGGCTGGTCGGCGTCGGCCTGCTGTTGATGCACGGGGTCGACGCCGACTCCGAGTGGACGGCGCTGCTGCTCGGCTTCATCGTCGCCGGCATCGGCATCGGCACCGCCAACCCCGGCATCGGCCAGGCGGCGATCGCGGTCGTCCCGGTGCAGAAATCGGGGATGGGATCGGGGATCAACACCACCTTCCGCCAGGTCGGGATCGCGACCGGGGTGGCGGCGCTCGGCGCGATCTTCCAGTCACGGGTCAACTCGGAGCTCGCGGAGCACCTGCCGCACGCGCCGAGCGGGCTCGGCGAACTGGTCGCCTCCGGCGGCTCGAAGGCGGCCGGTGAAGTCGTCGGCCCGGTCGCCCGGCCGGTGGTTGAACGCGCTTCTGACCTCGCCTTCGTCAGCGGCTTCAACGAGATCATCCTGATCGCCTCGATCCTCTCCTTCGTCGGCGCTGCGCTGGGTTTCTTCCTCACCCGCTCGCGCTACTTCGTGCAGCAGACCGACGGCCCGGCCGAGCCCGGCGCGGCCTAGCCGCAAATAGCGCCAAAGCTGGGCGGTTCGATCCGCCCCCGTTGCTACACAGGATCGGTGCTGCGCGAGCTGCGGATCGAGAACCTGCTGCTGATCGAGCGGGCTGAACTGCGGCTCGGCGAGGGGCTGAACGCGATCACCGGTGAGACCGGCGCGGGAAAGACCGTGCTCGCCCACTCGCTCGACCTGCTGATGGGCGGCAAGGCGCGGGCCCAGATCGTCCGCCCCGGGGCGGAGGAGGCCTGGGTCGAGGGCGTCTTCGACCTGCCACCCGGGTTGCTGGACGAACCGGAGCTGGCCGAGCTCGCGGACCGGCTGCCCGAGGGCGCTGAGGAGATCGTCCTCGGCCGCCGGGTCTCGGCCGCCGGCCGGACCAGCGCCTTCGTCGCCGGCCGCGCCGCCACCGCCGCGGACCTGAAGGCGCTCGGCGGCCGCCTCCTCGCCTTCTTCGGCCAGCACGAGCATCGGCGGTTGACGATCGCCTCGGCCCAGCTCGAGATCCTCGACGGCTTCGCCGGCACCGAGCACTTGCAGACGCGCGAGCGCTACCGCGAGGCGCACCGCGAGTGCGGCCGGCTCAGCGCCGAGCTGGCCGAGCTGCGCGAGCGCGAGGGGTCGCGAGAGCGCGACCTCGACCTCTATCGCTATGAGCTGTCGGAGATCGAGGAGGTGGCGCCGGAGCCCGAGGAGCGGGCCGAGCTGGGGGCCCAGCGCGAGCGCCTGCGCCACGCCGAGGGCCTGCGCGAGGCGGCAGCCGGGGCGCACGCCGGGCTGGCCGGCGCCGAGGAAGACGGCGGCGGCGCCACGGCGGCGCTGGGTCAGGCGGAATCACTGCTGCAGGGGGCGGCGGGGCTCGACCCGCGGCTCGACGAGCTCGCGGAGCGGGTGGTGGCCCTGGCGGTCGAGCTCGGCGACGTCGGCTCCGAGCTGCGCGACTACGCCGAGGGGATCGAGGCCGACCCCGGGGAGCTGCTGGCGGTCGAGGAACGGCTGGAAGCGATCGACCGGCTCGAGCGCAAGCACGGTGGCAGCGTCGAGTCGGTGCTTGAGCACGCGGCCCGCTGCCGGGCCGAGATCGAGCGCCTCGAGGGCGCCGAAGTACGCGGGGCGGAGGCCGAGGCGGCGCTGGCCGCGGCCGAGGCGCGCCGGGCGGAGTTCGCCGAGCAGCTCAGCGCCGGCCGCGCGGCGGCGGTGAAGCCGCTCGAAGAGCGGGTCGCCGCCGAGTTCGAGCAGCTCTCGATGGCGGGGGCGACGCTCGAGGTGGTCCTGGAGCCGCACCCCGACGGCTTCGGCGCGAATGGCCGCGAGACGGTCGAGCTCCGGGTCGCTCCCAACCCGGGAATCGAAGCGGCGCCGCTGCGCGACGCCGCTTCCGGCGGCGAGCTCTCGCGGGTGATGCTGGCGTTGAGCGGGCTCGGTGCCGCCGCCAGCGCCGGCACCCTCGTCTTCGACGAGATCGACGCCGGGGTCGGCGGCAACACGGCGCGGGTCGTGGGAGAGAGGCTGCGCGCCCTCGGCGCCGCGCATCAGGTCATCTGCATCACCCACCTGCCCCAGGTCGCCTCGCTCGCCAGCACCCATTTCCGGCTCGAAAAGGACGTCGACGCCGGTCGGGCTGTCGCCACCGTCGAGCGTCTCGAAGGGGATGGCGTCGTCGAGGAGATCCGCCGCATGCTCGGCGGCGAGGGGGGCGACGAGGCCGCCACTCAACACGCCCGCGAGCTCCTCGCCGCCGCCTGAGCCAGGCTCCTCCCGCCGCTTTCGACTTTGTACCCCCTATAGCCGGTACAAAGTCGAAACCGAACCGCGCTCTCGACATTTGGCCCTGAGGAGACCTGAAAAGTGGGAATCCTTAATGGTGGCAAGTAACCTCAGCGGGTGGCAACCACCAGTCGCCGTCGCCTTCCCGCCCTTCTCGGGCGCCGGAACGGCGGCCGCCGCCCTGACGCGCCGATCGAAGGGACCGCTCGCCTCGGCGAGCGCACCAAGCACCTCGTAAAGCGCCTCCGTCCCGGCGATATCGCCGTCGTCGACCACGTCAACATCGACCGGATCGCGGCCGAGGAGCTGATCGAAGCCGGCGTCGCCGCGGTCCTCAACGCCTCGCCCTCCTCGAACGGCAAGTACCCCAACGCGGGGCCGCTGATGCTGACCCGGGCCGGGATCCGGCTCATCGACGCGCCCGGCGCCGGCCTCTTCGAGCTGCTGCGCGACGGCGACCGCCTGGTCGTCGACGGCGGCACCGTGCGGATCGGCGACCAGGAGGTGCTGCGCGGCCGCGTCCTGACCGAACCGGAGCTGGAGCTGGCGCTGGTCGAGCAGCGCCAGCGGATCGACGAGGCGCTGGCCGAGTTCGCTGAGAACACCGTCGCCCACGTCCGCGAAGAGACCGATCTGCTGACCGGCAGCATCGACTTCCCGCCGATCCGCGCCTCCTTCCGCGACCGCCACGTCCTGATCGTCGTCCGTGGCGAGCGCCACCGCCGCGACCTGAAGGCGCTGCGCGCCTACATCCGCGACATGCGGCCGCTGATCGTCGCCGTCGACGGCGGCGCCGACGGCGTGCTCGAGGCGGGGATGAAGCCGGACGTGATCCTCGGCGACATGGACTCGGCCTCCGACGCGGCGCTCGCATGCGGGGCGGAGCTGATCGTCCACGCCTATCCCGACGGCAGCGCCCCGGGCTGCGCGCGGCTGATCGAGGCCGGGCTGCCGCACACCGTCGTCCCCGCCGCCGGCACCAGCGAGGACGTCGCGATGCTGATGGCCTTCGAGAAGGGCGCCGCCCTGATCGTCAGCGTCGGCGCCCACTTCAACCTGATCGAGTTCCTCGACCGCAAGCGCGGCGGCATGTCCTCGACCTTCCTCACCCGGCTGCGGATCGGTGAGCGGCTGGTCGACGCCAAGGGCGTCAGCCGGCTCTACCGCCAGCGCATCTCCGGCTGGGCCCTGATGGTGCTGGTGCTGGCCGCCTGCACCACCATCCTGGTCGTCATGCTCGCCTCCCCGGCGGGCCAGATCTTCTTCACGTACCTCGGCGCCCAGTGGGACGGCGTGAAGTACTGGCTCAGCGGATTG
>Ga0307476_10001086_pt1 | contig 17276 bp, 14 predicted proteins | sample atmos_gasesECM2C_2_FD_203314 | JGI IMG/M metagenome (GOLD analysis project Ga0307476, IMG submission 203314) | Hardwood forest soil microbial communities from Morgan-Monroe State Forest, Indiana, United States - atmos_gasesECM2C_05 | ecosystem: Environmental > Terrestrial > Soil > Temperate... | reverse complement strand
CCTAGCGCGCGAAGGTCACCAAGTGTACGTGCATTGTCGCAACGGAGGCGCAGTCGCCGAGGCGCTGGTGCGCGAGATCGTCGACAGCGGCGGACGCGCTGCAGCGCTGCACTTCGACATCACCGATGCGGACGCCGCCCGTCGCGCGCTCGATGCGGTGCTCGAGGCCGGGCCAATTCAGATTCTGGTCAACAACGCCGGCGTGCATGACGATGCCGTGCTCCCTGGCATGACCGCCGCACAGTGGCACCGCGTCATCGATGTCTCCGTCAACGGTTTCTTCAACGCGACCCAGCCGCTGCTGCTGCCGATGATCCGTACCCGCTGGGGTCGCATCGTCAACGTCTCCTCCGTCGCGGCGCTGATCGGCAACAAGGGCCAGGTCAATTACGCCGCCGCCAAGGGGGCGCTCAATTCGGCCAGCAAGGCGCTCGCGCTCGAGGTCGCCACCCGCGGCATCACCGTGAACGCGGTGGCACCGGGCATCATCGGCACACCGATGACGGAGGGACTGTTCGATGAGGAGACGATCGAGCGGCTGGTACCAATGAACCGTATGGGTCTGCCCGAGGAAGTCGCCGCCGTGGTCGGCTTCCTGGTCTCGGAAGAGGCCTCCTACGTCACCGGTCAGATCATCTCGGTGAGTGGCGGCATGGCGTAGACTGCGCGCCGTCAGCTCAGGGAGTTTTCGTGCCTATGCCTGCATCCGCCGCGTCCACGGCATTGGCTGTCGCCGCACTCGCGCTCACCTCCTCGGGCGCGGCACGCGCCGACCAGAGCCGGGAAGCGGTCGACCATCTCATCGAGACGATCGGATTGCGGGCTGCACCGCATCCCGTTCGAGAGCGTCCCGGCTGGCGTCCGCCGCGCATCGTCCTGGTGGGCAAGGGGATGCACGAGCTCCTTCCGCAGCTGCAGCAGGTGGCTCCCGGCGTGAAGGTCATCGAGGTCGACGCCGCAAGCGCGCGTCAGGTCGCGGATGCCGATGCGGTGATCGGCGATTGCTCGGCGGAACTCCTGGCGCGCGCGATTCACCTGCGATGGATACAGTACGGGCAGGCCGGCGTCGAGCGCTGCGTGCAACAGCCGCTGGTGCGCGAGCGCCAACCTCTCGTCACCAACATGCAGCGCACCGCGGGACCGAGCATCGCCGAGCACGTCATCGCGCTCATGATGGCGCTCAGCCGTCATCTGCGGTACTTCATGCAGCAGCAGAGCCAGAAGCAGTGGGCGAGGGAAGACGATGTGCCCACCTTGAGCGACCTCGAAGGCAAGACGCTCCTCGTGGTAGGACTCGGTGGTATCGGCACCGAGGTCGCCAGTCGTGCCCATGCGCTCGGGATGCGCGTCGTGGCCATTCGTGCCAGCGGACGCACCGGGCCTGACTACGTGAGCTATGTGGGGCTGCCGGACGAGATGCTGAAGCTCACTCACGACGCGGACTTCGTCGTCAACTGCGCACCGCTCACGCCGCAGACCACCGGCATCTACAATCGCGAATTTTTCGAGGCCATGAAGCGCAGCGCCTACTTCATCAGCGTCGGCCGCGGCAAGAGCACGGTCACTGCGGACCTGGTGGCGGCGCTCGACAGCGGCAGGATTGCAGGCGCCGGACTCGATGTGGTCGATCCGGAGCCGCTGCCCGCGGATCACCCCTTGTGGCGCGCGCCAAACGTGATCATCACACCGCACATCGCCGGGGTTACGCCTGCGTCGGAGGAGAACTACAACCTGCTGCTGCGCGAGAACCTGCGGCGCTACGTCGCCGGTGAGGCGATGCTGTCGGTCGTCGACATCGACCGCGGCTACTAGCCTGCATATGTCGTCTAGGGCCCACGCGGCCCCGCCTCAAAGGTACCTTATCGGAGGTGGCGCCCTCGTAGTGCTTGAGCACCGCGAGGCTCGCGCGGAGCAGGCCAGGGGAGATGGGGCAGCGCGGACGAATCACAGCGGCTTTACCGCTTCTCACAGCGACGTGCGCACTGTTGGCGAGTTGCGGTGGCGTCGGTGTCACCACTCCCTCCGACACCAGCCCAGCCCCCGATCCCGCGCTCGACGTCACGACGACCTCGCTTCCGCTGGGATGGGTGGGGCACAAGTATGCCGCCGCCCTGAGTGCTACGGGCGGAACGGCGCCACTTTCCTGGACCCTCACCGGCGGCGCGCTACCTGCAGGTCTTGCGGTGTCGGCAAACGGTGCGATTTCCGGCTCTCCGACCGCTCCCGCGGGCGATACGCCGCTCACCTTTACCGTGACCGATTCCTACGCCACCCCGCGCAGCAGGAGCGTGACTCTGAAATTGAGCGTCACCCCCGCCAACATTACTGTCTCGGTATCGCCCGCCCGCGCGGCACTCACGGTCACCCAACCGTTCGCAGTTAGCGCCATCACCAACGATTACGCGGGAGCCGACTGGAGCAGCAGCCCGCCCGGCGCCACGTTCAGCAGTCCGCGGACTCAGAACGGCGCCGCCGTGACCGTTACGGCGCCGGCGACCGCGGGCGTGTACACCATCACCGCCACCAGCGTCACCGATCCAGGCCAAACGAGCAGCATGACCGTCGGTGTTACAGACTTGAAGGGTGTCTATACCTATCACTATGATCTGGCGCGCGATGGCGTCAACTCGCGCGAATTCGCGCTTACCACGACCAATGTCAATACGACGACGTTTGGCAAGCTGTTCTCGTGCACCGTCGATGGGGCGGTGGCTGCCCAGCCGATTTGGCTGGCAAGTCTGACCGTCGGTGGCGCTCGCCACAACGTCGTCCTCATCGCCACCGGCCAGGACAGCCTGTACGCCTTCGATGCAGACACGAGTCCGTGCGTGCAGCTCTGGCACGTGAGCCTGATCGATAGCGCGCACGGCGGAACGGCGGGAGAGATCACCAACCGCGATTCCGGAATCGTCGGCACGCCAGTGATCGATCCCGTGACCGAGATCGTGTATGCAGCGTGCAGATCGCTGAACTCCGCCGGTACCTCGGTCTACCAACGGCTCCATGCCGTCGATATGCTGACCGGCAGCGAGAAGGCCGGCTCGCCAGTCACCATCCAGGCGAGCTTCCCCTACGCCAGCGGGTCGCGGACATTCCAGCCGCAGACGGTCAAGTCCCGCGCGGGCCTGGCGCTGGTCGGGGGCACGGTGTACGTCTCGTTCGGTTCCCTAATCGAGCCGGCGACCTACTTCGGGTGGCTGATGGGCTACACCTACAATGGCTCGGTGCTGGCGCAAACCGCTGTCTTCAACGTGGCTCCCAACGGCAACGGCGGCGGCGTCTGGATGTCGGGGGGCGCACCCGCGGCCGATGCGAACGGGAACCTCTATGTGCTCACGGGCAACGGCACTTTCGATGCGAACAGCTCAAGCCTGGCGCAGCTCGACTACGGAGACTCATTCCTGCAGCTGAACGGCGCTCTTGGCGTGAAGAGCTACTTTGCTCCATCCGATGAGAACAGCGATGACATCAACGATCAGGATTTCGGTTCGGGCGGTGCGGCGCTCGTCCTCAATCTCAACTCCGGGCCGGTGCAGCACGTAGTCGTCGGCGGCGGGAAGGACGGAGCACTCTATGTGATCAACGGAGATACCATGGGAGGCTTCGGCGACAGCAACGCGGTGCAGAAACTCTCGCTCAATGCGGCCATCTACTCCAGCAGCGCGTTCTGGAACAACACGCTCTACATCGGGCCGGTGGGACAACGAGTGCAGGCGTATACGTTCAACACCAGCACCGACCAGCTGAGCGCGAGCGCGGCGTCGGCCTCGCCGAGCACCTTCGCCTGGCCGGGTGCCGGTCTCGCAGTCTCCGCCGCCGGCAACCGCCAGCCTGCGCTGGTGTGGGCCATCGACAGCAGCAGCAACTGCTCCGGCGCGCGCCCATGCGGCCCCGCCGTCCTGCACGCCTACTCGGCAGCGAATCTCGCGAGCGAGCTATGGACCAGCTCCATGGTGTCGGGCGATGCCGCCGGCAACGCAGTTAAGTTCACCGTACCGACGGTGGCCAACGGCAGGGTCTACGTCGGCACGCGTGGGAAGGACACCGGCAACCCGAACAACAACAGCGCCACGACCGGGGAGCTTGACGTTTACGGGCTCAAGCCCTGACGACGTCGCGCCGGGGACGCGTTGCGCGCTCTCTCAGCCATGAGATGACGCGCTCCGGAATCTCCCGGCACGCCGCGCGACTCACGTACATGCCGATGTGCCCGGTGGGAATCTCGCCGGCGCTGTAGTCGCGGCTGCCGACGAGATCACCGAGCGGGGCGGACGCCGTGGCCGGCACGATGTGATCATCGCGCGCATAGAGGTTCAGCAGTGGCTGGCGGATCTCGCCGAGGCGCGCGCGACGACCGCCGATCTCGAGCGTGCCGCGGACCAAACGGTTTTCCTGGTAGAACCAGCGCACGAACTGCGCCAGCGCTGTGGCCGCCTGCGGCGGGCTGTCGAAGATCCATTTCTCCATGCGTACGAAGTCCTCGAGCGAGCGCGGGTCGGAACTGCCGGTAAGGAGCCGCACGTACTTCTCCTGCGTCAGCCGGAAGGGCATCAGCGAAAGAAAAAGCGAGTTCAGCACCTGACCGGAAACGTTGCCGGTCGCCTCGATGAGTGAGGTATCGAGCTGTCGAATCCACTTGGAAAGGAGATTGTCCGGGGTATGAAAGTCGACGGGCGTCGTGAGCATCACCAGGTTCGCGACATGCCCCGGGTGCAGGGCACTGTAGACGAGGCTCAGCACGCCTCCCTGGCACACGCCCAACAGGTCGAGGGAGCTGCCCGGGTGACTGGCGCGAACGTGGTTCACGGCGCCGCCCAGGTGCAAATCGATGTACTCCTCGAGACTCGTCCAGCGGTCGCTCTCGTCCGGATCGCCCCAGTCGATCAGATAGACATCGAGGCCCGCCTCGAGCAGTCGTCGCACCAGCGAGCGATCCGGCTGCAGATCGAGAATGTAGGGTCGATTGACGAGAGCGAAGCAGACCAGCAGCGGGCGCGCCGTCGCAGCCTGCGGGCGCGCGGCCCCGGGCAGCGGCAGGTAGTGATAGAGCGTCGTTTTGCCACAGCTCCAGACCGATCGTTTCGAGGAGCAGCCGACCTTGACCTCGCGCGTCAGTCGCAGCCGCGAGAGCGTCTCGGAGACGCGCAGCGCGAGGTCCGCAAAAGCCGCAGCGGATTCAGCGGCCGAAGTGCTCAAGTCCGTGTGCCGCGCCCGCGTGGCGGGCGCGAACGCCGCGGCGAGCCTGCCTTTCGCCGGCGGGGACGCGGCGTCGCGCTCGAAGTCCCGGCGCCGAGCTCAGCCAGCTGGCGACGCAACTCCTTCAGCTGGCCGTAGAGCGCATCGACCTCGTTGCGCGTCGGAAGCCCGAACGCGCGCACCAGCGCCTCGGCATGCCGGCGCTGTTCGACCAGAAGCGCCGCCGAAGTGTTGGCGAGCTCGGACTGCAGGCGCGCGAAGTCATCTTTGTGCACGGTTGCGGCGTAGGCCTCCTCGGCGCAATCCACCCACAGCTCGTAGAGCTTCAGGGCTTGCTCCGGTATCGCGGGCGCTGCGTTCGCAGTGCCGAGCCGCGAGACGAAGCGCTGTGCCGCCGCGTTGGCGATCTCGCTCCAATAGCCGGCGAGCTGAGCTTGCAGCTGCGCAAGTTTCCCCCACAGCTCGAAGGTGCGCTGCGCCTCCCCGCCGACGCCCGCGGCGGACGGCCCAAGTGGCAACGGGCCGAAGGCTGCAGCCGCTGGCGCCGCGAAGGCTGGTGCCGTGAAACCGGCCGCGTTGAATCCGGGCGCATTGAACCCTGAAGAGTTGAAGCCTGGCGCGCTCATGCCCGGTGTATTGAATCCCGCCGCACTGAAAGGCGCACCAGGCCATGCCCCCGATGCGGCGAACCACGGGCCCGCCGACTGCGAGAGGCGAAGCCACTGCTCGAACTGACCGGCCAGAGGACCTGCTAGCGAAGACCAGTTCGGTACCTGACCGGTGCCGGGCAGGCCGAAGCTTCGCAACAGCTCGAAGAATTGCTCCGCCGCCGCAAGGGCGGCCTCGGGCTTCATTCCGGCATTCGCGTAGGGGTTGTCCATCGTGTATGCAGTGCGGGAATCACCCCGCCTGCGGCCATCCCGTCAGTGCGACAGTGCCCGCCGAAACTCTGGGAACACAGCACACTTTGACTCTGAGGCCGTCCGGACGATCCGTGAGATGCGTCATTGTGCGCTGCATTACATTAAGGCTATGATCTGGGCGTCGTCGCTCGCTGAGACCTGAGGCTGCGTAAGGCTCCGGCGGGCTGAAAGGCCGAATAACATGGCCGAAGAACGCCTCATACGCAAATACGCCAACCGACGGCTCTACGACGCCCACGACAGCCGCCACGTCACGCTCGACGACCTGCGCAGACTCATCGCCGGTGGCCAGCGCGTCAAGGTAATCGACGACAAGAGCGGTGAGGACCTGACCCGCAGCATCCTGCTGCAGATCATCGCCAGCCAGGAGCAATTCGGCACTCCGGTGCTGAGCACCCAGCTGCTGGAGGCGATCGTGCGCTTCTACGGAAACCCCATCCAGCAGGTGCTCACCGCCTACCTCGAGCAGAGCATCGGCAGCCTCCTGCGTCAGCAGAACCTCATGCAGGCTGAGATGGCAAAGGCCCTCGAGACGCCTATGGCACCCCTCGCCGAGATGGCGCGGCAGAACATGGAGATGTGGGCGAAGCTGCAGGCCTCGATGCTCGCAGCCTTCACACCGGGTGCGGGTTCGGCCGGAGGCGCCGAAGCGGCCGCAGGGTCCGAAACCGGTCGATCCGATGCCGGCAGGTCCGAAGCAGGGAAACCCGAGCCCGGCAAACGGCGCGGCTGATCGCCCGCGGCCTGAGCATTTTCAACAATCGATTCAGGAGTACTCACTGCGTGGACGTTCGCGGCAAGACCATCCTCATCACCGGGGCCGGGCGTGGCATCGGACGCTCGATCGCCCTGCATCTTGCGGGCAAAGGCGCGCAGCTCGCGCTGCTCGACGCCAACGCTGAAGATCTGGCCGAGACGCGCGCGCTCTGCACGCGCCTCGACGCGCGCTCTCAGAGCTATGTCGCCAACGTCGCCAGCGAGGAGAGCGTGGTGAGTACGCTCGAGCAGGTAATCGCCGATTTCGACGGTCTCGACGGTCTGGTGAACAACGCGGGCATCGTGCGCGATGCGCTGCTGGTGAAGGTAAGAGAGGGCCAAGTCGTCGGCAAGATGAGCTTCGCCGACTGGCAGGCAGTCATCAACGTCAATCTCACGGGCGTTTTTCTCTGCGCGCGCGAGGCAGCGGCGCGGATGATTGCGCTCGAGCGACGCGGCGTGATCGTCAACATCTCGAGCATCAGCCGTGCAGGCAATCTGGGACAGACCAACTACACGGCCGCTAAGGCCGGGGTCGCCGCGATGACGGTGGTGTGGGCAAAGGAGCTGGCGCGCTACGGCATTCGCGTCGGTGCGGTTGCACCCGGCTTCATCCGTACCCCGATGGTCGAAGGCATGAAGCCCGACGCCCTCGCCCGCATGACCGCGCCCATTCCCCTCGGAAGGCTCGGTGAGCCCGACGAGATCGCGCACGCGGTCGGATTCGTCTTCGCCAACGAGCTCTTCACGGGGCGATGCCTGGAGGTGGATGCGGGCCTGAGAATGTGAGTCATTCCTTGAGTGCGCCGCAAAAAAAGATGTCATAAAACATTCGATTTGACCGGATTTAGCCATAAAGTATCGTTTGTTACCAGAGACTTACTGATAAACATAATCTCTGCAGCGCTAAAGCAATATTCCTCTTGCACTGCATACAAAGACGGGTAGAATGTCCGCCGTTCGAGGAAACATCGTATCGGAGCACATGACCATGACCACCCGCACTTTCGACCCCAATTCGCTGCTTGCCGCCACCCGCGAGGCGTTTGCCCCGGTGCTCAAGGCGCAGCAGGAAGGCTTCAAGACGTTCGAGCGCCTGGCGCGCCTGCACTACGCAGTCGCTGGTGACGTGCTCGAGTCATCTTTCGCTCGCGTAAGTGCTGCGTTTGCGGCGACGACCCCGAGTGAGCTGTTCAGCAAGCACAGCGAGATCACCACGCAGCTCGCCGACAAGCTGCGCACGCGTGCCGAAGAATTCGCAAACGTGACCTCGGAGATCCAGACGAAGTTCAGCCAGCTCGGCAGCGAGATGGCGGCTCAGGCAGTCCCTGCCCGCAAGGCGGCCTGATATATCGTGGCGGTATCCTGCACCCGGGAGCTCCGTCGCTCCCGGGTGCAGGTTCATTTGAGGAGACCGCCCGTTGAGCTCGACGAGCAAAAAGAAATCCTCCGCCCGCAAGAAGCCCTCTGCCGGACACCGGGCGGCCGCCTCGCGCAAGATTCGGATGCCCAAGGCGGCATCCGCAAGCAAGCAGCGTGAATCGGCACGCACCCCTCGACGGGCCGGATCCAAGAGCGTGCATCCGCGCGCTACCCGACATGCGAGCCCCCGGTCCGCGGACCGACCCGCGGCCGCGCCGAGGTCCCCGGACCCACCGCGCGACTTTTCCCCCGACCCACACCATGACCCGTCCCATGAGGCAGCCTCCTCCTCCCAGGCACCGCTGAAGAGCGAAGTGAAGCGGTACCTGCGCGCGCAGCTCGCTGCGCTCACGGGCGGCCTGGCGCCCGAGGACTACCTCAACGCCTGGTGGGATTGGTACCTCAACGTCGCCGCGCATCCGCAGCGTCAAGCCCAGCTCGCGCAGAGCGCCTACGAGAAGATCTTCGACAGCTGGCAATTCTTCGCAAGCGCCGCCGGCGGTGCGCCGGTGCCTCCGGGGCGGGAGAACCTCGGCTTCAACGACGCCGCATGGAACGTGTGGCCCTTCAACGTATTCGCGCGCACCTATGCCAACTGGGCCACCTGGTGGAACCAGGCGCTCGCGCCCGACCCCGCCGCTGCGGACGCGAAGCTCGCGCGCGCGGGGTTCGCCGGGAAGCTGCTGCTCGAGGCCGCATCTCCCGCCAATTTCCTCTACACCAATCCCGAGATCCTCAACCGCACCGCAGCCGAGTCCGGACAGAATCTCATCCGCGGACTGAAGAACTGGCTGGAAGACGCGCAGCGCGCCGTGCGCGGCGGGCGCGCACCGGGGACCGAGAGTTTCGAGGTGGGCAAAAAGGTTGCCGTCACCCCGGGAAAGGTCATCTTCCGCAACCGCCTGATCGAGTTGCTGCAGTACACGCCGCAGACTCCGATGGTCTACGCCGAGCCGGTTCTCATCACGCCGGCGTGGATCATGAAGTACTACATCCTCGATCTCTCGCCGCACAACTCACTGGTGCGCTACCTGGTCGAGAAGGGCCACACGGTATTCATGATCTCGTGGAAGAATCCGGATGCGACCGACCGCGAGCTCGGCATCGATGACTACGTGAAGCTTGGCTTCCTCGATGCTCTCCTCGAGGTGCGCCGCATCGTGCCCGATCAGCGGGTCCACGCAGTCGGCTATTGCATCGGCGGTACATTGCTGACGATCGGCGCGACGCTGCTTGCACAGACGGGCGACACCTCGCTGGCCTCGATGACGCTGTTCGCCGCGCAAGCCGATTTCAGCGAGCCGGGCGAGCTCTCGGTATTCATCACGCCGAGCCAGATCGCCATGCTCGAGGCCATGATGGACCGCAGCGGCGTGCTCGAGAGCGAGCGCATGGGCGCCGCGTTCGCCCTGCTGCGCTCGCGTGACCTGCTGTGGGGGCCGGCGATCGAGCAGTACATGCGCGGCGAGCGGCCGAAGCTCAACGATCTCATGGCGTGGAATGCCGACGGCACGCGTATGCCCTGGCGCATGCACAGCGAGTACCTCGAGCGTCTGTACCTGAAGAACGAGCTCGCGCTTGGCACCTTCAACTCGCACGGCCAACGGGTCGATCTGGCGAATCTGCGGCTGCCGATGTTCGTCGTCGGCACCGAGACTGACCACGTTGCGCCGTGGCGCTCGGCATACAAGATCCGCGGCCTCACCCGCAGCTCCGACTATACGTTCCTGTTGACGAGCGGCGGCCATAACGCCGGCATCGTCAGCGGCCCCGTCCATCCGAGACGCCGTCACCGGATGCTCACCCTGAGCAATCCGGGCGAGACGCCGAGCCCCGAACAATGGCTGAAGCGCGCGCCGCTCGTCGAGGGCTCGTGGTGGCCCGAGTGGCAGCGTTGGCTGGTGGCACACTCGCATCGCGCTCAGCTACCGGCCCGCGCGCCTGGTGCGGGTCGTGGACGCGACGTCGCGGCGCTCCTCGACGCGCCTGGTAGCTACGTACGCGGTTGAGCCTGCGGCGGCCCGTATGCGCAGCGGCGCGCACGATGGACGGGTCTGGAAAATCGGCGTACTAATACCTCACGGCCAGGCCTGACGAAGACGAGCGGAGCGACCATGGGATCGAAGGCGAAGCGCGTTGCATATGTCACCGGTGGCATGGGCGGCATCGGCACCGCGATCTGTCAGCGGCTCTGCAAGGAAGGTCATAGCGTGATCGCCGGCTGCGGCCCCGGCTCGACCCGCAAGGACCGGTGGCTCGCCGAGATGCGATCGGAGGGCTTCGACATTCACGCCTCCGAGGGCAACGTCTCCGACTGGGAATCGACCAGACGGGCATTCGAGATCGCACGTGCCGAAGTCGGCCCGATCGATATTCTCATCAACAACGCCGGCATCACGCGCGACGGCCTCTTTCAGAAAATGACCTTGGAAGCGTGGCACGCGGTCATCGAGACCAATCTCAACTCCCTCTTTCACGTCACCAAGCAGGTGATCGACGGCATGCTCGAGCGTGGCTGGGGCCGCATCGTCAACATCTCTTCGGTCAATGGGCAGAAGGGCCAGTTCGGGCAGACCAATTACTCGACGGCAAAGGCTGGCATCCACGGCTTCACCATGGCGCTCGCCCAGGAAGTCGCCGGTCGCGGCGTGACCGTCAATACCGTATCCCCGGGTTACATCGGCACCGACATGGTGCGCTCGATCAAGCCGGAACGGCTCGAGAAGATCGTGAGCGGGATACCGGTCAAACGACTCGGTGAGCCGGGTGAGATCGCCTCGATCGTCGCCTGGCTGGTGACCGATGAGTCCGCCTTCGCGACCGGCGCGGATTTCTCGCTCAACGGCGGCCTGCACATGGGCTAGAGCCGCGGCGCTCGCCGCACCGTCCGGGCTTTTTCGCTTGAAGGTCTGCATAGTCGGTGCCGGCGCCATCGGTGGCTTCATCGGCACGCGCCTTGCGCTCGAAGGCAGCGCTCGTGTCTCGGCACTCGCGCGCGGCACGACACTCGTCGCGCTGCGCGACCACGGCTGGCGTCTGCTCGAGGGCGAAGCGATGCTGCAAGCACCGCTCGCGCTCGCCAGCGACGATGCCGCCGAGCTCGGTGCACAGGATCTCGTCATCGTGGCGCTGAAGAGCCCCTCGCTGCCCAGACTCGCTCCCTCTCTCACCCCACTCTTCGACGCCGACACCATCGTGCTGCCGGCGATGAACGGTGTGCCCTGGTGGTTCGGCTCCGGCATTCCCGCCCTGGGCTCGCACCCCCTCGAGAGCGTCGACCCGGGCGGCCGTATCGCCGCGTGCATCCCCATCCGCCACGTCGTCGGCTGCGTGGTGCACGCGAGCGCCGCGGTCCGCGAACCCGGCATCGCCTCGCACCGCATGGGGCGTGGCCTGATCGTCGGCGAGCCCGGCGGTGGAGACTCGGCGCGCGTGCGCAGCCTGGCGGCCTTTCTGACACGCGCGGGTTTCGAAGTGACGCGCTCCGAACGCATACGCTACGACATCTGGTACAAGCTTTGGGGCAACATGACGATGAACCCGGTGTCTGCTCTCACGGGAGCGACCACCGACCGGCTGCAGGCCGATGATCTGGTGCGCGAGTTCTGCTCGGCCGCGATGCGCGAGGCCGCTGCGGTTGGCGCGCACATCGGCTGCGATGTGCGCGAGTCTCCGGAAGAGCGCCACGCGGTAACGCGCAAGCTCGGCGCCTTCAAGACCTCGATGCTCCAGGATGTCGAAGCGAGCCGGCCGATCGAGCTCGACGCGCTCGTCGGCGCGGTGCGCGAGATCGCCGCCCGCGTCGGCGTTGCGACCCCGAACATCGACGCCCTCTTCGGGCTCACACGCCTCTTCGGTCGCGTCCGCCGACTCTATCCTCAGGAGTAACCGCGGGATTGGCAGCAATGTCGCGCGCCGTGTAGCCAAAAGCGCACGTCGCAGCACGGAGACATTTGCGCGCCGCAGCACTGCCAAGCTTTACTGCACCCGTTCCACGCACGGTCGGCGTGGCGCTGGATGCGCCTTGTCGGGTCGTTGCGCGAAAAAAGAACCCAAGGGGTGGCAATGGCCACGAGTGAGACAGGTAGGGAAGCTACCTCGATAGTTGGCGTTTGGCCTTCGGCACGCGCTCGTATGAGGCGCAGGCCTCCCCTTGATACCGCACATGTGGATTTTGGGGAGGCACGATGCATTGGATTATTCGCAAGCGGGTACACGCTTCATTGGTTGCGGCGCTCGCAGGTCTAGCGCTGGGCGCGGCAAGCACCGTACATGCCAACGAGGACCCCACACAGACGTCACCGGATCTGACGGTCACCGACGCTGCGACGACGTCAAGCTCAGTCGAAATCAGCTGGGTTCCGCCGACACAGAATGCCGACAAGACGGCGCTGACTGATCTGGCTGGCATTCTCATCTACTACGGCACGTCGGCGTCCGATCTCAGCCGGTGCGTCGTGGTGAGCGGAGAGTCCGCCACGGGCTATACGATCACCGGACTCACCGCGGGCACCTGGTATTTCGTCGCACAGGCCTTCACGACGGGCGGCGGCGTAAGCGCCCTGACGCGGACGGTCAGCAAGACCATCCCCTGAAAAGCGCTCGCCGGCTCGCTACCCTGCCGCGCTTCCGGACTGCCGCTGCGCGGGGCGAGCCGGCTTCCAAGAAACGGGCCGGCCGCACGGCTGGAGGATGCGCTCAGGTTGCGCGTGCCTCGTCCTCGCGGATCGTCTTGCTCGCCACCCACAGGTGCCAGGCAGCCCACAGCCCCGTGGGCGCGAGCAATAGCAGCGCCCAGCGCAGCGACTCGACACCGGCGCCGAAGGACGCCGCAAACCAGTCGCTCAGCCAGCCGACGATCTGCGGCGCCAGCAACAGGTTGGCGATGTTCGCCGCAAACATGAGGATCGCGCATACGGTCGCGCGCATGTTCGCAGGCGTCACATTCTGCAGAAGCCCGAGTATAGGGCCGATGTAGAAATACACCGCCGGCACGAAGATCCACAGCAGGACAGTCGCAGCGGCTTCCGAGTCCGCCCGGTAAAGGAGGATCGAGGGAATCGTGGCAACAACCGTCACCCACGCAAGGAGACGCGTGACGTAACGGGGGTCTGCGGCGGCACGCTGTCCCATGAGAAGAGCGGTGAGCAAGGTACTCGCCGTGCCGGCGATCAAATGCATCTTTCCGAGCAGCGCTCCAGCCTGTCCTACCGTCATGTGATGCGAGCGCTGCAGAAATGCCGGCGTCCACCACATGAGTCCCCAGCTCCAGAAGGTCGCTACCGAGCCGCCGATCAGCAGATGGAGCGCCGCGCGCTGCCGACCGAGAAACCGCAGCGTATCCACGAGGGAGGCGGAAGGGATCGCGGCAGCTGCGGCGTCGAGCTGCCCGCGCCTCGGTTCGCGAACCGTCAGCGCCACGAGGAGCGCAATGGCCATTCCCGGGACGCCGAGCACCAGAAAAGCGGCGCGCCAGCCGCTGTGCTCGGCCGCGTCTCCTGCGAGCGAAGAGCCGAGCCAGGCGCCAAGGCAGGTACCGAGCGCAAAGACGGTGAGCGCCAGCGGACGGCGCGCTGGAGGGAATTTGTCGGCGAGAATCGAGGTGGAAGGCGGCGTTCCGCCCGCTTCGCCGATGCCCACGCCGAAGCGTGCGAGGAGCAGCTGTGCGTAGGTGTGCGTGAGCCCGCAGAGTGCGGTGATCCCGGACCACACCGCAAGTGCCACAGCCAGGATCCGGCTGCGGTTCAATCGATCGGCCAGCACCGCGACCCAGATGCCGACCGTGACGTAGAACACCCCGAGAGCCCCGCCCGTGAGCCAGGCGACGCGGCTGTCGCTCAGGTGCAGCTCAGCGCGAATCGGCTCGATCAACGTCGACATGCAGAAGCGATCGGCGATGTTGAGCGCATACACGACGGTCAGCACGCCGAGGACGTACCAGCGATCGCGCGGCGCAGCCGCCGCGCCTTCCGTCACGGGCTCCAGCTCCACTCATGAGCGCTCTGGCGGCAACCGCCGCCGCCGGCACCGGTCCATGCGCGACCGTGCACCGCGCGGCCGCTCGCCGCGCCGGTGGCCTCTTCGTGACGCAAGGCGCGGATGCCGTTGACCCACACGTCCTCGACACCGGTCGCGAGCTGATGCGGCTTCTCATAAGTCGCGTGGTCCTGGATCGTGTTGGGGTCGAACACCACGACGTCGGCGAAGTACCCGGGTTGCAACGAGCCGCGATCACCAAGTGACAGCGTCGCCGCCGGCATGGCAGAGAGCTTGTGAATCGCCTGTGCAAGAGTCAGCACATGCTCCTCGCGCACGTAGCGGGCGAGCACCCTGGCGAAGTTTCCATAAGCTCGCGGATGGGAATTCGACTTGAGGAAGACGCCTTCGGGAGCCGGCGCCGCCTCGTCGGAATCGAAACTCACCCAGGGAAGCGCCACCTCGCGGCGGACGTTTTCCTCCGACATGAGGAAGTACGCCACTCCGACCCGTGTGCCGTCCTCGATCACCAGATCGATGGCGGCTTCCTCGGGCGAGACGCCGCGCATCTTCGCCACGGCTGCGAGCGTCTTGCCGGTCAGCGGCTTGAGAGTGGGGTTCTTGAACGCCAGCAACAAGGTACCTTCCGCGCCGGCGGCCGCAAACAGGTTCTCCCACCCGGGGTGAGGATTGCGCATCTCCGCGATAACCTTCTTGCGGATCGACGGGTCTTTCAGTCGCTCGATCCACGCCTCGAGACCACCGTCCTGCACCCATGGCGGCATCGCGGCATCGAGACCCGTCGCACCGGCGGTGTAGACGTACATGTCGGCGGTGATCCGCACGCCCTGCGCGCGGGAACGGTCCACCGCGGCGATGAGCGCGCCGAGCTTGTCCCAGTTGTCCTTGCCCGCCGCCTTCAGGTGGTAGATCTCGGCGGGCGCGCCCGATGCGCGTGCAATGTCGATCGTCTCGGTAAGCGCTTCCATCAGCCGATCGCCCTCGCTGCGCATGTGCACGCTGTAGATGCCTCCGCAGCGCGCGGACTCGCTGGCGAGTGCGATCAACTCGGGCGTCTTCGCGTAGCCGTTGGGACTGTAGATGAGCGCGGTCGTCAGACCGAGAGCCCCCTGCTCCATCGCCTGGCGGACCAGGGTGCGCATCTGCTCGAGTTGGGCAGTTGTCGGCTGCACATCGCGCTCGCCGAGCACGTAGGTGCGCACTGTGCCGGCTCCGATGTACGAGGCGACGTTCGGTGCGATGCCGCGCTGCTCGAGCCTCTGCAGGTACTCACCGAGCGTCGTCCAGTCGACCGCGAAGCGGATATCCGCCTGCCGCTTGAGAACGAGTTCTTTCATCTCCGCCGTCAGCGGCCCCATCGAATCCTCGCCGATGACCTCGAGCGTGACTCCCTGACGCAGGTCGCTGAGCGCGCGACCGTCGGCAAGGAGCGAGACTTCGGGGTGCGCCAGCATGTTGACGAACCCCGGGGAGACGGCCTTACCGCGGGCGTATACGCGCTCGCGCCCGCGGCCCGGCGCGTGTGGTCCAACATAGGCAATACGATCGCCGCGAATGGCGACGTCACCGACAAAGGGCGCGCCACCGCTGCCGTCGTAGATGGTGCCGCCGCTGATCAGCACGTCGTAGTCGCCGGTGTCGGGTGTCGCCGCCCGCACCGCGGCAGCCGCATTCAGGGCCAGCAGGCCCGCAAGGACTCCGAGAGCGCGCATCGAAATGTCCCCCATGGTGTGGCCTTACCGCCGTTGTTGCAGCGGCGGCGCCATTCTACGGGGATCTGCGCTGCTCCTGCGCGACACGCGCGCGCAGACCACTCAGCACTTCGGGGACATCCTTGCGCAGCATCCGCTCGACGAGAGACTGCGGGATCCAGAAACCCGGATCGACATAGATCTCGTACTCGACCACCGTCGCTGCGCCGTCGGGCGTCGCGGTCAGAAGCCACGTGCCTCGCTGCTGCTTCAGATCGCCGCTGATGCGATGGAAATCCATTCGATGCGGCCGCTCGTACTGTGCGCGGAACACGTAGCGGATGGGTGGCAGTAATTTCGAGAATTTGACCTCGTGCTCGATGTCCTCCCAGCTGCCGTCCGGGGCGATATCGATGCGCCGGCAGTGCGTGAGCCCCGGTACGTAGAATGGCGCCTGGGCGCAATCGGTCATGACACGCCAGATGTCCTCCGGGGAGGCCGCAATGCGCACCGCCGCGTGCACCAGACCCTGCGGCGCGGCGGAGTCGCTCGCACGGACGTCCTCGACGACCACCTGGCCCTCCGCCAGGCGCTGCTGCACGGCCGGCTGGGACAGCCAGTCGCCGGGTGCGGCGATTGCGAGCGACTCGAGCAGCGCCAGCGCGGCACAGATCAGCACTGATGGGTGAACGTTCAAAGCGTCTCGTCCGGTTGCGGCGCGCGGGCGCCCACCGCCGTGGGTCGACGCGACGCTGCGCTCAGTTCATTGTTCTCTGTGCCGAAGGGCAGACGCGGTCATCGCCCAGGTCAGCACACCCCCTGAGCGCTGAATTCTACGCAGTTTTGCGCGCGGGCAAGCGGAGCAGGCATCGTTCCCGCCCCTCGGCGACTTGTGATAGCGTCGGCGTCCCCAATTCGACAGCGCGCGGAGCGCCCCTCATGAACGCCGTACCCAGCCCACGCAGCCGCAGCGACTGGGAGCGTCTGGTCGCGCCCCTTCGGCCCGAGGGACGGGCGCTGATCGATGGCAAGCTGGTGGCAGCGCACAGCGGCCAGGTTTTCGAGAAAAAGAGTCCGATCGACGGCCGCGTCATCGCCCGGGTCGCCCGCTGCGGGAGCGCCGACGTCGATGCGGCGGTGGCCGCCGCACGAGCTTCTTTCGAGGCCGGTCACTGGCGTCGCGCCGAGCCGCGCGAGCGCAAGCGTGTGCTGCTGCGCTTCGCGGAGCTGATTCGCGCCGACCTCGAGCGGCTGGCGATGCTCGAAACGCTCGATGTCGGTAAGCCGATCC
>Ga0307476_10001085_pt1 | contig 17278 bp, 14 predicted proteins | sample atmos_gasesECM2C_2_FD_203314 | JGI IMG/M metagenome (GOLD analysis project Ga0307476, IMG submission 203314) | Hardwood forest soil microbial communities from Morgan-Monroe State Forest, Indiana, United States - atmos_gasesECM2C_05 | ecosystem: Environmental > Terrestrial > Soil > Temperate... | reverse complement strand
GCCGCCGCCCCCGGCGAGCGCGTGGCCCCCCCCCGCCTGGGTCGCGCCCGCCCAGCGCCACGCGCGGTCGATCACCGCCGCGGGCCCGCCGGCGTCTCCCAGCCGCTCGAGCCGTCGCGCGGTGAGCTCGAGCTCGGCGCCCCGGGCGCGCACCGCGTCGCCGCGATCGGGGACCGCTGGATCGCGCAACCCGCGCGGCGTGCGGACCGCGCCGGTCGCGGCCACCCGCTCGCCGGGCACCAGGCGCTCGTCGCTCCACAGCCAGATCGCCGCCGCCTCGGTATCGAGCCGAGCGCCGTCGCCGCGCGGGCCGCGCACCACCGGGCCGCGGACCACGCCGATCACGCGATCCGCGGTGCGGTCGTCGACGGTGACCCCGGTCGGTGCCACCGCTGGGGCCCGGGCGCCGCGCGCCGCGCCGAGCGCCAGCCCGGCGGCGAGCAGCAGCGGCCCGCGCCGGCGCGCCATGCGCCGCCACGCGACGACCACCGCGGCGGCCCCCAGCCAGCGCAACCCCGGCGCGACGCCGATCCGATCGAGCGCCGGCGCCACCGCGATCCCGGCGGCCAGCGCGATCGCCACCGCGAGCGGCCCGATCCATCGATTCGCCATGCCGCCGTTATCGGCGGCCCGCGCGCAGGGTTGCGTCGAGATCGCGCCGGATGTGCGGCGTCCGGCTGTCCGGTTGCTGTCCGGCTGTGTCCGGCGCACGGACGCGTTGCCTTCCAGCTGGACCGAAGCCGGACGCAGGAGCGCCCGCGCCGGCCGGCCCGCGCTACCGGCTGGCCAGGGCCGCGTCTCGGCTGCGTAGTCGAACGCGTCCGGCGCGACCGCTCCGGGCGCCTCGCGCTTCCAGGCGATGGCGGTCGCCAGCGAGCGGTCGCGATCGAGCGCCTCGGCGTAGCCGAGCTCGTCGCGGATCCGCCCCGAGTCGGCGACCCAGTGCTGCGCGAAGTTGCTGGGGTGACGCAGGTACGGCGGGGTCCGCTCGTCGGGGAGCACCACGAAGTCTCCGTCCCACGCGAGCTGCGCGCCGGGGCGGATGCCGCCGGCCGCGCGAGCTGCTCGACGTGGGATCGCGGGAGTGCAACCCGATCTCACCGTCTTGCGGGCCGTCCGGGCCGGCGGCGTTCCCGGCGGCCGTCGCCGGTTCGAGCCGGTGTCGCTTGCCGCCGGGAGTGCAGCTCTTTACGATGGTCCTGGCCCCATGCGCGTCGGCTTTCTGGTCGGAATCCTCAGCAGCATCGCGGCCCTTGCGGGGCCCGTCCAGGCCGGCACCGTGGTCGGCAAGCTCGAGCTGCCACCGCCCCCCGAGCGCGGCCCGGTGACCGCCCGCGGCTTCGTCGACCGGATCGAGAACCCACTGGCCGACATCAAGAAGCCCAGCCTCGCGCCCTACCTGGTCGTGACCCTGGAGGGCGAGGGTCGAGCGGACGCCGCGCCGGCGCAGGTCAGCTGGGACGTCGTCGGCGAGTCGTTCGTCCGCCCGGTCGTCGCCGTGCCGGTCGGCGCCGAGGTCGTCATCAAGAACCAGACCAAGATCGCCCGCAACCTCGCCGCCGCGGAGGATCCCAAGCTGCTGACCGGCCCGCTCAACCCGGCCGGCACCAAGTCGTTCCGCGCCGCCCAGCCGGCGGTCTACACCATCGGCGACCAGGATGCGCCCCACCTGCGCGGCAAGCTCGTCGTGGTCGCGACCCCGCACGTCGCCGCTGTCGACGACAGCGGCCGGTTCGAGATCTCCGACGTCCCCGACGGCAGCTACAAGCTCCGGGTGTTCTACTACGACCCGCTCGGCGAGGCCCACGGCAAGCCCTCGGGCTGGCTGTTCACCACCGACGTGACGGTCGCCCCGAAGGGCCGCTCGACCCGGACCGAGGTCAACGCGAAGCTGCCACCGCTGACCGCGGCGGCGGGAAAGAAGTGACGCGGTGTTCTGGTCCAAGATCTGGCTGTTCCTGCTGGCCCTGACCGCCGCGGCGGCGCTCACCGTCGCCCTGCTGCTGCCGCGCCCGGCCCAGCGCAACCTGGTCCGCGGCGAGGTCAACCGGCTGCAGACCGCATGCAGCGTGATCCACATCCTGCTCGCCGATGACGCGCGCAACCGGATCGACCTCGCGGGCGCGTTCTCGCGCTCGCCCGAGATCATGAACGCGCTCGAGGCGGCGTCGAGCGTGCCGCAGCTCGACGAGGCTCGCATGAAGCAGGTGCGCGACGTCGGCGAGACCGTGATGAAGGCGATCCAGGGCAGCCGCAAGCCGGACTTCGCCATGCTGATCGAGCGCCGCGGCCGCGTCGTCGCGCGGGTCCGCCTCGACGACGGCGACTGGGGCGACGTCGCCGCCGGCCGCCCGCTGATCGACGACGCGCTCGCCGGCTACCTGCGCGACGACGTGTGGGTGCAGAACGGCTCGCTGTTCTTCGTGTCCGCCGCTCCGGTGATCAAGCAGGGCGCCTACGTCGGCGCCGTCGTCCTCGGCCACCAGGTCACCAACCAGCTCGCCCAGACCCTGGTCAAGTCGCTCGAGGTCGACATGGGGTTCCACCTGGCCGCCGACGGCATCGCCGGCAGCCGGACGATCGCGTTCGACCACGGTCCGCTGCAGGCCGCGATCGGCAAGCTCGGCGCCGACGTCACCACCGACTGCCAGCAGGTCCGGCCGATCGACGTTCGCGCCGGCGCCGACGACTACACCGCGATCGCCGCCCGGCTGCCCGGCGAGGCCGCGTCCCGCCAGGCCTACTACTCGGTGTTGATCCGGCGGCCCGAGGGACTCGGCTTCCTCGGCACGCTCGGCGCGGTCAAGGACAGCGACCTGTCGCTCGGCAACTTCCCGTGGCTGCTCGTCGGCGGCGCGTTCCTCGCGGTGCTCGCCCTCGGGATCGGCCTGATGTTCTTCGAGGTCGACCGTCCGCTGCGCCGGCTCGCCGCCGACGCCGTCCGGCTCGCCAAGGGCGACACCGAGCGGCTCACCGAGGACATTCACGGCGGCAAGTTCGGCTCGATCGCGCGCAGCGTGAACATCCACATCGACAAGCTCGGCCGCGATGCCAGGTCGGCGAGGAAGGATCTCGATCAGCTGCTCGGCCCGGCGCCCGAGGGTGGCCTCGGCACGATCGACCTGCTCGCGAGCCCGCTGCCGACCGCGCGCCCCGGGGGCCCGGCGCCTGCCGTTCCGCCGCCGCCCTCCGAGTTCCGGTTCAACGACTCCGGATCGCAACCGTCGTACAAGCCGCCCGCGCGCCCCGCGCCGCCGGCCTGGGCCGGGGCATCCCCACCGCCGCTCCGCGCCGCACCTCCGGTCGCCGCGTCGCCCATGCCGCTCGCGCCGTCGCCGCCCGAGCGGCTGGCCGAGCGATCGCCCGGCCGGGCGCCCGAGCGAGCGCCCGAGCGAGCGCCCGAACGAGCGTTCGACCGGCCACCCGAGCGAGCGCCCGATCGATCGTTCGACCGACCGCCCGAGCGAGCGCCCGATCGATCGTTCGACCGACCGCCCGAGCGCCTCGCGGAGCGCTCGAGCCCGCTGCCGCCCGATCGGTCCGGCGCGTTCGACGACGACATCCTCGGCCGCGGCACCGGCGAGATGCAGCCGCGCGTCGACCCCTACTTCAAGCAGATCTTCGACCAGTTCGTCTCGATGAAGCGCAGCTGCAACGAGCCCACCGCGGGCCTGGTCTACGAGCGGTTCGCCGAGAAGCTGGTCAAGAACCGCGAGGACCTCATGCTCAAGACCGGCTGCCGCGACGTCCGGTTCACCGTCTACGTCAAGGACGGCAAGGCCGCCCTCAAGGCCACGCCGGTCAAGGACGAGGCCTGACGAGCCTTGCCGGGGTGGGCCGCCGCCCCGCACCTGCGCCACCCCGGCAACCTCGCGCAGCACGGGGTCGCCGACTCCACGCGGATCCGCGACGAGCTCGACCACGCCGAGGCCATCCCTCGCGCCGAGGCGCTCGCCGGGACGATCGCCTGGGAGCGCCAGGCCCACGGGCCGGTCTCGCCGCAGGCGTTCGACCACGCCGCCGAGGACGCCGCCCTGGCCGGCCGGTCGCGCCGCGACGACCGGATCACATCTTGCCCGGGAGCGCTTCGACCGATATGCCGACCCTGCGGCAGCTCGCGTCGGCGTGAATCCAGTAGTGATCGCGGGTGCGCAGACAATAGATCTGCCCCACGTCGGTATAGCCCATGCGATAGCAGGATCGCAGCGAGTCGAAGTTGGTGGCGTAGACGTACGACACCAGGCCCTCGGAGCTGTCGTCGCGAAACTGCTTGAGCGCCGAGGTCATCCCGAGCGCGTGCAGGCGCTGGCCGCGATAGTCGGGATCGGTGAAGCCCTTGTACATGTACACGTAGCGCCGATCGAAGCAGAAGCGCAGGCCGTCGGAGATCTTGGTCGGCACGGCGGAGTACCAGCCAAAGCTGGCCAGTCGATCGCCCTCGAGGATGCCATAGCACTGGTCGCCTTTGGCCAGCGCCTCGTCGAGAAACTGCGGCGACAGGTCGTATTTTGGATCGCCGCTGAAACGACGCAGGGTGGCATTGTCGAGAAACCCGTGCTGGAAGCGCGGATCGATCGCCAGGTACCTGGGATCGACCTTGTTGACCTGGATGCACTTCAACACGCGGAAAAACGCGAGCCGGTTGACGGCGCCCTGGGCCATCGCCTGCAGCGCGGCAGGCCAGCCGAAATCACCGGCAGTCTTGCGGATGCGGGTCAGCTGGGCAGTCGTGAACTGCCACGGAGTCGATTCATTGCGATGCCTCGTCGGGTTTTGATCCTTCATGGTGACCTCGAATTGCATCGAGAGTGGGTATATGCGGTTCCTGCCGATGAGCTCGGGGTAATAAGTGGTAAGCTGCTCGCACGACGGGAGTTGCGTGAGGCAGAGACGTCGGGCGCGCTCTTTCGTCACACCCGTGCAACTTGCGTACGATTGCAATGAGCGATGCCGACTGTGGATCGCGGCCTAACCCCGGTGCTCACCTGAGTTGATCCGGATTCGTGGCATCTCGCCACATGCCGTCACCAGCGCGCGGGCCTCGTGGTCATGCGTGGCATGGGGGGCGTCGGGTGTGTGTGCACGTGCGATCGACGGCGCTGACCGGCGGCGGTGAGCCAGGCGGTGTCAAGGCGACAGCGGATCGGCGCCGACGCCCATCACCGAGTAGCCCTTGTCGACGTGGACGACGGTCCCGGTGATGCCGCGGGCGAGCGGGCTGGACAGGAACGCCGCAGCCGCTGCGACCTCGTCGGCGGTGATCGGCTCGGGCAGCGGGGAGGACCGGGCGGCGTGGTCGATCATCCGCTCGATCGGGCCGATCGCCTGGGCGGCGCGCGAGGCGTAGGGGCCGGCCGAGAGGATGTTGACGCGATGGCCCCAGCGGCGGCCGGCCTCGTGGGCGAGCACGCGGGCGTCGGATTCGAGCGCGGCCTTGGCGGACGACATGCCGCCGCCGTAGCCGGGGATCGCGCGCTCGGCGGCGAGGTAGGACAGCGCGAGGAACGAGCTGCCCGGGGAGGCGATCGGGCCGAGCTGCTGGAGCAGCGCGACGTGCGAGTACGCCGAGGTCGAGACGGCCGCCAGGTAGCCGGCGCGCGAGGTCCGGTGCAGCGGCCGCTGGACCTCGGGGCCGTTGGCGAGGCTGTGCACGACGATGTCGACGCCGCCGCTGGCCGCGACGGCGGCCGCGAGGCCGGCGGTGGTGAAGTCGCCGCAGTCCTTGTAGCGGCGGTGGGTCCTGACGTCGGCCGGGACATCGTCGAGCCGGTCGTGGTCGGCGTCGAACGGGTGGATCGCGGCGAACGCGAGCCGGGCGCCGCTGCGCAGGCGCAAGGCGTCGTCGAGCTTGCCGCGCTCGAGGTGCATCTGGAAGGCCTTGAGCAGGGGCGGCCAGGCGGCGATCGACACGGTGGCGCCGGCCTCGGCGAGCGCGCGGGCGATCGCGAAGCCGAAGCCGCGTTCATCGCCGACGCCGGCGACCAGGGCGCGCTTGCCGGTGAGATCGATCGCGAGCACGGTGCTGTCATCGCGCGGAAGCGATCGAGGGTCAACCGGTCGCGGTCGCGACAGGCGCGATGCACGACGCGCGAGCGTCCGGGCGTGCGCTGACCGCCGCCCGATGACATGCGCAGACTCCCAGCGCCGCTGCGAGAGATCGGAAGGCACCGCAGCGCCGGCAACGACGGGCCCGGACGCGCCGGAGACCGCCGAGGTGCTGCCGTGAGCGAAGCCACGCTCGCGAGGCGATCGCCGCATCGCCGCCTCGCGGAGGTTTCAGCGCGTGCCGTGTCATGGCCCGGCCGGGCACGGAGTGTTAGGCTTGCGGCGAACATGCACCGGGCTGGTAGCGCGCGGGTCGCCATCGCCGTGGCATGGATGATCCGGGACGCGGTTGCTGCTGCGCAGCCCGCACCTCCACCGGCGACGCCCGCGCCGGCGAGCGCGCCCGCGCCGGCGAGCGCGCCCGCGCCCGAGCCGCCGAGCGCGCCGGCCACGCCACCGGCCGCCGCCGCCCCGGCGCCGGCGATCACGGTCACCGGCCGGGTGGTCGATGCGGTCGGCCGGCCGATCCGGGGGGCCACGGTGCGGCGCGAGGACGGGGCGGGCCAGGTGACGACCGACGCCGACGGCCGGTTCTCGATCGAGGCCCCGGTGGGATCGACGCTGGTGATCGCGTCGGAGCACCACGGGGTCGCGCTGGCGGGCGTGACCGGGGCCGTGCTCGACGACATCGTCCAGCTGCCCGAGCTCACCGGCGAGAAGATCGAGGTCACCGGGGAGGCGCCGACGCCGGCGGCCGGCGCGGCGGAGCTCGATCGCGAGGACATCCAGCGCCTGCCGGGGACCGGCGGGGACGTGGTGCGCGCGCTGAGCGCGATGCCCGGCGTCGTGAACCAGCAGATCCCGCTCGGGTACTCGGGGGTGGTGATCCGCGGCTCGTCGCCGCAGGACTCCAAGGTGCTGATCGACGACTTCGAGGTGCCGATCCTGTTCCATCCGCTCGGGATCCGCGCGGTGGTCCCGGCCGAGTCGATCGAGTCGCTGACGTTCATCCCGGGCGGGTTCGACGCGGCGTACGGCCGGTCGTCGTCGGGGATCGTCCAGCTGACGACGCGGCCGGGCGGCGAGGCGCGCAGCACGCAGGCCGAGGTGTCGCTGATCGACGGCGGGCTGATCGCGCAGGGGCCGCTCGGCGAGCACACGCGGTACATGCTGGCGCTGCGCCGCTCGGTGATCGACTTCGTGCTGCCGCTGGTGATCCCGTCGAGCGTCGACCTGTCGCTGACCACGGTGCCGCAGTACTGGGACGAGCAGCTGCGGATCGATCACGAGCTGAGCTCGCGCTGGAACCTGTCGGTGTCGAGCGTGGGCACCGACGACGTGTTCGAGCTGTTCACGACCAAGGAGGACGCGCCGTCGAAGCGGTTCTTCACCCAGACCCGGTTCGTGCGGCTGACCGGCGCGGCGAAGTACCACGACGGCGAGTGGCAGGCGAGCCTCGCGCTGTCGGGGATGCTGACCGAGATCGACGCCGAGGTCGGGCTGTACCAGCGGCTCGACGTGCCGACCTCGCTGGTCACGCCGCGCGCGGTGGTGACCCGCGCGATGCGCGAGGCGATCGGGCTGCGCGACGTGGTGTGGAGCTCGGGCGCCGAGGCGCAGGTCGGGCACTCGTCGATCGACATCGCGCTGCCGCTGGAGCGCCGCGAGGGCGAGCCGCTGCCGCCGTACGACCCGAAGGACACGGCGACGCACTTCCGCGGCGCGGTGTGGTTCCCGGACTTCGCGGCGTGGACGTCGGTCGCCGCGACGTTCGACCCGCGGATCCGGATCACGCTCGGCGCGCGGGCCGATTACTTCGGGCGGCCGCGCGAGCTCGCCGTCCAGCCGCGCAGCGAGCTGCAGATCAAGCTGAGCGACGGGCTGACCTCGCGGTTCAGCGCGGGGATGTACCGCCGCCCACCGGAGTTCCAGTCCGAGCTGCTCGACCCCCACGTGCGGTCGGAGCGCTCGCAGCAGCTGACCACCGGGCTGGAGTACACGCCGATCCTCGGGGTCCGGCTGCAGGGAACGCTGTACTACACCGACCGCACCGCGCTGATCACCCACAACGCCGACGGCACGCTCAACAACGACGGCCGCGGCACCAGCAAGGGCATGGAGCTGCTCGCGATGGTGCACGGCGGCGCGTGGTTCGGCTGGCTCGGCTACTCGTACTCGAACTCGGTGCGGGTCGACGCGCCGGGCGGACCGCTGCGGCTGTTCGACTACGACCAGCCGCACAACCTCAACCTCGCGGCGAGCTGGAAGCGCGGCCGCTGGCAGCTCGGCGGGCGGTTCACGCTGTACTCGGGGCTGCCCTACACGCCGGTGGTCGGCGCCGAGTTCGACAGCGATCGCAACCTGCACATCCCGACGCAGGGCGCGATCAACTCGGCGCGCGCGCCGGTCCACCACGAGGTCGATCTCCGCGTCGACTACGCGTGGAAGTGGGGGCCGGCGGCCATGGTCGCCTACCTCGATGTCCAGAATATCTATTTCAATCGCAGCGTCGTGACCTACTTCTACAACTACGATTACACGCAGCGCAGCGCGTTCGAGTCGATCCCGTTCATCCCGTCGGCCGGGCTGCGAGCGGTGCTGTGAGGCGGGCGGCGGTGGTCGCGGCGCTCGCGGTGCTCGCCGGCTGCTCGGGCGATGTCGCCCCGGACTGGCAGCTGGCGCACGATCGGGTGATCGCGGTGCGCGCGGCGCCGCCGCGGATCGCGTCGGGCGAGGTCGCGACGATCGACGCGCTGCTCGGCCACGACGGCCGGCCGCCGGACGACGTCGACCCGGACACCGCCGAGGTGGTGTCGCCGGCCAGCCTCGCCGGGGCGCTGGCCCGCCCGTCCGCGCGCTGGACGGTGACCGCACCGGACGACGGTCCGCTGGCGGCGGCGCGCGCCGAGCTCGGGCTCGACGCCGGCGCGCCGGTCCCGCTGCAGCTGCGCGTCGGGTTCACCCGGCTGGGCCAGACCGCGCTCAAGATCGTCTGGCTGGGCCAGCACACCGACAACCCGGTGATCGATCCGGTGACGATCGGCGGCATGGACGGGCTCGCCCAGGCGCAGCTGACGGTGCCGGCGGGCGTCGACGTCCCGCTGGCGGTGAGCTTCGACGCGACCTACAACATCAACTGGCTGACGTCGTGCGGGACGATGCACGACTTCGATCTCGCGATGGCGCACCTGCGGATCGAGCCGGAGGATCCGCACGCCGGCACGCTGGCGATCGTGGTCCGCGACGCGCTCGGCGGGGTCGCCTGGCACCTGTGGCCGATCGCGGCGCAGTGACGAGCTCGATGCGGAACAGACCCGCGAGTGCGTGGATGCGCGTGCCCGCCCGCCAGCAGGCCCATCGCGACCGTGTCGAGCAGCAGCGCGCGCCGGCCGGCGAACCGGATCACGCCTCCTTCGAGGTCGAGCTCTCGCAGCTCCTCGTGGTCGAGGTCCTCTGCACGCACGACCCGTCGCCTCCTTCAAATTGAAGGACAAGGTACGTCATCTTGATTGAACAAGCTCGCGTGGATCGGCAGGTGGGAGGATCGTGACCTGCGTTCGCGAGGGCGCCGTCGCCTACGAAGACTCGACGGGCTGCTCGGGCGTCATCCGCGCGGGCGAGTTCCAGCGGCTCGCCGCGGTACACGGACTGCGCCACGGCGAAGCCAGCGCGTCGCGGACGGACCGGGCGCACGTGCTCCAGATCCGGCTGCGTCCGTCGGCGGTACGGCTCGAATCCGAGCGCGAGCAGAGCGCTTCAGCGCCGCAGCGCGCCGGGGCTGGTCGCGCGTCGTCGCCTCGCACGACGCGCAGCGCGGGTCATTGCGCCTCCATCAGGACGCCAGGGGCGTCATCGACCGGGCCTGAAGCGCAGCTCGGCTCGGCTGGTGCAGGCGCTCGATGGATGACAGATCGTGCGGCTCCAGAACACGACGCCGAGACGCTGCAGCGGCTGATCGAGACCTTCGAGCACGAGCTACAGCAGCTCCACGAGCGAGTGTTCAGCCCCGACGATCGGGCGGCGATCTCCGGGCTGCGCGAGTCGTGGTCGAGGCTCGTCGATGTCTTGATCGGTCCGCTCGGCCACATGCGGACCTGCGCGTCCTGCCAGAGATCTCAGCTACGGACCGGGCCACGCTGTGTCTACTGCTGGCGTCGATTCGAGGGCGTCATCGTGCCGGACAGGCCGGACATGTAGCTCGCACGCGCTGGTCACCTGCTGTCGAACGGCGCGCTCACGTGACGATCAGCGAATCACCTTGCGCGACGATCGCCAGGATCCTCGCGTCGAGGTCGAGCTGGCCGGGCCGTGGCCTGCCTGCGCCTACCCGCAGCGTGTCCCGCTTCTTGCACTGGTTGCAACCAGGTCCAGCATGACCACGATGCGCAACATCATCCTGCTTGCCGTCTCGATCGCCTGCGCTGTCATCGTGCTTTCGCCGAGGAGCCGCAGCGCCGTTGCTCGGAGGTTCGCCGATGCTCGCCGGTTCGTATCGCGCCGCCTCGTCGACCGGGAGTCCTGCGCCGGTTCCCGGGCCATCGATACCTGGGAAAGCGAGGGCGGCGCGATCCCGGAGGCGAGCGAGGGGACGCGATGAAGGTCCTGCGCGGAGGTGCGTGAGAGGAACCAGCACCGAAGCATGTCCATGGCACCATCGACCGATTACCTTCCATTGTTTGCGTGGTTCGTGTTCGGTGCTGCGCTCCTGGCTGGCGTGGCAGTCGATCTGATCTTGCATCGCGGCGATCGCCAGCGATCGCGCGCGGCCGCGATCACGTGGACGGCGCTGTGGATCGGCGTCGGGCTCGGGTTCGCGTTCGTCGTCTGGGGCGCGCTCGGTGGCAGGCGCGCATGGGAGTACGTCACGGCCTATCTCGTCGAGAAGAGTCTCTCGATCGACAATCTGTTCGTCTTCCTCGTCATCTTTCGCATGCTCGGAGTACCCCGTGACCATCAGCGCTCGGTCCTGTCGTGGGGGATCCTCGGTGCGCTCGTGTTCCGGCTGGGATTCGTGTTGCTCGGCGTCGCCGCGCTCGAGCGTCATGCGTGGGTGCTCTACGTCTTCGCCGCCGTGCTCGCATGGGCCGCGGTGCGCATGGTGCGCGAGGACGTCACGAAGAAGCAGGACAGCCTGGCCGCGCGATGGTTGCTCGGGCACCTGCCGGTCACGCGTGAGCTTCACGGCAACTCGTTCTTCGCGCGCTGGCAGGGGCGACGCGTGGTCACGCCGCTGTTCGTCGCGCTGGTCGCCGTGGAGCTGACCGACATCGTGTTCGCGATCGACTCGGTCCCGGCTGCGCTCGCGATCAGCTCGAGTCGCTTCGTGGTGTACAGCTCGAACGCGCTCGCGGTGCTCGGGCTGCGGTCCCTGTTCGTCCTGCTCGAGCACCTGATCGGCGAGCTCAAGTACCTGCATTACGGGCTCGCCGCGGTCCTCGCGTTCAGCGCGGTGAAGCTCGCGCTCATGCGCTGGATCGAGATCTCGCCCATCATCTCGGTCGGCGTCATCGTGGGCTGCATCGGCGCGACGATCTGGCCGAGCGTGCGAGCCCTGCGCCGGCTGCAGCGCGAAGCGCGGCGAGCCGATCCCGCAGCGCGCCTCGCGACGGATCAGATCGGCAGCCGGCCGGTGCGGTAGAGCTCGAGGCAGCGGGTGATCCGCTGATCGTGGCGCTCGTCCTCGAGGGTGGCGGGGCACTCGGCGCGGATCGCGGCGTGGAGCGCGGCGAGCGGGGCAGGCAGCTCGGCGGCGCGGCCGGTCGCGTCGGTGGCCTGGGCGGCGGCGAGCAGCGCGATCGCGAGCAGGTGGTCGGCGAGCTCGCCGATCGCGCGCAGATCGCGCGCCGCGATCGGGCCCATCGGCACCTTGTCCTGGTTGTGGCCCTCGGTGCTGCGCGAGAACACGCTCGCCGGCGCGGCCAGCTTCATCGCCTCGGCGACCAGCGCGGAGGCCAGCAGCTCGATCGCCTTGAAGCCGTGGTGGGCGGTGCGCGCGGGCCCGGCGACGGCGATCAGGTTCTCGGGGATGCCCGCGGTCGCGCTCGCGTGGCACAGCAGGACGAGCTGGCGCTCGAGGACCTCGGCGGCGTGGGCGAGCTGGAGCTTGACGGTGTCGGCGACGTGGGTGATGTGGCTGCCGTAGAAGTTGCCGCCGTGCAGCACGGCATGGGTCTGCTCGCAGATCAGCGGGTTGTCGCCGGCGCCGTTGAGCTCGATCGCGACGGTCGCGGTGGCCTGGTCGAGGACCTCGAGCAGCACGCCGACGACGTGCGGCGCGCAGCGCACCGAGTACGGATCCTGGACCTTGCCGGGCCGGAGCTCGGGCCGCGGGCCGCACCCGAGGCCGGCGCGCACCCAGCCGGCGTAGCGCAGCGATCCGGGGTGCGGCTTGGCGAGGAACAGGCGCTCGTCGAAGTGCGCCGGCTGGCCGCGCAGCAGCAGGGAGTTCCACGCGGTGACCAGCGCGTGGGCGCGGGTGAACCGCTCGGCGCGATCGAGCGCCAGGCTGACGAGCGCGGTCATCACGCTCGTGCCGTTCATGATCGACAGCGTCTCCTTGGGCTGAAGCGCGATCGGCGCGAGGCCGGCGGCCGCGAGCGCCTCGGCGGCGGGGCGCTCGCGGCCGGCGACCGAGACCTCGCGCTCGCCCGACACCACCGCGGCGACGTACGACATCGGCGTGAGATCGCCGCTCGCGCCGACCGAGCCGAGCTCGGGGATCACCGGCAGGAGGTCGTGCTCGAGCAGGCCGACCATCGCGCGCAGGGTGTCGACGCGGATGCCGCTCCAGCCCGCCGCGAGCTGGGCGAGCCGCGCGACGATCACCGCGCGGACCTCGTCGGGGCCGAGCGGTGGGCCGACGCCGCAGCCGTGATAGCGGAACAGGTTGGCGGCGAGGCTGCCGCCGTGCTCGGCGGGGACCGCGTTGACCACCGAGGCGCCGAACCCGGTGTTGACGCCGTAGAACGGCTCGCCGCTCGAGACCCGCGCGTCGACCGCCCGGCGGCTGGCGCGCATCCGGTCGTGCCAGCGCGGGTCCTCGGTCAGCGCGACCGCGAGCTCGCCGCGGGCGACCCGCGCGACGTCGGTGTGGGTGACGCGGGTCTCGCCGATGCGCAGCGCGGTCACGATGGGCTCCAGAAGTCGTAGAAGTTGAACCAGTTCATCGGCGCCGACCGCACGTGGGCCTCCAGCATCGCGGCGTAGGCCCGAACATAGCGCGTGAGGCACCCGGCGCGGTCCTTGCGGTCGAGCCTCACCTCGTCGGCCAACAGCTCGAAATGCAAGGCGTAGCGGTTGGGGGGCGTGAACACCCCGGCGACGAAGTACACCGGGCAGCGCAGGGCGTGGGCGATCAGCCACGGCCCGGCCGGGAACGCCGCGTCGGCGCCGAGGAACGGGGCCATCACGACGCGCGCGGCGTCGGGCTTGCCGCTCCGCCGGTCGCCGAGCATCGCGACGAGCTCGCCGCGGTCGATCGCGGCGCGGATCGCGAGCATCGCACCGAACGAGTCGCCGGCGAGCGAGATCAGCCGGGTCTCGACGTCGGGCGCCAGCGAGCGGGCGACCCGGTTGACGCGCTCGGCGTTGGAGTAATCGGCGACGGCGTTGATCGGCACGCCGAACTCCCTGGCGCGCGACCGCATGACCTCGAAGCTGCCGAGGTGGGCGCCGAGCAGCAGCACGCCGCGGCCGGTGTGCGAGGCCTGCACCAGCCGGTCGTGGTTGCGCTGCTCGAACCGGAACGACTCCCACCGCCCGGTGAAGAAGAACAGCCGGTCGAGGCTGACCTGCGCGAAGGTGTGGAGGTGGCGGACGACGCTGCCGAACGTCGCGGGCTGGCCGACCCGGCGCAGGTAGTCGCGCGACGCGCGGCGCACCGGGCCGCGCGCGATCGCGTAGTACAGCGCGACCAGGTAGAGGAACCAGCCGGCGAACCGGCGGCCGCACGCGCGCGCGAGCAGGACGAGCAGGCGGATGCCGAGCACGGTCCCGGCCTCGGGGATGTGGCGCCAGTCAGGCACGCGGCCACCTGCGGATCAGCGCGCGCAGCGGCCAGCTGAGCAGGCGCAGCACGCCCTCGGTGCACAGCCGGACGTGCGCGGCGGCGATCAGCAGCGTGTCGACCACGCCGCGGTAGTGCGACACGCCGCCGGCCGCCGCGCTGCGGTAGATCACCGGGGTCGGGACGTGGACGACGGCTGCGCCGGCCCACACCAGGCGCACGGCGATCTCGGGGTCGAAGTCCATCGCGTTGCTGCGCGGCGCGACGCGCAGCGCGGTCGCCACCGGGTAGATCCGGTAGCCGCACAGCGGATCGCCGACCTTGCGGCCGAGGGTCTCGACCATGGCCCAGAACTTCGTGATCTGGCGCGCGCGCAGCCGGCTCTTCGGGGCGGACGCGTCGAACACCGGCTGCGCCAGCACCAGCGTGCCGGGCGCAGCCGGGGTGCCGGCCCCGGTGCCGGTCAGCCCGGCGACCAGCCGCGGGATGTCGCCGGGGTCGTGCTGGAGGTCGGCGTCGATCTGCAGCGCGTAGTCGAAGCCGTGCTCGCGGGCCCACGCGAGGCCGGTCTTGACCGCGGCGCCCTTGCCGCCGTTGCGCGGGCGGAACACGACGTGGCAGCGGCCGTCGGCGGCGAGCTGCTCGGCCACGCGGCGCGCCGGCACGGCGCTGCCGTCGTCGACGACCACGACGTCGGCGATGTGCGCGCGGACCCCGGCGACCACGTCGGCCAGCGTCCGCGGGTTGTCGTAGGTCGGGATGATCGCGCACAGCCGCATGTCAGGCCACCAGCAGCTGGCCGGTCGCCACCGGGGACGCCGCGCACGACACCTCGAACGCCACGCGGCCGCCGTCGCGCTGGAGCGCGATCGCGAGCTGCTGGTCGGGGAACACCGGGCGGCGGAACCGCAGCCGCCGGATCCCGCGCAGCGCCCGGAGGTCGGGCCACTCGGCGATCACCGCGGGCCACACCACGCGCTCGACGAGCACCGCGCCGGGCAGCACGGCGAGCGCCTCGAAGTGGCCGCGGAAGAACACGAGGTCGGCCGGGACGTGGGCCGCATACGCGCCCGGGCCCACGCGGCGCAGCGGCACGCGATCGGTCGTCGCGCCGCTGCCCAGGCCGAGCAGCGCGCGCAGCGCCTCGAGATCGCGCTTGCCGCGCTCGGTGCGCGGGATGTGCGGGACGATCCGGACGGTCCGCGGAACGAACACGGCGTCGAAGTCGCGGCGGATCGCGGTCCGCACGGCGGCGGCCACCGCGGCCGCGGCGGCGGGCTCGCCCGGCGGGGCCGCGACGCACACCGCGAGCGCGACCCGCGACTCCCGGCCGGGCGCGCCGTGCACGACGACGGCGGCGTCGGTGACGCCCGGCACGCCGAGCGCGGTGGCCTCGATCGCCTCGGCATGGGCGCGCTTGCCGGCGATCTTGACCAGCTCGCTGGTGCGGCCGAGGTAGTGGAACCGGCCGTCGGGCAACCGCTCGATCCGGTCGTCGAGCCGCGCGCCGCCGGCGTCGCACCAGGCCGACGCCACGGCGAGCTGGCCGTCGGGCGCCGACACCGTCGCGCCGGGGAACGGGGTCCACGGGGACATCGGGTGCTGGCGGGTCGCGATCCCGCCGGTCTCGGTCGAGCCGAGGACATCGGTGACCTGCCAGCCGAGCTCGGCCGCGAGCTGGAGGTGGAGCTCCGCCGGCATCCGTGCGCCGCTGGTGATCACGCGCAGCCCGCGCGGCATCGCGGCGGCCGCCATCGCGCGCAGGTGGGCCGGCGTGCTGATCATGACGTCGACCGCCTCGCGCTCGAGGATCACCGCGAGGTCCGCCGGCAGCAGCGCGTCGTGGCTGACGATGCGCGCGCCCGACCGCAGCGGCAGCAGCACGGCGAACAAGAGGCCGTAGAAGTGCGACAGCGGCACGGTCGCCAGCGTGCAGCGCGCCGCGGGGACGAGCCGGACCAGCACGTCGACCTCGCTGATCAGCTGCGCCATCGACTTGCCGACCCGCCGCGGCTGCTCGGTGGTCCCCGAGGTCGACATCGACACCGCGATCTCGGGCCACGCCGCCCGCTCCGCGGGGCCGAGCGCGCCACCTCCGCTGCCCGGCGCCGCGTCCGGCAGGTAGATCGCCCTGGCCGAGCGGGCCTGGCGCTCGGCGACGTCATGCAGCACGTGTGCCACGCCGGGGTCGGCGTCGACCCGGTCGAGCGTGCCCGGCTGCACGTTGGGCAGGAGCTCGACCTCGGCGCCGGCGAGCCAGGCGCCGAGCAGGCCCGGCACGAACGACCGCGCGTGCCGGCACGACAGCACGACCCGGCGGCCGTCGGGCCGCAGCAGCGCGGCGATCCGGCGGGCGTGCGCGACCAGGTCGTCCTGGGTCTCCCCGTCGCGATCGATCCACGGCCGGCTGCGATCGGAGTGTAGGACAGCGCTCAGCATCAACTCAGCCCGGACCGCGCAGCAGGAAACAATTTGCCGAGTAGCCAGTCAAGGGGATTGCGGCCGTAATCGCGAAACCGGATCTTGCGGATCACGTACTCGACCGCGAACAGCGCGCCGACGAGGACATAGCTCACCACGCCGACGTAGACCGTCCACACCTCGAGCGGCGCCCAGCGCGCGAGCACGAGGCCGATCGCCGCGAGCACCAGCAGGTAGATCCCCCAGATCCGGGTCCAGGCCCGGCAGTGCGCGAGCTCGCCGGGGCCGAGCTCGGGCTTGACCATCCGCGCGAAGTGCTCGATCAGCGGCACGCCCGACAGCGAGCGCAGGAACGCGAGCCCGAACGTGCCCTGGGTCGCCGACGGCAGGACCAGCAGCCAGGTGGCATCGTTGGAGATCCAGCCGAGGATCGCGAACCCCAGCGCGATCGCCGGCAGCTGGAGCGCGGCGCGCCGCTGCTCGGGCCGCGCCGACAGCACGAGCGGGATGGTCCGCACGATCACCCAGCCGATCAGCGCCCCGGCGGCGACGTCGATCCGATGCTGCGACAGGGTCCAGTACAGGACCCACGGCGAGGCGACGATGAACAGCGCGGAGACGACGCCGAGCACGGTCTTCATCGCCACCCCCTACAGCTTCTCGTAGCCATCGTTGACGATCTCGAGCGCGTAGTCGAACCACTCGTTGCGCAGCGTCGCCGACGCGGGCTCGCACGCGGCCGGGGTGCAGCCGGGCCCGAGCTCGACCGAGACCGCGCCGCGCAGCGCGCTGCCCGGTCGGGTGAAC
>Ga0307476_10001084_pt1 | contig 17303 bp, 14 predicted proteins | sample atmos_gasesECM2C_2_FD_203314 | JGI IMG/M metagenome (GOLD analysis project Ga0307476, IMG submission 203314) | Hardwood forest soil microbial communities from Morgan-Monroe State Forest, Indiana, United States - atmos_gasesECM2C_05 | ecosystem: Environmental > Terrestrial > Soil > Temperate... | reverse complement strand
CGGCACGCCGGGCATCAAATCCGCCAGCTTGTCGCAATAGCGCCGCAAAATCGGCGACAGATACGCATCCACGACCGTCGTATCGCCGCGCGGCACCAGCTTCATCAAGGGGCTCACACGGTGCGATACCGAGATCTGCGTTAAACCGACATCGCGCGCGACGCTCGCCGCCGCAACCTCGTGATGCGCATAGCGGTAGCCGTGCAGAAAGACGATGGCGCAAGAGCGCAAGCCGTCGGCGAAAGCGCTTCGCAATTGCAGCTCGAGCGCCGCCGCGTCCAGGGCCTGAAGCGTTTCACCATGGGCGCCGACGCGCTCGAGCGCTTCGATGACCCGCTCATACAACATTTCCGGAAGCACGATGCGGCGATCGAACAGGCGCGGCCGCGCTTGAGTGGCAATCCGCAGCGCATCGCGAAAGCCCCGCGTGATCACCAACAAGGTCCGTTCACCCTTGCGTTCCAACAGCGCATTGGTGGCGACCGTCGTGCCCATTTTCACGCAGGCAACCTGCTGCGGCGTGATCGACTCGGCGGGCGCGAGGCGCAGCAGCCGGCGGATGCCTTCGACCGCGGCGTCCTCATAGTGAGCGGCATTTTCCGAGAGCAGTTTGAGAGTATGCAGCGACTTGTCCGGCGCTCGTCCGATGACATCGGTAAACGTGCCGCCCCGATCGATCCAGAACTCCCAGCGACTCATGTTTCCGCAGCGCTTTCGGTGAGCACGCGCCCGCGGGTCTCGGGAATCGCCAGCGCCGACACGATGACCAGGGCATAAGCCGCAACGGTGAATCCGGCAATGGCATCGCCGAGCGGGAAGCGCGTGCTCAGCAGGCCGATCAACGAAGGACACAGTCCGCCGATACCGCGTCCGACACTATAAGTGAAGCCCTGCCCCGAACCGCGCACGGCACTGGGGTAGAGCTCCGCCAAGCAGGCCCCCATGCCGGAGAATATTCCCAGAATAAAGAACCCCAGGGGAAAGCCGATCAGAAACATTCCGCCCGCGACCGGCAGGCGCGTGTACAACAAGATCAGTACCATGGCGCAAGCAGCGAACAGAATAAACCCGCGCCGGCGGCCGATGATATCCGTCAACCACGCGCTCACCAGATATCCTGCCAGCGAACCGCTGATCAGCATCAATAGATAGCCGGTGCTGGCGCCCACCGAGAGATGACGTTCGTTCGCCAAGAAGGTCGGCAACCACGTCGTGATGGAGTAATAGGCGGCGAGCATTCCGGTCGATAACAACGTGGCCAGAATCGTCGTGCGCAATAGCGGTGGTCGAAAGATATCCAGGAAAACGCCGCGGCGCGCCGGGCGGCCCACGCTGCCGGTGCGCTGCGCGCGCATCTGCGCAAATATCGCCGGCTCCGGCACCTTGCGGCGGATGTAGATGACCAGCAACCCCGGCAGGATGCCGAGCCAAAACAGGATCTTCCAGGCTATCGCGGGCGGCGCGATGAGGCTCACCGCCCAGAACGCCAGGGCGGCAGCCGCCCACCCTACCGACCAACTGCTTTGCACCAACCCGGTTGCCTTGCCGCGATGCCGTGCATCGATGATCTCCGCGACCAGCACCGAGCCCACGGACCACTCGCCGCCAAAACCGAATCCCTGCATGGCGCGGATCACGAAGAGTTCGCCAAAGCCATGCGTGAAGCCGCTCAAGAAGGTGAATAGCGCATACCACAGCACCGTGAGCTGCAAAATGCGCGCACGCCCGAAACGGTCGGCGAGCACCCCGGCGGCCCATCCGCCAATCGCCGACGTAACCAGTGCGCCGGTAGCGATGTAGCCGGCTTGCGCTTTGCTCATGCTCCAGAGCGTGAGCAAGGTGGGAATGACGAAACTGTAAATCATGAGGTCAAAGCCATCCAACCCGTAACCCAAGTAGGTCGCGAGCAGCGCGCGCCGTTCACTTGCCGAGGTTGATTGCAGCCACATGCCTTGGGTTCCCAGGCGCTAGGCGCCTGTCTGAGGATTGCGCGTGAGCAGCCGCAAGCTGTTCCAGCTCGCATCGGCCAACCAACCGCCGTCCACCGGCAAGCTGACGCCGTTGATGAAGCCGCTGCGACTCGCATCGAGCAGAAAGGCGATCGCCTCGGCGACGTCCTCGGCACGCGCGAACCGGGCCAGCGGCACGCGGTCGACGATGTCCGCATCGCTGTAGGCGCCCGAACCCTGGTCCGCCGCGTCCATTTCAGTCTTGATCCATCCCGGACACACGGCATTGACGCGCACGCCGCGCCCGCCCCATTCGGCAGCCAGGGTTTTTGTCAGTCCCACCAGGCCATGTTTGGATGCATTGTAGGCGCTGCGATGACTGACCGCGGCGAGGCCTGCTATTGAAGCCACATTGACAATGCTGCCGCTTCCTTGCGTCAGCATCTGCGCTCCCAAATATCGGCACAACAGGAACGGTGCAAATAGATTAATCGCCATGACGCGCTGCCATTGCGCGGCGCTCGTCTGTTCCGCGGGCAGGATCAGGCTGATGCCGGCATTGTTCACCAGTCCGTCGATCGCGCCGTACTCGCGGCCGATCTTCTGCGCCAATTCCAGGACGAAGGCTTCTGAGGACACATCGCCGCAAAGCCCTTGCGCCTCTGCGCCCATCCCTCGTAGTCGCTGGACGCGATCCTCGACGGATTGAATATCAACCAGAATCACGCGGTACTCGCGCTGCGACAGCAGCGTGGCGACGGTCCATCCGAGCCCCTGTGCCGCGCCGGTGATCAGCACGGTCTTGGTCACGGCTGTCATGCGTGCACGGATTTTGCCTGCATTTCGAGGCAGATCTGCACCGCGTGACCCAGCGATCCGGCCGCTTTATCCGCGCTGCGCAGCGTTGGCCCCGCGCCCACTTCGTCCTCCTGCAGCAGCATTCCGGGAAGGTATACGGCCACGATGCACGCTTTCGGAAACTCTTGGCGCAGTTTTTCCGCGGTCGCCTCGCCAAGGTTGCGCTCTTCGCTGGGGAAAGCACTGACTATATAGACGATGGATACGGCCTCCGCCGCATTCGGCGGCGGCGCGGCCGCCAAATCCTCGACCGACATATGGCGCGCGTCCATTTTCTGTTCACGCAATATGCGCACGAGCAGCTCGGCGGCCAGATCATCCGATATTGATCCCAGGCTCACGCAAACGATGACGGATCCTGGCGGCACCGCGACCGGTCCCTGCCAGCGGCCGCTGACTTGCTCGCGCTGCTGGCGCAGCAAGCGCCCGGCAGTCGACTTGTCCAGCACCGAGGTTCGCAAGCGGCGCCGCGACAGCCTGCGCTTATCCCCGCCGATGGCCGCAATCACCGCCACCATCGCCCCGCGGACCCGCATTTGTTGCTCCTTGCTAATGGTGCCCGACTCCAAGTCCAGGCGCGCCAGATGCAGCGCCGGCAACAACACCAGATCGCAATAGTTGGCAAATGTGTCTCGCTTCAGAAACTCGCGAGCGCGCGCGATGAGTTCATCCGCATCGGCCGAGAGCGCGCGCTGATAAAAGCGCTGCGGCATGGTCAGCGCCTGCGTATCGCCCAATAGGATGTCGAGCACGCTCAACGCCTTGATATGACGCCCGGCGACCAACAGACACAACGTCAGGGGCGTCGATACGATCAAACCGATAGGACCCCACAGCCAACTCCAAAATATCGCCGCAATCACCACCGACAGCGGCGACAGCCCGGTGGTGTGTCCGTAGAGCTGCGGTTCGACCAGCTGCGAGGCTATCAACTCGACGACGACGAACAGGCCCAACGTTTCAATCGCCATGCTCCAGCCGGCGTCGACGGCGGCGGCAAGCACCGCGGAGCACAGCGCAGCGATCCAAACGCCGATGTAAGGCACGAAGCGCAACAACGTGGTCAGTGCCGCCCAAACCATGGGGTGCGGCAAGCCGACGACGCTCAAGCCCACCCAAATCAGAGCGCCGACGCCGAAGTTCACCGCGAACTGCGAGACAAAGAAGCGCGACAGCCGCTCACCGGCGTCGTTGAGCACCAGCGTGGTCAACCGAATATCCGTGCCGCCGGCAATGCGAATGAAGCGATCGCGAAGCGCTTCCCGCTCCAGCAGCACGAACACCAGCACCACCAGGACGATGCCGGTCGTCTCGATCGGAAGCCAGATGGACCCGAGCACCTTTTGGAGAACTTGCAATGAAGTAGCCGGCACGTCGTGCAACTCGACCGGAATCGGCGTCTTGCCGGCGGCATCGGGCTCGAGCAGGTGCCGCTGCCGTGTCTCCGGGTTCCTGTTGAGAACCCGCCCCGCCTCCGCCGTGAAGCTATTCATGCGCCTCACGGTCAGGTTATTCAACGTCTCCACCTTATCCTCGAGGGTCAGCTCGTATTGCGGCACATTTCCCGCCATGCGCACCAGCTGCGAGCCGATCACGGCGGCGATGGCCCCGAATGACAGCGCGAGCACGAACACGGCGGCCAGCACGGACTGCGTCTGCCCGAGGCCGATGCGCCGCAACACACGCACCAGCGGCGCGATCAACAAACTGAGGATGAATGCCAGAGTTACCGGCACCAGCACGTCGCGCGCAAAATACAACAGCGCCAGCAACGTCGCGGTCGCGATGATAGCCAGCGCGCGATCGCGCAGCGGCGCTTTGGGCGGGACGAGTGGTGCGTCAGCGGAATCCATGCATCATTTTGGCACAGACACGATCGGTCACGATGGAAAGAACGGTCACCTTCATTCCAGTTCGAACTGAAAGTTCACGGTGCCGGCCGGCGCGCCCGCCGCATCCCAAGTCCATTCATCAAACCACGCGCGGCGGCGTTCATCAATGCGCAGCAGCGTTGAACAGCGGGTGCCATAGTCCGGCGCACGGATGAACGCGCTCGAGAGCAGGCGCTCCCATTCCAAACTTACGCCGGTGCGGGGCAGCTGATCGTCGGGCGCCGGCGCCTCGTCGCGCAGCAGCGCGAGTGCGGCATCGGTCGTGCTCAAACAGCTAAGCGCCCTCGACAGGCGTGACTTGGCGGTCTGCACTTTCGGCCAGGGCGTGTCCAGCAAGTGATTCGACAATCCGTAAATACCCGGCCCCAATACCCGGCCGCTGCCGCGCGCGCTTTCGTATATGGCGAGGCGCTCGCCATCGGAAAATAGCAGACTAAAGCCGTTGTAAGCCGCGCTCACGCTGCGAAGCTGTTCGAGATGCCGCTCGATCGAATCGCCGGACATCAAGATCGAGGCGACCAGCGTGCCGCGGCTGGGCGTGCCCTCCCGCCGCTGCTCCGGGTCGCGAAAGTTGGTAAGCGCCGCGAATCGGCCGGTTTGCGTCATACCGAGCCAGGTGCCGCCTGCCAAAAGGTCTTGGCCCGCGAGAATTGGCGGCCGCGACTGCCACCAATGTGCCGGCGCGGTCGGCCGCGAGTGCAACTCATCGCGGTTGGCCGCAATGACGCAGGGATATCGGGCATCTCCCCGCCAAGCGATCAGAACCAAGCACATGCAGACTCCTTTTCATGCCAACTGTACTCGATTGCTAGCGCCGCGAGGCGCGATATACACTTCGCAGCTTGCCGCTTCATCTTGGGGGACATGAGATGCACACCAATGGATCGCAGAATCGTTTCATTCACCCCGCGGCTCTTGCCGGCGCCGCATATTGTGCGATCTTCCTGGCGCTACCGACGGTCGGCCGGGCCGCCGACGCCGCCTCGAGCAACTGCGCGGGCGATGATAGCGGGCTTACCCTGCCCGCGGGATTTTGCGCAACCATTTTCGCCGACGGCATCGGGCACGCCCGCCATTTGGCCGTGTCCGACAGCGGCGTGGTTTACGTCAATACCTGGTCAGGCCGCTACTATGGCAACGACACGCCGCACGCCGGCGGTTTCTTGGTGGCGTTACAGGATCCGGGTGGAAGCGGCAAAGCCAGCGTGGATGAGCGCTTCGGCGCAACCGTGCAAAGCGGCGGCGCCGGCGGAACCGGCATCGGCATTTACAAAGGCTGGCTGTATGCCGAGCTCAATGACAAGATCGTCAAGTATCCCCTGAAGAAAGACTCGATCCTGCCCGGCGACGCATCGCAAGTGGTCGTCAGCGGCTTGCCGTTGAGCGGCGATCACCCCATGCATCCCTTCGCGATCGATGCGAATGGCGATCTGTATGTCGATGTCGCGAGCGCAACCAATTCCTGCCAGGAAAAAAATCGCACCCTCAAGTCGCCGGGTATACAGCCGTGCAAGGAACTCGAGACGCGCGGCGGCGTGTGGCGCTATGACGCGAAGAAAATAAATCAAGTCTTCTCGCCCGCGCAACGCTACGCCACGGGGATTCGCAATGCGGAGGGCTTTGGAATCGATGCGATCGGACATCGCATTTTTGTCACGCAACACGGCCGGGATCAACTGCACACAAACTGGCCCGACGTCATCAAGGATCCGGAACAAGAGGCGACATTGCCGTCCGAGGAAGTGCTGCTGCTCAAACAGGGCGGCGACTATGGTTGGCCCATGTGCTATCACGATCCGTTTCAACAGGCGCTCATTCTCGCGCCCGAATATGGCGGTGATGGAAAAACCGCGGGTTTGTGCGCGCAAAAAATTGCACCGACGGCCTATTTCCCGGCGCACTGGGCTCCCAACGGCATGGTGCTCTACAACCAGAAGCAATTCCCGGCGCACTACCAGCAGGGCCTGTTCATCGCGTTTCATGGTTCGTGGAATCGCGCCCCCTACGCGCAAGGCGGCTACAACGTCGTGTACCAAGGGTTGTCCGGCGACAAAGCATCCGGCAAGTGCGAGATATTCGCCGATGGATTTGCCGGGGCCGACAAATCGCCCGGCAAAGCAGCGCATCGTCCGAGTGGATTGGCGGTCGGACCGGACGGCGCGTTGTATGTCTCCGACGATGTGGCGGGACGCATCTATCGCATCGTCTACCGAGGCGGCGCGGATGCCGCCGGCGCGCGGACCGTGGCCTGTCCCAGCGCGACCGACTCGCCCGGCCCCATCGCCGCCGCAGCGGCGAAACCTCCCGAGGGCACGCATCCTGACGCAGGGTCGGCTACCGCGGGCCTATCCGCACCTCCCGGCGCAACGCCGGCCATGGTGGCACTGGGCGATCGCGTCTATCACGGTCAGGTCGGCGGCGCCACGTGTACGGGCTGCCACGGGAGCGACGCCAAGGGTTCGCCGCTCGGCCCTGATCTAACGACAAACAAATGGCTGTGGAGCAACGGCAGCTACGCCGGAATCGCCGCCACCATTGCCGGCGGCGTGGCGCAGCCGAAGCGGTATCGCTCGCCGATGCCCGCCATGGGCGGCGCGCAGCTCAGCAGCGATCAGGTAATGGCCGTCTCGGCTTATATTTGGGCGCTCAATCACCCCGGCGCTTCGCCCTAAGAGCCTGAGAATTCCGCGCGGCGCGGACAGCCTCCTGGCTGTCCGCGTCCACCGTCAGCAGTTCCTCGAAAAAGCCGCCGATTTCGCGGCTGCGGTCCACAAAGTGAACCTCCAGAATCCAGTGGCGCGGTTGGCCGTTGCCGTCCGGTTCGCGCAAGCTGATTGAGTTTCCGTGCCGTATCCTCAAGGCGTCGGGATCCTGCGGCTTGCGCTCGTGCGGGAAACGGCCGATCAGATGTCCCGCGCTTTTTGCGCCAAACTCCCAGCCGTAATCCGCCGCCAAGCCCGCGGTGTAGTCGAACAACTCCCCGGCGGTAAGGTTTGGGGACTGCCGATAGAAATCCTTGCCGCGCGCGAACGCTTGGGCTAGGTCGCCGACCAGTCGATGCTTGTCAGGATCGGAGCCCACCACGTAGGTGCGGCCAAAATCCGCCTCCCACTCTTCGAACACCGGACCAAAATCCAAGTAAACAATGTCGTCCTCGCCGATACGCAGATCGGTACTCTCATCGTGGTAGGTCAGCAGTGTATTGGGTCCCGCGCGGGCGATCCGCTTGTGCCAATGACGGCGCACGCCGAAACGCGACTGCGCGAGCGCATGGATTTCCGCCGTCAGCTCGCTTTCAAGCTTGCCGGCGCTGACCAGGCCGCGATCCACGACTTCCGCGAACAGCGCTTCGGCTTTGATCTGCGCGGCGAGCAACTCTTCAGAAACCGTGTCCATTAGGCGCCCGTTTGAGTATTCATGGCCGCATCAATTCAGCGCCTGATCCAGCATTTCAATCCAGTGCAGCACCGGCAGCGAGGTTCCGGATTGCAAGTGCTGAATACAGCCGATGTTCGCGGATAAAATGAAATGCGGCTCGAGTTTGGCAAGATTAAGCAGTTTCCGGTCCCGCAGCTGCGTGGCGATCTGCGGTTGCAGGACGGAGTAGGCACCCGCCGAACCGCAGCACAGATGGCTTTCATCGCAGGCAGCCGACACATTGAAACCCAAGGCGCGCAATTGCGTTTCGACTACACCGCGCAAGCGCTGGCCGTGCTGCAGCGTGCAGGGCGCGTGAAAAGCAACCCGCGCCGCTGATCTCGCGCGCAGCTTGTCCTTGAGCGCCGGCAGCATCGTCGGCAAGAGTTCGCTCAAATCCCGCGCCAGCGAGCTGATGTGTCGCGCTCGCTCCGCGTACGCCGCGTCGTGCGCCAAGGCGTGCCCGTATTCCTTGATCGCAAGTGCGCAGGCGCTGGCCGAAGAAATGACGGCTTCTATTTCTCCTGTGGCCAACTGCGGGCTCCATGCATCGATGTTGCGTCGCATGTCCTTAAGGCCGCCTTGGCTGTCGTTCAAGTGCGTGCGCAGCGCGCCGCAGCAGCCGCTGCCGGCGGCGTACACGGCTTGGATGCCGGCGGCATCGAGCACGCGCTCGGTCGCCCGATCGATGTTGGGGGACATCGCAGGCTGCACGCAGCCCTGCAGTATCAACACTTTGCGGGGCTGCGCGGCGCGGGCGGTGTGCGCGACCTGGCCGCCTCTCTGTAGCGGCACCTTGTTCTTCAGAACTCTGGGCAACAGCGGCCGTAACGCTTGTCCTATTTTGAGCGCCGGCGCGAACCAGGACGAGGTCAGGCCTTCTCTTAAGGACCAGCGCGCGGCCCTTTCGAGCGGCGGGCGCTCGACGCGCTCCTCCACGAGTTTTCGACCGATATCAACCAAGTGCCCATATTCCACACCGCTCGGACAGGCTGTCTGGCAATTGAGGCAGGTCAAACAGCGATCCAAATGCTGCTGGGTGCTGCGCGTGACTTCAGCGCCTTCGAGCATTTGCTTGATGAGATAGATGCGGCCGCGCGGGCCGTCGAGTTCATCGCCGAGCAACTGATAGGTCGGACAGGTCGCGTTGCAGAAACCGCAGTGCACGCACTTGCGAAGGATGGCGGCCGCCTCCTTGCCCTCGGTGCTATCCTCGAATTCCGCGCTCAAGTGCGTTTGCATGGCGATCAAAGGCCTGGGTACAGGCGCCCGGGATTGAATATGCGCTCGGGATCGAAGGCCTGTTTCAGCGCTTGATGGGTGCGCATCAGTGCGGCGCTCAAGGGCGCAAAAACGCCGGACCGATCCGCTCCCCTGATCAGCGTCGCGTGGCCGCCGGCGGCGGCGGCGGCATCGCGCATTGCGCCGGGCTGGGCGCTTGTCCGCCACCAGCGCTGCGCGCCGCCCCACTCGATGAATTGCTCTCCTGGGAGCGTCAACGCGGGCGTCACCGCGGGCACCGACAGTCGCCACAAGGCTTCGCCGCGCGCCAGACTCTTCTCTCCGAGGACAAAGAACTCGGCGCTCTGGTCCCGCACGCTCAACCACCAGGCACTGGCGGCGGATGCGTCCAGCCGTTCCCCGCCCAGCCGCTTGCAGGCTGCTGCAACCGCGGCGCGCGCGCCGCCGAGGCGCACGCGCAGCAAGCCGGCGTGCCACGCGCTGGCATTGATCGGCAGCGGTTGCGCGGCCCAGCGCCCCAAGGCCTCGAGGGCTTGCGCCTCATCCCAAGCAAAGCTCAGTGTCTCCGTGGCCACGCTTGTCGGCAGTACCTTCAGCGAGACCTCGCAAATGACGCCGAGGATGCCCAAGGATCCGACCATCAGGCGCGACACGTCATAGCCGGCAACATTCTTTGTCACTTGGCCGCCGAAGGTAAGAACTTCTCCGAGTCCATTGAGCAGGGTCACGCCGAGCACATGGTCGCGCACGGACCCGACGCTGGCGCGTGCCGGACCCGACAATCCGGCCGCCACCATTCCGCCGACCGTGCCTCCCGGCGCATAGCGCGGCGGTTCAAACGGCAGGCACTGTCCGTGTTCCTGAAGTGCCGCCTCGAGATCGCGGAGCGGCGTGCCCGTCCGGACCGTCACCACCAACTCCGTGGGTTCGTAGCAGGTGATACCGGCAAGCGGCCTCACATCGAGCGGCACGCCGGCCGGCAGCTCGCCATAAAATCGCTTGGTGCCGCCGCCGCGGATATCGAGCGGCGTGCCGTGCGCGCGCGCGCCGGCCACCTGATCGACGAGACGCGCAAGCGCGGGGTCGGCTTCGTGGTCGCTCATCAGAATCTTGGCAACTCAGGAAACGGCAGCGCCCCGCGGTGAACATGCATCTTTCCGTATTCCGCGCAGCGATGCAGCGTCGGAATCACCTTTCCGGGATTGAGCAATTCGCGCGGATCGAAGGCATGCTTTACTCCCATGAACTGCGCGCGTTCGGCCGGCGAAAATTGCACGCACATGGAGTTGAGCTTCTCCACACCCACGCCATGCTCGCCGGTGACAGTGCCGCCGAGCCGCACGCTCGTCTCGAGTATGTCGGCGCCGAATAACTCGCAGCGGCGCATCTCGGCCGCATCTTCCGCATCGAACAGTATCAGCGGATGCAGATTGCCATCGCCGGCGTGAAATACATTCACGCAACGCAGGTTGTACTTCACTTCCATTTGCTGAATTGCCCGCAGCATCTCCGCCAGGCGCTTGCGGGGGATGGTGGAGTCCATGCACATATAGTCCGGACTGATGCCACCGGAGGCCGGAAAGGCATTCTTTCGCCCGCTCCAGAATTTCAGGCGCTGCGCCTCATCGCGGCTCACTTCGATACGCGACGCGCCGGCAGCGTTGAGCACCGCCTCCATGCGCGCAATCTCTTCCTCGACCTCCTCCGGTGTGCCGTCGCTCTCGCACAGCAGGATGGCGGCCGCCTCAAGGTCGTAATCCGCGTGCACGAACGCATCCACCGCGGCGGTCATCGCCTTGTCCATCATCTCGAGCCCCGCCGGAATGATGCCGTGCGCGATCACACTGGCGACGGCGGCACCCGCCGATTCGATGTCGCGGAAGCTCGCCATGATGCAGCGGGCCAGCAAGGGCTTGGGAATCAATTTCACGGTAACTTCGGTTGTCACCGCCAGCATCCCCTCACTGCCAATGACCACGGAAAGCAGATCGAGACCCGCGGCATCCAACGCTTTCGACCCAAATTCCACCGCCTCGCCATCCACCATGAATCCGCGAACCCGCAAGACGTTGTGCAAAGTCAGACCGTATTTCAGACAATGCACGCCGCCGGAATTTTCGGCCACGTTGCCGCCGATGGTGCAGGCGATTTGGCTGCTGGGGTCCGGCGCGTAATACAACCCGTAGGGCGCCGCCGCTTCGCTGATCGCCAAATTGCGCACGCCGCATTGCACGACTGCGGTGCACGACACCGGGTCGATCGTCATCTTGTTGAATTTGGCAAGCGACAGCACGACGCCCATTGCGTGCGGCGTGGCCCCACCGGACAATCCGGTGCCGGCGCCGCGCGCCACCACCGGCACTTGCATTTCATGACAGATCTTCAGGATGGCCGCGACTTGAGCCTCGCTCTCCGGCAGCACGACCACCATGGGGGAAGTTCGATAGGCCGTCAGGGCGTCGCACTCGAAGGGGGCGGTGTCCTCGTGGCGAAATAATATCCCCGCGCGCGGCAGCACCTTATTAAGCGCTGTCACGACGCGCCTCTGGCGTTGTTCCCGCACGGCGTCGGCCGGCTCGGACGACCGCGTCTCGGTCCTCGATGCGATATTCATCGGCCGATATTATGCGCTTGTGCACCGGCAATTTGAGGCGGTTCGGAGGCTATGCTATGTTATCGTTTCGTGCGGAACTGGCAGCACTGTTGGTGTATCCGGAGCGGTCGCAAATAGAATAATCAAATCGCGGTGGCGCCAGCACGTAGCACGCCTACGCGCGCGGCGAACATCGATGGAGAAATCATGTTCACGCAACTGTTGAATCCGCTCGACAACCTCACGCTCACTTGTTTGGTGGCGCTGATTCCCGTTGTCATTCTGCTGTTGATGCTGGCGATATTCCGGTTCCCGGCCTGGGTGGCTACACTGCTCGGTTCCATCATTACATTCGCGCTTGCCGCGTGGGTGTGGAAAATGCCGTTTAACGATGGCGCGCATGCTTACGTGTATGGCGCAGCGACCGGCGTGTGGAATGTCGACTGGATTACGATATGGGGCATGGTGCTGTTCAATACGCTGGGGGTCAGCGGCGTACTGGAGAATTTCCGCCGTTGGCTGATCGCGCAAGGCAGCATGGACATACGGGTGCAGACCATGCTGTTCGCGTGGGCATTTGGCGCGCTGCTTGAGGGCCTCGTGGGTTTCGGATATCCCTGGGCGTTTGTAGCGCCCATCCTGATTTCGCTCGGCATTTCCGATCTCAATGCGATTCGCGTCGCCGCGATCGCCAACAATGCGCCGGTCTCCTTCGGCGCCCTCGGCGCACCCATCATCGCGCTGGCCGCCGTCACCGGCTACTCCCTCATGGGGCTGTCGGCCGCGGTCGGCACGGTGGTCGCCGTGCTCGCGTTGCTGCCGCCGTGGGTGCTTTTGTACCTGGTCTCCGGCAAGGAAGGAATGAAGGGCGGCTGGCCGCTCGCGGTGGTCGGATCGCTCGGCTATATCGCAGGGCAGTATCCGGTTGCCGTGCATCTTGGACCCTATCTGCCCGACGTCACCGGCGCGATCGTGTGCTTCATCGCGCTGTTCGTATTGCTCAAATTCTGGCAACCCAAAACCGTACTGGGTTATGGCGGCGTACCGGTCGATGCCGCCAAGGTAAAGGAGGGCCAAGGTCATGGACTTAAGGGCGGCGAAGTGCTGCAGTGCTGGATGCCGTTCGTCGTGCTGTTGGTCGTGGTCGCCGCCTGGACCGGTCCGTGGTCGCCATTGCCAAAGATAAGCTGGTTCAAAGCTCAGGCGGTCGCCTGCTCGTCGCTCGCGGCGACTTGCGATACCGCAAAACCGGGCGTCACCGCGGTCTTCAATTTCGCGCCCTTTATTGGCGGCACCGCGATCCTGGCGTCGTGGGTCATCGTCGCCGGGTTGCTGCTGTCGATGGGTAAGCTGAAAGCCGCGCAAATCGGCGAAGTATTCCGCCGAACGTTTCATCAAATGTGGGGCGCGTGCCTGGTCGGTGTGTTCATCTTTGGACTGGCTTACGTCTTCAACTATTCCGGCATGGCGGCTTCACTTGCGAAGGGCTTCTCGAGTTTGGGCACCGCCTTCATCATTGTCTGCCCGATACTTGGCTTCATCGGCGTTGCGCTGTCGGGGTCGAACACTTCAACCAACGCCATGTTCGGGAAATTCCAGGCCCTCGTTGGGGTTCAGCTCGGCATGCCGCCGCTGCTGCTGCCGACGCTCAATTCCATCGGCGCGGAAATCGGCAAACCCATCGCTCCGCAAACCGCGAGCGTCGGTGTTTCGACCAGCAAGTTCGTGCGCAAGGAAGGCGATGTCATCCGCCATAACATGGGCTGGACCTTTGTTTTGCTCGCTTATCTGATCATCATTGCCGTCGGGTTCTACTTCTTGCGGCCGGCGGTGATGATGACGCAGTGATAAAAGAGTGCCCCGGGCAGGAATCGAACCTGCGACCTAGCGCTTAGGAGGCACTCGCTCTATCCACTGAGCTACCGAGGCAGGAAGTGAGAGGCCGGCGACGGACAACCGGCCTCTTTGAGATGGTGGAGGAGAAGGGGATCGAACCCTCGACCTTCGCATTGCGAACGCGACGCTCTCCCAACTGAGCTACTCCCCCGAAAAGGGCGAAGAATACTAGCAGCAAAGCTTCATTCTGCCAAAGTATCGCGCACGGATAGCCAAAGCATAGGCTAGGATGTTGCCAAGGAGGAAAAAGTATGCTGAAAACGGGGGAACGTGCGCCGGAATTCACCCTTCCGGACGAGACAGCGACTGATCGATCCTTGACCGAATTGCTAAGTTCCGGCGCGATCGTCTTGTACTTTTATCCCGCGGACTTCACCCCGGGGTGCACGCGCCAGGCCTGTGTATTGCGGGATTTGCACGACGAGGTGCAGCGAGCCGGCCTGCGCGTTGTCGGCATCAGCCCTCAAAGTCCGGAGTCGCATGCTAAATTTCGAGCCAAGTACAACTTGCCGTTCGTGCTGTTGTCGGACCAACACAAGGCGGTCATCAAGATGTATGGGGTCAACGGTCCCCTCGGGATCGGCGTTCGGCGAGCCTCGTACCTGATCGACGGCGGGCGCCGGATTCGCGACTCGATCCTGGCGGATTTCAAAATTGCCAAGCACGCGGATTTCGTGCGCAAGGCGATTCTATTGCGCGCTGCAAATCCTCAATAGCTCAGGCGCAGTACATTGGCGTGGCCAATGCGCGGCACCGTCACGATGTACATGGTGCCGAACTCTTGTTCCTGGATCGGCGCGATGTCGCTTCGGCCTGACAGGGCCGCGACGATTTCCGGCACCGTGTTGACGTGCCCTATGACCAGGACACGCTTGCCGCCGTTCTCGCGCACGATGCGATGCGCAAGTGCCCGAGGATCGTCGTTGGGCGCGACGATGGGAACGATGCCAAGGCGCGCGGCGAGGGGCGCGGCGGTCATTCGGTTGCGCAGCGCCGAGGAAGTGTAGATGGCATCGAGGCGGCCGGCGCCCTGCGTCTCGCCAAACATGCGCACCAGCAGTGCCGCCCGCGCCTGCCCGGCCTCTGACAGCGCCGGATCCGGCGCGGTGACGGATTCCTTCTCCGCATGCCGAATGACGATTACCACGGTCGAGTTCGCGGTGAACCACACCCAAAGCGCGAAAATCGCGACGCTAAAAATCGCAATCGCCCCGATGGCGGTCAGCCAAATGGGTATCAGGAACGGCCCGCGCTGAAGGTTTGCATGCGCGCTTTTCATGCGACCATGATACCAATGAATCCTGTTTACCCGCGTAGGTTGCAAATTGTCGTGCTGGCGGCCGGTTTTTCTTCCCGTTTGGGAAGTCCCAAGCCGCTGGCCCGGGTCCATGGCGTCAGTCTGCTGCGACGAACACTTAAAGTCGCCTCAAGCTTCGGTGCGAAGCGAATTATCGTGGTGGCGCCCCGCAACGCCGCGCGCTATCGGATCGAGGCACGGGAAATGAAGGTGCGCTGGGCTGTGAATCCTCAACCGGCACAGGGGCTGTCGAGCTCCGTGCATCGGGGCATCGCCGCCGCTCGCCATGCATCCGCGATTTTGTTGTTGCCGGTGGATTTAATCCACCTCACGAGCCGCGATCTATTCAAGCTGGTGCGGCGCTGGCATTCCGCACCGCGACGCCTGATTGCCCGAAGAATCAATCTTTCGGGTGCCATACCCGTGATTCTGCCGCACTGGCTCTTTGCTCGCGCAGCGGCCCTGGCCGGCGATGTCGGCCTTCGCGAACTCATCGGCCAACTACCCGCTGACAGCCGCGCCCTGGTTGAATTGCCATCGGCTGCTTGGGATGTCGATACGCCGCAGGATCTGCGCCACGCGCGCCGCCAATTTCGGCCCGCCGCCGATTAGTTGCCGGTAACCCGCCTGTGCATGGCGGGCCATGATGTCTAGGCCGGCCAGTGCGGATAGTCGCGAAACGCCTGGATGGCGCGGTCAATCTTCGCGCGCGGCAAATCCATATGTGTCATCAGACGAGTCCGCGGCGCAACGCTCGCGATAATGCCCCTCTGCCTCAGGTGCGCTCTTAAGCCTTCAATTTGCGCGCCGGCCACTTCGACATACACCACGTTGGTCTGCGGCGGTGTCACTTTCAGGCCCGCCGTGCGCAATCCTTCCGCCAGGTATTCCGCATTCGCATGATCTTCCGCGAGCCGCTGTACATGATGTTCCAAGGCGTACAACCCCGCCGCCGCAAGCACGCCGGCCTGGCGCATGCCGCCTCCCAATGCCTTGCGCCAGCGGCGGGCGGCGGCGATGAGCGCATGGGAGCCCATCAAGATCGATCCCGCCGGGGCGCCCAGGCCCTTGGACAAGCAGACCGATGTCGAGTCAAATCCGGCGACCGCACTGCGTTCGTCGATGTTCAATTTCACGATGACATTGAACAGGCGCGCGCCATCCAGGTGGGTGGCGAGCCCGCGTGAGTGCGCAAACTCCGTGGCCTGCCGCAGGTAGTCCATCGGCAGCACACGGCCGCCGATGGTGTTCTCGAGCGCCAAAAGCCGGGTACGCGCGAAATGATAATCATCTGATTTGATCGCCGCAGCGATGCGTTCAATCGCGATGCCGCCATGAGGCTCGTGCTCGAGCGGTTGCGGTTGAATGCTGCCGAGAACGGCTGCGCCGCCCTGTTCGTACTTGTAGGTGTGCGCTTCCTGCCCGACCAAGAATTCATCGCCGCGGCCGCAATGCGCCATCAACGCGGCCAGATTGCTTTGGGTACCGGTCGGAAAGAACAAGGCGCCGTCGAATCCGAATCGTTCTGCCGCAATCGCCTGCAGGCGATTGACCGTTGGATCGTCCCCAAAGACATCATCGCCCACTTCCGCGGCCGCCATGGCGGCGCGCATGCCCGGCGTCGGTCTTGTGACCGTGTCGCTGCGCAAATCGATCGTGGAGGACGAATTCATCAACTATGGATGCTAGCAGCCGCGGACAGCGTGCGCCCAATCTTCATGCGCTGCCGGCGCTCGCCGGAGCCATTCGTTTGGCTATGGCTGAGGCGCGTTGGTTATGGTTTAGCCGCGTTCGCGTCAGAGCTAAACTTTTTCAGCGCATCGGTGCCGTGGCACCCCACGCCCTCGCCGCACACCTGATTCACCGGGCAGACCACCGGCGTACCCTTGACGCAACCCCGCGCGTCGGCGCCCGGCGTGCGCGGCGCGCAACGCTCCTTGCCGTTGCACATCTTATGATCATCGCAATCCGCATCGCTGGCGCAAACCATGGCCGCTTGATCGCGCTCGACCGTGGCGAGCTCGCCTTGTTTGGCAATCACGCCGGACAAGGTCGCATCGAGCAGCCGTTGGGGCGCGTCCTGGCCCGAGGGTATCTCGACATCCGCCGACACGACTTCCCACGCGGGCGCGAGCGGACTGCCGGCGCGATAGTAAAGC
>Ga0307476_10001081_pt1 | contig 17332 bp, 15 predicted proteins | sample atmos_gasesECM2C_2_FD_203314 | JGI IMG/M metagenome (GOLD analysis project Ga0307476, IMG submission 203314) | Hardwood forest soil microbial communities from Morgan-Monroe State Forest, Indiana, United States - atmos_gasesECM2C_05 | ecosystem: Environmental > Terrestrial > Soil > Temperate... | reverse complement strand
ATTGGCGCGCACGCCGCTCGCATTGCCAAGCACATCGAGCGCTTTGCAATTCTTGCCGGTGCAACCGTCGCGCACTGCAAGCGCGTGCGCCAGGAAACCATAAGCATCGCTCTCGAGCGAATGCCGCAGCGGCAGCAAGGCGCCGTCGATATCCCGGCCGCCGTGTTTGACATAGGCGGCCATGTCCGAAAGCAGCTCAAGCCGCGCCGCGGCATAGGACGTGGCGGCGGCCACCGTTGCGGGAGAGGCAAACAGCGCCTTTTCGCAGGCCGCGTCGACGTTCTCGCCGGCGACCGCGTCAAGACATGCAAGCGCCGAGCCCGGCGCCAGCGTGCGGGCGGTGAGGTCCTGGGCGCGCATTTCCAGCGCCCGGCGGTCGGCGCCATGATCTTGTGCGACAGGACCACCGAGCAGCACCCACATCATCGCGCCGCCGGCCAGCGCGCCGAGCGCCACGACACCGGCCCGCGCCGTGCTCGACCGCAGCCCGTTGAACGCCACGGCACATATGGCGACGAGCAGCGCCGCGGATCCAGCCGCGATCCACATGCGCAGCGCCGAGCTTACAATCTCGGAATCAACGCCGACCATCACCCCACCCTACGGACACGGACGCCACGCGCAGCGAAGTATGACGCAGCGGTGCCAGAGACTCCAGTCTCGACGGCTTCCGCCTAAGGCGAAACCGCGGCATGACCAAGGCGCAACGCTCCCATTGCGCCGGAACCGACGTTCGAATGGCTTTTTCGTAACCGCGATCAGTACTCGACTTCGAGCTGACTTTCCTTGGCGACGCGCTCGAACGCCTCGCCGGGGTTCTTGATGCGATATTGATAGTCATCGCCGTCGGACGGCAGCAGCCGGACGACCTGATAGCTTCCGCTCGCACCGGGCCGGCTGATCGGGCTCGACGTGTAGAACACGGTCTGACCGACGCGATATTTATGCGACCGCAATGCCGAAGGCGCTCGCGCCACCACTTCGGCGACGGTCACCGTCGTCATGTTGACGATGCTGGACGCTTCCGGCTTGCGCACCGCCTGCCGCGCCGAAGCCTTCCGAACCGGGGCCTTACGCACTGCCGTACGAGCGCTCGCCTTTGCCGGCCGAGCTTTTTTGACTGAACGCTTATTCATGGAACAACTATAGCATCTGAAATAACGCCCGAGCAAAACATATCGTGCTCAGCAATGCAGTTTGCGAGGGGCACTTAAGCGTTATGATTAAGATCGAAAAATACCATAATATTCAATCCTATATGCGGGGATCTTGGAGCGAATTCCAAGGCCCCTGAGGCTACGCCTGACGCTGCCAGCGGCCGTTGTCGTCGGCCTGCCAATAGGTGACGTCAAAGCCCGCGGATTTGGCTTCGCTCCAGCGCCCGCGGGCGGTTTCGACGGCCTCCGGATCTTCGCCGTCGAACAGCAAGACCAGGCGCTGATAGGCGGCGGCATCGCCCGGCATGCCGGCGCCCTCGACCAGGAAGCGCACGCCGGCGCCGTTCGGATTGTCCTCGTTCACGGTGAGCAGAATCGGCTGCTCGGCCGCCTCGGCCTCCCGCCACGTGCCATGGGGCAGAAAGGCATCGTCGCGCCAGGTCCATAAATGCGCATCGAGCCCGTCGATGCGCTCGTCCGAAGAGCCCTGCACCACCACGCGCCAGCCGCGCTCGAGCGATCTTTGCAGAAGCGACGGCAGCACCTGCTCGAGGGTCTGGCCTTTGAGATGGTAGAAGAGGACTTCGGTCATCGCGCCGGTCCGCGAATTCAACGTTCGTAGTAATCCTCGACCAAGCGGTCGAGCAACCGCACGCCCCAGCCCGAAGCCCAGCTCTTGTTGATCTCGGTCTGCGGCGAACCCATCCCGGTGCCGGCGATGTCGAGATGCACCCATGGCGTCTTGTCGACGAAGCGCTGCAGCAATTGCGCCGCCGTGATCGCGCCGCCCCAGCGGCCGCCGGTATTCTTCATGTCGGCGAATTTGGAATCGATCATCTTGTCGTATTCGGGCCCGAGCGGCATGCGCCAGACCCGTTCGCCGGTCGCCTCGCCGGCCTTGTTCAGGCGCTCGACCAGCTTATCGTCATTGGCGAACATGCCGGCATATTCCTGGCCGAGCGCGACGATGATGGCGCCGGTCAACGTCGCCAGATTGATCATGAAGCGCGGCTTGAAGCGCTTGTTGACGTAGTGCAGCACGTCGGCGAGCACCAAGCGGCCCTCGGCGTCGGTATTGATGATCTCGATGGTTTGCCCCGACATGGTCTTGACGATGTCGCCAGGACGTTGCGCCTTGCCGTCGGGCATGTTCTCGACCAAGCCGATGGCGCCGACCGCGTTGACCTTGGCCTTGCGGGCTGCCAGCGCGTGGATGAGGCCGACCACGCAGGCGGCGCCCGCCATGTCGCCCTTCATATCCTCCATGCCCGCCGCCGGCTTGATCGAAATGCCGCCGGTATCGAAACACACACCCTTGCCGATGAAGGCGACCGGAGCTGCGCCGCGCTTGCCGCCGTTCCAGCGCATGACGACCACTTTTGATTCATGCACCGAGCCCTGGCCGACGCCGAGCAGCGCGCCCATGCCGAGCTTCTTCATGGCCGCGACGTCGAGCACCTCGACGTTGACGCCGAGCTTGCTCAGGCTCGCGGCGCGACGGGCAAACTCGGCGGGATAGAGCACGTTCGCCGGTTCGTTGACGAGATCGCGCGCCATGACGACACCGTCGGCGATGGCTGTGGCGTGGGCCCAGGCCTTTTCCGCCGCCGCCGGATTGCCGCAGGCGAAATTCACCTCGACCTTTTTCGGCCGATCGTCGTCGTCTTTGCGCTTGGTCTTGTAGCGGTCGAACGTATAGGCGCGAAGCTTGGCGCCCAGCACCAGGTCGGCGACCTGATCGCCCTTGAGCGCGCCGGAGGCGAACTCGGCAAAGATCGTGGCCTCGGCGGCGACCGCCGGCACCTTGCCCATGGCAATGCCGCCGAGCTTGACCACATCCTTGCGCTTGAGCTCGCTGTCCTTGCCGGTCCCGACCACAACGAGCCGCGGCAGCTTGAGCTCGGCAGGCGCCACAATGTCGAGCGTCGTGCCGTTCTTGCCGGTAAAGCGGTCCGCCGCCGCCGCCCGGCGCACCAAATCGCCGACCGGCGCCAGCGCGCGCTGGGTCGCGCTGCCGAATTTGAGGTTTTCTCCACAGAACACAACAAGAACGCCGCGCAAGCGGGCGAACGGGGTGAAGCCGAGCTTGGGGGCATCGGTCATGGTTCGGTCCTTCCTGACCGGTCGGGGCGCACTTCGATACCGCCATATGAACCGGACGCTCCCTTGATGCAAAGTGCATTTAGGCGGTTCCGGAGGCCCAGACCGGGATTGCGGCCACCGGCGTTAACCGGCTGTTGTGCATGACCAATAGGTCTGCCTTGGCCAAGCCATTTTGTGAAAGCATGAAAGGACTTGCGTTGGGGAGATCGGCTCACGCCGCGGGGCGGCGCTTGGGGGGCCGGTGCGGCCTATTGGTGGGCCGCCAGTGGGGAAGTCGGGTTCGATGGGGTCGATCGGCTGGTACGTATTTCGCACCACCATGGTCGCGTTCCTGATCACGCTTGTCAGTTTGACAGTGGTGATCTGGTTCACGCAGGCGATGCGCGATTTCGACCTGATCACGAGTCAGCGGCAAACGCTGTTCGTGTTCGTCGGCATTACCGGCCTGATCATTCCGCTCCTGGTCATGATGCTGGCGCCGATCGCGCTGGTCATGGCGGGAGCCCATGTCCTCAATAAGCTCAGCACGGATTCCGAGATCATCGTGATGAATGCCGCCGGCATGTCGCCGTGGCGGCTGTTGTGGCCGTTCCTCGCCGCGGCCGTCGTCGTTTCAGTCCTGGTCGGCGTCATCGCCGCCTATATCTCGCCACTGAGCCTGCGTGCGCTGCGCGACTGGGGCGCGCAGGTTCGCGCCGATATTCTTACCAATATCGTGCAACCCGGCCGCTTCACCACGGTGAGCGGAAATCTCACCTTCCACATCGCCGATCGCAAGCAGGACGGCCTCCTGGTTGGCATATTCGTCGACGACGGGCGCGATCCGAAAGAGCATTCCACCTATCTCGCCGAGCGCGGCGAGATCGTGAAGAACGAAAACGGCTCGTTCCTCGGCATGGAGGGCGGCAGCATCCAGCGCGTCACCGCCGGCGAACGCGATCCGCGCATCATCGTGTTCGACCGCTATGCCTTCGACCTGTCGAAATTCACCACCGGCCCGCAAAACACGACCTACACGGTGCGCGAGAAATACATCTGGGAGCTGTTGCGGCCGCGGCCCGACGACGTGCTCTACCTGTCGCAACCCGACCAATATCGCTCCGAGCTGTACGACCGCCTGGCGACGCCGCTCTATCCGTTGGCCTTCATCATCGTGGCCTTCACCTTTCTGGGGCCCCCGCAGACCACGCGGCAGAGCCGCACGCTGGCGCTCCTTGCCACGATAGGCGTGATTTCGTTGCTGCGGCTGGTCGGCTTCGTCAGCGTCATCGTCGGCGTTCGCGTGCCGGGTATTTTGTCCGTTCAATTCATCGCGCTGATCGGCTCGATGATCGCGGGCATCTGGCAAATCTCGCGCGGCCAGGCGATCGAGCCCGCCCTCGTCGTGTCGAGAATCGCCACCGCCATCGGCGATCGCATCGCCCGAGCGACGAGCTGAGGAGCGGTCGATGGTCGTCGCCGGCACCCTCTCACGCTACTTCGGAATGCGGTTCCTCACGTCCGTGGTCGGCTCCTTCATCGGCGTCGTCGTGCTCGCCGCGATGATCGATTATGTCGAGCTGATGCGCCGCGGCGCCGATTGGCCCAACGCCACGCCGTGGCTGCTTGCCAAGATTTCCATGTATCGCGTGCCGCAGCTCACCGAACGCATCATGCCGTTCTCGGTGCTGGTCGGCACGATGTCGTGTTACCTCAACCTGTCACGCCGCCTCGAACTGGTGATCGCGCGTGCTGCGGGCGTCTCGGCCTGGCAATTCGTGGCACCGGCGATCTTCGGCGCCTTGCTGTTCGGTGCCGTCGCCACCACCGTCTACAATCCGATCTCGGCAACGCTGCAGGAGCGCTCCAAGCGCCTCGAATCCGAGGTGGTCGGTGAAGTGCCATCGGCCTTGCAGGAGCGCACCAGCGGCTTTTGGGTGCGCCAGAAGAGCGCCGACGGCGCCGCCATCATCAACGCCAAAACCAGTCGCGAGCAAGGCGCGACGCTCGGCAATGTCAGCGTCTATACCTTCGACGGCGACGGACATTTTCACCAGCGCATCGAGGCCAGAAGCGCAACGCTGGAAGACGGCTTTTGGCGCCTTGAAGACGCACGCGTCTACGAGGCCGGCAAGCCGCTGTTGATCGAGGACGCTCACCGGCTCAACACCAACCTGACATTGGAGCAAGTGCGCGAAAGCTTCGCGACGCCCGAAACGGTGCCGTTCTGGCAACTGCCGACTTACATCCAGATGGCGGAACGCGCCGGCCTCGGCGCGGCCGGTTACCGGCTGCAATATTACCAGTTGATCGCGCGTCCGTTCCTGCTCGCCGCCATGGTGATGCTTGCGGCTTCCGTAAGCTTGCGCTTCTTCCGCTTCGGCGGCGTGCAGAAGATGGTCTTAAGCGGCGTCTCCGCTGGATTTCTCCTATTCGTGCTGTCGAAGATCACCGACGATATGAGCAAATCGGAGTTGATATCGCCGATCGTAGCGGCGTGGACTCCGGTGCTGGTCGGCGGCCTGACCGGATTCGTCGTGTTGTTGTTCCAGGAGGACGGATAGTGGCGCGTGCGATCGGCCCTGTTTGTCCCGACCTTCGCGTTGGCGCCCGACTGGGCGCGACGCTCGTTGCTGCGTTGCTCACGCTCGCCGCAGCCTCGCTGGCGCCCGAGCGCGCGGCGGCGCAAGGCGTGAACAACCCGCTTCACTTCATGCAGCGGCCGCCCCAGCCGAAGCCACCGCCGGCGCCTGCCAATGGGCCGATGCTGGTGCAGGCCACCGAGATCAAATACGACTACACCAACAACGCCGTGTCGGCGGTCGGCAATGTGCAGATTTATTACAACGGCGCGACCATCGAAGCCGACGAGGTCACCTACGACCAAAAGACCAAGCGGTTGCGCGCGCAGGGCAATGTCCGGCTGACCGAGTCCGACGGCAAGATCACCTACGGCCAGGTCATCGATCTCACCGACGACTACCGTGACGGCTTCGTCGACTCGCTCCGCCTCGAGACCACCGACGACACGCGGTTTGCGGCGCAGCGCGCCGATCGCACCCAGGGCAATTACACGGTGCTGCAAAACGGCGTCTATACCGCCTGCGAGCCCTGCAAGGACGATCCGAAAAAACCGCCGCTATGGCAGGTCCAGGCGGCGCGGATCATCCACGATCAAACCGAGAAGATGCTCTACTTCGAAGACGCCCGCGTCGAGTTCTTCGGCACGCCGCTGGCCTGGGTGCCGTTCATGTCGGCGCCCGATCCGACCGTCAAGCGCAAGAGCGGCTTTCTGTTTCCGACGGTGTCGGACACGACGCAATACGGCTTCGGCGTCGAGATTCCCTATTACTGGGCGCTGGCGCCGAACGCCGACATCACCGTCAGCACCATGGCGACGACGCGGCAGGGCGAATTGTTCCAGGGCGAATGGCGCCATCGCCTGATGGACGGCGCCTACTCGATCAAAGCTGCCGGCATTTTTCAGCAGGACCCCGGCTATTTCGCCGCCCGCGACGGCGTGAACAGTCCGACCGCCGCTTCATTCCGCGGCGCCGTGCAGACTGCGGGTCAGTTCGGACTGGGCAACAATTGGGTCTGGGGCTGGACCGGCATCCTGGTCACCGATTCCCAGTTCTTGAACGACTACCGGCGCAGCCAATTCACGCAGTCCTTCGACCCGTTCCTCACCGGCGTCGCCGCCGAAGGCGTTTCCCAGGTCTACCTGACCGGCACCGGCGACCGCAGCTATTTCGATATACGCTCGATCTACTTCTACGGCTTTTCGCAACTGGACGTGCAAAGCCAGCTTCCGGTCATCCATCCGGTGCTCGATTATTCCAACGTGCTGGCGCAGCAAGTGGCGGGCGGCGAATTGAGCTACAAGATCAATCTCACCAGCCTCAACCGGCAAGAAGCGAGCTTTGACGCGATCAGCCAGACCGCCGTCAACAACGGCTCCTGCGTGAGCAACACCGCCGACACCGCGGTCCTCATCCGCGCCAACTGCCTGCTGCGCGGCATACCGGGCGATTACAGCCGCTTCTCCGCCGAGACCGACTGGCGCCGCACGCTGGTCACCTATAACGGCCAGGAGATCACCCCGTTCTTCCGGCTGCGCGGCGATTTCGCCGCGCTCAATATCGACAATCAGCCCGGCGTCGCGAACTACATTGCCCCCGGCCAAAGCGACCTCGCCCGCGTCATGCCGACCGCCGGCGTCGAATATCGTTATCCGTTGGTCGACGTCGAGCCGTGGGGCACCCAGACCATCGAGCCGATCGCACAACTGATCGTGCGGCCAAACGAGACGCAGATCGGCAAATTTCCCAACGAAGATGCCCAGAGCCTGGTATTCGACGACAGCGATCTATTCAAGATCGACAAGTTCTCCGGCTGGGACCGCGTCGAGGGCGGCGGCCGCGCCAATGTCGGCTTCCAATACACGGCCCAGATCAACCGGGCCGGTTCCGTCAACGTCCTGTTCGGCGAGTCTTATCAACTATTCGGCACGAACTCGTTCTCTGCCGGCGTCAACGACATCACCAATACCGGACTGAACAGCGGTTTGGACAAGACCGCATCGGACTATGTCGCCCGCGTCACCTATCAGCCGAACTCGGTCTACTCGTTTACTGCGCGCGGCCGCTTCGATGAACAAACCTTCGCGGTCGAGCGTTTCGAGGCGGAAAGCCGCGCCAATTTCGACCGCTGGACGCTGCAGGTGTTATACGGCAATTACGCGCCGCAACCGGAGCTCGGCTTCCTGTTCCGGCGTCAGGGCGTCCTCGGCGGCGCTTCGTTCAAGCTCACGGAGAACTGGATCCTGCTCGGCTCGGCGCGCTACGATCTTTACGCCAGTAAAATCGATCAATCGCGGCTCGGTATCGGCTATACTGACGATTGCTTCCTTTTCTCTGTGAACTGGCTCACCGGCTATACCTATACTGCGGTATCTGCCCCGGTGAAGAACAATACATTCATGGTACAAATGAGCTTGCGCACGCTCGGCCCCGATACCTTGAGTCCGGTTGGGGCCGCATTCTAAATTTTGCCGCGAGTTGATACGATTTATTGTTGCCGGGTCTGGGAAAGGCGGAAGGTGCGAGCCGGCAGGAGGCCGGCCGTTGAAGGAGAGCAAAACGTGATGTCGCAGACTTCGATCCGTGCGCTGTGCCGGGCCTTCGCCGCCGCCGCATTGGCCGCGGCATGCTTGCTGGCCGTTCCCGCGGTGGGCCGTGCGCAAGAGGTCGTGGCGCTGGTCGACGGCGAGCCGATCACGGCGCTCGATATCGAACAGCGCGCCAAGTTCATTCAGATGAGCACCCAGAAGCCGCCGAGCCGCAAGGAAGTGCTGGACGGCCTCATCGACGAGATTCTGGAGATCCGCGAGGCCAAGAAATTCGGCATCGACGTGCCCGCCTCGGAGGTCGACAATGCCTTCGCCAATGTGGGCACCCGGATGGGCGCCGACTCGGCGAAGCTGACGCAGATGTTGGCCAAGGGCGGCGCCAGCGCCGATACGCTCAAGCACCGGCTGAAGGCCGAACTGGCCTGGAACGCGCTGGTCAAAGGCCGATTCAAATCGAGCCTGGAAATCGCCGACAGCGACGTCGAAGCCCAGCTCGATCTGCATAAGCCGCAGGACAAGGACGAAGTCGGCTACGAATATGTGCTGCGTCCGGTGCTCTTTCTCGTGCCCCGCGGTTCGCCCGATACCGCTTTCGAGGCGCGCAAGAAGGATGCCGACGCGCTGCGCGCGCGATTTGTCAGCTGTGCCGACGGCATTCCGTTCGCGCGGGCGTTGGGCGAGGTCGCTGTGCGCGATCAGGTCACCAAGTTCTCCGCCGACCTGCCGCAGGCCTTGCGCGACATCCTCGATAAGACCGAAGTCGGTCATTTGACGCCGCCGGAGCAGACGGCCGAAGGCGTGCAGGTGTTTGCGCTATGCTCCAAAAAGGAAAACAAAACGGACACGCCTGGACGCAAGGAAGTGCGCGATGAAATATTCATGCAAAAGTTCGGCGCGCAGGCGAAGCGCTACCTCGCGCAAATTCGCCGCGAGGCCATGATCGAATACAAGGGCGAACAGAAGTAACGCCGTGCAACCTTTGGCACTGACGCTCGGCGAGCCGGCCGGGATCGGCCCCGACCTTGCGCTTGCGGTTTGGCGTCGGCGTTCCGAGCTTGACGTTCCGCCGTTCTATCTGGTCGCCGATCTGGATTTCCTGAAACGTCGCGCCGAGCAGCTCAGGCTCGATGTGCCGATCGCCACCGTAATGCCACGGACTGCGGCGGCGACGTTTAGTTCCGCGCTTCCAGTGGTCGCCATCGATGTTCCAGTCACCGCAGCGCCCGGCCGACCGGATCGATCCAGTGCGCCGGCCGCCGTGGCTTCGATCCGCCGCGCCGTCACCGACGTCATGGCGGGTTCGGCCGCCGCCGTCGTCACCAATCCGGTGGCCAAGAACGTGCTCTACAATTGGGGTTTTGCCGAGCCCGGCCATACCGAGTTCTTGGCCACGTTGGTCCACGAGGCGACCGGCAAAACGCTGCGGCCGGTGATGATGCTGTGGTCGCCGGAGCTCGCCGTGGTGCCGGTGACGATCCATCTGCCGCTCAGGGAGATTTTCAAGCAGCTCTCCGTCGAGCTCGTGGTCGATACCGGACGCATCGTCGCCCGCGACCTGGCCGTGCGGTTCGGCCTGCCGCACCCGCGCCTGGCCATCGCCGGGCTCAACCCGCATGCCGGCGAGGAAGGCACGCTGGGCGAAGAGGACGGCGCCATCGTCGCGCCGGCGGTCGCTCGCCTCGTCGCCGACGGCATCGCTGCGCGCGGTCCGCTGCCCGCGGACTCGCTGTTCCATGCGCAGGCCCGCGCCACCTACGACGTCGCCTTGTGCATGTATCACGACCAGGCGCTGATCCCGATCAAGACGCTCGCCTTCGACCACGCTGTCAATGTCACGCTCGGCCTGCCTTTCGTGCGCACCTCGCCCGACCACGGCACCGCTTTCGATATAGCCGGAACCGGCCGCGCCGATCCGACCAGTCTCGTCGCCGCGCTGCGGCTTGCGGCGCGGCTGGCCAGGGTCGAAAACCCCGCTTCGCTCGCCGCGTCGTGACCGCTGCCAAGGACGGGTTGCCGCCGCTGCGCGAGGTTATTCGCCGCCACGGTCTCGCGGCAAAGAAGTCGCTCGGGCAGAATTTTTTGTTCGACCTCAATCTCACCGAGCGCATTGCGCGCGCGGCGGAGCCGCTTGCGGACGCCACGGTCTACGAGGTCGGTCCCGGGCCCGGCGGCCTCACCCGCGCTCTGCTGGCGCTCGGCGCCGCCCGCGTCATCGCGGTCGAGCGCGACGATCGCGCCATCGCCGCCCTGCAGGAGATCGCCACGCACTATCCCGGGCGTCTCGAGATCGTCGCAGCGGACGCGCTCAGTTTCGATCCGCGCCCGCACATCGGGCGCGCTCCCGTCCACATCGTCGCCAATCTGCCGTACAACATCGCCACGGCGCTTTTGATCTCCTGGCTCACCGTCGAGCCGTGGCCGCCATGGTACGACAGCGCCGTGCTGATGTTTCAGCGGGAGGTCGCCGCGCGCATCGTCGCCCCGCCCGGCTCGAAAACCTACGGCCGCTTGTCGGTGCTCACGCAATGGCGCTGCGAGGCGCGCATTCTCTTCGACGTCAACCCGTCGGCGTTCGTGCCGCCGCCGAAAGTCACGTCTTCGGTGCTGCGCCTGGTGCCGCGGCCGGCGCCGGAGCCTTGCGACCGCAAACTGCTCGAGACCGTAACCCAGGCCGCATTCGGCCAGAGACGCAAAATGCTGCGGCAAAGCCTGCGCGCGCTCGGCGCCGATGTGCCGGCGCTGCTCGCGGCGGCCGGCCTTGACCCGACCGCGCGCGCCGAAGACATTTCGGTTGAAGGATTTGTCGCGCTGGCGCGGGCGCTGGCCGCCAGCCGCGCTCATGAGGCATGATAGCCGCATCTCGCGCGTGAGGAGACGAGATCGTCGATGACAAAAATGCACCGCCAGTCGCTGGTCGCTTACGGCGAGCCGCTCTGCGAGACCGTCGTGGATTGCCCGACGCCGCGCGGCAGCGAAGTGCTGGTGCGCGTCGAGCGCTGCGGCGTGTGCCATTCGGATCTGCATTTGCAGGACGGCTATTTCGCGCTCGGCAACGACAAGCGCCTCGACATCACCAAGGATCGCCCCTTGCCGTTTACGCTCGGGCATGAAATCGCCGGCGTGATTGAAAGCACGGGACAGGATGCCGAAGGCGCTGTAGTCGACGACCGCGTCGCGGTCTATCCCTGGATCGGCTGCGGCACCTGTGCGGCTTGCCGTGCCGGCGAGGAGAACCTGTGCTCCGCCCATCATCATCTCGGCATCACCGCAGACGGTGGCTTCGCCAGCCACGTGCTCGTCCCGCATCCGCGCTATCTCCTTGATTATAAGCCGCTTTCCGCCGCGTTCGCAGGCCTGCTGATGTGCTCCGGCCTGACCGCCTATGGTGCGTTGAAGCATCTCGACGAGCGGGCCGACCGCGGCCCGGTGCTGCTCGTCGGTCTAGGCGGGGTCGGCATGATGGGCCTTGCCATCGCGCGGGCCTTGCTTCGCCAGCCACCAATCGTCGCCGACATCGACGCGCAGAAACGCGACGCCGCGCTCGCGGCCGGCGCGGCTGCGGCCTATGACCCATCCGACCCGCAAGCGCGGCGGGCGATCATGGCAGCGACCGGCGGCGTGCTGGCGGCTTGCGACTTCGTCGGCTCCGATCGCTCGCTGCAATTTTGTACCGGCGTGCTCGCTCGCGGCGGCAAGATCGTGGTGACGGGATTGCTCGGCGGCACATTTTCGATGGCCGCTGCCATGTTCGCGATCAAGGCCATGACCATCGAAGGCACGCTGACCGGCACATTGGCGCAAGCCAGCGAACTGATCGACCTGGCGCGCTCGGGAAAAATCGCGCCAATCCCGACCCACGAACGGCCGTTCAGCCAGGCGCAAGCCGCGCTCGACGATCTGCGCGCCGGCCGGGTTGTCGGCCGCACGGTGCTGACGGTTTAAAGCTTCGCCTGCAGTCGCCGCACGTAAGCCGAGATCCACGGCTGTCGCGTGCGCTTCATGCGCTCGGCCGCCAATATGGTTTGCACCTCGGCGAAGGCGTGATCGAGCGCGTCATTGATGATCACGTAGTCGTATTCGGCCCAATGACTGAGCTCGCCGGACGCCTTGGCCATGCGGCGCCGGATCACATCTTTGTCGTCGAGCGCGCGGGTATGGAGACGCCGTTCAAGCTCGGGAATGGACGGCGGCAGCACGAAGATGCTGGCAATGTCGCCGCGCGCTTTCTCGCTCAATTGCTGCGTGCCCTGCCAATCGATATCGAACAAGACATCGCGGCCGGCACGCAGCGCTCGCTCGACGGGCCGGCGCGGCGTTCCATAGTGGTAGCCGAACACTTCGGCCCACTCCATGAGCTCCCCCTTCGCAATCATGGCATCGAAGCGGGCGCGATCGATGAAATGATAATCCCGGCCGTTTTTTTCGCCGCGTCGCTGCGGACGCGTCGTTACTGAAACCGAGAGCTCGATATTGCGATCGGCCTTCAGCAGCATTCGCGACAGCGTCGTCTTGCCGGCGCCCGAAGGCGACGACAGCACCAGCATCAGGCCGCGGCGGGCAATTGCTTTTTGTTTGCGAGCCTTGCGCGCCATGGCCTATTCCACGTTCTGCACCTGCTCGCGGAATTGCTCGACCGTCGCCTTGAGCTCCAAGCCGATATTGGTGAGTTCGAGATCGTTCGCCTTCGAGCACAGCGTGTTGGCTTCGCGGTTGAGCTCTTGGGCGAGGAAGTCCAGCCGACGGCCGATCGCACCGCCCTGCTCGATGAGGCTTCGCGCCTGCGCCACATGCGCCGCCAACCGATCGAGCTCCTCGCGCACGTCGGCCTTGGTCGCGATCAGGATCGCTTCCTGATGCAGCCGGTCCGGATCGAAGCGCTCCGACTGTGCCAGCAATGTCGCGATCTGTTCGGCGAGCCGGGCGCGGATCGCCTCGGGCTGGCGTCCCGGCGACTGATCGGCGCGCGCGGCTAGCATGGCAATCTCACTGAGCCGGGTCATCAAGACTTGGCCGAGCGCGCCACCCTCGTGCCGGCGCATCGCGGCGAGCGCGCCGATCGCTTCGGCGAAACCTTTGGTCACGGCGGCTTCGGTGCTGCGCCGTTCCTCCTCGTTTTCTTCGGTGTCGCTGACCTCCATCACGCCCTTGAGCGCCAAGAGGCCGTCGATCGTCGGCGGCGACGATTCGATCTGCCGCGCCAGCTGCCGGGCGGTCGCCAGCACCGCATCAAGCACAGCAGCATTGACGCGAACCACCGGCACCGCGCCGGTGCGCTCTACCGTCAGGCCGGCTTGAATGGAGCCGCGGGCGAGACTCTCTGCGGCGCGGGAGCGCACGCCCACTTCGATCGCATCCCAGCCGGGCGGCAGACGCAGGCGCAGATCGAGGCCCTTGCCGTTGACCGATTTGATTTCCCAAGCCCACGCATAGGAGCCGCAGACGCCATGGCTGCGAGCGAATCCGGTCATGCTCGACAGCGCCATGGAATAAACTCTCCGGCGGAAACGAGTGAAAAAAATCGCGCCGAACTTAGCGGCGGCACCTTACGCTCACAAGGGCGTCGGTCGCCAACAAATCCAACGGCGGCGTGCTTGTACCGGCACGACCGCGCCGTCATTCAATGGGTAGGCTGCGGGGGCAAACCGGACGGCGTGGCCTGACTGCGGTGGGTGTTGGTGTGGCGGGGCGCCGGTACCAGCGCCGGCCCGGCGGCAGCGGGAGAAGCGGCAGCCGCGGCCGGAGCCGCTTGCGGCGCAGGCGCCATGGCATCGGCGGGAGCGCGGTCCTTCTGATCGGTTTCGAAAGACCGCAGGCGCGCCACGTTTTTCTGATGCTGGTCGTAACTTTCCGCAAACACATGACCGCCGGCGCCGTCGGCGACGAAATAGAGCTCGCGCGTGCGTGCCGGATTGGCCGCCGCTTCAAGGGACGCGCGGCCGGGATTGCAGATCGGCCCCGGCGGCAGGCCGTCGATCTGATAGGTATTGTATGGCGTCGGCTGATCGATCTCGCTTTTCATGATCGGCCGCCCCAGCGTGCCTTTGCCGCCGACCAGTCCGTAAATGATCGTCGGATCGGACTGCAGCCGCATCTTCTGTTTCAGCCGGTTGACAAAGACGGCGGCAACACGCGTGCGCTCGTCGGGCTTGGCAGTCTCTTTTTCGACCAGTGACGCCAGGATCACGAGCTGGTCCGGCGTCTTGATCAGAAGATCGGGCGAGTGCCGGTCCCAGATTTCCTTGACCAGACGTTGTTGCGCCGCCTGCATGCGCTGAATGATCTGCTCGCGGCTGATGCCGCGCGCGAAATTATAGGTGTCGGGCAGGAGGCTGCCCTCGCGCGGGATTTCCTTGATGTTGCCGGTGAGGATGTCGTCCTGCAACAATCGCGCGACGATCTGCTCGGAGGTCAGACCTTCGGGAAAACTGATCTGATGCGGGACGACTTTGCCATCGACGATGGTCGCGACCACGTCGCGCAGGCTGGCATGGGCACCGAACTGATATTCGCCGGCTTTGAGATCCTCGCGCGCTTTGAGCGCCAGCACGCCGCCAATGAACACCCAGGGTTGGTCGATGACGCCTTCCCGCTGCAAGACGTCGGCAATATCGCGGATGCCGGAGCCGTGCGGAATATTGACGACCTTGTCCTGCGGCAGCGGACCCGGCAACTCGAACCGCTGTTTGCCGAGAAACAGGGCGGCAATGCCGACAACCGCGAGCAACACGAAGAGGCTGAAGATGGCGTTGCCGATGACGACGAGCGGGTGACGGGCGCTGCGCGAGCGGCGCGCCGGCGCGTCGATCATTTCGGGCTCGAGCGCCGAGCGCGGGCTGCGCGGCGTAATGCGCTTGAGGTCATTGGCCGTCGCATCCATGGACGCCGCGCCCGTTCCATTCGCCTGCGCCTGCCGCTGCGGGGGAAACTCGCCCGCGCCGGGCTTGCCGGCAGCCCTGGAGTATGACACGGGCGCGGCTATTGGCGAGGGCTTCGCCGACGCGACCGGCGGTGGCTTGGCGGCAGCCGGCGCGGTGCGCGCAGGCTCAGTCCGCAAGGGTGCCGCGCCTCGCTCGCCGCCCTTGGGCGGTAGATTGGACGCGGTCACCGCCGTTTATCCGCTCTGACAGAGTGCATGATCAGCGACGAAGCCCGGTTCGCCCGCAACGGATGCTCGCAGATTCTCCAATGTATGCCCATGGTTAAATGCGCGGCAGTGGATCGCAGGCGAGTGCGGAGCAAATATGGCGAAACCAACGCACTATTCGGCCAAGCGGCGGAAGACCAGGCTGGCATTGGTGCCGCCGAAGCCGAACGAATTCGACAGCGCGATGTTGATCGGCTTTTCGCGCGGCTTGTGCGGCACCAGATCGATCGCGGAGGCGACCGAAGGATTATCGAGATTGATCGTCGGAGGTGCGATGTTATCGCGCATCGCCAACAGGCAGAAGATCGATTCAACCGCGCCGGCCGCGCCCAGCAGATGACCGATCGACGACTTTGTCGACGACATGGAAATGCGGCCCGCGGCATTGCCGACGAGGCGCTCGACCGCCTTGAGCTCGATCTCGTCGCCGAGCGGCGTCGAGGTGCCGTGGGCGTTGATGTAGTCGATATCGCCCGGCGCGACGCCGGCGCGGCGTAGCGCCGCCGTCATGCAACGGAACGCGCCGTCGCCGTCCTCGGCCGGCGCCGTGATGTGGTAGGCGTCGCCGGACAGGCCGTAGCCGATCAGCTCGGCATAAATGCGGGCGCCGCGGCGCTTGGCGTGATCGTACTCTTCCAGCACAACCGCGCCGGCGCCCTCGCCCATCACAAAGCCGTCGCGGTCGCGGTCATAGGGCCGCGAGGCGCGTTCGGGCGTGTCGTTGAATCCGGTCGAGAGCGCCCGGCAAGCGGCAAAGCCGGCGAGCGAGATGCGGTTGACGGGCGACTCCGTGCCACCGGCCACCATCACGTCGGCATCGCCTAGCGCAATCAACCGGCCGGCATCGCCGATGGCATGGGCGCCGGTCGAGCAGGCAGTGACCACGGCGTGGTTGGGACCTTTCAGGCCATGGGTTATCGACACATAGCCCGAGGCGAGATTGATCAGCCGTCCGGGAATGAAGAACGGCGACACCCGGCGCGGGCCGCGGTCGCGCAATATCAGCGAGGTTTCGGCGATGCCCTCGACCCCGCCGATGCCGGAGCCGATCATGACGCCGCTGACGATTTGATCCTCGTATCGGCTCGGGTGCCAATTGGCATCGTCCAGCGCCTGCGTCGCCGCGCCCATGGCGAAGATGATGAAATCGTCGACCTTGCGCTGCTCCTTGGGCTCCATCCAACGATCGGCGTCGAAGCTGCCGTCGGAGCCGTCACCGCGCGGGACTTGACCGGCGATTTTGCAGGGGATGTCGGAAACTTCGAACTTTTCGATGCGCCTGACGCCGCTTTGTCCGGCAAGAATGCGCTGCCATGTCGGCTCGATGCCGCTAGCGAGCGGCGTCACCATGCCGAGACCCGTGACGACGACACGTCTCATCACCGACACTCCCGGGAACCGATGCGCGCCGGGGCAGCCGCCGCGGCGCTGCCCGCACAGCGTCCTCCCGCGCCTAATATGGTGCGGCTTTCACCGGCTTGCCTGCATGTCATGCGATGACGGCGAGCCCCCGCCGGCGGTCAGCTTTTGGCGTTCTTTTCGAGAAACTTGACCGCGTCGCCGACGGTCAAAATGGTTTCGGCCGCGTCATCGGGAATCTCGCAACCAAACTCCTCTTCGAATGCCATGACGAGCTCGACCGTATCGAGGCTATCGGCGCCGAGATCATCGATGAAGCTGGCGTTATCCGTGACCTTGTCGGGCTCGACGCCCAAATGCTCCACGACGATCTTCTTTACCCGCTCGCCAATATCACTCATTGCTCCAACCTCTTCGTTCAACGCGAACCAATCAGTGCTGATTTGGTCCTGTCGTGGG
>Ga0307476_10001080_pt1 | contig 17335 bp, 15 predicted proteins | sample atmos_gasesECM2C_2_FD_203314 | JGI IMG/M metagenome (GOLD analysis project Ga0307476, IMG submission 203314) | Hardwood forest soil microbial communities from Morgan-Monroe State Forest, Indiana, United States - atmos_gasesECM2C_05 | ecosystem: Environmental > Terrestrial > Soil > Temperate... | reverse complement strand
TGCCCTTGATCGCCCCATTGCGAATGAGGTCGGTCTTCCACTCCGCGATGTGACCGCTGTAGCGCAGCGATATTTCTTCGATCGAGCCTTCGGAAATCTGCGCGAGAAACGCACCCATGCGCTCGGCCAGAACGATGTAAGGCTGCATCTCGGCGTACTCTTCCGCCGAAACTGAGGGCACGTTGACCGCATTCTGGATGACGCCATGCTTCAGGTATTCCCGCACCTGCTGCGCAATCTGCACGCCCACGGCTTCCTGCGCCTCGTAGGTCTGTCCGCCGATGTGCGGCGTTAGAATAACGTTCTCCATCATCTGGAGCAGCGAGTTCTTGAGAGGCTCCTCGTTAAATACGTCGAGTGCCACAGCTGCTATATGACCCTGTTTCAACGCCTGCACCAGATCAGCTTCATGCACCAGCTCTCCGCGCGCGCAGTTCACCAGGCGGACACCCTTCTTCATTTTCTTGAGCGAGGCCTCGTTGATCATGCCCGAGGTTTGTGGGGTGAGGCCTACGTGCAACGTGATGTAATCCGCGTCCGCATAAAGCTCATCCAGACTCACCAAACGGATGCCCTGCTCCTTGGCCACACCGACGGAAACGAACGGATCATGTCCGACGATCTCCATCCCGAAGGCTCGCGCCCGCCGTGCGACTTCCATTCCGATGCGGCCGAGCCCGGCAATTCCCAAGGTCTTGCCCCGCAGCTCCGTGCCTTGCAGCGATTTCTTTTCCCACCGCCCAGCATGCATAAGCGCGTCGGCGCGGCAGAGATGGCGTGCCATGGCCAGCATCATTCCGAGCGTCTGCTCCGCCACGGCCACGGCGTTTGCCCCGGGCGTGTTCATCACCGCGATGCCCTGGCGCGTGGCCGCATCCAGATCAATGTTGTCCACGCCCACCCCAGCTCGGCCAATGACGCGCAGCTTCTTGGCGTGCGATAGCAGCGCCGCATTCGCCTGCACCGCCGAGCGCACAATCAGGGCGTCGGCTGATTCAAGATGCTCCGAAAGCTTGCCATTGAGTTGGTCTGTGGTGAGGACAGTCCAGCCCGGCTCTTGCAGTTGCCCGACTGCGGCGGCGGAGATTTTCTCGGCGATGACGATTTTCAAGGGAGAATTGGTCCTTTTGAACTAAGGCTTTTATCCTGACAAAACATTGACACGAAAATGACACCTTCCTGACACTCCTGCAGCGCCCCTCTCCTAAACTTTATCTCAATCCGGGCCCGTTACCCGTAGGAGAACAACTATGAAAATTGCACAGGCATTATTTGTAGCAGCGCTTCTTGTCGCAGGCATGGCATGCGGCTACAGTTCCAAACCAACCACTCCCGCAGCAGCCGGGACCATGCCGACCATTGCCGCACTCGTCCCCGCTAGTACGACTGCAGGTATGTCATTGGGAACCAATGGGCTAATGGTCACCGGCACCAACTTTAACAGCAATGCGACCATCAATTGGAACGGAACCCCACTGACCACCGCCCACGTGAGCGGGACTCAGCTGACGGCCACAGTTCCAGACGCGGACACGGCGACTGCGGGTACGTTTCAGGTGACGGTGACGAATCCTGGCACTCCCGGCGGCATGTACGGCGGCGGCACGGCGGCGGAAACATCCAATATGATGACTTTCACCGTCAACTAGTCGCGAGGAGCGCATCCCCCGCGCTCCTCATGCACCCACTAATTGGTGCTTGTCTGACAGACCGCGTGCGTACGCTTCCTGCGCCGCCCGCACCGCCGCTCCGTACTCGACTGCTTTCCCGGTGCAGCGTGCCAGCACGTGCTCCAGCGCGCCCAGGATGCCGATCGTGTCCAGGTAATCGTAATAGCCGATGTGCGCAATGCGGAAGAGCTGTCCTTTCATCTCGCCTTGCCCATTCGCCACTACGGCGTCGAAGGACTCGCGAAATTCTTTGATGATCTTTCCGGAATCAACCCCCTCCGGCGAGCGGATCGCGGTGAGCGCGGCTGCGGGCGAGGTCGCAAAAAGCTTCAATCCCACCGCCTGCACGCCTGCCCGCGTCATCTCGGCGCACATCTCAGCATTGTCGACCAGCGTTTCGCGTCCCTTGGCCAAGTTGCCATTACCCATACCCCGGATAAACTCCAATGCCGCTCCCATCGCCGCAAACAGAGAGGTCGGCGGAGTGTAAGCGGATTCACCTTTTGCCGCGGCTTTGCGTTCCTTGCGCAAGTCGAAGTAGAACCGCGGAGAACTTGTCGTATCCATCCGCCGCCATGCCCGCTCGCTCACCGCGCAATACGCCAGGCCGGGAGGGATCATCAGCGCCTTCTGCGATCCACCGATAATCACATCCACGCCCCATCCATCCACGTTGAGATGAGTCGTGCCCAGCCCGGTGATCGCATCGACAACCAGCAGCGTATCGTCGCCACTTCCATTGGCGCGTACGATCTTCGCGATGCCTTGCACATCATGCCGGGCGCCGGTCGAACTCTCCGTCGCCTGTACCAACACCGCGCGCACGTCGGGAGTGAGCCTTGCGCGAATGTCGGTCAACGAGAACGTTTCGCCGTAAGGCGCACTCAGCACGTCTACGTTGCAGCCGAAAGCCTTGGCCAGCCCCGTCCAACGCTCGCCGAAATTTCCAGCCGTCAGCACCAATACCTTGTCGCCCGGAGATGTCAGGTTCGACACCGAGGCTTCCATCACACCAGTGCCCGAACATGCCAGCACCAGCACGTCATTCTGTGTGCCGATGAATTCCTTCATATCGGCAAGCACGCGCTGGAACAGCGTCCTGAAGTCAGCAGTGCGGTGATGCGCCGTAAAGGAAGCCATGGCCGTTTGCGCGGCCGGCAGCAGCGGCGTCGGTCCGGGTGTAAAAAGACGGTTCTTGCGCAGCATTCCGATTGGGTCCTGAGTATCTGGAAAATATGATCCTTCAGTAGTCTATCGGAATGCTGGCGTGTTCTGAAATGCTGACGCCAGTGCCTCATCTGAAAACGGCACTGGCGGATGGCTCAGGCGCGGGCGGACTTCACCGCCAGAACCTCAGGCTTGGCAACCTCCGGCGGCTTGGAAAAAAGATCCTTGGCTTTGGCGAAGAGCGCCTTGGCAATTTCGCCGTTCAGGTGGGCGTTGCGGCCATTCTCGTCGGCAAAGGTATCGAAGATGCCGTATTTTCCCGGCCCCAGCTTTATTGCGTACCAGCTGAGGGTCGCCGCTTCGCGCTCAGCCAGCGGCTGCGCCGACTTCAGAAATTCCTCCACCTCTTTTTCTTTCCCTGGTTTCGCTTCCAGTTGTGCCCAAATGGCAAGTCTGCTCATGGTTGTTTCCTCCTGAGCATGAGATGCGCGGCAGGATCGTTTGGTGACAGGCCTGGTCGGGGATCACAAAGCGTCAGCTTCTTAGTTCCTCCGATATAATTGGCGCAATATGAGCCTGGTTGAACAGATTCAGAAAGACATCACCGCCGCCATGAAGGCGCGCGAGGAGCAACGCCTCTCCACCCTGCGCATGGTCAAGAGCGCGCTGCAGAATCGGCAGATCGAGAAAATGGCCCCGCTCGATGACAAAGAATCTCAGGCCGTCCTCACCACGCTGATCAAGCAGCGCAAGGAGTCCGTCGAGCAATTCACCAAGGGCGGACGCCAGGAGATGGCCGACAAAGAAGCCGCCGAGATCGTCCTGATCGAAACCTACCTGCCCAAAGCCGCATCCGAGGCCGAAGTTGTCGCCGGAGTGAGAGCCGTAATCGCCGAGATGGGATCGCCCTCAATGAAAGACATGGGCACGGTGATGAAGAACGTCATGTCACGCTTCTCCGGCGCAGGCATGCGCGTGGATGGAAAGATGGTCAGCGAGGCGGTGAAGCGGGAGCTGGGAGGGAAGTAGTTCAGCATTGGAGATTTCATGAAAGCAGCCGGTTTCATTTTGTCCGCATTCTGTTTACCGATCCTCGCATTGGGCCAAGCGGCCGCACCCGCATCCTCCCCAAAGGTACTGCCTAAGCCAGACTTCATTCTTCACTACGGAGGGCAGAAGGAGGAAGGGCCTGGACTCGTCCTTGGCCCAATGAAAACCGAGAATGGCAAGACGACGGGATCGTTCGCGGTCTACGGCGGGCCGTCGCTAGCTCAGGTATTAGGCTTGTCGTTCAGCGGTGACGGAAAACTGCTTGCGGTCGGTAGCACACCGGGTCTGGTCGACCTCTGGGATGTAGAAAAGCGCGCGAAGCTGCGCTCTCTCAAGGCTGGAACACCTCTAGCTCTTACATCGGACGGACGGGTGCTCGCAACCACTGGGAACGGTCTCGAACTCTGGGACGTCGCGTCGGGTAAGTTGTGGAAGACAATCAAGTGGACAGGCGGAACGGTAAAGCAGCTTTCTTTCGACAACAGCGGAACCCGATTGCTCGTGAGCGCCAACGGGGAGGGAGACGCGGTTTTCGACGTTGCTGCCGGCCAACGACTCGCCACGCTCACCGCTGCCCAGGGTGCGCAGTTCTCTCGGGACGGTTCCCTAGTGATCGGCAGCAACACGAAACACCTCGCCGTCTGGAACACAATGGATTGGAGCCAAGTCCGCGACCTTCCGAACGGCCCGGACTATGTGACAAAGTTCGCCGCCTATCCCGAAAAAGACTTGGTCGTTATCGGTGGTTCTAAGTCTGCACGCTTGCTTCGGTTAAGTTCGGGTGAAGAAATCGCGAAGGTTGGTCTCGGATATACGACCTTTGTCGCTTTCGACCAGAACGATTCGCTCATATTCACGTACCCGAGCGGTGGCTTCGCCATCTGGGACATCGCAGGTAAACAACTTTGCGGAGCGCCGGACCTTGGAAATGGTACGGTCGCACTCAGTGCAAACGATGCGTGGTTGGCTGCAGCCCCAGTCGGAGGCGGAACCGATGTGATGCTCTGGAGTGTGCAGTCAATCTTACGTGCCTGCGGGCTTCCTCTGACCAAAAGCGCTCAGTGACTTCCGGATTGGACACCGTTCGGTGTGCGCGCCTACTTACTTCGCTGCAACTCTCGATAAGCCTCACTCTTCGACACCCCGCGCTCCTTCGCAACCTTCTTCAGCGCGCTTTTCTCGTCGACTTTCTCTTCCGCCATGATCTGCTCTACTCGCTGCCTGACTGAAGAACGGACGAATGCGTCCGTCCCTACGCGAGCATCTTCTTCTTCGGCCCTCCCAATCAGCAGCGTGATCTCGCCTTTAACTCCGTCACGCGACTTCAGGATCTCTAGCACCCCGCCCGCACGCCCGCGCAAGAACTCCTCATGCAGCTTGGTCACCTCGCGCGCGATCACTACATGCCGGGCGTTTCCAAGAACCTCGACAACATCCGAAAGCGCCTCGATAATCCGGTGCGGAGCTTCGTAGAAAACCTGCGTGCGCGGCGAAGTCCTGATCGCCTCTAGCGCCGCCCGCCTTTCACCCCGCTTCGCCGGAAGAAATCCGCTGAAACGAAACGAATCCGTGGGCAACCCACTCGCCACCAGCGCGGCCAGAAACGCCGATGCCCCGGGAATCGGCACCACCGGCACGTGATGCCGGATGGCCAGGGAAATCAGCCGGTACCCGGGGTCGGAAATCCCCGGCATGCCTGCATCCGTGACCAGCGCCACGCTCGCCCCTTCTTGCATTTCCTTTACCAGTTCCGCCGCACGCGTCATCTCATTGTGCTCGTGGTAGCTTGTCGTGCGGGTCGCGATGCCATAGCGGTTGAGCAGCTTCTGCGTCTGGCGCGTGTCTTCGCAGGCTATGAGATCCACTTCCTTCAGCACGCGCACGGCGCGCAGCGTGATGTCTTCCAGATTGCCGATAGGCGTAGCGACAAGATAAAGCGCTGGCCCTGCGGCCTGTGTAGATTTCTCCGACATGGCAGCAGTGTCGTCAGGCTTGCGGCCGGCATCCTTCATGGCCGGAGTCTACCACCGCAGCACCCGTAACTTCGTTGCCTCGCAAGCCGTTGTGCTATGGTACGCACTTTCCATCTGTGGAGACTGCTTCGTGACCGCCAACGATTTTCGCCGCCTGGCACTGGCTCTTCCTGAAACCGCAGAACATGCTCACATGGACCACCCGGATTTTCGCGTCCAAGGAAAGATCTTCGCCACGCTCGGCTATCCCGCCAGAGGCTGGGGAATGGTCAAGCTCACGCCGGAGCAACAGCATTATCTCTCGAAGGACTATCCAGGCGTGTTCGTGCCGTTTCGAAGGGCGCATGGGGACGCCGCGGCGCCACCAGCGTGCATCTCAAGACAGTCAGCAAGACAACCCTGCAGAAAGCAGTCTCGGTTGCCTGGCGCAATACCGCCCCAAAGCGCCTCGCGGAACAATTCCCGGAAGAGGCCTAAGCAGCGGTTTCAGGCTATCCAAAGCGGCTTCTTGCGGGCCGCCGAAATCCGCCCATGAAATCGTCTAGTTCCTGGAGAGAGAACGGCTTTTTCAGAACCGGCGATGCGCTGATAAAGGCGAACTTTTGTTTGGGATTCTTCTCCCGCAGGGCATCGATCAATTTCGCGCCACCGGCGCTGGAACTGCGGAGGAATTTCAACGCGAGGAGTACAACGTCGTGGGGTCCCTTGTCGGTGTAAACGCGGAGCGCTTCGCTGCAGTTTGGCGCCAGTCCAACTTCATAACCGAGCTTGTTCAGCATCACGCCAGTAGCTTTCAGGACTGCATCTTCCGCTTCGACCACCAGAACCTTCATGGCTTGCCCCCTTGCTTCTTCCTCAAATCTTAGACAGAAAAAAGGGACGATGAAAGAGACCAATCTGGTGCTGGGAGGCCACGCCCGCCTTTTAGCTCTCCCCAGCCTGAATTGACGCAATCGACCCCGGCCCCTAGAATCAAGGTGAAAGTGATTTTTCCTCACAACCGTCTCAGAACCCATGCCTCTTTACGAATATGAGTGCGAGAAGTGCGGTCACCGCTTCGAGAAAATCCAGAAATTCTCCGACAAGATGGTCAAGAAGTGTCCGGAGTGCGGCGGCCGGGTTGAGCAGATGATTTCCGCCCCCGCCGTGCAGTTCAAAGGATCGGGCTGGTACGTGACCGACTACGCGAACAAGTCCCACGCACCCGGTTCCGACGGCGGCGGAAAGGACTCGAAGAAAGAAGAAAAGTCCAAGTCAGAGGGTTCATCGAAGGAAAGCTCCTCGAAAGAAAGCTCGACCAGGGAAAGCTCCGCCAAAGAGAGCTCATCTTCGGACAGCTCGTCGAAAGAGAGTTCCAGCAAAGAGAGTTCGAAAGAAAGCGCCACCAGAGTAAGCTCGTCCCGCAAGCCCGACAAGCGCAAGTAGAGATTCCTTACTTCAACTCCCGCTCGAAGTGATCTTCAATCATGTGGAACAAATGCTCACGCGCATCGCTGCCGGAGATGCCGTGGGTCTTGTTGGGATAGATCATCAGCCGGAATTGTTTGCCTGCCGTGATCAGCGCGTCAATCATCTGAATGCTGTTCTGGAAGTGCACGTTGTCGTCGCCCGTGCCGTGAGCCAGCAACAGCGCTCCGTGGAGATTGGCGGCCGCCTTCGTCATGTCAGATTCAGCGTAACTCGTCGCCTGATCCTTCAGCAGGCCCATGTAGCGCTCGGTGTAGATCGAGTCGTAGTTGACCCAATTGGTCACTGGCGCCACCGAAACACCTGCGCGAAACCGGTCAGAGTGCGTCATCGCAAAGAGCGTCATCGAGCCGCCGTTTGACCACCCCCAGATCGCCACGCGATCTTTATCGAGCTGCGGGTATTCGGCCCAGAGCTGATCGAGCGCGATCAGTTGATCCTTTAACTCAATCACCCCGAACTCGTGGCGAATTGCTGTCTGAAACTTCCGGTCGCGGCCCGGAGTCCCGCGATTGTCGACGGAAAAAATTGCGAAGCCCTTGCGTGCCAGGATTTCATCGAACGGGTCCTCCGGTTCTTTCAGGACCGTCTGTCCCGCCGGACCTCCATAGATATGAACGATCAACGGAATCTTGCCGCTGGCCGGCACGTCCGGAGGAAGCAGCAAACGTCCATAAAGGGTCGTGCCGTCCTCCGCTTTGAACTCCAGGAACTTCGGCGCCCGCAGTCCATATTCCGCGAATTCATCGCGCGCCTCCCACACCGGGGTGCATGCGCCGCCCACCGCGCAGAGCGACATCCGCGGCGCTGTCGAAGGACCTGAGAATGTCTGCTCGTAATGCTTGCCATCCTCGGAAAACTGGGCCGAGTAAACTCCCTCGTCGGGAGTAAGCTGCTGCAAACCGGTTCCATCCAGCTTGACCGAGAAAATATGCCGCTGTCTTGGATCGCCTTTGTTAGCGGAGAAAAACACCGCGCCCGCAGATTCGTCCACTCCCTCGATTCTCAACACTTCAAAGTCGCCCTGCGTGAGTTGCCGCTCCAGCTTTGCGTCGGCGGCAAGTGAGTTCCGTTTGTCAAAGCTGTAGAGGTAGAGATGCATGTTTCCGTCGCGCCAGCTCGGCCACAGGAATCCACCCCTCGAGTTCAGGAAACGAACCTCCACATGGTCGAAATCGATCCACGCGCTAGGAGTGGTTTCGGTGAGAACAATCCGCGACTTCCCCGACTTCGCATCCACAAAATACAGATCCATTTTGTCCTGGGCGCGATTGAGAACCTCGGCCCAGATCACGCCCTCACGGACCCAGCCAAACCGCGGGATGTACGCTTCCTCATCGCTGCTTGACGAATCATGGGCGAGAGAAATCCAGCGAACCTTATCGCGATCCGCGTCCACCACGCCCAGCTTCACCACTGGATTTGGATCCCCCACCTCAGGATACTTTTCGTTGTCCACCGTCGGGTGCGTCGGACTCAAGTTGACGAGGGGATAGCTCGGCACCTTGGCTTCATCCATGTGCAGGAAGACGATCTGCCGGCTGTCGGGCGACCAGAAGTAGTTGCTGCGCACGGCCAGCTCTTCGGTGTAGACCCAGTCGATGTCGCCGTTGAATAAGTTCTCCCCTGTGTCCTTGGTAAGCTCCTTTTCATCCCCACCGCTTGCCGGCCGGACGTAAAGGTTGTGCTTGCGCACGTAGGAAACATGGCTACCGTCGGGGGAGAACTTGGGGTCGATGCTGGGGTCGGGTGCCGAGGTGAACTGCACAGCCGTGCCGGTCGCCAGATCAAAAAACCAGAGCTGCCCCTGAGAATCGAAGATCAGGTGCTTCGAATCCGGCGCCCATAGATAAGCGGCCACGTGATAACGCGTCAAGCGCTCGCGTTCGCGTTCATCCTTCACTTTGTTCGCGTCGGGCGCGAGCGAGGCCAGCTTGGCGGTGCTTACAAGCACTTTCTTTTCCCCTGTAGCTGCGTCGACATACCACAGCTCGCCGTGTTCTCCCTGGTCGTCGCGCTGTACGTAGGAGAACTTCGTTCCGTCGGGACTCCACTCCATGTTTTCCGGACCGCGCCCAGTCAGCCCTCCCGGTGCGAATATTGCCTCAATGGTTAGCGGTTTTGCGGGGGAGGACGATTGGGCCCAAAGCGGCGCCAGCAAGCCGGTGAGAAGGATGGAAGCAAGAGCGGCGAACGAAATCTGTTTCTTCACGATGAAACCCCGAGGAACAAAAGTAAGAACTAGAGCCCGCAGCACGAACGAAAGAGTGTACACCGCAAACGGCCGCGCGCTACGGCGACTCCGGCTCAAAGTCAAGATGGAACCCGCGTTTCCGCGTGTTAGAATTGAAACTGAGTCACCTCTGGATGCTTCTAGAAATAGAAAATCTGTTGCGCCTACAGGAAGCGGACAAGGAAATCCGCCGCCTGCAGGATGAAGTCGCCGAACTCCCCAAACGCGTTGCCGCCATCGAACACAAGCTGGCCGACACCAAGGCGCAGCTTGAAAAAGCTCAAGCCGCCGTCAAAGCCGACGAAGCCACCCGCCGCAAGTATGAAACCACCATCACAGACTTGCGCGGCAAGATTTCCAAGTACCGCGACCAGTCTCTCGATGTAAAAACCAACGAGCAATACAAGGCGCTGTTGCACGAGATCCAGTTTGCGGAAAAGGAAATCGCCGCAACCGAAGACAAGATCCTTGAGTTGATGGTCAACGCGGACGCGCGTGACAAAGAAGTAAAAGCCGCCCAGGCCGAACTGAAAGCGGAAGCTGCTGAGATCGAAAAAGAGAAGATTGAAGCGCGCCAGCGCACCGCCGAAGACGAAAAGCAGCTCGCGGAGTGGCGCGCCAAACGGGATCAGATGCGGGCCGGCGTGAACGAGGATCTCCTGCGCCACTACGAGCGCGTGTCCAAATTTCGCGGCAGCGGCATCTCCGAAGTGCTCGATCACAAATGCATGGGTTGCCAGGTCATGCTACGGCCGCAAACCTACAACGATGTCCGCACCGGACAGCAAACCGTGGTCTGCGATTCCTGCCAGCGCATCCTCTACTTCAACCCCGCGCACGAAATGCAGGCTCTGGAGCCCGAACACAAACGCTCCCGCCGCCATCACCCCAAGATCGATGCGCCCCAAGCCTGGTACTACCGTCAAGAATTCGCCGATGCGGGTGAAGTTTTCCTGTGCTTGAACAATGCCGCCGGCCAAGCTACCCGACGCGTCTTCGACATGCACACCGGCCGGCTGCTTGGCGATATCCTCATCCGCGAAGGGGATTTTCGTCATGCTTTTCCCGAAGACATCACCGGCGCCATTCGCCTGAACGGAAGCTGGACCGAGCGCGAAATGGAAACCTGGGGCACCGAAATGCCCATGACCGCTCTCGATTCACTCCACGTTGATCTGGAGGCCGCACAGTACGAAATGCGTACCCGCACTTCCGGGAAGGCCGAGAAGCCCGCAACCGTTTCCACCGAGCAAGCCGCCAGCTAATCCGTATGCGCGCCGCGGTCGATTCCTACAGCGTGACCGCCAAGTACTACGAAGGCGCGTACGCCGCCAAGCAAGACCTCGTCGATCTGCCCTTCTACCTTGAGCTTGCGCAGCAAACCGTTGGGCCGATCCTCGAAATAGCCTGTGGGACAGGGCGCGTTCTCCTGCCGATCGCTCGCAAGGGAATCAATATCCACGGCGTGGACAACTCCCTACCCATGCTTGAAATTCTGAGGAACAGGCTGGCTGCCGAACCCCACGATGTTCGCCAAAGAATCACGCTTTACGACGGCGACATGCGCAATTTCCGCCTGGACGCGCAGTACCCTCTTGTGATCATTCCCTTCCGCCCCATGCAGCACATGCTTACCGTTCAAGATCAGGTGAGCGCGCTCGCAACTGCCGCGTCACATCTGAGTGATACAGGAATCCTTGCCTTTGACGTCTTCTATCCGAAGTTCGAAATGCTCACTGCAAGAATGGGTGAAGAAGTGCCAGATATGGAGTGGACCCCGAGCTCCGATCCAACAACGGTCGTGCGCCGGTACTTCAGGAAAGAATCCGTCGACAAGATCAACCAGGTTTTCAGCTTCACCTTCATCTACCGAACCTTTCGCGCCAGCGAGTTAATTCTTCAGGAAACGGAAGGTTTCAAACTGTCCTACTTCACATATCCGCATTTGCAGACGCTGTTTCTGCTGGCAGGCCTCGAGCCCGTGGCGGAATACGGTTCTTTCGCAAAAGCTCCCTTGGACAACAACGCTGAACAGATGATCTTCCTGTTGCGCAAGGCATCCGTTGCCCGCTCTTAGGCACTCTCCTGCAAGGTTGGATGTTCCCGCGAGCGTTGTCATTTAACATCGGAAGCATGGCCCGAAAGTTCACCGCTCCTGATTCCGGTTTCACTGTCACTATCTCCCCACGCGGAGCATCCCGCCTGAAGGACGGTCACGTCTGGGTCTACCGCTCCGACATCGTTTTGGCCGATGGAGTTTTCCCGGGCTCGCTGGTCAGCGTAGTGGATCATCGAGGCCGGCCCCTGGGCAGCGCGCTTTATTCCAGCTCGTCACAGATCGCCGTCCGCCTGATCTCGCCCGAGCCCGTCCCCGACTTCCCGGCGCTACTTCGCCAGCGCATCGCCGCTGCCATCGCCTATCGTGAACCGATCATCCACGACACCAATGCCTGCCGCGTCATCTTCAGCGAAGCTGATTTCCTATCCGGCCTCATCGTCGATCGCTACGACGACATTCTCTCGATGCAGATCCTAACTCAGGCCATGGACGCGGAGATCGTGCGCCAGACGCTGACTTCAGAGCTCACTGAAAGACTGCATCCGGCTTCGATCGTCGAACGCGTAGACCCGCGCGTCCGCCAACTCGAAGATCTGCCTCCGCGCACCTCCGGTCTGGTGCAAGGGGAAAAAGCCTCGACCATCTTCACCATGAACGGCGTCCAGTTCCACTTCGACGCGCTCGAAGGTCAGAAAACTGGAGCCTTTCTCGACCAGCGCGAGAACTACGCCGCCGCGGCCCAATACGCCCACGGCGAAGCCCTCGACGTCTTCTGCTATCAGGGAGGCTTCGCCCTTCATCTGGCCGCGCGCTGCTCCCACGTCACCGGCATCGATAGCTCCCGGCCCGCACTCGAAGTCGCCGACCAGAACGCCGCTCTCAACCGCCGAGACCAAAGCCAGTCTGAGATCGAATGGATCGAAGCCAACGCCTTCGATCTTCTCAAGGACTACTCCTCCTCCGGCCAGCGCTACGACACCATCGTTCTCGACCCTCCCGCCTTCGCCAAATCTAAGCGTGACGTCGAAGCCGCCCTTCGCGGCTACAAAGAACTCAACCTTCGCGCCTTGAAGATGCTCCGCCCCGGCGGCGTTTTGGTCACCTGCTCCTGCTCCTACCACGTCAGCCAAGCCGATTTCCTGGAAATGCTGGCCGACGCCGCCCGCGACGCCCGCCGTAGCCTCCGCCTGGCCGAGGTTCGTCGACAGGCAAGAGACCATCCCATCCTGCTGAATATCCCGGAAACTGCCTATCTGAAGTGCGTAATAGCCATTGTAGGCAACTGAAAACAAAGTAATTTAGTATATTGATAATAAGGCACTCATATTTTATGCTTCCTTCGTGATTAATATACATCTAACTTGGAGAACGGCACTGCCGAATTCCTAGAAATCAGCACAAGAAGGAGATCATTACCATGACCGTACTTACCCGTTTCGAGCCTTTCCGCGAGTTCTCCACCCTCCAGGACCGCATCAATCGCGTGTTCCGCGAGTCCTATGGACACGGATCTGGCCAGGACGAATCCCTCACCACCTCGAGCTTTGCCCCCGCAGTCGACGTCTACGAAGATGAGCACACCGTCACCCTGAAGATCGAAGTTCCGGGCATCGACGAGAAAGACATTGACGTCCGCCTCGAGAACAACACCCTCACCGTGCATGGCGAGCGCAAGATCGAGAAGGAAGAGAAAGAAGAGAACTACCGCTGTGTGGAGCGCCAGTACGGCAGTTTCACCCGCACCTTCACCCTGCCCACCACCGTGGATTCCGAGAAAGTCTCGGCAACCTACGACAAAGGCGTGTTGAATATCGCTCTGCCCAAGAAGGCCGAAGCCAAGCCCAAGCAGATCAAAGTCAACGTGGGCGGGACTAAGGTGGAGACCGAAAAAACCCTCGAAGCCAAAGGCCCCAGCAAAGCCGCGTAAGCTGAAAATGCTTATGTGGAGACTGCCGACCTCGGCTGTCCAGCCGGAAGCCCGGCGGTCTACAATCTACGGGAGGCGGCAGAAACTGGCTGCCTCCCGTTTTGTTGTAGCGCCGTCTTGTTGTAGCGCCGGCGTCCCGCCGGCTGTCGTAATTGGAAATACGAAACCAAAAAACTGGAGTTCACCATGCCCATCCGTTGGGACAAATTCACAGTAAAAGCGCAGGAGGCCGTCCAGCGCGCCAACGACCTTGCCTCCGAGCACGGCAACCCCGAGCTTCTGCCGATCCACCTCCTCGCCGCTCTGCTCGAAGACAAAGAAGGCATCGTCGCGCCCGTTCTCGAAAAAATCGGCATCGGCCCGCAGGCAGTTCTCAGCGATCTCTATCGCGACATCGAGAAGCTCCCCAAGGTTTCTGGAGAAGCGGCGCAAGCCACGATGTCGAACGCTGCCAATAAGCTGCTCGAGCAAGCCTTCAAAGAGGCCTCGAACTTCAAGGACGAATACGTTTCCACCGAGCACTTGCTGCTCGCCATCACCCACCTCAAGCAGGATGCGGCCCAGCAGATTCTCGCACGTCAAGGCGCCACGCACGATGCAATTCTGAAAGCACTGACCGCCGTCCGCGGCTCACAAAAAGTAACCGACCAGAATCCCGAAGCCAAGTACCAGGCGCTCGAACGCTACGCACGCGACCTGACCGAGCAAGCCCGCCGCGGCAAGCTCGACCCCGTGATCGGCCGAGACGAAGAAATCCGCCGCGTCGTCCAGGTGCTATCCCGACGTACGAAAAATAATCCCGTGTTAATCGGCGAGCCCGGCGTGGGCAAGACCGCCATCGTCGAAGGCCTAGCCCAGCGGATCATCTCAGGCGATGTGCCCGAAGTGCTCAAGAACAAGCGTGTGGTCGCGCTCGATCTCGGAGCGATGCTCGCCGGAGCCAAGTATCGTGGAGAATTTGAAGATCGTCTCAAGGCCGTCTTGAAGGAAATCGAAGACTCGCAAGGTCAAGTTGTTCTCTTTATCGACGAACTGCACACCCTGGTCGGTGCGGGAGCCGCTGAAGGCGCTATCGACGCCTCTAACATGCTCAAGCCCGCGCTGGCTCGTGGCGAGTTGCGCGCCATCGGCGCCACCACGCTCAACGAATACCGCAAATACATCGAAAAAGACGCTGCTCTCGAGCGCCGATTCCAGATCGTTTTCGTCGGCGAGCCCAACGTCGAAGACACCATCGCCATTCTTCGCGGCCTGAAAGAACGCTACGAGGTGCATCACGGAGTTCGTATCAAAGACTCGGCCATCGTCGCCGCCGCCACGCTCTCGCATCGCTATATTTCCGACCGCTTCCTGCCTGACAAAGCCATCGACCTCATCGACGAAGCGGCGGCCTCGATTCGCATCCAGATCGATTCGCTGCCCACCGACATCGATCAGCTCGAACGCCGGGCCACGCAGCTCGAAATCGAAAAGCAGGCTTTGAAGAAGGAAGACGACGCCAACTCCCGCGACCGCCTCTCTGTCATCGAGAAGGAACTAGCCGGAATTCGCGAGAAATCCACCGCCCTCAAAGCCAATTGGAAAAAAGAAAAGGATCTGATCGCCCGTTCCCGCGAGCTGAAAGAGAAAATCGAGAAGCTCAAGATTGAAGAACAGGCCGAGGAGCGCAAAGGCAACCTGCAGCGCGTCGCCGAGATCCGTTACGGATTGTTGCGGCAAGCCGAAGACGAATTAAGTCAACTATCAGCCAAAATCGACAACAAAGCCGCGGGCGCGCCCCGCATGCTCCGCGAAGAAGTCGACGAAGAAGACATTGCCCGCATCGTCTCCAAGTGGACCGGCATCCCTGTCTCCAAAATGCTCGAAGGCGAAGTGAAAAAACTGGTCACCATGGAAGACCGCCTGCGCCTGCGCGTCATCGGCCAGGACCAGGCTCTCGAGCGCGTCTCGAACGCCATCCGCCGCTCCCGCGCCGGACTAAGCGACCCCAAACGCCCCATCGGCTCGTTTATTTTTCTCGGCCCGACCGGTGTCGGCAAAACGGAACTCGCCGGCGCCCTCGCCGAATTTCTTTTCGACGACGAGCGCGCCCTGCTGCGCATCGACATGTCCGAATACATGGAGAAACATTCAGTCGCCCGCTTGATCGGCGCGCCCCCGGGCTACGTCGGCTACGAAGAAGGAGGCCAACTCACCGAGCAAGTCCGCCGCCGGCCTTACGCGGTAGTGCTGTTCGATGAAATCGAGAAGGCGCATCCGGATGTCTTCAACATCCTGCTGCAGATCATGGATGACGGCCGCCTCACCGACGGCAAAGGCCGCGTCGTAGACTTCAAGAACACCATCCTGATCATGACCTCGAACCTCGGCTCGAGTTATCTGCAAGCCGACCACGTACAAACTCCGGAAGAGTTCGAGAAGGCCAGCGAACAGGTGTTGAACGCGCTGCACGGCCACTTCCGGCCCGAGTTTCTGAACCGCGTTGACGACATCATCGTCTTCGCCCCGCTCGGCAAGGAACAGTTGGTCAAGATCATCGAACTGCGCCTCGAAGACGTGCGCCGCCTGCTCGCTGACCGCAAAATCTCGATCGAGCTCACCGACGCTGCGAAAGATATGCTCTTCACCCAGGGCTACGACCCGAATTTCGGCGCCCGCCCGCTGAAGCGCGCCATCCAGAAGCTGGTCCAGGATCCGCTGGCGCTGAAGATTTTGGACGGCGAAATCCTCCACGGCGACCACGTCATCGTCGATGCCGACAAGAAAGCCGGCAAGATGAAATTCGAAGTCAGCAAGCGCGTGGGAGAGAAAGAAACCACGAAAGCAAGACGCTGAAGCTTTACTTGCGCGCAAAAGCCTCGATCAGCTCCGGCGATGCGGCCAGGTACCACGCGATCACGACTCGCACCATGATCTGGACTCCGTAAAAAAAGAAGCGCCAAGTCAGATCCCTGGCGGCCGCAGAGACTGCCGGCACCGAAGCCGCGACCCCGATGACCATGATGAGAATTGCGCACCAGCGCGCCCAATTGCGCAGCCGGTAAAGACCCCAGCCAACCAACGCCCATCCAGCGCCAACAGATAAGGCCGTCTGTGGCCCGGTCAGTTCTCTCCCATACGTGATCCCCGCTTGAGGCATCATCGAAAGCGTGCCAGGCGCGACCAACCCAACAGCGCCGATCGTGGCCAGATATCCCGCGACCAGAAAAAACAGAGCTGCGATCACCGTGACACTGGCAGGGCGTTCCATATCGACGAGAGTACCGCAGTTTCGCAGGAGAAATACCAAATAGGTCTGTGGCACACTAATTCAATGCCCAGCCTTACTCTCGGCGACTTCGAACTCAGTATCTTCTCCGACGGCACCTACCCGCTCGACGGCGGCGCACTTTTCGGCGTCGTTCCCAAGGTCATGTGGTCGCGGAAAGTTGCCTCGGACGAAAGAAATTACGTCCAGGCTGGGCTTAACTCGCTCCTAATCCGCACCGGCAAGCAAACTGTGCTGGTGGAAACTGGCATGGGCAACAAGCTTTCCGAGCGCATGACCAAGTTCTACGGTCAGCCCGCGCAGTTGCTGACAAATCTCAAGGCTGGCGGAGTTGCTCCCGAAGACATCGACATCGTCATCAACACTCACCTGCACTTCGACCACTGCGGCTGGAACACGGCGCGCAGTAAAGACGGCAAGATCGTCCCCACTTTTCCGCGCGCGAAATACTATGCTCCGGAAGGCGAATGGCAATACGCCCGCCACCCCAGCGAACGCGACGCCATCAGCTACATCCCCGA
>Ga0307476_10001079_pt1 | contig 17343 bp, 9 predicted proteins | sample atmos_gasesECM2C_2_FD_203314 | JGI IMG/M metagenome (GOLD analysis project Ga0307476, IMG submission 203314) | Hardwood forest soil microbial communities from Morgan-Monroe State Forest, Indiana, United States - atmos_gasesECM2C_05 | ecosystem: Environmental > Terrestrial > Soil > Temperate... | reverse complement strand
CGTCTCTAATCTCGCCCTCTAAACCCGCGTCAAACCCGCCCCTGAAACTCCTCGTCAATTCCCTTACCCTTGTCATTCCGAACCGGGCAAGGCCCGGTGAGGAACCCGCTGTTTTCTATCCCATTCCGTTAAGTGCGCCGCCCTCATGCACCGAGCCGCCAAAGATCGTGCTACTGCGCCGTGCTTTCGTGATACTCCGGCACTGCGACCGTTTGCGCGACAACCTTCTCCCCGGATTTAAGCCCGCTGTGGTCGCTCACCACAACCTGCTCCCCTTCCTTCAATCCAGAAACGATTTCCACGTCGCTGCTCGTCTGGATTCCAACCTCCACCGTCCGTTCTTCCAGCGCCCCGGCAGAGTTCACCACTAGCACCGTCGTCTTATCGCCCTGATGACTCAAGGCCTGCACCGGTACCGACTCGATGTTCTTTTTCTGGTCGAGGTGCAGATCGGCATCGGCATAAAGTCCGGGTAGCAACACTCGCTGAGGATTCAACACATCGACTTCGGTGTGCATGGTCCGAGTATTCGACTGCACATCGACCGAGAACCGCGCTACCTTCCCGGGAAACGTGCGATTAAGCGAAGGCACGCGAACATCCACGGGATCGCCCACCTTGATATAGCGCACGTACGATTCTGGAACCGGGATCACCAGTCGGAACAAGTCGTCCTCAGAAAGCTTCACAATCGGAATCGCCTGCGTACTCGACCCCGTCCCGGCCTGCACGAGCGTCCCCAGATTCGCGTAGCGCTCGGTCACGATTCCGGCAAACGGCGCCGTGATCCTCGAATAATCAAACAGACTTTGATCGTGCGCCAGCTTCGCCTTAGCTACGGAAAGCTGGCTCTGAGCGGCCTCCAGTGCCGCTTGTCCCGCATCTACTTGCGAAGAGGCCGCCAGGTCTTTGCCCTGCGCGTCATCCACTTCCTGCTGCGCCACTATGCCGGGCTGGCTCTCGAATACGCCGTTCAACCGCGTGTATTGCAGGTGCAGCGCTTTATATTGCGCCTGATAGCGCTCCAGTTCGTGCTGCGCCCGCGTCACCTGATTCGCGGCGTTCTTGATCTCCGCCTGGTCTTCCGTCAGCTGCGCCTCTAGCTCCGGAATCTCAAGAATCGCCATCACCTCGCCCGCTCTCACATGCGTTCCGTAGTCGACCATCAACTTCTTCACATATCCCGATTCCTTGGCGTACACATCAATCTCTTGAAACGGCACCAGCTCAGAAGACAGCGTGATTTGCCGTCCCAAAGATTTTTTCATCACGCTGGTTACGCCTACGGTAATGCTCGGGCCGCCCGCCTGAACCGGGCTGCGATCCCCTGAACAGGAAGGCAGTATCCCAACGAGCGCCATCGCCAGGCCCGCTAACGCAATCGATCGCTTATGTTTAACGGCTTGTCTTATAGAGAGACTGCGGTTTTCGTTCATCGTGTCTTGCACCAGCCTTCTCGCAATTTCGTCAGGCATAATTCCCGCCCTAACTCTTTTTCATCACTTCGCTCAGCTTTGTCACAGAAAAACCACTGGACCCGCAAAATTCAATTACTTTCTGCTCCGCCTGCCGCAGTTCTGCCGCAATCCTCGGAACGCGGGCGGCAATCTCATTCGGTATCGTGAGCACGCCGTGGCGGTCGCCGTGCAGCAGGTCCCCCGGACGCACTTCCATCCCGCCCACCTTCGCTACACAGCCGATATCGAAAATATGCGCATAAGCGTGCGATACCGCAACGCTTCCCGCAAACAACCGCATTCCCATTGCCTTAACTGCGGGCAACTCTCGCACAGCTCCGTTGGTCAAATAGCCAATGCAATTCAAAGCCTTCAGAATGGCCGCATGCATGTCCCCCACAAACGCGCCTCGGCCAGCCGGCTCATCCTCGTCCTGCAGCACCAGCACACGCGGCGCCGGAATCTGAAGAATCGCATTCCAGAAATCCGCACGGTCATGGAACTTGCGGCCCACCATGGGCGGCTCGCCGCTGCGCAGCCTTGCCGTGACGGCGTAACCCACCATCGGCGGCGCATCCTCAAACATGCAACGAATGCTCGCGTCGGTAAAGCCCGCGTTGTGCAGTCGAACATCAAAAGCTTCAACCGCGTTCGCGACCATGCACGTGTCGAACTGGCGAAGATCGTCCAGTTCTTCGTCGGTCAACCAGGCTGCGGCCATGTACGTTTCCTTTCAGAAATCGGTTCACCCGCGCGCTGCCGTTGTCTTAAACAGAGTGTAAAAACCCCGGCAAGGTTGCGGCCAACAAAACGCAGAACAAGAATCCTCATTAAACAGTGAGGCGACTTTCAGTTTTTGTATTTCGGAATTGACAGTCAGGAAAAGATCAGCAGGAGGGCGGGGGACGATTGTAGAGACTCAGTTCGAGGAGAACGCTCGGCATGGGCGGACCTGCGGGCGCAATACGCGGATACGCGGTGGGCGCGTCGAAGACCCAAGTCACTGCCGTGGGAGGAATCCAGTCAGCAACAGTCTTCGTCAGACGCTGCCGGCCACGCTCCAGCGACGAATGTTTGTGCAAAGTCCTTACCGAATATGCCGAAGAACCCTGCGGGGAGCCATAGCGGGTAGCAACACCAACTACGAGCAACGAAACGGCTACCAAAACCACCATCGCTGCGCAACTCCTGCGCCATCGATTCTCCAGATTGGTTAGCCGTAGCATTTTCAAGTTTACGAAATCACCTTCCTTCTACCATATAAAACTTGCAGCCCACAAACAAGCAGGTCATCCGTGACGACAGTAACTCCGCCACGTACCAAGACACTAGGGTTAGATATGCAGACGTACCGGTTGGTTGCACCAAGCTGACGACTTTCAGGGGCTCTTGATCGCCCGCTAACCGGAAAGCTAGCCAGGCGGCTGTTACAGTTGTCAAACCGTAACACCCGCTCGCCTGAGAGAGTTCGCGCGCCTATAAGTTGGGCGTACAATGTTTCCGTCTTCAATGCTTCCAACTTCGAGGTCACGAAGGAAATTTCCATTCGGTAGGAGGTTCCCATGTTTCGGGTGAAGATTCGGGTGAAGAATGTCGCGCCCTTTTGCGCGGTCGTCGTTGTCGCGACGCTGTTTGTTCTGTCCGCCGGATGCGGAGGCTCGAGCAGCAACAACCTGTCGCAGAGCCAGGCGCAGGCCGTCTCGCAGCAAATCTCCCAGGCTCTTGAGACGGCTCTGACTCAGGCTATCTCCTCCGACGCTGTTTCGGAAAAAGCGGTCCATCCCAGTCTTGCCACCATCGTGAGCAATCTTCACTCCAATCAGTCATCCCCCTGCACCAGCACCTCCTCCGGAGAGAGCTGCAATTTCCCCATCTCCGATACCGTCCCCTGCTCCGCAGGTGGAACGATTTCTGTTGCCGGGTATGTCGACGACACCCTGAACTCCAGTGGCGGCGGATCCATCCAAACCCAACTCACGATCACCCCAACCAGTTGTTCCGTCTCCAATCTTGTGATCAACGGCGCTCCCAGCATCACCGTAGATAGCCAAATCAATTTCACCGGGTCCGCTCCGGCGTTTCCCATTACCTTCGCCGAAACTGGAGGCATTTCGTACGGCCCAAAGCCCTCAGGAAGCTGTCAGATCAATGTCAGCAGCACCATCAACTCCGCAACCAGTTGCACCGTCACCGGAACCGTGTGCGGGCGATCGGTTAGCGGAAGCTGTTAGGTGTTCAGATCGACGTTGATCCTCCGGTTAGTGTGATTTCCCGCGAGTTCTTGAACAACTCTTGGATCGTAATCACTATTTCTCTTTTCAATGCCCCCCACAACGGCGTATTGTTTTGTGTTTTCGCGATTACTGCAGTGGGGGAGCCCCTATGTGTCTGCCATTCAACTCGCCGGATATTAACCGTCTTCGTTCTATTCCCCGGCCCCACCGGAACGGGCCTAACTGGAGCCAGCGACTGCGGCGCTTCTGCGGTTCAGCTACTTCCGCCCTCCTTCTCGGGATGATCCTCTCCGCCGCCGCGCCCGTCCACGCTCAACTAAAGACCACCGTACATGTGGATCCTTCCAAGGGGGTAGCCGTGCTCTACACCAGCTCGATCGGCGTAGCCGGCGATCGTTGGGACGCCAAAGCCTTCGATGCCGCCTCCGTGAAACTGCTGCAGGACGCAGGCGTCACCAGCCTGCGCTTTCCCGGCAACAACGGCATTGATGCGCTTTACCACTTCTCCACCGGTGCAATTACTAATCCCTACACCAACGACCGCGCGCCCGCCTTCGCAACCGAAAGAAAATTTCCCGCCATCGTTCCCGTTATCGACAAGTTGGGAGACGCCCTGATCACGGTCAACTACGGCAGCAACCTCGATGGCACCGGCTCCGGCGAACCAGCCGAAGCCGCAGCCTGGGTGGCCTACACGAACGGCAAGCCCGACAGCACGCAGGCCATCGGCAAAGACTCGAAGGGCAACGACTGGAAGACCGTCGGCTATTGGGCCAGCCTGCGCGCGGCCACTCCATTACCCACCGACGATGGCTTCAACGCCCTGCGCATCGGCCATCCCCGGCCCATCGGCATTATGCTCTGGACTGTGGGCTTCGAGCCCCAGAACAACGGTTACTACGGACAGGGGCACACCCCCGGCTCCGATGCCGATACCACTGGCCTCTTCGGTCAGCAGGGCTCTCCGGAACCCGATCTTCACCTTGGTCCGATCGCCACCTCGAGAGACTGGGGCCGTCATTCCGAAAACCCCAAGGTCGGGCCGCAAGTGTATGGAGCGGGCGTCGTTGAATTCGCCAAGGCAATGAAGGCAGTTGATCCCACTATCCTCATTGGCGCCTATCTCACCCTGCCTGTCAGTAGCACTGGCGACAACAACCCCAATCCTATGGGGAAAAACTGGAACGCCGGGGTCCTCAAAGCCGCCTGCGCCAGCATGGATTTCGGCGCCATCTCACTGTTTGAAGGCATAGGCGCTCCCCCCGACTTCAACATCAATATCGACGAGGACGACCTGTTAAGAACTGGCAGGGATCCGTTGAATAACCAGCAGTACTTCGGCGTGTCCGCGCTCAATCACCACTATGCATTGCTGGCGGTGGATTTACGGGAAAAATACAAGAAGTTTTGTCCCGCGGGACACGCTCCGCCGTTGGCTATCACGAACATTGGCATCATGCCCTGGCTACCCCCAAAGAACCCGGTAGTCCACGGTCTTTATTCCGCCGACGCTACCGCCACCATGGTGGAAAACGGCGTCTACGCCGTGGAGTGGGCGCCCGTCCATGCTGCAAGCCCGCTTTTGCTGGATAACAACAACCAGCCTCAACCGGCCTACTTCGGCTTGAAGCTCCTTCACCAGGTAGCGCACGTCGGCGATACCTTCGTCCCCGCCACCACACCTTTAGACCGCTTGTCAGTCCATGCGGTAAAGCGCCGCGATGGCGGACTCGGCCTGATGTTCATTAACAAGGATCCCGTGCAGTCCATCTCGGTCACTGTCACCGTCGACGGCTATAACTTCGCCACCAAAGGAACCCGCTACGACTGGGGCAAGCCAGGCAGCGATGCCGGCACCAGCATTGCGGAAGGGCCAGTCGACGGCCTGGGTGCTACTTTCACCGTGCTCGTGCCGCGTTACAGCATCACCGCACTCGTCATTCCAAAATCGTAATCACGGGGAGCGTGTCGGCGGTCTCAGGAAGGTAGTTTCAGAAAATCAGGCGAGGCCAGCCTTACTGCTGAGTTTGGGCAGCGCTCCTGGCTAGCGCAGGCAACAACAATTCGAACTCTTCCAGCGGCACCGGACCGCTCACCAGAAAGCCCTGGAACGAATGGCAGCCCAGCCGGGCCAGAAATTCGCGCTGTCCTTCCGTTTCCACGCCCTCGGCAATCACCGACAAACCCATCGCTTTGCTCAACGAAATAATGCTCTGAGCAATCGCGGCGCTGCTCGTGTCGACCACAATCTCCCGCACAAACTCCTGGTCGATCTTCAACTGGTCCAGCGGCAAACGCCGCAGATAAGCCAGCGAAGAATATCCCATGCCAAAATCGTCGAGCGAGAATCTCAACCCGTGAGCCTTGAGTTCCGTCATCTTGGCGACCACGTCCTCGAGATCGTCCACGAACATACTCTCGGTCAGTTCCAGCTTCAGTTTTCTTGGATCCGCTCCCGTGCGCTCCAGTGTCGTCAAAACGCTTTGCACGAAATACGGGCTCAGCAATTGCCTCGCGCTGATGTTCACGGCCACAGTCAGATGGGCCGTATGCTTCTGAAGAGCCCACGCCGCGATCTGCTTGCACGCGGTTTCCAACACCCAGTCCCCCAAGGTCAGGATCAGCCCCGTCTGCTCTGCCAATGGAATGAATTCGTCGGGCGGCAAATATCCGCGCCGCGGATGCTTCCAGCGCAACAGCGCCTCTGCTCCGGTCAACACGTCGCCATCCACTTGCGCCTGATAATAGAGCCGGAAATCGCGCGTCTTGATTGCCCTGGCGCAGATCTTCTTCCATCGCAGCCCGCGCGTTCACCGCAGCCTGCAACGCCGGAGCAAAGAAATGCAGAGTATTACGTCCCGCCGCCTTGGCCTGGTACATCGCAATATCCGCCTGCTGCAACACTTCGTTCGTATTGTCCTGCGGATTGCCAAATACCGTGATTCCAATGCTCGAACTGCTCCGGCATTCCCGGCCATCGAGCATGTAAGGCTCGTGAAGGGTCGCGAGAATCTTCTCCGCGACGGATTTCGCCTCAGCCGCCGCGTCCTCAGGTAGCTCGCTGAGGTCTTGCAGCAACACAACAAATTCATCCCCGCCCAATCGCGCGACGGTATCAGTTTCGCGAATGCTGGCCACAATCCGCCGCGCGACCTCCTGCAACAGCAAGTCGCCAATGTGATGACCGAGCGTGTCGTTCAACGTCTTGAAATCGTCGAGGTCGACGAACAGCAGCGCTCGTTTGCGTTTACTGCGTATGCTCGCCGCCAAAGTTTGCCGCAAGCGGTCCAACAGCAGGCGCCGGTTCGGCAGACCGGTCAACGGATCGAAGAACGCGAGATTCGTGATCTCATCATGCGCCGCCTTCAGCTGTTGCAGTTCGCGTTCCCGTCTTCGCCCGCTTCGAATGCGCAACCGCACCACCGCCCCCGCGATCAGCATCGGCGTTAGCCCGCACAAACCGAAAAACCACCACGACGCATACCACGGAGTCAGAATCTTGAACCCGAACTCCGCTTTTTGCTCACTCCAGGCCCCGTCTTCGCCCTGCGCTTCGACCTCCAGTTGATATGCTCCGGGCGCCAGTTCGGCAAACTGCAGTTCTCTCTGGGTGGTTTCTGTCCAGCCGGAGTTCGCTCCTTTTAACTGATAGCGAAACAAAATCCGGTCATCGTTGGAAATATTCAGCGCCGAGTACCGAGCGATCAGAGAATTCGCATGGATGTTGAACGACGGATCGCTTTGCCCCGAAACGTCGCGCCCTCCCATCACCAGCTTGGTGAAAATCACTTCGATCGGCGCTTCTGCCGGTGGGTTCGGACGCGGTTTGAATTGCGAAAGTCCGCCGCTGGTTCCGATCCAGACTGTCCCGTCCGACTCTTCCGCGAACCCGTTCAGGTCGCAGTCATTCCATGCCAGGCCGTCGCTCGTGTCGTAGTGGCTCCAGCGCGAACCGTTCCACATGTCCACGCCTCGTTCCGTGCCTGCCCACAGCCGCCCTGATTTATCAGATACCAGGAAGTAAACCAGCCCATCGCTGCCCGGCCGCTGCACGCCCTTCGCCACGGCCAAACCGTCCGCCTTCAAAGTGACTCGGTCAATCCCGCCCCCGAAACGGTAGCCGACCCAGACCTCTCCATTCGCCGCCGCGCCCAGCGCCAGCACTTCCTGATTGCTCAACCCGTTGTCGTGATTGAAATTTCGCCAGCGCCCGTTCGCATTCACAAAAAGCCCGTCGGCGCCCCCTACCCACATGCTGCCATCGCTGCCCTCCGCCACAGCCCAAATCTGGTTTGCCGGCACTTCGGCGACGCGAGAAAACTTCTGATACGGCGCGCTAGCCACAAACAGCCCGGCCTCCGTCGCCGCCCAGAGCCGTTGCTGATGATCGAAGCGCAGCGTGTACGGCGACTTGCCCGCGAGTCCCTGTGCCTCGCCGAACCGCTCCAGCGCGCCCGTCCGCGGATGCAGCCGGGCTGCTCCGTGCGCCTCGCTCCCAACCCACAAATCCCCGTCGGGTCCTAACCGAACACTATGCACCGGGAATCCATCCAGTCCCGCGACTTTCTTCCACTCAATGCCCAACGCTCCGCGCTCCCCGCGCAGCAACCCTCCCTCGGTGCCAACCCAAAGCGTCCCATCGCTCTGCGGCTGGATCTCATAGACGATGTCGCTCGCCAGCCCACTCGCCGTCGAGTAGCTTTTCCATTCGTGGTAGCCGCGCCACTGCGCCAGTCCCCGTCCCGCCAGCCCAATCCACAGCGAGTGTTGCCGGTCCTCGAACACCGAATAGATCGCTCCGCGCAGACCGACGGACCGGTCAATCTTTTGCCAGCCTTTCCCTTCCCCGATCATTAGTCCATCCGGCGTCGGAAGCAGAATCCGCCCGTCGCCATCCACGTTAGGCCGGCCAATCACAGTGGCTGGAACCAGCTCAGCGGGCTTTGCAAACTTCGTTAGTCCCGCCGGCTGCACCAGCACTCCCGTATTCCTCAGTCGCAGCCAAAGATTGCCCTCGCGATCTTTGAGCACCACCATCAGTCGATAATTTGAGAGTCCGCTTTCCTCTCCAAAGACTCGAGTCCCATCTCTATCCATGCGGCACAGTTCTTTTCCGCACCCGTACCAGACCACGTCGCCATCCACCAGAACCCCATCCACCCCTGGCCCTGAGGTTCCGGCAGCTTGAGGAAAGTCGTGCTCGGCAAACTCGGCCCGACCGGCGGCGGATTCGAGCTCCACCAGGCCAGATTCGGTCCCGAGAAAAGTGTGCCCCTTCCCGTCTGACGCGATACCTTGCGATGGGCTGATGGTTTTGAAACTGACCGGAACTTTGTCGAAGTGATTGCCCTGCAGGCGATACAGCCCAAAAGCTCCTCCGGCCAGCAGCGAGCCGTCAGGAGCGTCTCCAAACGCCGCAATCGAAGAGATCGGAATCCCCTGCGCCGGCCCGAACGACTCAAACCGATCGCCGTCGTAGCGGAAGATGCCGTTCTCCGTGCTAACCCAAATGAAGCCGCCGCGGTCCTGGTAAACTTGGCGCACCGCGAGGTTATTCAGCCCTTCGGCGGTTCCAAAAGTTCGGAAACCATATTCTTGAGCGCAGACGGACCCCATCGCTAGCAGCAGAAACGCTAGCCCACGCGCGATTTTTGGGCACTCCACCCTCAAATGATATCGTCCATCTCTTTCGGTAGTTACCTTAATGTCAGGTCAGAGAGAACTGAAGTAACGCGTCCCCGCCCGCTGTGACGTTACTTCCGGTCGACGGGAATCTCCTTTGATTGCAATACTTGAACCCCCTCCCCTCACCAACAAAATTAATATTGCCGCGCTGTTGAGAGAAAACAAGGCTGGTGTATACTCAGCGAGCTTTTGCGTCGAGGGCCATCCCGGCCTTTACTGGCGCGGGTTTTGGGGCTGAAGCACCCTTCCGCATCGAGAGGCACATCATGTCAGCAAGAAATAAAAAGAATTACCGTAGTCCGGTTGTGCTCACCGTCGCCTTCGTCGTTTTCATGGCCGCAGGCACAAACGTTGCCGCCGCTCAAACCGCGGTCACGACCTATCACAATGACAACAATCGCACCGGATGGAACAAAACTGAATCTGTGCTGACTCCCGCCAATGTTTCAAACGCGACCTTCGGTCTCCTGCAGAAGATAACCCTCGACGATCAAGTCGACGCGCAGCCGCTCGTCGTGCCCGGTGTGATGATCACCGCCGGAAATTTTGTGGGCACACACGATGTCGTCTATGTCGCAACCGAAAACAATTCTGTCTACGCCATCGACATCCATACCGGCACGGTTCTGTTGACCGCCAATTTCGGAACACCGGTTTCCAGTCCCTTGGGATGCACCAACAACGGCCCCAACGTTGGCATCAATGGAACTCCCGTGATTGACCTCTCCAGCAACACTTTGTACGTGATGATTTACACGCAGGACACAACTGGCCCCGCCTATCGTCTGCATGCCCTCACTCTCGGAAGCCTGACCGACAAAGTGACGCCGCAGTTAGTGACCGCTTCGCACTCCCTGGCGAATGGATCCACGTTCAACTTTAACGCCAAGTATCAGCGCCAGCGCCCCGGCCTGCTGCTAGCCAACGGCAGCATTTATGCGGGATTCGGCAGCTTCTGCGATTACTCTGCCAATCTTTCCCGCGGATGGCTGCTGGGCTGGACCGCGGGATCGCTCTCTCCGTTTCCCGCCAACAACCTCAACGATCTCCAGGCCAGCAGTCCCAACAACTTTTTCCTGTCGTCCATCTGGATGTCGGGCTACGCCCCGGCCACCGACGATTCCGGCAACGTCCTGTTCGTAACCGGCAACTCCGATCCTTCCGGCACGACCTATGACGGCGTCACCAACATCGGGGAAAGTGTGGTCAAGGTTCCCTCCACGTTGGGCAGCGTTTCCGATCTCTTCACCCCAACGAATCAGAGCTCACTGGATCAAGGAGACACAGACTTCGGATCCGGTGGAGTTCTCGTGCTGCCCGACCAGACCGGATTGACCTACCAACTCGCGGTCGCGGCCGGCAAAGACGGCAACATGTATCTCATGAACGAGGACAGCCTCGGCGGCTACTCCACTACGACGAATAATGTGATTGCCACTTACTCGATCGGTGGTTGCTGGTGCGGCGAGTCGTACTTCGTCGACTCCGACGGCTTAGGCCGAGTCGTCAGCAGCGGCAATTCAACCATCCAGGTTTGGAAAATAGCCACTTCATCCCAGGTTTCGCTGACCAATACAATCAACGGTTCAATCGCCGGCAGCATACAGGATCCCGGTTTCTTTACCTCGATCTCATCCAACGGCACTTCCAATCCCATCATCTGGGCCCTGTCGCGTCCGAACGGCAACAACGGCGCACCCATTTCTCTTTACGCATTCAATCCTGACTCAGGCGGCGGCAGTATGACGAACTTATTCACATCCCCGGCCGGCAATTGGCCAAACACGGGCGGCAATTCGAATCTGGTTCCCGTCGTGGCCAACGGTCTGGTCTTCGTGGCCAGCAACCAGCAATTGCAAATCTTTGGATTGACCGGAACGCCCGCCGGCACCACCACCACGCTCACCTCATCAGTGAATCCGTCGATCCAGAGTAAATCCGTCACCTTTACAGCGACCGTTACCCCGCAGTCCGGCAGCGGCACACCCACCGGCACCGTGAGCTTCCAGAATGGCGCGACTGTGCTGGGCAAAAAGTCGCTCGCCGGCGGCGGCACCGTGACGTTTGCAACCCAAGCCCTGCCTCCGGGCTCCGACAGCATCACTGCGGTCTATGGGGGCAGTTCCACCTTCACTGGCAGCACGTCATCACCGCTTAATCAATTCGTGGAAGCAACCACCACCACTGTCGTCACCTCTTCTTTGCCCATGCAATCCAGCTATGGCCAGACCGTGATCTTCTCAGCGACCGTCAGTTCCAGCATCGGCGCCCCACCCAACGGCGAGACCATCACCTTCGAGCAAGGCACAAAAATACTGGGAACCGGAACCCTGAGCGGCGGAGTTGCAACTTTCTCTGACTCGACCCTCCCCAAGGGCACACAACCGATCAAAGCGGTTTATGCAGGCGACTCCAACTTCGCTGCCAGCACCTCGAAACCCTTCGACCAGGTCGTCGTTCCCGCTTCCACTACGACCACGCTGACTTCATCGCAGAACTCGTCGGCCTACGGACAATCCGTCACGTTCACGGCAACCGTGGCTCCGCAATTTATCGGCACTCCCACCGGCGCGGTTGCATTCTTCAACGGCACAACCAAGCTGGGAACAATTACGCTCAACAACGGAGTGGCCGCGTACACCACCGCGAAATTAGCGGTCGGCACAGCGACGATTACGGCGCAGTATCTGGGCTTCGGTTCATTCCAGGGCAGCACCTCCGCTCCGCTGAGCCAGGTCGTGAACCAGGCCAGCACCACCATCACGTTAGTTTCGTCGCTGAACCCGTCCAATCACGGCAACCCTGTAACCTTCACCGCGACGGTGACTGGACAGTTCGGCACGGCGACCGGATCCGTCACCTTTTCGAATGGAACCACAACCTTGGCCACGGTGAACCTTGGCGCAGGCGTGGCAAAATTCACTACGTCGACCCTGCCCTCGGGAACGGACACAATCACCGCAACCTACAACGGCAATACAAACTTCACCACGAGCACGGTCGAACTAACGCAAACGGTGAACTAGCAAACCGCACCGGATTTTCTAGGTCACTGGCAGAAACTTCATCAGCAGGTTTCTTCGCGGCCCCTTCGTGTCCTTGGCGGTTGAAGATGTTAGTGGTCGAAGATCTTCGCCCTACCCGGCGATAGCCGACGCTAGACAAGTACAATTGTTTGCGGCTCCGACCCAAATACTCCGCGAGCCAGCCCATGGTCAAACCGAGTCCCTCTGCCGATCCGTATAATCTCCAGCGCTTCGTTGACGCACAGCAAGAAGACTACGCAGACGTTTGCGCCGAACTGCGCGCCGGACGCAAGCGAACCCATTGGATGTGGTACATCTTTCCGCAGATGAAAGGGCTGGGTCACAGCGCGACCGCTGACCGGTTTGCCATATCTTCTCTTGCCGAAGCCCAGGCCTATTTGCAGCACCCAACTCTCGGTCCGAGGCTCAGAGAGTGCACCCAACTCGTGAACCTCGTCGACGGCCACTCGCTTCGCGAAATCTTCGGCTCGCCCGACGATCTGAAGTTCCGTTCCTCGATGACTCTGTTCGCACACGCTACGGACGAGAATCGCGAATTCTTTAACGCCCTGAAAAAATATTCCGGCGGCGAATTCGACCACGCAACTCTCGCCCTGCTGAAAAAAACACAACCCTGAGATCGCGAGATTGTTTTTCGCCTACCGGACCGCACGCCGTTCCGGCTCGACCCGCCGCAGCATTTAAACTTCCGGACGCAAGTTCGGACGCAGTGCAAGCGAGCCATCCTCCTTCAACTTCTGATGACAGGCCCAGCGCACCGGATAGCGCATGCCTTTCACCTCAATCTCCGCTTTGAGCTTCAACCCCTGCCACTTCGTTCCCTGCGGCAGCACAAACTGAGCCTGCCGGATCTTTCCCGGCACGGGGTAGCCGGCGTCCAGGCAGCCGCTCTTGAGTATCTTGCCATCCTGATTCTCAACACTCACGCGCAGCACGCCCGGAACCCCGGCGATGCCATCATTAGCAAAACCGATAATCAACCCTAGATAACCATTATCTTCGTAGCTCCAGATGAAAGACGGCCTCACGCGATAGCCAATCCGGCGATTGATCCGGTCGAACGCCGCCGGATATGCCTGGTAGTAGCTCATCAAATTCTTCGCGCTGATCTGGTGGAAGTTCCACAGCGACCAGTAATTTGCCCCGATGTCGATCACATGAGCGATCATGTTCTCTGCCGGGGATATTCCTTCAGAAACCGCGCCTGGATCGGGAGGTTTGCCCGGAAGCCCCTGCTCGAGCAACGCTCCGATCCAAGGCGGCCGATTACTCAGGGCCTCAATCTGTTCGTTCTCAATGAAAATAGTGTCGCTCCGAATCCAGTTATTGCTCCGAACCGAGCGGTCCAGCATTTCAGAATTCCCCACCCGGCTGAAGTCAGGTTGAGTATTGGTTAGCAGCGGAGTCTTCGTGAAGTGCTCCAACTGCACTTCAAGCATGTTGATCCAGGTCCGCTCGGCAGTCTGATAGTCGGGAAAAGGATTGTTGGCGAACGGCCAAGTGTGACCTTCGCCCCAGAATCCATACATGAAAGTGTCGATGAACTCGATGGATGCGTTTCCGTCAAACTCCGCAGCCAGCAGTCCCACTAACTCTTTGAATGCCTGCTGAAAGAAAGGATCATCAAACCGCGGCTGATAGCGCGCATGCGGATTCTTCAAATATCGTTGCGCCGCTCTCTGACTTTCCTTATCAGTCTCACCGAGAACTAGATCAATCTTCGGCACTTTTTCCAGAACGAAATCCGGCAGCGCAGGTTCATGAGTATAGTCCGGAGCACACATTTGAACCCGCAGGCCAACGCGCTTGTTATTTTTCTTCGCGAGGTCAAACCCCAGCTTCAGGTAATCGGGCAACTCGATCCGTCCAGGCCGCGGCTGCACTTCCCGCCAGGTCGGCCGTATGTAAAGCTGCTGTCCCAGCGGGAATCGCACCAGATCCTCAATCGCCTGAGAGACGTTGTCCGATTTGATTTCCTCCGTGCCCATATCGGCCGTGATGTAGGTAATCAGCCCCTTGCCGTAGTTCGGCACCGCTTCTTCCGACGGCGTCGTCGTCATCACCACGTCATCCGTAGGGATGACCGCATCCGGCGGATACTGCGGAAAAGGCCCCTGATTCAGCCGATCAGTGACCGAAGGGCCAGAACCAAAATCATATTTCGCCCAGTTGTGCGCCGGGACGAATGCATGCGCCTTGCCAGCCCCAAGTTCCGCTGCGACCGCTAGCGCAACTCCGCTCTTGAGAAAGTCTCTGCGCCGCATTGACGTTCGTCCTCTTTTCTCCGTCCAACTTGGCTTGCGTTAGGAACTAACGGAAGGTTTCTTTTTATATCGTTTCGTTGTGTTTTGTCTAGAACCAGTACTTCCCCCGACATGCGAAAAATCCGCAGCAACGAAAGACTGATCGGGCTAAGAAAGACCGATCGGGCTAGAGAGACCGGGTTGAAGTAAATAAAAAGACAGACGGCTAGCTTCAGTGCTGGGAAGGGTCCTTGAAGCGCCGATTATCATTGAGCTTTGGCAATGCATGCAGACTGCCCGTCACCTCGACAGGAAAAGTCTGAACAGCAGGTACGCCATCCACCCCATCCACGGTAAGGCGGATGTCGAAATGCGTCGCCCGCGTGTAGGCATAAGACACCTTAGGACCGTCCGCGCTGTTGCCGTCGCCAAAATCCCAGTGGTACCCAATCGCCGGCACTCCGCCAGGCTCAGCCTGCGCCGAGAGATGAATCGTAGCGCCAGCGTTGGCCACCGAGGGCACCTGCGCCTTCACCGTCGGCGCGCTCGCGGAGACATTGCCATCGATGAACTTTATAACTCTGACGGACTCCGCGGGTTGATTCTCGATCCGCACCGTATCGCCGGCGAGCGCGACCTGTGCGCTTGGGTCGAGCACGTCCACCGCAGTAAACGCGTGCCCAGCGGGCAGCCCGAGGTCAACGAGTTTCAACGCGTGCGACCGTGAATTCTTCGTCCAATTGAAAACCGTCAAAATAGCCTGCCGGGGACTCTCCTGCAGAAAAAAGATGCTGGGCTGTTCATCCTCCGGCTCATAGGTCATCAGATCGATCGGCTTCGACGCTCGCCCAACCTTAGAAATATTCAGCAAGTCCGGATTTTCAACCAACGCCAGCCGATCCTTCTCCGACCCCAGCGTAAGCAGATCATCCCCAATCTCGTACATGCCACCCGACACCGCCGAGAGCGCAATCGACGCCTGCGCTCCGGACAGCGAAACTGGCGCCTGCGCCCGCCGATCTTCGAGCAGATAACTATCGGTGACGTTGAAGGCGTCGGGATCATCCACAAAAAAATTGTGCTGCATGTAAAATCGCGCGGCAATTCCCGGTGCAGAATTCCTCGTCCTCTGAAAACTGTGCCCCGTATCTACCGAGATGCGCCCCGTATCCACCAGTCCCACCGGGTTGAGCATCGGACTTCCATCTTTGTCGAGCACCACGTCCTCGCCCACCGTGTCGCGAATAATCTGCAGCCCAATGCGCTGCGCTTCCAGCGCGGTCGTGTTGGCCCGGTAGTGGTAGCCCTCGATCGCCGAGGTGTCCATAAAATCCAGTTTGATGAAGCGCACTCCCCATTCGCGGGTCAGCGTCCGGTAAGTCTGCCGCAGATATTCCTGCGCTCCAGGGTGAGTCGTATCCAGCGCGTACAGTATGTCCGTCTTCTGCCGCCACACGTCTCCAATCGGAATCGGTTCGCCCTTCGCGTTGTGGACCAGCCAATCCTTGTGGTGCTCGTAGACCCACGCCCGCTTCGTAACTTCAAAAGGCCCCGTCCATATCCCGAGCGTCAAACCATCTCCGACAATGCGGTGTCCGACGAAACCCAGGCCGTCGGGAAACTGCGTGGCATTAGCGGTCGAATACTCGCCGCGAGCGTACTGATAGCCTTCATCAATCTGAAAATATTTGTACCCGAGCGACTTCAGATGTTCTGCCTGCCAGTCTGCATTGGCCAGCGTTTCGCCTTCATTAATGGCAGCATAAAAAGCCGTCCAACTCCACCACCCGATTGGAGTCTCCGTGGAGACGCGCGCATGATGCAGCAGCCGAATCGCATCGCCATAAGCTAACAGCTGACTATGGTAGTCCGCCCCGGCCTCGATCATCAGCCGCTCCGAAGCCATCTCAGCTCCCGGCGCAAGCGGCAGACTCAGTTCAATCTGATCCTCCGCCGGCGCATCTTTCAAATCGAAATCCTTCTGGATTTCCGTGGTACCCGCGAACTCGACATCAAAAGATGCAACTTTCGTTTCCGCCCCCGTGCCCGCAGCTTGCAGATGCAGCAAGGTCAGAAGCCGGTCCGAAGTCAGCGCTCCGAAGAACAAACTCTGCTTGCTCTCCCGGTTGTAGATGAGTTGACTCCCCACCCCGCGATGCATCCCGCCTTCACTTTTCCCCAAGTCGTAAAGTTTTAGATCAGGCCAATCTTCGCTGAAACTATCCGACAAGATTCGATCGGCGACTGCGTGCCCACCCAAATCGAGCACGGGCTCTCCAATCGCTTCGACGCCTCGAATGGCCTGCACCGTCACTTCTTTGCCGCTGGTATTGTGCACCGTGACTTGAACAGTCGCGTAAGGCCGGTGGTCATAAAGCTCGACGATGTAAACCAGTTCGGCCTTGCCCGCGATTCCCGTGCAAGTGACTGTCACTTTCCGCCCCGCACCCAGTTCATCAGTGAACGCAGATTCAGAAGCCTGATGATGTGGATAGTCGCTCGATCTCAGCCACTGGTGGTCGATCTCGGCGGACACGCGACTGGTGAACACAGCCTGGCCGCCCTGCACCGCCAGCTGATACGACCCATCCTGAGCGTTGGCAGCCAACGTAAGCTTGTCGTTCGTCAATCGCTGGGCGGCACAAGGTCGAGCCGCAATCACTGCCACGATAACAAT